>Ga0209676_1002506_pt1 | contig 12855 bp, 16 predicted proteins | sample AraplaCvi_mLB_r2_FD_184282 | JGI IMG/M metagenome (GOLD analysis project Ga0209676, IMG submission 184282) | Arabidopsis root microbial communities from North Carolina, USA - plate scrape MF_Cvi_mLB_r2 (SPAdes) (version 2) | ecosystem: Host-associated > Plants > Roots > Endosphere | place: USA...
CGGGCGACGTCGCCCTGCGCCTTCTCCAGCTGGCGGTCGTACTCGCCCTGGAAGTTGGCGCCGGCCGGATCGGGCAGCGTGTACAGGTAGACGTTGGTCGCGCCTTCGATCTTCTGCGTGACCACCTTCGTCAGGTACGTATCCCACGCCGTGCTGTCGTTGGAGGTCGGCGCGGCCAGCGGGGCCTCGGCGACGGCTTCGGTCTTCTCTTCCTGCTTGTTGCAGGCGGCCAGCAGCGGCATCGACAGGCAGGCGATCAACAGCAAACGGGTGGTGGTCTTCATCGGGTTCCCCTCGGTTTGTTCCGGGTGTTGGTGGTGATGGAGCGTCTGTTCCGGCGGCGCCGGATCAGCGTGGAGCGCGTTGCCACTGCGCCTGGAGCGCGGCGTCGACCGCCGGCGGCACGAAGCCGGAGACATCGCCGCCGAGGCGGGAGATCTCGCGCACAAGCGACGAGGAAATGAAGCCGTACTGTTCCGCGGGGGTGAGGAACAGCGTCTCCACGTCCGGGATGAGATGGCGGTTCATGCTGGCCAGCTGGAATTCGTATTCGAAGTCCGACACCGCGCGCAGCCCGCGCAGCAGGACGCCCGCGCCGACCTGGGCGACGAAATGCGCCAGCAGGCAGTCGAAGCCGCGGACTTCGACGTTGTCGTGGTGGGCGGTGGCCTTCTTCGCCAGTTCCACGCGCAGCGCCAACGGGAGCGCGGGGCCCTTCGCCGGGCTTTCGGCCACGCCGATGATCAGGCGTTCGAACAACGGGGCAGCGCGGTCGACCAGGTCGATGTGGCCGTTGGTGATCGGGTCGAAGGTGCCGGGGTAGACGGCGATTCGGTTTCGGGCCGCGGTCATTCGAAGGTCAGGCAAGGGCGCCGGAATCCGGGCTGGCCGGCGCGGCCGGCAGTGTAGCAGTGGCGGAACCGGGCGCGGGCGCGGCCGTTGCGGGGGCGCCGGGAGCGTGCCGATAGAGCGCGTAGCGCACCTCGCGGGTGCGGCCTTCGCGATGCGGACGCCAGTCCGGCGGCAGGTCGAAGGCGGCCTCGTGCGGGGCTTCGACGTAAAGCCAGCCGTCCGGCTTCACGACCCGCGCGATGCCGGGAAGCACCGCATCCCACAGCCCGGCCGCGAACGGCGGATCGACGAAGGCGAGGTCGAAGCCGCCCGCCGGCTGCGAGGTCAGCCACGTGAGTGCGTCGGATTGCGCGACCGTCGCGGCCTCGCCGCCGGGCAGGCGTGCGACCGTGGCGCGCAACGCGGCGGCAAGCGTCGGATCGCGTTCGACGAGCACGGCGCTGGCGGCGCCACGCGACAGCGCTTCGAGCCCGAGCGCACCGCTGCCGGCGAACAGGTCCAGCACGCGCGCACCGGGCAGCATCGGCATCAGCCAGTTGAACAAGGTTTCGCGCACGCGATCGGACGTCGGCCGAAGGCCCGCGACGTCCGGCACGCCCAGCCGGGTGCCGCGCCAACGCCCGCCGATGATGCGAACCTTGCCGGCATTGGCGGACGTGCTGGCCGCGCCGGGCGGGCGTCGGGGCGCTTTGTTCATCGGGGGCTCGCTGGGGCCGGTGCTAGCATGTGCGCATTCTCGCGCATTCCCCCACGCCGCCTCGATGTTCGACATTTTCCGTCGCAAGAAAGCCCAGTCCCCGACCGATGCGGCAAAGCCCGGTGGCGCGCAGGAACGCTACAGCGTCGAGGAACTGGCGGCGGCGTTCCCGTCGCATCAGCCCCAAAGTGACACCGTCGAACGCGATGTCGTCGAACAGGTCGAACCGGCTCCAGTAGCGCCTGTTCCCGCGGCCGTCGAAGGCGAAGCGCCTCGCGCCGTCGAGCCGCTCGCCGAGCCCGCCCGCCCCGCGGCCCCGGAACCCGTTCCCGCCGAAGTGATCGCCGCCGCGCTGGAGGTCGAGCCGGTCGCGGTCGTCGCCGAGGCCGACGTCGCCCCGATCGCGTTCGATCATCCCGTCGCCGAACCGGCCGCACCCGGCAAGACCGGCTGGCGCGATCGTCTGCGCGGTTCGGCGTTCGCGCGCAGCTTCAGCGGGCTGTTCTCGCGTCATCCGCGCCTGGACGACGACCTGCTCGACGAGATCGAAACCGCGCTGATCACCGCCGACGTCGGCGTGGGCGCGACCACGCAGCTGGTCGAATCGCTGCGCAAGCGAATGAAGGCGCGCGAGTTCGCCGACGCCGGCGCGCTGCTCGCCGCGCTGCGGAGCGACCTCGTCGCGATGCTCAAGCCGGTCGCGCAGCCGCTGCAGATCGACGTGGACGCCAAGCCTTTCGTCCTGCTGACCGTCGGCGTCAACGGCGTCGGCAAGACCACGACGATCGGCAAGCTCGCCAAGCGTTTCAAGGACGAGAACCGTCCTCTGATGCTCGCCGCCGGCGATACCTTCCGCGCCGCCGCCGTCGCGCAGTTGCAGGCGTGGGGCGATCGCAACGGCGTGCCCGTCGTCGCGCAGGGGCAGAACGCCGATGCGGCGTCCGTCGCGTTCGACGCATTGCAGGCCGCCAAGGCGCGCGGCACGCAGGTGCTGATCGCCGACACCGCCGGCCGCCTGCACACGCAGCAGGGCCTGATGGCCGAACTGGGCAAGATCAAGCGCGTGCTGCAGAAACTCGACACCGCCGCGCCGCATGAGGTGTTGATGGTGATCGACGGCACGACCGGCCAGAACGCGCTGTCGCAGCTGCGCCAGTTCCATGCGGCCGTCGGCGTGACCGGCCTGGTGGTGACCAAGCTCGACGGGACGGCGAAGGGCGGCGTGGTGTTCGCGCTCGCGCGCGAGTTCGGCATCCCGATCCGTTTCGCCGGCATTGGCGAACGTCCGGAAGACCTGCGCGTGTTCGACGCCGAAGCCTTCGTCGACGCGCTGCTGCCCGAATCGCTCGGCGCCTGACGCGACGCCGGCACCGCATGGCCGCGCCGGAACCCGAAACCCCACTGCGCCGACGCCGCTTCGCGCTGCTGGCGCTGCTGGTCGCGCTGGCGATGCTGGCGCTCGCGTTGCATTGGATATCCCAGCCCGAGCGCGTGGCCCGGCTGATCCTCGCGCAGGTCGGCAACGCGCTCGGACTGGAAATCACGTCGAGTGGCGCCAGCGAATACCGCCTGCGCGGTACGCCGATGCTGACGATCCGCGGTGTCGTCGCGCGCAAGCCGGGCGATGCGACACCGCTGCTGCGCGCCGATCGAATCCGGCTCGAGCTGCCGTGGTCGACGATCCGCGCACGCGGCGCTGACCTCACCGTGCGCCGCATCGAACTGGACGCGCCGCAACTCGACCTGCCCGCCTTGCAACGCTGGCTTGCGACGCGTCCGCCATCGAGGGAACCGCGCCTGCCGACGCTGACCGACGGCCTGCGCATCGTGCGTGGCAATGTCGCCGGCGATGGTTGGCGCGTCGAACAGATCCATGTCGACGTGCCGTCGTTCCATCCCGATCGCGCGGTGCGTGCGCGCCTGCTCGGTCGCTTCGCCACCGGCGAACTGCGCGTGCCGTTTGACGTGCGCGCCGCGCTGACGCGCCCGGCGGCGCAGGCGGGTCTTGGCGTGGTCGGCAACGTCAACGTGCTGTCGCCGCCATGGACGATGCCGATGCGCATGCGGCTCGCCGGTCGACTGCACAACGGGGCCGACGGCATCGGCCTCGACGGCATGCGCGTGGGCGCCGATGCGACGTATCGCAACGGAGAGACCGATCTTGCATTCACCTACGGCCTCGCCGGCCCGCTGCGCGTGCGCGACGGCACGCTGCGCATCGCGCCGCTCGGTGCGGTCGTGTACGGCAGCGGTGCGGTGCCGAACCTGCAGGGCACTGGCGCGTTCGCGTTCGGCGATTCGCTGAACCTGCAGCTCGACGGCACGCTGTCGTCGTGGCCGCGCGCCTGGCCGGCGCTGCCGTCGCCGCTGGGCGAATCCACCTCGCCCCTCCCCTTCGCGCTCGACTATCGCGGGCGCGCGGATCTGTCTTCCCGCACCGCGCTGAAACTGCGGCGCGACACGACGGATTTCGACGGCGAATTCCGCCTGCCCGCGATCCTGCGCTGGATCGACACGTTCGATCGCGCGTCGCCGCTGCCACCATTGAAGGGACACCTGAGCACCCCGAAGCTCGAGATCGCCGGTGCCACGCTGGAAGGCGTGGAAGTCGAGTTCGGCGAAGACGAAACGCCATGACCGAACGAAATACCAAAGACTTCGCCTCCCGCCTGCTCGCCTGGTTCGACGTCAGCGGCCGCCACGACCTGCCCTGGCAGCATCCGCGCACGCCGTACCGCGTGTGGTTGTCGGAAATCATGCTGCAGCAGACGCAGGTGAAAACCGCCGCGCCGTATTTCGAACGCTTCGTCGAGGCGTTGCCGACGCTGCGCGATCTCGCCGCGGCGCCGCTCGACGACGTGCTCGCGCTGTGGTCGGGCCTCGGCTACTACGCGCGTGCCCGCAACCTGCATGCGGCGGCGAAGCGTTGCGTCGAACTGCATGGCGGCGAGCTGCCGCGCGATCTGGATGCACTTACCGCGCTGCCCGGCGTGGGTCGCAGCACGGCAGCGGCGATCGCATCGCAGGCATGGAACGACCGGCACGCGATCCTCGATGGCAACGTCAAGCGTGTGATGAGTCGTTACCACGGCGTCGAGGGTTATCCCGGCCTTCCGGCAGTCGAGAAAAAGCTGTGGGCGCTAGTCGATGCGCACGTCGCCAGCCCGCAATTGCCCGATACACGACTGGCCGACTACACGCAGGCGCAGATGGACCTCGGCGCAACGCTCTGCACGCGCAGCGACCCGGCTTGCGTGCTGTGTCCGCTGCAGGACGAGTGCGTCGCGCGTCGCGAAGGTCGCGTCGCCGAACTGCCGACGCCCAAGCCCGGCAAGACGCCGCCGCAGAAATACGCTCACGTCCTGTGGGCCGAAGACGCGCAGGGCCGCATCCTGATGCTGCGCCGCCCACCGACCGGCATCTGGGCATCGTTGTGGACGCTGCCCCAGGCCGATGACGCGGATGCGGCGCGCCAGTGGTTCGACGAGCATCTTTCCGGCGATTACGCCGGCGCTCAGGCGTTGTCGCCGATCGACCATGCTTTCAGCCACTACAAGCTGCAATTGCAGCCGCTGCGCGTGCGTGCCGAATCGCGTGCGCGCATCGGCGACAATGACGACCTGCGCTGGGTCGCGCGCGACGAACTGACTTCGCTCGGCATTCCGGCGCCGATCCGCAAACTGCTAACGAATCAAGGCACCTGACATGCCCCGTACCGTCTACTGCGAATACGAGAAGCGCGAAACCGAAGGCCTGGACTTCGTCCCTTGGCCCGGCGAACTGGGCAAGCGCGTGTTCGCCCACATCGGCAAGGCCGCATGGGCGGCGTGGCTCGCGCACCAGACGATGCTCATCAACGAAAACCGCCTCTCACCGATGAACCCGGAGCACCGCGCGTTCCTCGAAGGCGAGATGCAGAAGTTCCTCTTCGGCGGCGACGCGGCCAAGCCCGCCGGCTACGTGCCCGAAGGTTCGGGCGAAAGCTAGGTCGTCTTCTCGCGCTCGGCCGTCTGCGCCTGGCGCTTTTCCTGCTCGGCGGCCTTGAGCGCCTTGACGTCGATCGGGCGCATTTCCTTGATCCAGCACGGCATCTGGTTCATCCCCCGGCCGAGGACGATGACCTTGTCGAAGTTCGCGTACACGCGGCCGGACTGGTTGGTGACGGTAATGGCGTTGGCGAAGTCGAGATCCTGGCAGGTGCCCTTCAGTTCGATCAGATAGGCCGTGCTCGGCTTCGTCCATACGGCGAGCGCGGAATCGCCCAGCGGCGTCCAGCCGTCGAGCCGTCCGAAGTACTGGAAGTTCGCGACGGGCCGCCCCGCATTGGCGCGATAGAGCGCGAGGCGGTCGGCATCGCTGACGCGCGCATCGGCCGCGCACGCGCTGAAGGCCAAGGTGGAAAGAACCGCGAAAACAAGCGCTTTCATGGGATTTCCTTGCAGCCCGCACGGCTGCGGCATGGACTGTCGGCCCATCATGCACCCGCCAAAAGCGTGCGCCAGACGCCCCGCCCCGACCCGTTCAGCGCATATCCGGCTTGCGCACTCCGCCGCCCGTCCGTATCATTCCGCTTCTCGCACGGCCTGCCCGTTGCGGAGTGGCCGGGTAGCTCAGTTGGTAGAGCAGGGGATTGAAAATCCCCGTGTCGGGGGTTCGATTCCCTCCCCGGCCACCATGATCAAACGTAAGCCCAGTAAGGCTCCCAGGCTTTACTGGGCTTTTTGTTTTGGTCTGGCCGCCAGACCGTGGGTAGCACCTGGGTAGCACCGCTGATCGACTGCCCCATTCCGCTCAGGCGCTTCCCCTCTAGCCGTTGGATGCCAGATGGCATCCACGTGGCACCCATGCAGATGCCATCCGGACTCTCGGTGGCATCCATATGGCATCCATGTGGGTGCCTATCCGTCCACGCGCTATGCCGCGCACGGCTTCAACAACTTCTAACCCACCCCTACGCGGCGGGGGTTCCGATCTTGCGCCACAAAAAGCGCCCTGTACTCTGGTTGCAGAACGAACGGACGGCCCGTTAGCCGACAGAGAAAGTGACGCGACTTAGTAGGGGCCATCCCTGCCCGTCATTTCCCCGGCTACGCCTGGCGTACAGCCGCTGGTACTCAGCGATTGAGATTGTGAAGCTGCGTAGCAAGCGCCTCAGGGCCCTTGCACGCGCTCACTGATACGCGTTGTTCTCAGGCGGCCAAGGCTCGCCTGCTCGTTGATACGTGTTGTTAGCAACAGCCTTTAGGGCCTGACAAAACCGCCCACGAGCGGTCACACCTGTCCACATACGTCCACGTTGCTGCCCGAGGCATACCACCTCGTTCGGCCACAGCAACGCACCTAGCGTCCGGAGTAGACACCCATGGTGCTCCCTACGCACGCAACGCGGCTTGCGAAATGTGACCGATGTCACTTCGCAAGGTTTTCTCCATCGGCAGTGTGCCCGCGGGGATATCTGACGTACCAGATGGCGATGTCAGACCCACGCGTCGTCATGCTCATGCCGTTCCTCTGGGCCAATGCCGCGATGACAGGCGTACGCGACCTGCCGGAGCTCCGCAATGCGTACCGGCCAATCGGCTACCAACTCAAGTACGGACTGTATTCGCAGTACCTCGGCGGGCAGGTCTACGGGCAGATGGTGGCAGGACAGTCGTACAACTTGGTGCTCTGGTTCCGAAACGTCAGCGAGCATACGTGGCGCACTGGAACCAACATGAATCTTGGGTCGCAAAGCCCTCGTGACAACTTCACGTGGGGAACCAGCCGAGTTGTCATGCCGCACGATGTGGGCCCTGGTCAGGACGTTGCCTTCAACTTCTGGGTGCAGGCACCCACTTCCGCTGGCACCTACCAAATGCAGTGGAAGATGGTGAAGGATGGGATGTCCTGGCTAAGTGGCGAGACACCGGTCTGGTCCATTGGCGTGCTCCCAGCACCCTCCGGATCCATCAGCGCAAACCGGAACCCCTGCACGATTCCGTACGGCGGGAGCACCTGCACGACGACGCTGTCGTGGAACTCCAATCGCGCCGATGCAGAGGTCTGGGCTTCCAACCCCGACGGCAGCGGTCCGGTGCTATTCGCCCGTGGCCAGAACGGTTCCCAGTCGGCGACATGGATTACGACTAACACCGTTCGTTTCACTCTGAAATCGGCCGGCGCCGCGATCACTCAGGTGGACGTCTACGGCGTACAGTCGACGCAGCCGCCCGAAGAGCCGCCGCCGCACTGCTCGACGCCGCGGTGCGTCGAACCATGATTTAGCTTGTGGGATCGCTGAGGCCGGGCGGCGATTCGCCCGGCCGAAGCCTTCACCTCGATCGACCGCGGACACGCTGATGGCCGCGGGCAGTATGGCCGAAGGCTTATACCCGCCGTCCGGAGAGCCCCTCTCGCCTGGATAGGTTCCGCTCGTTGGCCGACCTACCACATTCCAGTGGTCCTTTCCCGCATGCGAGCATGGGCCAATCGGCTCCAAGGCGAACCATGTCCGACGACGAATCCATGCTGGAACTCTTTGGGGCACTGACTAACTGCCTGTCTCGTGCGAATCGCCCAGATGACGCTCCGCCAGCTCGATGCATACGAGGCGAGGTGCTTGATGCGCTTCGTTCGCGCGACGACGAGTCGCCCACCGCGAATGCGTTCCGGTCGGCGCCCGAGGCATCGAGAGCCGCCGAGCGCACCTCTTTCTTCAGTAGCTCTCACGCATCGCGAGGGCTCCCATGTGAGTCAAGCCTCAGGCGGAAAAGGCGTCGTGCGTGAATGACTTCTGGGATCTGGCGCGTCTCCGGCAAGGCATGAGGTCAATGACGCAATTGTCGCCGCGACGACAAAGCCGCGACGAGCATGCGAGCGTGTAGGGGAATCACGGGTGCCAAGATATCCATGTCAAACTCGTCACCAGCGACAGGACGGAAAGCCAGAAGATGCTCGTCGCGACCAGCCCCTTCCATAATCTCGCCGGACTTCTGTTCCGATGGCTCGCGGAGGTTGGCTGCGTGCCGCTGAACTTGCCGGGGCAGGACGGAAACGGGATAGATCGTGACGAACAGCACCCATAGGAACCAGTTCAGGACAAGAACCCCGTTCCTCATGTCCCCGGCTTCGATCCGCGCCACGCACAGTGCTCCGGATGTCGCCAACGCCCCCGAAAGCAGGACTAAGGCAATGGTCTGGGAGGCGGCACGATCGGACATGCTTGCTGTCTACCTTGGAATGTCCGTTATGGGTCGAAAGCGGACATTAGCAGCCCGGCTGCCGGCCGTCCCGGCCGAATGTCCGCTATCGGCCAGAAGCGGACTGAGAGGCCCCGTCACTCAAGGTTGGCACTGTACCGTCATGTCCTTTACGACAGCATCTGCGGTGATCTGAAGCCAACAGTAGACGTCGGCCCCGTAGTACTCGTAATAGCGGCCCGTTTCTCTGTCCGCGACTAGCGGGGTGCCGTACAGGCTTCTCATCCGCTCAACGCTGTCACCAAGGCAGAGCATCTTCGGCGCGCAGCCTTCGGGACTACGGGAGCGCAACCCGCGACGACTCCATCGCTGAAAGACACGCGGACCGAAGGGTAGTCGTAATGGAGGTCGAGATAGTCCGAGTCCTCCAACTCACGCAGCGGCTGCCCCAGCTTCTTCCGCACCTGCGCCGGTGTCTCACCAACGGTGACACCACCGATAGCGATTTCCCTTGGAGGGACCACGCCGACTTCCACTGCAGCAGCGGCGTAGGTGCAAGCCAATGACAGGAACAACACGCCGACACTCTGGCAGTTCATGCGGCGCACGTCCAAGTGAGCGTCCGCTTTGGGTCGGAAGCGGACACTATCATTATCGTCACGAGCTTGCCGGACGTTCAGATCCGGCCGAACCGAACTACAAGATGCGTCGCAAAGCTCACCGGCACGCCGTAGGCAAGCACCCAAATGGCGAGCCCGTCGAGCTCAGACGACAGGGGCTCCGCCAGCAACAGAACTACGGCGGGAAGTGCTCCGATAGCGATGGTACTCAGCACGTTGGCGCGTCCGTAGTAGAACAGGAGCGCATAGGCGAGCGGGCCATACACAAGAGCAGGAATCGTCCCGATCAACAGGGCCGTGAACGTTACGAGCAACCCCATCGCGAGTGCGGACCCCATATCGCCCGGATCCAGCAAAATGGCAACGCAGCTGATGGTGAGCCAGCCGACGAAACTTCCCAGAAAGAGTCCGGCGACGACACCAAAAAAGCCCGTCTTTCAGCACGCCACGAAACGCATGCGTCCATGTCCACCTTGGGTCGAAAACGGACATTAGCACCGCCAGCGAACACGATCGCCCAGACCTATCCCAATTGGCTCTGGTTGGCTCAATGGGATCGCCTCCTAGCACTGCTAAGACTCGGGTGCCTTCTTACGAGGCTTGAAGGGTCGAAGTCGAATCGGCGACAAGCGCGAACTGAAGCTGATCACGTTCGGCCAAGTAGATTGCTAGGCCTTCAGCCAACGTGAGGCCTTCCCACTGCGCCGCAGCTCTCTTCTGCCGCTTCACCGCGTTCGGGTCAATGCCCTGGTGCATCTCGGCGATCCGACCCCGGCTAGTTTTCGAGCCTCAGTCACCGACACAACATCAGCTTTGCCGACCAGCGGCCTGCATTTTCCGATAGGGGCGTCCGCCGTAGGAAACCCTGAGCATTCGCAACTTTAGGCATGGCTGCATGCCGGCCGTCCCATCACCCAACCTACTCTTCCGAAACGGAAATTCGGCCCACTTTGAAGGGCGCACGGCAACGGAGGGTAGGAAAATTCTTACCCCGCAAAGCGCGATTACCCGATGGCATCACGGCTGGTTCAGGCGCGATTCTGTCATCCGCCCCGGCAGCCCGGTCAATGCGCAAGCAAGGATGCTGCTCAGCAATGGAATCAGGCCGTCACCGTGAGCGGGTGAGCTTGCTGGGCCGGGGCGCTTCTTCTTTTCAGCACGACATCGGACGCGCGTCCAAGGGGCTCAGGGTGGGATCGACTTACGCCAGCGGTTCCTCGCGGGACTCGTATGCCAACGGCGCCGTCAACCCCAACGTGTCCGACTCGCATCGGGACTATCGCCGCAAGCGCGCCCGTCGGGCGGCCCTGCGGTACGTCGTCGTCTGGAGCACGGTCGCCGCGCTGGCATTGATCGCCCAGGTCATCGCGCCTGCCGCCGCCACCTGACGGCACATTCCGATCAGCCTGCGTTCGGGGCGCCGAACGCCCTTTCACGCTCGACAACGCTAGCCGGCATTTCACCGTTGCCAGACGCTGGCAGCCCCTACCGTGCGCCGTAGTATGCTCGCCGTCCCATCATTCGGAGCGGCGGCATGAAGGCGATGCACTGGACACGTTGGACCGGACTGGCCTTGCTTGCGCTGCTTCTGGCCGGTTGTTCCAGTGGACCCGTCCGTCGTGTCTCCGAGCCCTCCGCGCGCATCCAGCAACTCACGGTCCGCGCCGACGGCAGTTGGTCGACGGAGCTGCGCATCGAGAACTTCAGCAGCATCCCGATGCGGTTCGAGAACGTCGACCTTGCCGTCAAGGTTGCCGATGCCGAAACCGGCCGCTTGCGCGCGCAGCCGAACCTGACGATCGGACCGGAGTCCGCCGACGTCATCACCGTCACCGTGATGCCCGACGCCGCCGGCAAGTTCGCCGCGGCCGACGCGCTGGCCTCGGGCCGCAGCCTGGCGTACTCGCTCAGCGGGCGCATCGACGCCACGCCGGACGAAGGCAAGCAGCGCAGCTTCGACCTCGACCGCAGCGGCGTGCTTAGCCCCGCCCCGGGGTTGCCCGGCGTGCTGCGCTGATCCCCACCCTTCTTTCTTACTGACCGCCGCAGCGCGTCCCGCACGGAATCCTTCATGAGCAGTTACAAAGCCCCCCTCGCCGACATGCGCTTCGCGCTGTTCGATGTCCTCGACGCCGAAGCGCAGTTCCAGCGCCTGGGTTTCACCGACGCCACGCGCGACGTGCTCGACGCCGTGCTCGACGAAGCCGGTCGCTTCACCGAGACGGTCCTCGCACCGCTCAATCCGGTGGGCGATCGCGAAGGCTGCAAGCTCGACGTGTCCACCGGTGCAGTGACCACGCCCAGCGGTTTCCGTCAGGCGTACGCACAATTCGTCGATGGCGGCTGGGCGGGCCTGACCTCGCCGGTGGAGTTCGGCGGACAGGGCCTGCCGCAACTGGTCGGCGTGCCGCTGAAGGAAATGATCGACGCGGCCAATCTCGCGTGGGGCAACTTCCCGCTGCTCTCGCACGGCGCCATCGAAGCGCTGCTGCATCACGGCGAAAGCTGGCAGCGGGAAGCTTTCCTCAAGCCGCTGGTCGAAGGCCGCTGGACCGGCACGATGTGCCTGACCGAACCGCATTGCGGCAGCGACCTCGGCCTGCTGAAGACGCGCGCGGAGCCCAACGGCGACGGCAGCTACTCGATCACCGGCACGAAGATCTTCATCACCGCCGGCGAGCACGATTTCACCGACAACATCGTGCACCTGGTGCTGGCGCGCCTTCCCGATGCGCCGGCTGGCAGCAAGGGCATTTCGCTGTTCGTCGTGCCGCGTGAACGCGTGGCGCAGGACGGTTCGACCGGCGAACGCAACGCCGTGCGCTGCGGCAGCCTCGAACACAAGATGGGCATCCACGGTTCGGCCACGTGCGTGATGAACTTCGATGGCGCGCAGGGCTATCTGGTGGGCGCGCCGCACAAGGGGCTCATGGGGATGTTCACCATGATGAACTCCGCACGCCTTGGCGTCGGCCTGCAGGGTCTGGGATTGTCGGAACGCGCGTTGCAGAACGCGCTGCGTTATTCGCGCGAACGCCTGCAGATGCGCGCGCTATCCGGCGCGAAATTCCCCGACAAGCCGGCCGATCCGATCATCGTGCATCCCGACGTGCGCCGCATGCTGCTGACCTGCAAGGCGCTGATCGAAGGCGGCCGCCTGATGGGCTACGACGCGGCGATGCAGGGCGACATCGCGGCGAATTCGAGTGACGCCGCCGAACGCGAACTGGCCGATGCGCAGGCGGGCTTCCTGACGCCGATCGTGAAGGCGTGCCTCACCGAGTGGGGCGTGGAGTGCACGTACAACGCGCTGCAGTGCTTCGGCGGCCACGGCTACATCGCCGAGCACGGCATGGAGCAGCTCGCGCGCGATGCCCGCATCACCACGTTGTACGAAGGCACGACCGGTATCCAGGCGCTCGACCTGCTGGGTCGCAAGATCCTCGCGATGAAGGGCGCGGGGTTGAAGCCCTTCCTCGCCCGCGCCCTTCATCGCGAGGATCTT
>Ga0209676_1002508_pt1 | contig 12853 bp, 10 predicted proteins | sample AraplaCvi_mLB_r2_FD_184282 | JGI IMG/M metagenome (GOLD analysis project Ga0209676, IMG submission 184282) | Arabidopsis root microbial communities from North Carolina, USA - plate scrape MF_Cvi_mLB_r2 (SPAdes) (version 2) | ecosystem: Host-associated > Plants > Roots > Endosphere | place: USA...
GCTTGCGCACATGCTTTCCAGTTCCTTGACGGACGTCTCGTTGTACGCGTCCAGGCATTCCATCATGCCCGCCTTCCAGCACAGCGGCCAGACCTTGGTCTGCGGCAGTTCCGTGGGCGCGGCGCACGGCGCGGAGGTCTTCAGCGCGTAGACCATTTCAAAGCCCACGTCGATCGACTTGCCATCCGGGGAAAGCTTGTATTCATCGTCCAGGCCAAGGTCCAGGTTATAGAAGCCCAGCTTGCCGTTTTCGATTTTGTAGTAAAGCAGCTCGGGACCGTTCAGCGCACTCTTGCGGATGAGGTTGGAACTCAGCACCCGCATCTGGCCCCTTCCGCCGTCGTACTCGTACAGTCCGCACTGAAGCGGCGCCGAAGACTGCGCGTGCGCGGCCGGCGCAAGCAGCGCCGCCAGCAGAAGAACAGTCAACACCGCGCAAAGACGATGGAGCGATTGCGCGATACGGCTGCGCAAGCGGGAGTGACGGTACATGAGTGATCAAGCCTATTAATGATTCGAGACGCGCGGCATGGCCGCGCACCGGGCGGTCGGCGCCCGCCGGCATTCTAAATAGGCTTGATGTCACGCCGGCGAAAAACGGCCGGACTGTTTGATCTGTGTTGAACGAAACCCGCTTATGTCCCCGGCAATGCGCGCGGCAGGTCGGTTCCGTAATCGTCTTGGGCATACACCATTGCCGGCAAAGGCGATACGAGGCGGCCGCCTTGCTCCCATAGCGATTCAACCCAATCGGCCGCGACGTCGGCGATCGCGTCTTGCACGCAGAACGCCGGCTCGCTGGAGAACATGGGCACCGGCGGCTCCAACCCCGTTTCGCCGTGCACGACGTCAAAGAGATCGCGGTACCCTTCGATGGCCTTGTTCAGCACATACAGATCCGGCCCTTCCAGGCCGATCACCACCGAAAAAGTCCCCTCGCCGCCCTGGTCGGGAAAGATGCCGAACTGGATTTCGCGCGCCTTCTCGGGCAACCGCGCAAACATGCCGGCCAGCGTGCGCAAAGCGGCCGCCGTGTGCGCGTCCAGGATGCGGCGCAGCGCGTCTTGATAGTCGTGTTTTGTCATCGCGCCAGCATAGCGCACGGCGGCATCGCATCACGCGTCGGACGGCATCTGCGCCAACAGCTTGTCCAGTGTCACGGGATAATCCCGCACGCGCACGCCGGTCGCGTTGTACACCGCATTGGCAATCGCCGCCGCCACGCCGCACAGGCCCAGTTCTCCGACGCCCTTGGCTTTCATGGGCGATGACACCGGATCGTCTTCGTTTAGAAAGATGACCTCCTGGCGCGGAATGTCGGCATGGACGGGGACCTCATAGCTTGCCAGGTCGTGATTCACGAAGAATCCCGCGCGATGGTCAACCGCCAGCTCCTCCATCAACGCCGCGCCCACGCCCATGGTCATCGCGCCAATGACCTGGCTGCGCGCCGTTTTGGGATTGAGGATGCGGCCTGCGGCGCAGACCGCCAGCATGCGGCGCACGCGAGTCTCGCCGGTGGCGGCGTCCACGGCCACTTCCACGAAGTGCGCGCCGAACGTGGATTGCTGGAATTTCTTGTCCAGGTCGCCGAACTCGATGGCATCTTCAGCGATGAGCTCGCCGCCCGACACCGCGCGCGTCAGGGGCGCGCTGCGCCCGCTGGCATCCGTGACCGCGCCGTTGGCGAACACCACGCCCTGCGTGTCGAATCCCAATCGCTCCACGATCAGCGTCCGCAGTTTTTCGCAGGCGGCATACACGCCCGCCGTGGAACTGTTCGCGCCCCACTGCCCGCCCGAGCCCGCGGATACGGGAAAGGCCGAATCGCCAAGCCGCACCACCACGCGGGACAGCGGCACGCCCAGCATCTCGGCGGCGGTCTGCGCAATGATGGTGTAGCTGCCCGTTCCGATGTCGGTCATGTCGGTCTCGACGATGACGCGCCCCGCCGCATCCAGCCGCACGCGCGCGGCCGACTTGGTCACCAGGTTGTTGCGAAAGGCGCTGGCCACGCCCAGCCCGATGAGCCAACGTCCTTCGCGCCGCGTGCCGGGCTTGGGATCGCGTTTATCCCAGCCGAAATGCCGGGCGCCCGTCTGCAGGCATTCGACGAAACGCCGCTGTGAGAAAGGCCGCGACGGATCGGTGGGATCCACCTGCGTGTCGTTGAGCACGCGAAATTGCACGGGGTCCATGTCCAGCGCCTGCGCCATCTCGTCGATGGCAATTTCCAGCGCCATCATGCCGGGCGCCTCGCCGGGTGCGCGCATCGCATTGCCCTCGGGCAGATCCAGCGTCATCAGGTTCAGCGCGGTGCGCTGGTTGGCGCCGGCGTACAGCAGTTTGGTCTGCTGCACGGCCTCTTCGGGCTGGCCGTCCGGCAGGTCGCCGGACCAGCTCTCGTGCGAGATCGCCGTCAGCTTGCCGTCGCGCCCCGCGCCCAGCCGGATGCGTTGGATCGTGGCGGGCCGGTGCGTCGTGTTGTTGATGATCAGCGGACGCGGCAGCGCCACCTTGACCGGCCTGCCGGCCGCTCGGGCGCCCAGCGCCGCCAGCAACGCGTCGGCCCGCACGAACAGCTTGCCGCCGAAGCCGCCGCCGATGTAGGGCGAGATCAGGCGCACATTCTCCTTCGGAATGCCCAGCGTCCGGGCCACATCGGACCGCCCCCAGGCGATCATCTGGTTGGACGTCCATATCGTGAGCTTGTCGCCCTTCCAGACTGCAAGCGAGGCGTGCGGCTCCATCATCGCGTGCGATTGGTCGGGCGTGGTGTAGGTGTGATCGACCGTGACCGGCGCCGCGGCGAACGCAGCGTCGAAGTCGCCCGCGTCCGTTTTCGGGATGTGCTTTCCGGCGTCGCCGTGGTCCCGCTTCTGCGCCGCCAGGTCGAAGGCGCCCTCGCGCCGAACGTACTGCACGCGAACCAGTTTGGCGGCCGCGCGGGCCTCCTCGAACGTGTTGGCCACCACCAACGCAATCGCCTGGTGATAGTGCTGGATGTCCGGACCGCCCAGCAGCGTGGCCGTGTTCATCTTGCCCTTGCCCAGCTTGCCGGCATTCTGCGCGGTCACGATGGCCAGTACACCCGGCGCCCGGCTCGCAAGCTCGGTATCGATGGCCGTGATGGCGCCCTTGGCAATCCCCGCGCCCACCACGTAGCCGACCGCGGGATTCGGCGCGATGTCGTGGTGCTCGTACGCGTAAGGGGCCTGGCCGCTGGTCTTGAGCGGTCCATCGATGCGATCGACGGGCTGGCCCACGACCTTAAGCTGATCGATCGGGTTCTGTGTCGCGGGAGTATCGAATTTCATGAGTTCACGCCCTCGCTTCCATCAAGACCGAACCGAGCGCGCGGCGCGCCAGCGTCAGCTTGAAACCGTTATCCGGCGTCGGCTTGGCGCCGGACAGCAGCGCATCGGTCACGCGCGCCGCGCCGTCCGGCAAATACGCTTCCGCCGCTTCGCTGCGCCAGGGCTGGGGCGCCACGCCGCCCAGCGCCACCCTGCCGGTGCCATCGTCTTGCACGACGGCGGCCACCGCCACCAGCGCGAAGGCGAACGACGCGCGGTCGCGCACCTTGCGGTAGAGGTGTTTGCCGCCCAGCGGTTTGGGCAACACCACCGCGGTGATCAGTTCGCCAGCCGCCAGATGGGTCTCGATATGCGGCGTGCCGTCCGGCGGGCGATAGAAATCGGCGATGGGAATTACCCGCCGCGTGGCGTCGGGACGCACCGTCTCGATCTTCGCGTCCAGCAGGCGCATGGCCACAGCCATGTCGCTAGGATGCGTGGCGATGCAGGCGTCGCTGGCGCCGATCACCGCCAACTGGCGCGACACGCCGCCGATTGCGGAACAGCCGCTGCCGGGCACGCGCTTGTTGCAGGGTTGGTTGGTGTCGTAGAAATACGGGCAGCGCGTGCGTTGCAGCAGATTGCCGGCGGTCGTGGCGCGGTTGCGGATCTGTCCCGACGCGCCAGCCAGCAGCGCGCGCGCCAGCACCGCATAATCACGCCGCACCACGTCGTGGGCGGCAAGGTCCGCATTGCGCACCACGGCGCCGATGCGTAACCCGCCGTCGCCCGTGGGTTCGATGCGGTCCAGACCCAGGCCGTTGACATCGACCAGGTGGACGGGCGTTTCGACCTCAATCTTCATCAGGTCAAGCAGATTGGTGCCGCCTGCAATGAACCGCGTCCGCGGCTCGCGTGCCGCGCTGGCAGCAGCTTCGGCATCGGTGCCGGGACGCTCGTACGTGAACGATCTCATGCCTTGCCCTCCGCGACGTCTTCGATGGCGTCCAGGATGTTGGAATACGCCCCGCAACGGCAGATGTTGCCGCTCATGCGTTCGCGGATCTCCTCGGGCGTCAGCAACGGGCGCTCGGTCAACGAGCCGGTGACATGGCTGGGCATCCCGCTTGCGGCCTCGTCCAGCATGCCGACCGCAGAGCAGATCTGCCCCGGCGTGCAGTAACCGCACTGGTAACCGTCATGCTTGACGAACGCGGCCTGCAGCGGATGCAGCGCGCCCGGCGTGCCCAACCCTTCGATAGTCGTGATCTGCTGGCCGTCGTGCATGACGGCCAGCGTCAGACAGGCATTGATCCGCCTGCCATCCAGCAGCACCGTACAGGCGCCGCACTGGCCATGATCGCAGCCCTTCTTGGTGCCGGTCATGTGCAGGTGCTCGCGCAGCGCGTCCAGCAGGCTGGTGCGCACATCCAGCGCCAACTCATGCGTGCGGCCGTTCACCTGCAGGGTGACCGTGGTGGTCAGGTTGTGCGCCGGCGCGGCGCTTTGGGCTGCGGACATGGTTGATGTCCCGAGTGCGGTGGCTGAAGCGGCGCCCGCCTTGAGCAGGTTGCGCCGCGAAATCTTGATATCGATGGAATTTTCCAAGGCTGGAACTCCTTTGAGCATTCGGCGGGCCGCAGCTCGCCATCAGCGCGCACTATCAGCAAACCGCGTTCCTGGCGGCGCCGCCCACGGCATGCCGGGTGCCGCGCTGCCGCGCGCGTGAAAACGGGGCGGATTTCCCGATAAGATCGTCGTCAATCGATGATAGCGACCGGAACCGCCCGGCCGCCACGCCCGTTTGACAAGAAAATGTTCGATCTCGAAACCAATCCGGACAGCCCCGCGCGCGTCCGCTGCGTGGGCATTCTGCTAGCTGCCGGACGCGGCCGGCGCTTTGCCAGCGCGGCCGCCGGCCAGGACAAGCTGCTGGCGCGCCTTGCAGACGGCACACCTGTCGTCATGGCGGCCGCGTCGTCCCTGTTGGCCGCGGCGGCCGGCGTCGTGGCGGTCGTCCGCGCGGGCAATGACCGCGTCGCGGCACTCCTGGCGCAAGCCGGATGCGAGGTGGTCACGATAGGCCCTTACGCCGATGGCACGAACGGTGGCATGGGCGACAGTCTTGCTGCGGCCGCACGGCACGTCATGCGCACCGCAAGCCCGGACGTGCAATCCTGCCTTGTCGCGCTTGGCGACATGCCCTGGATCCGCGCGGATACCTTCCTGCGCGTTGCAGAAGCGGCAAAGGAGCATCCCATCGTCGCCCCGGCATGGCAGGGCCAGCGCGGCCACCCGGTCGCGTTTCAGCGATCGATCTGGCCGGCGCTTGCGGCGCTGGCGGGAGATGTGGGCGCACGTTCCGTATTGGCCCGTCATGGTGTGACCGAGCTGGCGGTCGATGATGCGGGCGTATGCGCCGATGTGGATACACCGGATGACCTGTCCACCGCTGACTGCGGTGGACAGTCTGCGCCGCCCTAGGCGGGCGTCGCGTCGCCGCGCGGCCGCGCGATCACCGCCGCGCCGGCCGACGCCGCCCGCCGCGGCAGAGCCACGCGGAAACTCGTCACGTCGTCGCGCGAGTCCGCGCTGATGCAGCCGCCATGCGACACCACGATCTGCTGCGCAATGAAAAGGCCCAAGCCCAATCCGTGGTGACCGCCGGGCCGCCGCGCGCCGCTGCGGAATGGGTTGAAGAGATGGGGCAGCAGCTCCGGCGGAATGGTGCCGCCATTGGAAACGGTAACGACCACCTCGTTGGCGTCCTCGCCATTGACCTCGACCCGCACCGGGGCGGTCTTGCTGCCATGGTGCAAGGCGTTGCCCACCAGGTTGGCGATCACCTGCGAAATGCGCTGGCCGTCCCACGCGCCGGCCGCGTCGCCACGGCAGTGCGACGCCACCTGGCGATCGGGAAAGCCCGTGCGCACCTCGTCCAGCGTGCGCTCGACCAGCGCTCCCATGTTCAGTTCCGAGGGCGCCAGCGTCAGCCCGCCCGCCTGGCGAATGCGCGTCACATCCAGCAGGTCTTCGATCAGGCACGACATGCGCTCACTGCTTTGCAGCATGCGCCGCGCCAGGCTCGACACACGTTCGTCGTCGCCCTGGCGCTGCAGCACGGTGGCGCCCATGATGATGGCCTGCAAGGGCGTGCGCAGATCGTGGCTCAGCACGGCCATGAACATTTCGTTGACCCGCAGCGCTTCGGTGCGCTCTTCGAGTTGCTGCGCCAGCGCACGCTTGCGCTCGTGCAATTCGAAGAACACGTTGGCCTTCGTGCGCAGCATGTACGGGTCGACGGGCTTGTACAGAAAGTCCACCGCGCCGCTCTCGTAGCCGCGAAACTGCCAGTTCTGTTCGCGCGAACCGGCGGTGATGAAGATCAGCGGAATGTGGCGCGTGCGCTCGCTGCCGCGGATCAGTTCGGCCAGTTCGAAGCCGTTCATGTCGGGCATCTGCACGTCCAGCAGCGCCAGCGCGACGTCGCCGTGGCGCAGCAGCAGTTCCAGCGCCTGCGGGCCGGACTGGGCCTTCAGCACCTCGACACGGTCGCTGGCCAGCAGCGCCTCGAGCGCAATCAGATTCTCCGGAACGTCGTCAACCAGCAGGCACTTGATGCGGTCGTCGCGGGATGGGGCTGATGTCGGGATCATGGTGTCAATGCGTTTGGGTTTCAGGGCAGCCGTCTTGTGGGCAACTGCGCGAACACGGCGGCAATCTCGTCGGGCGTCAGCGCCCTTGCCGCCGGAACCAGCGCCAGGGCGGCGTCGGGCATCGTGGGTGCCGCTGCCGACGCCGGCGCCTGCACCAGCGCGTGGCCGCCGGCGGCATGGATGGCGGCCAGGCCTTCGGCCCCATCCTCATTCGCGCCGGACAGCAGCACGCCAAGCAGCCGCTCGCCATAGCAATCGGCGGCGGACTGGAACAGCACGTCGATGGACGGCCGTGAAAAATGCACCGGCGGGTCGATCGACAGCGCCAGGCGCGGCCCCCGGTCCACCAGCAGGTGGTAGCCGGGCGGCCCGAAATACACGTGCCCAGGCTGTATCGGTTGCTGGTCCTGCGCTTCCTGCACGGGCAAGGCGCAGCGATAGCTGAAGATGTCGCTCAACAGGCTACGGCGGTCGGACGGCAGGTGCAGGACCACGATCACGCTCGCCTGAAGGCCTGCGGGAAGCGCCGGCAGCAGAACGCTCAGGGCGTCGATAGCGCCCGACGAGCCGCCGATGACGATTGCGTCCCAGGCGTCCGAAGCGTCCACGGACAGATCCGGCCCGCGCGTGGTCACAGGTCGGCCCTTTTACGGTAGATGCGGTCGGCCATCACGAATTCGTCAAAGCCGTCGGCCTGCGCCGTGAATCGCACCGACTCCTTGGACCCCAGGCCCAGGAATCCGCGATGAACCAGTGCATCGTGAAACAGGCCCAGCGCCCGGTCCTGCAGGTCGCGCTCGAAGTAGATGAGCACGTTGCGGCACGACACCAGATGCACCTCGGCAAACACGCTGTCGGTCGACAAGCTGTGGTCGGAGAACACCATGTGCTCGCGCAGCGTCTTGTCGAACACCACCCGGCCATACCGCGCCGTGTAATAGTGCGACAACGAATTGCGGCCGCCGGCCTGCGCATGGTTGGCCGTGAAGGCCGCCGCGCGCTCCAGGTCGAACACGCCCTGCTCGGCCGCGCGCAGTGCGTGCGGATTGATGTCGGTGGCGTAGATCAGCGCGCGATCCAGCAGCCCTTCCTCGTGCAGCAGGATGGCCAGCGAATAGACTTCCTCGCCCGTGCTGCACCCGGCCACCCACACCTTGATCGAGGGATAGGTGCGCAGGATCGGCACCACCTCGTTGCGCAGCGCCAGGAAATAGCTGGGATCACGGAACATGTCGCTGACCTGCACCGTCAGGTATTGCAGCAGGCCCGTGAACACGGCGGGCTCGTGCAGCACGCGGTCCTGAAGCTGCGACAGCGTCTTGCAGTCGAACTCGCCCAGCGCGGTGCGCAGGCGGCGTTTCAGCGAAGCCTGCGCATACTCCCGGAAGTCGTAATGGTAGCGGTGATAGATCGCATCGAGCAGCAATCGCTGCTCGATGTCTTCGATGTTCGCCTTGTTTTGATTAGGCATGGGCGTGATCGCTGTGTCGTGGCCGGGTCGGGCTTACTTGCGCATCCAGACGCGCACCAGCGACAGCAGGCGCTCGACGTCCAGCGGCTTGGCGATGTAGTCGTTGGCGCCGGCGGCCAGGCATTTTTCCTGGTCGTCCTTCATGGCCTTGGCCGTCAGGGCAATGATGGGCAGACGGCGCCACTCGGGCCGCGCGCGGATCTCGCGCATGGCCGTATAGCCGTCCATCTCCGGCATCATGATGTCCATCAGCACAAGGTCCACCGCACGGTGGCCGTTGACGCCGGCGCGGCCCAGCGCATCCAGCGCCTCGCGACCGTTGCGCGCAATCTCGACGTGCAGGCCGGTGGGTTCCAGGATGCTGGACAGCGCAAACACGTTGCGCACGTCGTCTTCCACCACCAGCACCGTGCGGCCTTCCAGCGTCGTGTCGCGGCTGCGCGCCAGCTCCAGCATCTGGCGCTGCTGCGGCGGCAACTCGGCTTCCACCTGGTGCAGGAACAGCGTCACTTCGTCCAGCAGGCGCTCGGGCGAACGCGCGTCCTTGATGATGATCGACTTGGAGAAGCGGCGCAGCTGCTGCTCTTCGTCGCGCGACAGCGCGCGGCCCGTGTACACGATCACGGGCGGGAACGACACGCTTTCCTGCTCTGCCATTTCGCGCAGGAGTTCGTAGCCGCTCATGTCGGGCAGGTTCAGGTCCATCACCACGCAGTCATAGGTGGTGTCGCGCAGCAGCGCCAGCGCGTCGCCGGCATTGGCCGCCAGCACGATCTCGACGTCGTCGCGCGCCAGCAGTTCGCGCACGCTGTCGCGTTGGCGGTCATCGTCCTCGACGACCAGCACGCGCCGCACGTTCTGCGTGAACTTGGCTTCCAGGCGGTGCAGCGCGTGAACCAGTTCCTCCCGCTTGACCGGCTTGAGCGCATAACCCACCGCCCCGCGCACCAGCGCCTCTTGCGCGTAATCGGCCACCGACACGATGTGCACCGGAATGTGGCGGGTGTTCGGGTTGCGCTTGAGCTGATCCAGCACGCCCAGACCGGAAAAGTCGGGCAGGTTGACGTCCAGCACGATGGCATCGGGACGCCGCTGCGACGCCAGCGCCAGGCCTTCCGTCGCGGTGTGCGCGGCCAGGCAGCCAAAGCCCATCTCGTGCGCCAGATCGGCGAGGATGCCCGCAAAGCGTTCGTCGTCCTCGATGACGAGGATGGTTCGGGCAAAGGTCTCGCCCGGCTCCTGCTCAATTGGCTCGGCTGACTGGGCCAGCGCCGCCGGTTGGGCAGGCTCGGTGAGCGCGGCGGGCGGGGCGGCGATGGCGCCAGCCGGGCCTGCCAGCGTGGTAGGCGCCTCCGCGCCCTCGCGCGGCGCCGGGGCGGTCGACACGACCAGCATGTTCATCGGCAGCAACAGCGTGAACACGCTGCCCTGCCCCGGCGTGCTGACCAGCGACAGCGAGCCGCCCAGCAGCTTGGCCAGATCCCGCGAAATCGACAGACCCAGCCCCGTGCCGCCATGCTTGCGGTGCGTGCTGCCGTCGGCCTGACGGAATGCCTCGAAAATCAGTTCGTGCTGGTCGGGAGCCACGCCGATGCCGGTGTCGTGCACCGCAAATGACAGCATGCGCCCCGGCGCCCGCGTCACGCGCAGCGCGACGAACCCCTGCTCGGTGAACTTGATGGCGTTGGACAGCAGGTTCTTGAGCACCTGGCCCAGCCGCTGCGGATCGGTCCGCAGGGTGTCCGGCACGTCGCGCGCAATGTCCAGCTCCAGCGCCAGGCCCTTTTCCTGGGCCAGCGGCCGCAGCGGTTCCAGCAACCGCTGCAGCGCCGGGGTCACCGCCAGGTCTTCGATCTCGACCGTCGCCTGGCCCGCCTCGATCTTGGCCAGGTCCAGGATGTCGTTGATCAGCGCCAGCAGATCGCGCCCCGCCGCGTTGATGGTCTGCGCGTACTTCACCTGTTCTGCCGTCAGGTTGCCCGTCTTGTTGTCGGACAGCAGCTTGGCCAGGATCAACGTGGAATTGAGCGGCGTGCGCAGCTCGTGGCTCATGTTGGCCAGGAATTCGCTCTTGTATTGGCTGGCCTGCGTCAGCAGGCGGGCCTTGTCGGTTAGCGCGCTCTGCACCCGCAGCAACTGCTCGGTCTGCGATTCCAGATTGAGGTTGGTCTGCTCCAGCTCGGTCTGCTGCAGTTCCATGCGCGCCTGCGATTCCTGCAGGATGCGGCTCTGCTGCTCCAGTTCTTCATTGCTGACACGCAGTTCTTCCTGCTGGGTCTGCAGCTCTTCGGACTGGCGCTGCGTTTCCGCCAGCAGCGATTCCAGCCGCGATCGGTCCATGCCGGCACGGATGGCGGACGCCAGCATTTCGGACGCGCCTTCCAGCAGGCTGCGTTCGCCCTCGCTGACCGGATGGTTGAAGCCCAGCTCGATCACGGCGTATACGCGCTCGTACTGCATGGCGGGCGCGACCACCAGTTCGACCGGATTCGAGCGGCCCGTGGCGGACGAGACTTCAAGGTGGCCGGCGGGCACGTTGCGCACGTGCAGCAGCTTGCGCGATACGGCCGCCTGGCCGACCAGGCCCTGCGCCGTGGAAATCTTCTGGGGCAGCCTTTCCGGCGGCACCGCGTAGCCGCCGAACAGCTCGAGGTCGTCACCGTTGACCACATAACCCGCGCCGACGCTGGCGTTCAGGTATTCGGCCAGATAGTCCAGGGCGCGCCGGCCGATCTCGTCCAGCCGCTGGTCGCCCCGCAGCCGCATGCTCAGACCCGACAGGCCCGTCGTCACCCAGGCCTGGCGCGCCTTGACGCGATACTCGCGGATGGTCATGAGCGCCGAGGCAAAGATCAGGACCAGCAGCACCAGGGCGCCGCCCCAGGAATAGTAGGTGGAAATCGTGGCCGCATCGCTCCAGGCGTCGCGCTCCTGCTCGACCCGGCGCATCTGTGACGTATAGAGGTCGCCGACGAGATCGCGAAGCCGGTCCATCGCCTCCTTGCCCGAATCGGTCCGCACCACCGCCAGCGCGCCTTCGACGTCGCCCGCTCGGCGCATCTCGACGGTGTTGTTCAACTCGGTAAGCTTTTGCTTCGTGATGCCCGCGATGTCATTGGCAATCCGGCGCTGCGTGGCGTCCTGTTGCGAGAACTCCTGCACGACGGCCAGGCGCTGCTCGATGAGCGGCACGGAGCGCACATACGGTTCCAGGTAGGCCGGGTCGCCCGTCAGCAGGTAACCCCTCTGGCCGATCTCGGCGTCTTTCAGGGCCGAATTGAACAGGCTGAGCTGACGCAGCGACTCGGTCGCGCGGTCCATGGACTGGACGGCACGCGCGCGGGTGTCCGCCGAGCGTACGTTGACGAAGGCGATGACCAGCGTGGCCACTGCGGCCAGGATGAATCCGGCCATCAAAGTGCGGGGAAAGGCCAGGCGACTGGCCGGCTGCGGCGATTTCAGCATGAGATCGATTTACCAATTCAGGGAAAGCGCGCGGATTGCGCTAAGGCAGAGTGCGAAGAATTATAGGGACGGAGAAGTCTGCAGACCATCCTGCGCACTGGCGAACTATACAGGTATGTGCGCAGCTGGGTTGCGTATGGATACAACTACTACACCAACGCGGCCCTGCCATGCCCTAGGATTCGGCTTCCCGATCTGCCGGCCGCCTTTTCGCGCGCCTGCCGCCTTTGCTGGCACGCCCTCGGCCCCCCCCCCCGCCTGAACCTGGGGACAGCCGGCCGCGCAGACAACCGAATTCCTGCCCACCGTGGCACCGAAAAAAATGACGAAGATTCTTTTGGTGGACGACCAACCCACGTTGGTCGCCCTGATGAGCGAGTTCCTGACCAGCGAAGGCTATGACGTCACGACGCATACCGACGGCCTGACCGCGCTGCAGCAGATGATCGCCCTGCGCAGCAACCGCGCCATGGCGGCCCACGGCAAGGGCGGCGTCTATCGCTGAATCGGCGTGCGCCAGCGCATGTTCCCCGGCGCAGCCGCTGGGCAAACGGACGTCGAGTCCTTAGGCTTCAGCGCTTCTCCCGCAAGGATGCCGTTCCATGCCCCGTCGCGAACCCCTGATCAAGGCCCTCGTCATCCTGGCGTTCGTCATCGCCGCCGTGGTGCCCACGGGCTACCTCTGGATCATCGTCAGCGCCAAGCTGGAACTTGGCGGCGCCAGCCCGGGCGAAGCAGTCGTGGGCACCACCAGCCGCGTCGAGCAGCGGGCCCGGCAGCAATACTGCACCGGCGTGTTGGCGACACCGAAGAACACCTGGCTGGTCGGCCGCATGGACCGCGCGGAAAAGACCGAAGGCCAGCCCGGCATCGACCTCGATGCCCTGATCCGCGGCAACGCTGCCGAACAGGACGACGAGGAGCCCTCGGGCTTCGGCGGCCTCTTCGGCGGCGCCCTGATCAGC
>Ga0209676_1002509_pt1 | contig 12849 bp, 10 predicted proteins | sample AraplaCvi_mLB_r2_FD_184282 | JGI IMG/M metagenome (GOLD analysis project Ga0209676, IMG submission 184282) | Arabidopsis root microbial communities from North Carolina, USA - plate scrape MF_Cvi_mLB_r2 (SPAdes) (version 2) | ecosystem: Host-associated > Plants > Roots > Endosphere | place: USA...
TGGCGCGGGCGCGTCGCCCTGCGCTTTGGGCGCGACCTTCGCCGCGTCGCCGCGATGCAGGCCCCACACCAGCGTGACCAGCCACAGCGCCGCGAACAGCAGCGCGACGAGCACCCAGGCCCGGTTCGCGCCGCCCAGATCGGTGAAGCGCGCGGCGGTGCCCGACGTGTCCGTGCCGCCCGGCGTTGTCGAAATCGTTCCCGAGGGCGACGGCGCCGCGCCCCGCGAGCCGTTGCCCGCATTGGCGGGGGTGCCCGGCAACACCGTCCATGACAGCGGCGGCAGGTTCGACGTCTGCGCCTGCCCGGCGCGCACGTCCCACCAGCGCAGTTGCAGGCCGGCCATGTTCGCCTCGCCCTCGCGCGCCGGCACCAGCGAGAAGCGCCGCGTGAGCTTTACCCGCGGGCGCCCGTCGACGAAACGTTCGTCGGCCTGCACCGGTTCGGCGAACACCTGCACGCCGTCGATCGGCGGCAGCTGCAGTTCCGGCATCTGCGCGGCGGTGGCGCCATCGGCGAGCGCTTCAACGGTCACCGTCGCGGCGTTGCCGACGCGCAGTTCTTGCGGCGTGGACTGGTAGCGCAGCGTCAGGTTCTGCAGTGGCAGCCAAGGCTGCGGCGCGTTGGCGGGCGCGGGCTGCACGTCGAGCTTGCGCGGCGTGCCCTGTGCTTCGAGCGCGCCGCCGCGACCGCCGCCGAGCAGGTCATCGAAGAACCCGCCTGCACCGCGGCCTTCGAAACGCGCCGGCGGCACCGTTAGCGTGCCGCTGCGCTCGGGCACCAGCAGGAAGCGGCGTTCGACCACGTGATAGCGACGCCCGCCGATGTCGCGCTGGTATTGCGCGTCGTCGCCCACGCGCTGCAGCGATGCGCCGTCGGGCGCGTCCTGGTCGAGTTGTCCCGAGATCAGCGGCGTCGCCGAGTAGAGCCTGACGACCCAGCCGACCGACTGCTGCACGTACGGATCGGGGTCATCGGCTTCGCTTTCGATGAACACCTCTTCGGTGCGCGTCGGCGACGGCGCGGCCGAAGGCGCGACCGTCAGCGGGATCGGCTGCGTGCGCAGGCTTCCGACGTTGAGCGCAGGCACGGTGATCACGCCGTCCCGGCGCGGACGCAGCGCCACGGCATACAGCGTGCGCACCGTGCTGCCGCCGCTGCCCATCACGAACTCGCGCCGGCTCGTGCGCCCGCTGACGAAGAAATCGCTGAGCAGCGGCGCGTAGTCGGGCTCGGTCGATGTCGTCGCGGCGGTGCTTTCGATATTGAGCGTGACCGTCTCGCCCATCGCGATGCGGTCGCGATCGAGCCACGCGCGCACCTGCGCCGCGGCGTTCATGCTGGCCAGCGCGAGCAGCAGCAAGAGCATCGCGCGCGCGAACCAGCGGGGCCAGACAGCCGGTGACGGGAAGCTCGCGACGTTCATTCGTTGCCCTCGCCGCTGTTGTTGCGGCGCTCGTACTCGATGCGGAATTTCTCGCGCAGCAGGCCACCCGGATCGTCGGGCACGCGGCGCAGCCACGCTTCGTTCGCCAGGCGTTGTTCGCGCTGCTGCGGCGTTTCGTTGCGCGACGGGCCGTCCTGCGGCGGCTTCGCCTGACCTTGCTGCTGCAGCGCGCGTTGCATGCGTTCGCGCTGCGCGGCGTCGGCCTCGCGCTGCTTCTGCGCATCCGCGGGCGAGCCTTGGGATGACGGCTTGTCGGCGGGATCCTGCTTCTGCGAATCCTGCGGCTGCGGCTCGGACTGCTGAGACTTGTCCTGCTGCGATTGCGAGCCCTGCTGCCCCTGTCCGGACTGCGGCTTCTGGTCGGACTTCGATTTGTCCTGGTCCTTCGACTGACCGCCGCCTCCCTGCGGCGGCTTGCGCTTCATCGCCGCCTGCACCGCGCGCTTGTTCGCGACGGCGTCGGGCATGTTCGGCTGGCGCTTGAGCGCCTCGTCATAGGCGGCGATCGCCTGCGGATACTGCCCCGCCTTCGCCAGTGCATTGCCGCGGTTGTAGTGCGCGTCGGCGCTGTCGGCAGACTGGTAGGCCTGTACGGCGGCGTTGAAATCGCCGCGCCGGAACGCTTCGTTTCCCTGCGCGATGTGCGTGTGTTCGATCTGGTCGGCGCGGCGCCACAGGTCGGCGGCCTTCACCGGCGTCCACAGCACGCACATCGCGATCATCGCCAGCGCTGCGCGACGCCGGAACGCGAACAACGCCAGCAGCATCAACGGCGGCAGCAGCCAGTAACCCTCGTCCTGCCACGCGCTGCCACGCTTGCCGTCCACGCGCGTGGCGTCCTCGGTGTCGGTTGGATCGAGCACGCCCAGCGCGCGCAGGTCGCCGTCGTCGCTGGCGATGCGCGCGTATCGGCCATTGCCGGCGGAGGCGAGACCGCGCAACGAGCCTTCGTCGAGCCGCGCGTTGGCGAAGGTGCCGTCGCCGCGGCGGTACGGGGCGCCGGCTTCGGCGCCGACGCCGAGCACGTCCACGCGGAAACCCTGCTTCGCCGCGGCCGATGCCGCATCGTTCGCGCCGTCGCCGGCGTGGTCGGTCATCAGCAGGATGCGGCCGCGATCGAAACCGGCCTGCTTCAGCAACTGCACCGAGGATTCGATCGCACGATCGGCGCGCTGGCCGTCGACGGGCATCACGTCGGGCGACAGTGCGTCCAGGAACAGCGCGACGTTGGCGGCGTCTTCGGTGAGCGGCGCGACCGTGAACGCATCGTCGGCGAACGCGACGAGCGCGACCTGACCGCCCTGGCGTTCGCGCAGCAAAGTGGACAGCTTGGCGCGCGATTGCGCCAGTCGCGACGGCGGTAGATCGGCTGCAAGCGCGGCGCCGGAGAGATCGACCGCAACCACCAGCGGCGTGCGGCTCTGCCACAGCGGTTGCGGCGTCTGCCGCCAGCTCGGCCCGGCGAGCGCGAACACCGCGAGGACGTAGGCAAGCCCCGCAACCCATGCACCCCAGCGCACGCGCGCACCGCCGCGTTCGACGAGCAGGTGCGGCAGCAGATGCGCATCGACGTTCTCGCGCCAGATGCTCGCGCGACGTCGCCGCACGCGCCACAAACCGAGGAGCACCGGCAACGCGAACAGCGCCCACAACCATTGCGGACGCAACAGGTGCAGCGACGCGAGCGAGAGGTCGGCGAACGGATTCATGCGCGCCTCCGCTGCGGCCAGGCGAACGCGAGCAACGCGAGCGCGAACGCGGCGCCGAGCGGCCACGGATAACGTTCGATGCGCGGTCGCACCGCCTGCCCGGGGCGTTCGATCGGTTCGAGCCGGTCGATCTCGGCGTAGATGCCGGCGAGCTGTGCGGTGTCGCGCGCGCGGAAGAAGCGGCCGCCGGTGCTGCTGGCGATCTCGCGCAGCGTCGCTTCGTCGATCTCGTCGCCGGCGCCGGGCATCGGCACCGGCAGGCCGAACAGCGACATCGTGCCTTCGCCGCCGAACGCGATGGTGTGGATGCGCACGCCTTCGGCCTTCGCGATTTCGGCGGCCTTCTTCGGTTCGAGCAGGCCCGCGGTGTTGACGCCGTCGGTCAGCAGCACCAGCACGCGCTGCTCCGCCGGCTGCCCGCGCAGGCGCTTGGTCGCCAATGCGATGGTGTCGCCGATGGCGGTTTCCTGGCCGGCCAGGCCGATCACGCTGTCTTCGAGTTGCTGGCGCACCGAGGCGAGATCGAGCGTGAGCGGCGTCAGCGCATACGCGCGACGACCGAACACGATCAGGCCGACGCGATCGCCGCGGCGACGATCGAGGAAGTCGGCTAGCACCGCCTTCGCCGCGGTGAGGCGGTCGACGGTGTTGCCGCCCAGTTCCATGTCGGGCTCGCGCATGCTGCCGGAGAGGTCGAGTGCGAGCATCAGGTCGCGGCCCACGTGTGGCGGTTGAACCGCGTCGCCGAGTTGCTGCGGGCGTGCCGCCGCGATGCACAGCGCGATCCATGCCAGCCACACCAGCCAGTTCGCGCGCGAACCAAAGGTCGTGCGCCCACCCGCATGCGCGACGCGATCCAGCCGGTCGCCGAACGGCGCGCGCAACGCGGCCGACGATGCATGACGTGCCGGGGGCAGCAGCCATCGCGCGAACCACGGCAGCGGCAGCGCGAGCAGCATCCACGGCCACGCGAAGTGCTCGTGCAGCGACAGGAACGGAGCGAGCAGCGCGTCGATCACCGGGGCGCGCCCATCCAGTGCAGGAAGCGTTCGCGCGCGAGGGCGCGCAGCACGGCGACGTCGCCGGGATTCACATCGCGACGGAATCCGCCGTCGAGCAGCAACCGGCCGGGGCCTTCCGAGAAGTCGGTGCGTGCGGGCACGTTGCGCTTGCGCTTCGGACCGGCGGCGTCGAGATGACGCAGCCAGTCCTCGCCATCCAGCTTGTCGGCGCGCGCGTCCAGCGTCCGTGCGGCTCGGCGCAGCAGCTCGGACATCGCCGCGACTTGTTGCGGCGGCGTCGATGCGGCGTCGACTTCGCGATCGAACAACGCAGCGATCGCGGCACGACGACGGCGCACGCGCGCACGCCACCACGCGATGAGAACGAACGTCGCGACGACGATACCGGCGACGATCCACCAGCCCGGCGCGGGCGGCCACCACGACGGCGCCGTCGTGGCGTGGATGCCGCGCAGCACGAGCGATGCGGGCGCGGCCATCACGCCACCAGCGGCCGGTTGCGGCCGAGCAGCGGCAGCCACGATGCGCTTTCGGCCTGCGTCGACAAAGCCTGCACGCGCACGCCACGCGCGGGCAGCTGCGCCAGCGCCGCTTCGAGCGGGCGACCGAATTCGTTGCGCCACGCCTGTCGCTGCGCCGCGACGGAGAGATCGACATCGATGCGGTGTGCATCACGCGCCATGCCGACGGTGCTGTCGCCGAGGAACGGCAACGACGCCTTGGGCGGCGCGACTTCCAGCGGGTCGGTCAGCAGCAGCACGATCACTTCGTGATGGTGCGCGAGCGCAGGCCATCGTTGCGCGGGCAACGCGGCGATGCTCGCCGGATCGGCAAGCACGACCAGCCGCGAGCCCGGACGCAGCAGGCGCTGCGCATGATCGAGCGCGACGCCGAGACCGGCGTCGTCCTCGGGCGGACGCGCGTACCAGCGCACGAGGGCGTCGAGCACACGCAACGCGCCACGCGGACCGGCGGCGGGCGGGATCGGCGCTTCGCGCTGGCTGCCGCGCAACGCGGCGATGCGATCGCCGTCGCGCACTGCGGCCCATGCGGCGACCGCGCCGGCGCGCGCCGCCTGCACCGACTTGAAGCGCACGCGCGTGCCGAAATAGAGCGAGGGCGAGGTGTCGGCGACGATCAGGCTCAGGCGTTCGCGCTCGGCCTGGAAGAGCTTGGTGTGGGCGCGGCCCGTGCGCGCGGTGAGGCGCCAGTCGATGTGGCGCGCGTCGTCGCCGGCCACGTATTCGCGCGACTCGGCGTACTCCATGCCGCGGCCGCGCAACGGCGACAGTGCGTGGCCGCTCACGCCGAAGCGGCCGCGCTGGGCTGGACGCCGCCCCGCGACGGCCTGCCGCAACGCGACCAGTTCCGGCAGCGTCGGCACGACGCCGTTGCCGGAGGTGTCTTCGCGGGGTGGCGTGGAGGTGGACACGATCGATTCGGGAGCGTTGGACGTCAGGGTCGATTGAAACCGCTGGTGCACAGACCTGGAGTGAGCGACGCGCGACGCGTCGCATGAAGCCTTATGGCAATGGCACGCGCTGGAGCAGCTCGACGACCAGGCGTTCGCCATCCCAACCTTCGGCCGTGGCTTCGTAGCTGGGGAGGATGCGATGGCGCAGCACGTCGGGCGCGACGGCGCGCACGTCGTCGGGCGTGACGAAATCGCGCCCGGCGAGCCACGCGTGCGCACGCGCGCAGCGTTCCAGCGCGATCGAGCCGCGTGGGCTCGCGCCCCAGGCGATGCGGCGTGCGAGCGTCGCGTCGTAGCGCGCGGCATCGCGCGAGGCGAGCACCAGTTCGATCAGGTAGCGTTCGACGGCGGGCGCCAGGTGCAGGTCGAGCACGGCGTTGCGCGCGGCGAAGACGTCGTCCATCGGCATGCGTTCGACGGCGGCGGCCACCTGCTGCGTGGTCTGGCGTGCGCGCTCGCGGGCGAGCCGGAGGATTTCGGTCTCGGCGGCGGCCTGCGGATAACCGATGCGCACGTACATCAGGAAGCGGTCGAGCTGCGCTTCCGGTAGCGGGAAGGTGCCTTCCTGCTCGATCGGGTTCTGCGTCGCCATTACCAGGAACAGCGGCGGGAGCGCGTAGGTCGCGCGGCCGACGGTGACCTGTCGCTCGCCCATCGCCTCGAGCAGAGCGGACTGGACCTTGGCGGGCGCGCGGTTGATTTCGTCGGCCAGCAGGATCGGATGGAAGATCGGACCGGGCTGGAACTCGAAGCGGCCTTCCTGCGGGCGCCACACCTCGGTACCGGTGAGGTCGGCCGGGAGCAGGTCGGGCGTGAACTGGACGCGGGCGAAATCGGCTTCCAGGCGGGACGCGAGGGCGCGGATGGCGCTGGTCTTCGCCAGGCCCGGGGCACCCTCGACCAGCAGGTGGCCGTCGGCCAGCAGGGCGATCAGCAGGCGGTCGATCAGGGCCGACTGGCCGACGATCTCGGCCGATAAGGCATCCCGCAGTGCGCGGAAGGCGTCGTGCGGGCGGGACAGATCGTCGCTGCGGCGGTCCATGGCGGTCTCGGTGGGGAATCCGGGCCAGTTTGACCGAAGACGGACGATGCAGTTCACGCATCGCGTCATTCATTCAGCAATGAAAAACAGAAGGGCCCCGAGGGGCCCTTTGGCGCGCCTGTCGCGTGGCGGCGGATGCTGTTGCGCTACTGCTGTCATCCAGGGCGAAGCGTGACTGGCTTCGGATCGCCCGGCCGACCGTGGCCGGGCGTTCGTCAGGCCACGCGGCCTTGCCGCGTAGCACCGGATGCTGTAGCGCTACTGCTGCCGTCCATGGCGATGTGTTGCGAGCTTCGGATCGCCCGGCCAGACCATCCATGGCCGGGCGTTCGCGCACGCGCGGACCAGTGGTCCGCAGCGCGTGCGCTCACCCGCGCTGTTCGACCTTCATCACCTTCGGGGTGACCATGATCAGCAGCTCGGCCTTGTCCTTGCTGCGACCCTTCTTCTTGAACAGGTTGCCCAGGAAGGGGATGTCGCCCAGGAACGGCACCTTCGAGATGTCGCTGCGATCGCGGAACTCGTAGACGCCGCCGATGACGACGGTCTGGCCGTCCTCGACGAGCACCGCGGTGTTGACCTCGCGCTTGGCGATGGTCGGCACCTGGCCGATCGACGTGTCGACGTAGCCTTCGACCTCGTCCTTCTTGACATTCATGTTCAGGAACACGCGGCCGTCGTGGGTGATGGTCGGGGTGACCTTCAGCTCCAGCAGCACGTCCTTGAACTGCACGTTGGGGATCGGGATCGTCGTGCTGCCCGAGCTCGGCGAGATCGTCACGTAGCCGACTTCCTGGCCCTGGCGGATCACCGCTTCACGCTGGTTGCTGGTCACCAGGCGCGGGTTGGAGATCACTTCGCCGCGACCTTCTTCCTGCATCGCCGACAGTTCGATGTCGAGCGCATAACCGGCGTTGAGGATCTGCAGCGCCACCGAGCCGGCCGGGTTCAGCACGCCCAGGTTGCTCATCGGGCCCTTGAACAGCGTCGGCAGGTCGCCCGACTGGTTGGCTTCCGCCAGCGAGCCGCGCGTAGCGTCGTTGTTCTCGATCGTGTCGTTGAAGAAGTACTTGCCGTCCTTCGTGCCAGCGATGCCGAAGCGTGCGCCGAGCTCACGGGCGAAGGTGTCCTGCGCGATCACGACGCGGCCTTCGATCAGCACCTGGTCGACCGGACGGTCGATCACGTGGATCAGCTGCTTCATCTCCGCGACCTTCTTCGGGATGTCGCTGATCATGAGCGTGTTGGTGCGTTCGTCGGCGACCAGGCGCCCGCGCGGCGAGAGGAAGCCGCTGTCGTTGTTGCTGTTGCCGCCGCTACCGCCCTGACCGCCACCACCGCCGATGCCCTTGGCTTCGGTCAGCGCTTTGAAGATCTGCGCGGCGTTGTGGTAATTGATCTGGATGTATTCCGTCGTCAGGTCGACGCGGTTGTCCAGCGCGATGCGGGCGTCTTCCTTGTCCTGCTCGTACTTGGCGATCTCGGCCTGCGGGGCGACCCACACGACGTTGCCGCTGCGGCGCTTGTCCAGGCCCTTGGCCTGCAGGACGATGTCCAGCGCCTGGTCCCACGGCACGTTCATCAGTCGCAGGGTGACGTTGCCCGATACCGTGTCGGCGGCAACGACGTTCAGCCCGGACTCTTCGGCAATCAGCTGCAGCACGGTGCGAACCGGCACGTCCTGGAAGTTGAACGTCACCGGACGGCCGCTGTAGCTGCGCGCACCGGTGGCCGGCGCCTTGCCCGTCGTCGACTGGCCGACGGCGCGGCCGTTGGCGGCGCCGGTACGCGGCACGATCTCGACGATGTATTCGCGACCCGTCTGGTAAGCCATCGATTCGAAGTTGCCGCTCATGTCGAGCACGAGCTGCGTGCCGGCGCCGCTGGTGCGCGCGTCGATGCGCTGCACCGGCGTGGCGAAGTCGACCACGTTCAGCGGCTTGCGCAGCGAGTCGGGCAGCTTGGCGTTGCCGACGTTGACCACCACGCTCTGGCCCTGGTTGCGCAGGTCCGGCGCGGCGCCATCGCCGCTGAACTTCACCACGAGGCGGCCGGAGCCGTCGCTGCCGCGCTTGAAGTCGATGTTGGACACCTCGACGGTGCCCGGCAGTTGCTTGGACGGATCCAGGCTGGCCGGCGGCGCCACGTTCGTCGGCGCTGCCGGCGCCGGCGTGGCGGCGTGGACGGCGCTGACGGCGGCAATCGCGCCGATCAGCAGGCCAATGGACCCGCTACGCAGCAGGGGGCGACGATCAGCGCGTGCGCTGAAGCTACCCGGTTCAAAAACGGTCATCGTGCATTCCCCCAAGAATCATTGATCTTCAAGCGCGACCGTGGCCGGACGCTCCAACCATCCACCCGCGCCATCCGGCACCAGTTCCACCAGCTCGATGCGGTCTTCGAACACGCCGGTCACGCGACCGTCGCTTTGCCCCATGTAGTTCCCCGGCGTCACGCGGTAGGTCACCTTGTCCGGTGCCATCACCAGCGCGATCACGCCGTTCCCCTTGCCCAGCGTGCCAACCATGTCGAGGCTGTCGAGCGGGAACTGTTCCAGCGTCTGCTTGCGTCGGCCTGCGTCGGGACGCGGACCGTTGCCGCCGCCTTCATCGGTGAAGGCCGTGCTGAACGGATCGCGCAAGGCGTAGGCGTTGTATTCGAACGTTTCGAACTGCTGCATCACCGGCAGCGGATCCAGCGGCGGCGCCGGGCGCGCCTTCACTTCCGCGATCCACTTCTCGAGGTTCGGGGCATCGCCCGGCGTGCTCGTGATGCCGCGCGAGCACGCGGCCAGGCCGAGCACCAGGGCGATGGCCGTCAGGGCACGCAGCGGCGCGGCGCGGTCAATCAGGTGTGCGCGCATCTCAGGTCCCCTCCTTCTTGCCGCCCGCTGCATCCGCGGCGGCTTCCTGCTTCTGGACTTCCTCTTCGTCCAGGTAGCGGTAGGTCTTCACCGTGCCGGCTAGTTCCAGCGGGCTGTTGGGCGTGATCACGCCTTCCTTGCCGCGCGGCTTCAGCGAGATGTCGTGCATGGTCATGATGACCACGCGCGGAAGCGAGGCGACGCCACTGACGAAACCGCCGAACTGGTGGTAACTGCCCACCATGCGAAGCATGATCGGCTTCTCCGCGTAGAACTCCTTCGGCTCCTCGGCACCCGGCTGGAACAGCTCGTTGGTGATGCCGGTGGCCAGCGCCGTCTGCGAGATGTCGACGATCAGGTCGGGCATCTCGGTCTTGCTGGGCAGCTGGCGCAGCATCTGCTGGAGCTGCTGCTCCATCTGCGCGAGCTGCTGCTTGAGCGGTTCCAGGTTGGCGGCCTTGCCCTGCTCGGTTTCGAACTCGCCGCGCAGGCTCACTTCCTTGGCTTCCAGACTTTCCAGTTCGGTGCGCTTGTCGCTGACGAAGAGGTACCACGCGAGGCCGACGATCACCACGACGATCACGCCGCAAAGACCGATCTTCGCCTGCTGCGGCCAGCCGCCGATGTTGTTGAAGTCCAGCTCGTTGAGCTTGATGGGTTTCTTCTTGCTCATGACGCCGCTCCCTGGGCCGGCGTGGCATTCGGCGCCGAGGGCGCAGTGGCAGGCGTTGCGGCCGGAGCAGCAGGCGCGGCGGCAGGCTGCGCGGCGGAACCGGCCGGGACAGCCGGAGTCGTGGCTGCCGGCGGGGTAGCGGCCGGAGCCGCGCCCGCGGTCGCGGCGGCATCGCCCGCCTGGGCGATCTGCGCGGCCGGCGCGTCCGGCACGCCGTCGCCGTCCTCATCCTTCGGCGCGTTCGGGTTGGCGAGCTTGACCTGCAGCTTGAACTCGTACGGCAGGCCCTTGTCGCCACCCTTTGCCTCGATGATCGACAGGTCCGGATTGGTCATCCAGCCCGAGCCCTCGAGGTTGCGCATGTAGGTACTGACGCGGGCGTTGGACTGCGCGCGACCTTCAAGCGTGAGCGTCTCGTTGTCCTGCTTGATCGAGGTCAGCACCGCACCGTCGGGGATCGTGCGCACCAGCGAATCGAACAGGTGCACCATCTGCGAGCGGTTGGCCTGCAGCTTCTCGATCACTTCCTTGCGTGCGAGCAGCTTGGCCTTCTTCTCTTCGAGGACCTTGATTTCCTCGTTCTTCTTCTTGACGTCGTCGATCTGGCTCTGCACGAACGCGTTGCGCTCGTTCTGGCCGTCGATCTGGCCGTTGTAGTAGCTGACGATCACGAACGACAGGAGCAGCGCGCCGATGGCCGCCGCGCCGAGCATCAGCCCGGTTTCCTTCTGCCGCTGCTTGCGGCGCTCTTCGCGCCACGGGAGGAGGTTGATGCGTGCCATCAGTCGAAGCTCCTCAGGGCCAGGCCGCAGGCGATCATCAGGGCCGGGGCGTCCTGCGCCAGCGCATGCGCCTGCACGCGCGGGCCGAGCGTCATGTGCGCCAGCGGGTTGGCGATGGTGGTCGGCACGCCGAGCTGTTCCTCGACCATCTCGGCGATGCCGGCGATGGACGCGCAACCGCCGGCCAGGACGATCTGGTCGACGCGGTTGAATTCGCTGCCCGCATAGAAGAACTGCAGCAGGCGGCTGATCTGCTGGACCATCGCCTCCTTGAAGGGCTCCAGCACTTCGGCTTCGTAGCTCTCCGGCAGACCACCCTGGCGCTTGGCCAGGCCGGCTTCCTCGTAGCTCAGGCCGTAGCGGCGCATCACTTCGTCGGTGAGCTGCTTGCCACCGAAGACCTGCTCGCGCGCATACAGGCTGCGGCCATTGCGCAGGACGTTGAGCGTGGTCATCGTCGCGCCGGAATCGACCAGTGCGATAAGGCCATCGCGCGGACCGCCGAGCTGGTCGGCGACCAGCGCGAAGGCGTTCTCGAGCGCGAAGGCCTCCACGTCCATCACCTTCGGGGTGAGGCCGCCGATCTCCAGCGCCGAGGCGCGCACTTCGACGTTCTCCGAACGCGACGCCGCAAGCAGCACCTGCAGCATGTCCGGGCTGCCGGGCATCGGGCCCAGCACTTCGAAATCGTGGTTGACCTCTTCGATCGGATACGGGACGTAGTTCACCGCCTCCAGCTCGACCTGCGACTCGAGGTCGTCCTCATCCAGGTCGCCCGGCATCGGGATGACCTTGGTGATGACCGACGAACCCGCGACCGCGGCGGCAGCGTGCTTGGCGCGAGTGCCCGAACGCGCGACGGCGCGACGGATCGCCTCGCCGACGGCCTCGACCTCGACGATGCTCTTCTCGACGACGGCGTTGGGCGGCAGCGGCTCGACCGCGTAATGCTCGACGCGATAGCGGTTGCCGGCCTTGGAGAGCTGCAACAGCTTTACGGCAGTCGAACTGATATCCACGCCGACGACCGCCGGCTGGCTTTTTGTGACGATCCCCACGATATTTTCCCCTTGCCACAGGCGCTTACGTGCGCCTTGTGTGACCCTGCTTTAAATAACCAAGTTTGCACAGGCTGGCAACCTTTTCCTTCCGAATTGCCTTACTGCGTCACTTTCCAACCCCTCGCGGCGCCCTCCGGCCGGGTCGACCCACCCCTGGGTCCCCGTGTCCGCCCAGCCTTGCGGCCCGGGCGTTTGGCCGGTGTGCTTGCGCTCAAAAAACCCCCTTCCCTGCTCCTCTATACTCCACGCCCACTACACCCGCAATCGGAATCTGCTTGATGCCCCGTATACGTCGCCTGCTGCGCTGGGCGCTGTTCGCGCTGGCCGGCCTGGCCCTGCTCGGCGCCATCGCGCTGGGCACCCTGTACTACCTCGTGGCCCCCAAGCTGCCCGATGTGGAAACCCTGCGCGCGGTCGAGATGCAGGAGCCGATGTACGTCTACGCGAAGGACGGACGCCTGATGGCGCTGTTCGGCGAGACCCGCCGCTACCCGGTGTCGATCCAGGACGTCCCGGAGCGCCAGAAGCAGGCTTTCCTCGCCATCGAGGACGCGCGCTTCTACAAGCACCACGGCGTCGACTTCAAGGGTGTAGCGCGCGCGGTGTGGCTCATCGCCACGACCGATGCGAAGCGCGTGCCGGGTGGTTCGACCATCACCCAGCAGGTCGCGCGCCAGTTCTTCCTCAGCAACGAATACAGCTACACGCGCAAGCTCGCCGAGATGCTCACGGCGATGCGCATGGAGCGCGAGCTGAGCAAGGACGAGATCTTCGAGC
>Ga0209676_1002513_pt1 | contig 12834 bp, 15 predicted proteins | sample AraplaCvi_mLB_r2_FD_184282 | JGI IMG/M metagenome (GOLD analysis project Ga0209676, IMG submission 184282) | Arabidopsis root microbial communities from North Carolina, USA - plate scrape MF_Cvi_mLB_r2 (SPAdes) (version 2) | ecosystem: Host-associated > Plants > Roots > Endosphere | place: USA...
CCATGATGAGCGGTTCATGCACATGGCCTTGGCGTGTGCGCAAGCGGCGGCGGACGCGGGAGAGACTCCCGTGGGCTGCGTGATCGTCGATGAATCCACCGGCGAAGTGGTCGCCGAGGGCAGAAACAGCCCCATCGGCGCCCACGATCCCACCGCCCACGCCGAGATCGTCGCCATGCGCGCGGCGGCGAAAAAGCTGGGCAATTACAGGCTCACGGGACTTACTCTTTATGTAACGCTTGAACCCTGCGCCATGTGCGCCGGGACCATCAGCCACGCCCGTATCGGCCGCGTGGTCTGGGGCGCGGACGATCCCAAGGGCGGCGCGGTCGCCCATGGGCCTCGCTTCTTCGACCAGCCCACCTGCCACTGGCGCCCCGCCGCCGAGGGCGGCGTTCTGGCCAATGAAGGCGGCGACCTCCTCCGGTCCTTCTTCCGCGCCCGGCGCAAAGGAACGGCGGCGGGCACGGCGCGTTGATGCGCCGACCCTCTAACGGCAAGGCTTGTTCCGCATGAAGACGCTGATCGCCCCGGCTCTGATCGTCTTCGCCCTGGCGGCCTGCGGCCCCAAGCCGTCGGAGGCGCCGACCGACGGTGATTCGGTCCGCGAACGGGCTGAAGAAGCCCAGACCGCCCGCCGCCGCACTGGCGCCGAGGTCCAGGACCGGGCTCTCAACCGGGTCATCCGCACCGTCTACCTGTGCAACGACAGCCAGCGCCTCTCGGTCGACTTCGACAACCCGCGCCAGATGGCCACCGTCCGCAACTCCAGCGGCGAGGCGGTCGACCTGTTCCAGGAACGCTCCGCCGACGGCATCTGGTACCGCGCCTCGGGCTATGAGCTGCGCGGCAAGGGGGTCATGGCCACCTGGACCGCCGACGGCCAGCCCCCCACCGACTGCCGCGCCGTGGACTAGACGAAGGCCGCCAGCCGCGCGTCCAGCCGGGCCCTGACCTCCGGCCAGTCCTCGTCCAGGATGGCGAACTGGGCGGTGTCGCGGATGCGGCCGGTGTGGGTGATCTTGTGCTTGCGCAGGATGCCCTCGTCCCGCGCCCCCAGCTTGCGGATGGCGGCCCCGCTGCCGGGATTGATGGCGTCGGTCACGATCTCGACCCGTACCGCCCCCGCGTCGAAGGCGTGGCCCAGCAGTAGGCGCTTGCACGCCGGATTGACCGCCCCGCCCCGCGCCTCGGGCCGGTAGAAGGTCGAGCCGACCTCGCAGCGCCGGTAGTCGGGCTTGATCTCATACAGGCTGCTGGTGCCCACCAGCGCCCCGTCCGCCTTGCGCCGCACGGCCCAGGCGATCCGGGTCCCCGCCGCCATCGCGGTCATGGCCGAGGCCCACCAGCCGTCGAAGTGGGGGCCATAGGCCGCGCCGACCATGATGTCCCAGGCGGCCGGGTCGCAGTCGAGCGCCGCCCGGACCTCATCCTTCAGCGCCTCGGTGAAGGGCTCCAGCCGGACAAACCGGTCCTCCAGCACCTCGGTCCGCAGGATCATGGCGCTCACGCCGCCCCCTCGGCCTTCAGGAAGGCGGTCAGGGTCGCCCGGTCCACGTCCTTGTCCACGAAGGCGTCGCCAATGGCGCGGGCCAGGATCAGGGTCAGGCGACCGCCCTCGGCCTTCTTGTCCCCCGCCATCCGCCCGATCAGGGCCTCGGCGTCGAAGGTCCCGGCTTCTTCCAGCCGCACCGGCAGGCCCGCCGCCGACGTCACGGCCTCGACGCGCTCCGCATCCGCCGGCGAGCACAGCCCCTGCGCCGCCGAGAAGCGGAAGGCCATGGCGCAGCCCAAGGCCACCGCCTCGCCATGGGTCAGGGCGTCCTCGTCGAAGCCCAGCTCGGCCTCGATGGCGTGGCCGAAGGTGTGGCCCAGGTTCAGCAGGGCGCGCCGGCCCGCCTCCTTCTCGTCCTCGCCGACGATGGCGCTCTTGATCTCGACCGAGCGGACCACGGCCCGTTCCAGCGCCGCCGGATCGCCCTTGGCTCCCGCCGCGCCCTCGCCCGCCAGCCAGTCGAAGAAGGCCGCGTCGCAGATCAGCCCATGCTTCAGCACCTCGGCCCAGCCCGACCGCAGCTGCCGCTCCGGCAAGGTGGCCAGCACCGCGATGTCCGCCAGCACCAGCCGGGGCTGATGGAAGGCGCCGACCAGGTTCTTGCCGCGCGGGGTGTCGATGGCCGTCTTGCCGCCCACCGAGCTGTCCACCTGCGCCAGCAGGGTCGTCGGGACCTGGATGAAGTCGATGCCGCGCATGTAGAGGGCCGCCGCCAGACCGGCGAGGTCGCCCACCACGCCGCCGCCCAGCGCCACCACGACATCGCTGCGGTCCAGCCCGGCGGCCAGCATGCGATCCAGCACCCGCTCCAGCTCGGCGAAGGACTTGGAGCCCTCGCCCGCCGGCACGGCCAGCAGTTCGGCGCGAAGCCCCGCCGCCTGCAGCGACGCCAGCGCCGCCGCGCCGTGGAGATCGGCCACGGTCTGGTCGGTGATCACCACGGTGCGCCCCCTGGCCAGCGGCGCCAAGCGCGCGCCCAGTTCCCGCAGCAGGCCCGCGCCCACGACGACGTCATAGGGGCGGAAGTCGCCGCCCGAGACCGGAACCGTCGTCGTCACGCCTTCGCCTCCATGGCCCCGTGGGCCTCCAGCGCCCGCACGATGGCCTCGACCGCCTGCACATGCGCCCCGCCGGCCACGTCGACCGTCAGATCCGCCTCGCCGTAGACTGGATAGCGGGCCTCGGCCAGCGTGCGCAGCGCCTCCAGCGGATCGCGGCCCCGCAGCAGGGGCCGGGTGTCGCGCCGCTGCACCCGTTGGGCGATGGTCTCCAGATCGGCGCGCATCCAGACGGTCACGGCATGGGTTTTCATCAGGGCCCGGGTCTCGGCGTTCAGCATGGCCCCGCCGCCGGTGGCCAGCACCAGGCGCGGCCCCTCCAGCAGGCGGCGCATGACCCGCGCCTCCCCCGCCCGGAACTCGCCCTCGCCCAGGCTGGCGAAGATGTCGGACACGGTCATGCCGGCGGCGGCCTCGATCTCGTCGTCGCCGTCCGCGAACGACAGGCCCAGCCGCCGGGCCAGCCGCCGTCCCACCGTCGATTTCCCCACCCCCATCAGCCCGACCAGCGCTATGGTCCGCTGATGGACGGGAATCGCCTCGGAATCGGTCATCGGCCGCCTCGCGCAAGCGGGCGACGGTCGAACGGCGGAGAGGAAGGGCGCAGGCACGTCATGGTCCCCGCCACCTCTACACGAAGCGGCGGCGTGGCGAAGGCCTTGCGATGAGCAGCGCCCAGATCGAGGCCTTTCTGGAGATGATGGCGGTCGAGCGCGACGCCTCGCCCCACACCCTGTCCGCCTACGCCCGCGACCTGGCCGACGCCGAGGGCGGGGTGGACGGCGGCCTGATGACGGCGGACGAGACGGCGGTCGAGGCCTGGTACGCGGGTCTGGCCGCGCGCGGCCTGTCCCCCGCCACCCAGTCGCGCCGTCGCGCCGCCGTGCGCCAGTTTTACCGTTTCGCCCTGGGGGAGGGCTGGCGGACGGACGACCCGTCCCGCCGGCTCGATGCGCCCAAACAGGGCCGTCCCCTGCCCCACACCCTGACCCGCGACGAGATCGAGAACCTGCTGGAGGCCGCCGCCGCCCGCGACGGCGCGGCGGGCATACGTCTCGTGGCCCTGGTCGAACTGGCCTACGCCTCGGGCCTGCGGGTGTCGGAACTGCTGGCGCTCCGGGTCGAGGCCGTGCGCCGCGATCCCGCCTGGCTGATCGTGCGCGGCAAGGGCGGCAAGGAGCGGCTGGCCCCGCTGAACGCCTCGGCGCGCGAGGCGGTGAAGGCCTGGCTGGCCGTCCGCGACGCCGCCCGCAAGCCTGAGACGCCCGACAGCCCGTGGCTCTTCCCCTCGCCCGTCGGCAAGGACGCCCTGACCCCGCGCCGCTTCGCCCAGATGCTGGATCAGGCGGCCATCGATGCGGGCATCGATCCGGCCCGAGTCAGCCCCCACGTCCTGCGCCACGCCTTCGCCACCCACCTGCTGGAAGGGGGCGCCGATCTGCGAATCGTCCAGACCCTGCTGGGCCACGCCGACATCGCCACGACCCAGATCTACACCCACGTCGCCACCGACCGGCTGAGCCAGATGGTGCGCTCAAAACACCCGCTTGCGAGGGACGACTGAACCGCCGCTTGCTCCCCGGCGTTGACCTGACTAGGTTCCGCCGCCTTCCGAAGCGCCATCTGGCGCGCCAGTTCCGGACGCCTTGATGGCCACGCACTACCTCGAGTTCGAAAAGCCGATCGCCGATCTGGAAGAGAAGATCGAGGAGCTGTCGCTGCTCGCCTCGACCGCGGGCTCCTTCGATTCCGAGATCGACGGCCTGAAGAAGAAGGCCGATCAGCTCCGCCGCAAGATCTACGGCAACCTCGATCCGTGGATGAAGACCCAGGTCGCGCGGCACCCGCAGCGCCCGCACTTCGTCGATTTCGTCGAGGGCCTGCTGACCGATTTCGTCGAGCTGAAGGGCGACCGCCAGTTCGGCGACGACCAGGCGATTCTCGGGGGTCTGGCCCGCCTGCGCGGCCGCGCCGTGGTGGTCATGGGCCACGAGAAGGGTCACGACACCCAGACCCGCCTGACCCACAATTTCGGCATGGCCCGTCCCGAGGGCTACCGCAAGGCGGTGCGCCTGATGGACCTGGCCGAGCAATACGGCCTGCCGGTTCTGTCGTTCGTGGACACCGCCGGCGCCTATCCGGGCCTCGGCGCCGAGGAGCGCGGCCAGGCCGAGGCCATCGCCCGCTCGACCGAGCGCGGCCTGACCCTGGGCGTCCCCTCCATCGCCACCATCACGGGTGAAGGCGGTTCGGGCGGCGCCATCGCCATCGCCGCCGCCAGCCGCGTGCTGATGCTGGAGCACTCGATCTATTCGGTCATTTCGCCGGAAGGCGCGGCCGGCATCCTGTGGCGCGACGGCAGCCGGGCCAAGGACGCCGCCATGGCCATGAAGATCACGGCGCCCGACCTGATGGAGCTGAAGATCGTGGACCGCGTGATCGGTGAACCGCTGGGCGGCGCCCACTCGGACCGCGACGCCGCCATCCAGGCGGTCGGCGACGTTCTGATCGAGGAATTGGACGCCATGGCGGGCCTTTCGCCCGACCAACTGCGCAAGGCGCGGGCGGACAGATTCTACGCCATCGGCCGCCTCGGCTGATCAGCAACTGTTAACCTTCTAAATACCTCAGGCTGCCAAGGTTTTTCCCGTAAGACGCGTTGAGTCGCGTCCAGTATCGGGGATGGCGGCATGAGCGGACTGGAGGGTCTGCGCGAAAGCGCGGTGATCAATCTGACCGGCGCGGTGACGATGGTCGTCGATGACTCGCCCTTCGGCCTGGACATCACCGCCAGCGCCCTGCTCGGTTTCGGCATCAAGACCCGCTACGCCTGCCACAGCGCCGCCGAGGCGATGGAAATCCTGAAGGACCATCCCATCGATCTGCTGGTGGTCGATACAGAAATGCCCGACATGGACGGCTATGAGCTGGTGCGCTGGCTGCGCCGGTCCGGGCTGGATCCCAACGCCTTCGCGCCGGTGATCATGACCGCCGCCCACGTTCGCCGCTCGCGTGTGACCGAGGCCCGCGACTGCGGCGCCAACTTCGTCATCACCAAGCCGTTCAGCGCCGCCAGCCTGCTGGAGCGGATCGTCTTCGTCGCCCGCGACTCCCGGCCCTTCCTGGAGGTCGGCGACTATTTCGGGCCCGACCGCCGGTTCCGCGAGGGCCGCGCCCCCGGAGATGAACGGCGGGCCGACGTCCTGCGGAAACTACGGCATGAGGCCGAGAAGAACGCCGCCGCCGGGGTGGGCGAATGACCGTCATCACCCACGCCCGCCGCAAATCGCGCCTGTCCAAGATCATCGATGACGCCGGCGGCGTCAGCGTCGGCGTCGCCCTGAGCCGCGCCAAGGCCAATCTGGATTCGCTCGCGCCCCGCAGCCTCGCCGAGGTCGCCGCCCGCATCGCCGAACTGTCCGCCCTCCAGCCGCCGGAAACGCCGGAGCAGGAGGTGGCGACCCTCGGCCTCGCCTATCGCGCGGCCAACGGCGTGATCGACAGCGCCGGGCCCTTCGACATGGCCGACGTCTGCGCCGTGGCCCTGGGTCTGTGCGACCTGATCGACGCGGTGACGCCGCAGCGGCCGTTCGACTGGCGCGTCCTGCCTGTCTACGCCCAGTCCCTGCAACTGCTGCTGGCCCTGCCCCAGGACGCGGAGGCTCGCCGCAAGGTGCGCGATAGCCTGGACAAGATGGTCGACCGGAAGCTGGCCCAGCCGGGCTAGGCCTCCAGCCCGGCCTTCACCCGCGCCCCGCGCGTCTGCTTACGCCACAGGGCCGCGTATTCGCCGCCCTGACGGGCCACCAGCTCGTGGTGGGCGCCCCGCTCGACGATGCGACCGGCCTTGAGCACCAGGATTTGATCGGCGTCGGCGACGGTGGACAGGCGGTGGGCCACCACAAGCGTCGTCCGCCCCGCCCGCGCCTTGCGCAGGGTCTTCTGGATCGCGGCCTCGGTGCGGCTGTCCAGGGCGCTGGTGGCCTCGTCCAGGATCAGGATGCAGGGGTCCGCCAGCAGTGCGCGGGCGATGCCGACCCGCTGGCGCTCGCCGCCCGACAGCTTCAGCCCCCGTTCGCCGACGACGGTATCCAGGCCCTGGGGCAGGTCGCCGATGAAGGCCAGGAGCTCCGCCGCCTCCGCCGCCGCCAGGATGGCCCTTTCATCCGCGTCAGGCCGGGCGAAGCCGATGTTGGCGCGCAGGGTGTCGTTGAACAGGGCCACATCCTGCGGGACCAGGGCGACGGCGGCGCGCAGGCTCTCCTGCGTCACGGCGCGCACATCCACGCCGTCGACCAGCACCTGGCCCTCCTGCGGGTCCAGCAGGCGCAGGGCCAGCTTGACGATGGTGGACTTGCCGGAGCCTGACGGGCCGACCAGCGCCGTCGTCGTGCCGGGCGGTGCGTGGAAGCTGACATCCTCCAGCCCATTGGCGCGAGCGTCGTGGCGGAAGCCCACATGCTCGAACGTCAGGGCCGCACCGTTGACGCCGGCCTGACGGTTCAGGGGGGTGGCGTCGGGCGCATCGGCCACTTGGGGCCGCTGACGCGTCACCTTCAGCATCTCCTCCATGTCGATGAAGGACTGGCGGATTTCGCGGTAGGCGAAGCCCAGGATGTTCAGCGGGGCGTAGAGGCTGATCATGATCAGCACGGCCGCCGTGACGTCGCCCGGCCCCATCCGTCCCGCCGCCGCCTCGAACCCGGCCATGACCGCCATGACGCCGAGACCGACGTTCATGATCACGGCCTGGATGATGTTCAGGAGGGCCAGCGAGCTGTTGGCCTTCAGCGCCGCCCGCGTGTAGTCGCCCAGGGCGTCGTCATAGCTGCGCGCCGCCCGCGCCTCGGCCCCGAAGGACTTCACCGTCTCATAGTTCAGCAGGGCGTCGACGGAGACGCCCGCCGCCTGGGTGTCGGCCGCGTTCATGATCCGGCGATGCTCGATCCGCCAGTTGGACAGGGCGAAGGTCGAGACGGCGTAGATCGCGACCACGACCACCGCCAGGGCGCCGAAGCGCCAGTCGTACTTGCCCGCCAAAACCCCCGCCGCCAGCACCAGCTCGACCCCGGTGGGGACCAGGTTGAAGGCCAGGATGCGCAGCAGGAAGTCCACCGCCCGCGAGCCGCGGTCCATGGTCCGCGACAGAGAGCCCGACCGCTTGGTCTGGTGGAAGTCCAGCGACAGGCTGAGCGCGTGGGCGAAGGTCTCGGTCGCCGCCGTCCGCTGCGCCGCCGAGCGGACCGGGGCGAACACCACGTCCGAGGCGTTGGGCGCGATGGCCGACAGCAGGCGCACCAAGGCCCAGCCCAGGGCAAAGCCGGCGAAGCCCAGGCCGATGGCGACCTGCGGCCCCTGCCCCGCCGCCAGATGGTTGACCGCCGCGCCCAGCACCAGCGGCGCCAGCACCCCTAGCCCCTTGCCCGCCAGCGTCATGCCGATGGCGGCGATCAGGCGCAGCTTCAGCTGGGGCGCGTTGGAGCGGCCGACCAGACGCAGCAGGTCGGCCAGCGCCCGCAGGGTCGGCGGACCGTCGGTGGGGGTCGTCAGTCCGGCTTGCGCCGCCTTCGCTTCAGAGCCCTGCCGTCGCCCGGCCCCGCGTTCGCCTCTCATCGCCATGCCCGCCATATGGACCCGCAGAGTCCCCGGCGGAAGGGCGGCCGGATCAGCGGCCGCCGTGCTTGGCGTATTCCAGCTTGGCGATGGTGCGGTTGTGGACCTCGTCCGGGCCGTCGGCCAGACGCAGGGTGCGCACGCCCGCATAGAGCTCGGCCAGCGGGAAGTCGCCCGACACGCCCGCCCCGCCGAAGGCCTGGATGGCGTCGTCGATGATCTTCAGGGCCATGCGCGGCGCGGCGACCTTGATCTGGGCGATCTCGGACTTGGCGTTCTTGGCGCCGGCCTGATCGATCATCCAGGCGGCCTTCAGCACCGACAGGCGGCACATCTCGATGTTGATGCGGGCCTCGGCGACGCGCTGTTCCCACACCGAATGCTCGGCGATCTTCTTCTTGAAGGCCGTACGGCTCAGCAGGCGTTCGACCATCAGGTCCAGGGCGCGTTCGGCGGCGCCGATGGTGCGCATGCAGTGGTGGATGCGGCCCGGCCCGAGGCGGCCCTGGGCAATCTCGAAACCACGGCCCTCGCCGGCGATCAGGTTCTCGACCGGCACCCGCACGTTGTCGAGCACCACCTCGGCGTGGCCGATCGGACGCTCGTCATAGCCGAACACCGACAGCATGCGCTCGACGCGGAAGCCGGGCGTGTCGGTGGGCACCAGGATCTGTGACTGCTGCTGGTGGGTGGCGGCGCCGGTGTCGGTCTTGCCCATGACAATCGTGATGGCGACGTTCGGGTGGCCCATGTTGGTCGACCACCATTTGCGGCCGTTGATGACGTAGTGGTCGCCGTCGCGGACGATGCTGGTCTCGATGTTCGTCGCGTCGGACGAGGCCACCGCCGGCTCGGTCATCAGGAAGGCCGAGCGGATGTCGCCGGCCATCAGCGGCTTCAGCCACCGCGCCTGCTGCTCAGGGTTCCCGTACATGTGCAGCACTTCCATGTTGCCGGTGTCCGGGGCGTTGCAGTTGAACACCTCCGCCGACCACAGGTGGCGGCCCATAATCTCGGCCAGGGGGGCGTATTCCAGATTGGTCAGGCCCGCGCCGTGCTCGCCCGGCAGGAACATGTTCCACAGCCCGGCGGCCTTGGCGTCCGCCTTCATCTCTTCCATGGCCTTAGGCTGGACGGTGTGGTCCGCCTTCACCTCGGCCCAGTATTCCGCCGACCGGGGCAGGACCTTGTCGTCCATGAAGCGCTGCACGCGCTCCTGCCAGTGCAGGGCCTTGTCGCTGTGACGGAAATCCATGGTCGTCCTCCGGTACGAAAACGGCGCGGCCCCCTTGCGGGACCGCGCCGTGAAAAGTCAGCTCGTCGTCTTCAGGCTCAGCGCTTCAGCAGCGGGGCCAGCTTCTGGGCGATCATCATGTCGCCGGCGATCTTCAGCTTGCCCTGCATGAAGGCCATCATCGGATCCAGCTTGCCTTCCGACAGGGCCATGAAGTCGTCCCACGAGATCGAGACGGTGGCGTCGGCGGGCTTGTCTTCGTTGGTGACGGTGTTCGGCGACGAGGCGCCGTCGATGAAGATCTTGCCGGTGTCGCCCAGGTCGATCTTCACGGTCTTGCCCAGACCGGAATTGTCGCCCACGGCGCCGCGGATGTGTTCGGTGACTTGAGCCAGGTCGGCCATGAACGTCTCTCCCAAGGGACGGTTGAGCTTTCGACCTAGACCTCCCCGAACCGGCTGCCAAGATCACGCCGGGTCAAGTTCACGCCATCGTCGCGGCGGCGATCAGTAGAAGGCGCTGTCGCGGTCCAGTCCGGTCGCGGGAACGGGCGCGCCGGGGCTGCCCCTGGCGGCCTGTTCGGCCTGCATCCGATCCAGCCGCTCCTGCCGCGCGCGACGCTCGGCCGCATAGTCGGGGCCGGGCGTGTCGAAGCCGAACTGGCCGCCGGATCGGGTCACATCGGTTTGCGGCTGGGTCGGGCTGACGACCGCGCCGTCGCTGCGCCAGACCCGGGGCTCGGGTTCGGGCGGAAGGGGTTCGACCCAGGCGGTCTGGTAGGCGGCGTCATAGACGTCCGGCCCCTCGGCCTGGGGCTGGATGGCGACATGGGTGTAGCCGTCGACCAGGTCGCCGACCTCCATCACCGTCCCCGGCTCGACCGCATGCTCGACCGGGGCCACCACTTCGACGGCCATGCGATCCGCACCGACCGCCGCCACGCCCGGCAGGGGCGCGCGCAGGGCCAGCAGGCCGACACCCGCTACCGCGACCACGGCGACCGTCGCTCCGGCCATCCACGGCCGGAAGGCGCGGCGGGCGTTCGAGGACAGGGATGGGACGGACATGACGCGGCTCCGGACAGGCTCCGGAGGAAAGGCGCGAACCGGCGTTTGGTTCGCGCCCTCGGTCCATCAGCGCGCCGCGTTCCGCTCTCGCTCCAGCCGCTGGTCCAGCAGCACCTCATGCTTGTCGGCATAGGCCCGGCAGGCGGTGGGATCGATGAAGGGGTTGGGCTCAACACCCTGCCTGAGTTGCGCCAGCCGGACGTCGCCGCCCGACTGCTCCATATGCGCCGTCAGCAGGATGTCGCAGGGCATGGTGCGCAGGTTGGCGAAGGTCTGGCGGAAGGCGTCGAGCAGCGCCCGGTTGGCCGGGTCGGAATAGCGATACTCCCCGGACGTGATGGGGTTCAGGCTGGAGCCGAACACCACCGCCTTGCAGTCGCCGTCCTCGCACGATCGCCAGCTCCAGCTCATGCTGCCCGGCGTATGGCCCGGCGTGGCGCGGGCGGTGATCTCCAGATCACCCAGCCGAAGGATCTCGCCGTCCTGCAAGACCCTGACCCGTTCCACACCCGGGAAGGCCGCGGCCGTGGAGGCCTGGGGGTCATCCGGGCCGCTGCTGCCCCGGCGCAGCACCGCGGCGGCGGCGGGGCTGGCGATGACCGTCGCGCCCGAATCCCGCGCCAGGGCAGCCAGCCCGCCGGCGTGGTCATAGTGGGGCTCGGTGCTGAGGATGTACTTCACGTCCTCGATGCGGAAGCCGAGCCGACGGATGTTCTCCTCAATGTCCAGCACCGCCTGCGGCACGGCGCCGTCGATCAGCACCAACCCCTCCGGGGTGGAGATCAGGGCCACGTCCAGGCCCGAGAAGCCCACAAGATAGGTATTGCCGTACAGCCGGGTCGGGACTTCCACGCCCAGCCAGCGACGGGCGTATTCCGGCGCGATGGGCTGCAGCAGGGGATCATGCTCCGGCGCGGGCCGGTCCTGGACGGGCGGCGGCGTTTGCGGCGTCTCCGCCTGCACACAGCCCGCTGCCAGCATCGCCACGGCGACGGCCACAAGGCCCGAAACTCGTCTCATCACGCTCTCCTGTCCGGTTGGATGGGTGGAGGATGCGGAGCCGGAGCGGCTCATACAAACCATCTTATCTGGACAAAGCCATGAACTGATCTCATGCCTTGGCGATGGATCGCGCCCAACTTCCGCTCAACGCCCTGCGCGCCTTCGAGGCCGCGGCCCGGCATCTGAACTTCACCCGCGCGGCAATCGAGCTGTGCGTCAGCCAGGGGGCGGTCAGCCACCAGGTCGCCCAGCTGGAGCGCCGCTTGGGCGTGACCCTGTTCCGCCGCCTGCCGCGCGGTCTGGCCCTGACGGATGAGGGCCAGGCCCTGGTGCCGGTGCTGGCCGACGCCTTCGACCGCGTGGGCGCGACGCTGGACCGCTACACGGGCGGACGGCTGCAGGAGGTGCTGACCGTCGGCGTCGTCGGCGCCTTCGCGGGCGGCTGGCTGCTGCCGCGCATGGACGCCTTCGCCCGCGCCCATCCGCACATCGACCTGCGGCTGATGACCAACAACAATCGTGTCGACCTCGCCGGCGAAGGGCTGGACTTCGCCATCCGCTACGGCGACGGGGCCTGGCACGGCGCCCATGCCGAGCCGATCCTCGACGCGCCCCTGACGCCGCTGTGCGCCCCCGCCGTCGCCGCCCGGCTGAGCGGTCCGGCGGCGCTGACGGGCGAGATCCTGCTGCGCTCCTACCGCGCCGACGAATGGACCCGCTGGTTCGAGGCGGCGGGCGCGCCCTGCCCCGCCCTGCGCGGGCCGGTGTTCGACAGTTCGGTGCTGATGACCGCCGCGGCGGCGCAGGGGCTGGGCGTCGCCCTGGCCCCGCCCGCCATGTTCGCCCGCGACCTGGCCGCCGAGCGCCTGATCCGCCCCTTCGACATCGAGGTGTCCCTGGGCGGCTACTGGCTGACCCGCCTCAACTCCCGGCCCGACAGCCCGGCCATGGCGGAGTTCCGGGGCTGGCTGCGCGGAGAAGCCGCGGCGTCCGCCTGACCTCGGTACGGAACCGTGCGGGCGCGATACGCGCTTCCCTCGCCATGACCGACCAACGCCAGCGCAAGGACCCCGCCCGCCAGGGGCCGCTCAATCCCAGGGCGGAGCCGGGCAAGGTCGTGGTCGAAAACCCGCCGGAAGCGCCGATGCACATGACGGTCGAGGAAGCCGACATCTCCGGCATCCGTCTGCTCGACGCCGCCGACGCGGCCCGCAAGGCGCGCGACCTTCCCGCCGACGACTGACGGCGAGCGGGCCTGATTTTCGGGGAAGGTCTGGCGGAGACGGAGGGATTCGAACCCTCGGT
>Ga0209676_1002515_pt1 | contig 12814 bp, 13 predicted proteins | sample AraplaCvi_mLB_r2_FD_184282 | JGI IMG/M metagenome (GOLD analysis project Ga0209676, IMG submission 184282) | Arabidopsis root microbial communities from North Carolina, USA - plate scrape MF_Cvi_mLB_r2 (SPAdes) (version 2) | ecosystem: Host-associated > Plants > Roots > Endosphere | place: USA...
TTGCCTTCACAGGAAGGGGAGAAGCCGGGAAGCAAGGGACTGCATCAGCGACCGCTGCTCCTAGAGGTGAGGGATGTTACGGCGGGATGACAAACTGGCGCATGTTCTTGAAATGCTATCGATGCCAAGATTGTCGCGCGCGCATCGCCGCCGCCGCGGCCCAAGCCCCCACGCCGTGAAACACTGCCCGCGATGGATCAGTCGCTCGTCCGGATCAGTCGCTCGGCGATTGCGCTGTCGCGAAGGCGCTTGTTCTTTCGGCCCTGATTACCGTTTCAACCTCGGCCGGCTGCTCCGGGAGCAGGCCGGCACCGAAACCGCTTGATCATCCATTGAGCGCCCTGGAAACCGCGACGCGGGCTCATGCTTAGGCCGCAGCCTGGACCACGATGATTTCTTCATGGCGGCAAATCGCTCGCCCGCTGCGCTTCGCGGTGTAGAGCGCCTCGTCGGCGAGGCTCAGCAACTGCTCCAGATCGCGCGAGGGGTCTTCGCATACGAGATATCCGACCGACGTCGTGACCTTGAGATCGCGCGCTTCGATGGCGAACGGACGGGCAATTGAGGCCGCGACGCGCTCGGCGAGCATATAGGCCTCGTCTTCGTTGCGCAGCCCGAGCTGGACGATCGCGAACTCGTCGCCGCCAAGACGGGCCGCGATGTCGCCCTCGCGAAGCGTTCCTGCGATCCGCTTCGCCACAGCCGCCAGCAGCGCATCGCCCACAGGGTGGCCGTAGCTGTCGTTCACCGGCTTGAACCCGTTGAGGTCGAGGCAATGGAGCGCGATCGGACTTTGATTGCCCGCGCGCACTTCGCGCTCGAACCATTCGCGCAGCGCCAGCCGGTTCGGAAGTTCGGTCAGTGTGTCGCGGCGCGCGAGTGCCGCGAAGCTCAGGCGCAGACCAATTTCGTCGAGCGCCCGCGCATGCCGTCTGCGCAGGCTGACGAGGCCGCCCGCAAGAAATGCGCTGGTCATTAGTGCGGTCGCGACATGAAGGGTCTTCCCGCTCGCGAGCATCGTTAACGCCGGAGGTAACACGGCCAGCAGGAGCGAGAACACGGCGATGCGCGGCCTGAGGCCCGTTCCTGCCGCGACGCCAGCCGCATAACCGATCACGAGGCAGATCGCGAGCTTGTCGATCGCCTGGTCGGGAAGCGCGAGCGCGCGCGCCGCGAACAGGCCGAGCATGGCCGCGAAGGTGACATAGGCGGTGGCAAAGCGCCGTTCGAGCCGGCGCGCCTCGGCGATGTCGAGCCACGGCGAAGCGGCACGCGGTGCGTCGCGCCACGCGATGGCGAGCCGACATAACGACGCGAAGACGCCCGCTACGAACGGAATGAGAATGGCCGCGTCGCCCGACTGGGCGATGATGAGCCCGCCGCAAAGAAGAAAGCCCGCCGACATGACGATCGAGGGAATCAGGCCGTCGTAGAGGCTGCGAATCAGTTCGATCTCGATCGCATCCGGCGAATGTTTCTGCGCGGGCTGCATAGCGGGGTCCTCACCATGTTCATCTGCCCGATACGTTGTCAGCTTCTACCAGCCGACGCATTCGCATCATCCCGCGCAGCCACACTAGCCTGGGAAAGTTAAAGAACTTTTCATCGCGTCGCCATGCCGCGCGCTGAACGAGGCCCGCCGCCGCGGTCGTTCTTCAGCGCACGAAGATCTGACCGGATCAACCGTTGTTCGGCGCGGCGCCCATTGGCGCCTCGCTTCGCATCAGCATTCTCCGCTACGGCCGATGGAAGCCCGGCTTGGGCTTTGAGCGCGGACAGGCCCGCCTCGAGGCTGGCGAGAGTGAATGGCTTCTCGAGTAGCGTCGTACCCTTAAAGGCAGGATCGGCTACGACATGATGGCCGCCGGTCGTGACAAGGAACGGGATAGCGGCAACCCGAAGCGCCTCGACGACGGGCCCGCTCAATTCTCCGTCCGCCAGATGGACGTCGACAATCACGGCGTCGATCGCAAGTGCCTCGATCCGGGCAAGCGCCGGCGCAACGGCTTCGCAGGTCGAAATAACCCTGTGCCCGAGAACGTCGAGATAATCCTCAAGCATCATGGCCACCAACGGATCGTCTTCGACCAGGAGAATCTTCATCTGCATAAGCGTTTTTTATCGCTGTCGTGAATGGGCGCAGTGAGCGTGATCACCGCCGCGTGCCCTGGATCGGCTTACTGATCGCAGCAGTTACAGCCGCCACTTCCCGTTCGTTAACGTAGAGCTCTGCCTGGGGAATGGCGTAGAATCGCCGAGTTCAGCCTGGACATGAATACGGCCTTCTCGTCTCACATACCCCTTGGCTTCCTAAGTTTGGGGGCCATGTATCGCGCGGCGATGAGAAATCGTGCATAAACGTGCGCATTGACCTGCATGATTGTGCACGTTATGGGCCGCATCCATGAATTCTGATCTTCCTACCGCGCGCCGCGGTGTCATCGCATCACGCCTCGATGGCGGCCAGGCCGTTACCGCATCCGCGCTCGCAACGGAGTTCGAGGTTTCGGAAGATGCCATTCGCCGAGACCTCCGCGCGCTCGCCGCAGAGGGACGCTGCCGCCGTGTCTATGGCGGCGCTCTTCCCATTATTCGAGATGCGAAACCTTTCGCGGCGCGGGTCGGAGAGGGGGAGCTGGAGAAGCAAGTTTTGGCCCGCTCCGCCGCCGGCCTCATTACTGCCGGCGACTTTTTGTTTCTGGATAGCGGCAGCACCAATCTCGCGCTTGTCGAGCATCTACCCGAAGATGCCGATTTGACTGTGGCGACAAATTCGACCGAAATTGCCTCCGCGCTGATGCGGCGGCAGGATGCACAGATTATCATGACGGGAGGCCTCGTCGAGCCGGCTATTGGGGGATGTGTGGACGCAGTCGCGGTCCAGTCGATCTTGCAGATGCGCTTCGACATCGCCTTTATCGGCACATGCTCGGTGTCCGAGGACGGCTTGGCAGCCGATCATTTCGAAGATGCAACTTTCAAGAGAGCTGTCGTCGGTTCGGCGAGGCGCGTGGTCGCCCTTGCTACAAAGGATAAGATCGATCGGCGCGCTCTTCACTGCATTGCAGCCCTCAAGCAGGTGGATACGCTGATTGTTGGCCCTGAGATTTCCGATGATCAGCGACATTCGCTGGCGGCGGTTGGCGTGCGCGTCGTCGTGCCCGGACGCGACTGACTCGGAGATAAGATCATGTTGCCCGCAAACCGCCCGGCCTCGCGGCTGGCGACCCGCCTTTCCTTCTTCGTAGCCGGTTTCGGGATTGCTTGCTGGGCACCTCTCGTGCCGTTCGCGAAACATCGGCTTGGTATCGACGACGCAATCCTTGGGCTGCTGCTGCTTTGCATCGGTGCAGGCTCGGTGATCGCGATGATCGCGACGGGGCCGCTGAGCGCACGCTATGGGAGCAAACCGGTGATCGTCGCGAGCGGGTTTTCGCTCGCGGCGCTTCTTCCATTTCTTTCCGTAGCTGCGACGCCGCTGACATTGGGATCGGCTTTGTTGCTTTTCGGCGCGGCCTTGGGATCGCTGGATGTCGCGATTAACGTGCATGCGGTCGAAGTTGAGCGAGCGTCCGATCATCCATTGATGTCCGGTTTCCACGCTCTGTTCAGCATCGGCGGATTCGCGGGGGCAGGGATGATGACTCTGTTCCTCTCGCACGGGATCGATATTCTTGTCGGAAGCCTGATCTCGGCAGCGCTGATGGCCGGCGCGTTGGCCATCGCCGGGCCGCGCCTCCTGTCCCAGGCATCTCCAGAAGAAGCGCCGCTTTTCGTTCTCCCAAGAGGCTTTGTCCTGCTGCTATCCGTCCTCGCCATGGTGACATTCCTCGCGGAGGGGGCGATGCTCGACTGGAGTGCGCTTCTGGTCACGCAAATCGGGCTCCTGGAAGTCAGTCAGGGCGGTGTCGGCTATATTCTTTTTGCCCTCGCTATGACGGTCGGACGTCTTGTCGGGGATAGATTGGTTGCGCTGATCGGCGATTTTATCACGCTGTCCGGCGGGGGGCTGGTCGCCATCGCAGGCTTTGTGACAATACTTGCCGTACCGATCATGCCCATTGCCTTGGCGGGTTTTGTGCTCATTGGCTTCGGGGCGTCTAATATCGTGCCGATCTTGTTCCGCCGCGCTGGCAATCAAACTGGCATGCCACCAGCGCTAGCAATCAGCGCGCTGACCACGCTGGGTTATGCCGGCATTCTGGTCGGGCCTGCAGTCATTGGTATTCTCGCGAAAGCCATCGGTCTGCCCTCGGCTTTCTGGATGCTCGGCGCATTGCTGTTGCTGGTCCCCCTCACTGCCCGCCGCGTCGCGCGTGGCTAACGGGGCGGTAGATCGGACGAACCTGGGAAAGCGCCCGGGTGTCATCTTCCGCACCAATGTTTTTTCGTTTCACAAGGCCACATCAACGCATACGGATGTATTGTCGGCGTTACTGCAGTGTCATGTCACGACAATCAAGCTGCAGCCATATCTTGCAGCATTAGTCCTTGAGGTCAGGCGCCAGCGGTAAGCGAATTTCGAACGCTGCGCCTTCGGTATAGGTCTCGTCGAGCGTGATCGTCCCTTGGTGCGTCTCGACGATCGCCTTGGTGATCGCGAGCCCGAGCCCGGTGCCGGTGTGCCCCGCTTGGTGCACCCCTTCTTCCTGCGCGAACCGGCTGAACAGGCGATGGCGAAACTCGGCGCCGATGCCAGGTCCTTCGTCGGTAACGCATATGGTGGCGAAACCGTCGCGGTCATCGAGGCCGATGCGCACCATCGTTCCGGCGGGCGAGAATTTGCACGCGTTGGAAAGCAGGTTGGAAATGACCTGGTTGAGCCGGGCCCGATCGACCAGGCTCATGACGGGCCTGCCCGGAAGGCTGAGTTCGAGCGTGACGCCGTGGCGCTCGGCGAAAGGTTCATTTTGTTCGATCGCCTCGGTCAGCAGCCCTGCGACATCTTGACGCTCGAAGCTGAAGCTCATCCGTCCCGACTGGAGTTTGTCCATATCGAGAAGGTCGTTCACGAGCCCGGTCAGCCGCTCGGCGTTCCGCAAAGCAAGGGTCGAGAGCCGCGCCGCCTTGGGCGGAATATCGCCGGCGGCGCCAGCCGTGATCAGGCCAAGAGCGCCCGCGATCGCGGTCAGGGGCGTACGCAGCTCGTGGCTGACCGTCGACACGAGTTCATCCTTGAGTTGGGCGATCTGACGCTCGGTCGTGACATCTCGAACGGTCGCGATGAACCGGCCGTCGTGAAGCGTCCTCCGCCGGAACTCGATTGTCGTTCCGTCGGGACTGACAAGATCAAGGTGCCGGGTTTCGGAGCTTTGGATCGACGCCAAGAGGGCAGCGACGATGGCCGCGGGATCGCCGGGACCCAGATCGCCCCTCGCAGCGACCGGGTAGACGAGCTCGGCTGCGGAGACGCCCTCGTAAAGCGCGTCGTTGGCATAACCGAGCAGGCTTGAAAAATCCTCGTTCCAGAGCATGAGCCGGAGACTGGCGTCGAACAGCCCCACGCCTTCGCTGACATTTTCGACCGTGAGCTTGAGCAGCTCGCGCTCGTCGCCAAGTTGCTGCCGGTGGTCCTCGGCGGCGAAACGCTCGACCCGAAGTTCGATGAGGTCGACGACCGTGCGCGCGAGATCGGCGAGTTGATTGCGATCGTCGGCCGTCAATTGACGCGGCTTCGTATCTCCGATGCACAGCGTTCCGATGGCCCGGCCGTCGAGCCGCAGCGGGGCCCCCGCATAGAATCGAATATAGGGGGGGCCGGTCACAAGAGGGTTTGCCGCGAAGCGCGCGTCTTTCAGCGTGTCGGTTACAACCGTGACCTCGGGGTCCAGGATAGCGAAGGCACAGAAGGCGACGTCGCGCGGCGTCCCAGCCACGTCGAGGCCGCATGCACCGCGAAAGCATTGCACGTCGGACCCGACCACCGATACAAGAGAGATCGGCACACAAAACAGGCCGGCTGTCAGCCTCGCGATGCGATCGAACGCTGGTTCGCGGCCGATCCCCGACAATTTGTAACGCTCGATTGCGGCGAGACGCAAAGCCTCGTCCCCTGGTATTCTTGCAATGACGTCGTGACGTGACATCGGGCCTTCTCGTCCCTGGATGTTGCTTGCTTTCCCGGAAGAACAAGGGAAATCATCGCTCGGTTCCGCGCGACGCGTGATTGGCAATAAGTGTGCCGGGCGGGCACTGAATCTCGGCGTTTTCGGATTCTGAGGCCGGATTCCCAGTTCGCGCATGCGGCCGCTTGATATCGCAGGCGGCGATCTTGGCGGCGTCGGCGTTTTACGTGTCGCGCGGCAACGACGCGTCACCTTATCCCAGCGGGGGCTGCCCGGCCTATCAGGGTGAAGCTTCTTGGCGGTGACGCGGCATGTCTCGAAGACCGTTTCAGGACAAGCGAGCGCGGCTACGCACCGCCGGGCAAATGGCGCCGACCGCTGCGCCAGCGCGCCTTCGGAACCGGCGCCAAATGCCGGCAGCCGAGACTAAAGCTTCAGTTCGGCCTGCGCGCGAAGCGGCTCCACGAAGAAGCTGTGGCGCGGAAGCTCTGCGAACAACTGGTCGTTCGCAAGCGTGCCGTCGAGCCAGTGCATCACGTCGCGGCGCTGGACAATGACACCGTGCCGCGATTGGTAGGGAATGATATCGGCGCCCGCAGCGATGGTGACGATGCGAAAGGCGAGCGGCCAGTCGGCGAGCGGCGGATCCCAGACCGCGGCGAGATAGAAGAAATTGCCGCTGTCGAGTGTCACGCGGTAGCGATGGTCGCCGGTTCCCATGCGAAATTCCGACGCGGGGATCAGGCAGCGCCGCTTTGGAAAGGCGTGTCCCTCGGAGCGAATGAACCGATAGTTGATACCGTCGGCAAATCGAGGATCGGAACCCCAAACGGCCTTGACCATTTCGATCTCGTCGGGTTCGTCCGGATTGCGCCGCACGAGGGCGCGCTCGGCCTCGCCTGCGGTATTCGGATCAAAAGGGGTTGGCGCCTTGCTCACGGTGGGAACATAATGGGAACAGGAGCGGGGCGCAAGAGCTGGAAGGTTGGTCCGCATGTGCAATGACTACCGTCTTGAAGTCGATATCGCTTCGATCGCAGCTGATTTCGACGATCTTAAGATAAGGCTCGACGCGCCCGAAGGGCTGCCGAACGTCCCCGCGCGCGACGACATCCGGATCACTGATATCGCGCCGATCGTGAAGAGCAGTGACGGCGCGGCCGCGGGGTCGCTCGTCAACCGGCGCTGGAGTTGGCCGGGCCCGCGCGGCAAGCCAGTCTATAATTTTCGCAGCGAGGGCAGAGACTTTATCGACAGGCGCTGTCTCGTCCTTTGCGATGGCTTCTACGAATTTACCGATCCGGCGGACAAGGCGCAGAAACGTCTCGACAAGTGGCTCTTCACGCTGAAGGATCATCGCTGGTTCTGCATGGCCGGCATCTGGCGCGAATATGAAGGCGGCGAAGCCTTCACCCTATTGACCATGGAGGCCGCCCCCGATGTTGCGCCCTATCATCACCGCCAGATCATCCCGCTGCCTCGTTTGAACTGGGCGGACTGGCTCGATCCGCGCGTGCCGTCGGGCGATATATTGACCTGGCTGCCCGAGGGAAGTCTCGAGGTCAGCCAGGTGTATGGGACGCCGCGGGCGCAAGGGGCGCTGGCGCTATGAGCAGCGAACGTGATCTCGACCTGTTCGTGGTGGCCCAAGAGCAAATTTATGATCGCGCGATTCAGGAAATCAGGCGCGGCACGAAGCGCTCGCACTGGATGTGGTTCGTCTTTCCCCAGCTCGCGGGACTCGGGCACAGCCCGACAGCGCAGCGCTACGGCATCGATGGCGCTAGCGAAGCACGCGCCTATCTCGATCATCCGCTACTCGGAGCACGCTACACCGAATGTGTGGAGGCTCTTCAGGATCTCGATCATAGTGACCCGGCGGCTGTCTTCGGCGAGATCGACGCCGTGAAATTGCGCTCGTCGCTCACGTTGTTCGAAGCGGCGGGGGGCTCGCCGCTCATTGCGGCGGCTCTTGACCGGTGGTTCGCTGGAGAGCGCGACCCGTTGACGTTGAAACGGCTCGGGGGCGGCGAGCAAGCAAAATAAGGGCCCGCCGAGGCGGGCCCAGTTGCCATTGGTTCATGGCGGAGGATTTTCTACTTTTCGGTGCCGGGAGTTCCCGTCTTCGGCGGCTTGCCGTCTTCGATGCGGCCTTCGTTGCGAAGGTCGCGGCCTTCCTGCGCCTTGCGCTTGGCCTCGGCGCTGTTGCCATTCTCGTTAAGTTCTTCCTTGAGATAGCCAGCGGCTTCTTTTGCCTTGCCTTCGATGCTCATTTGAACCTCCATTTGATGATGAAGAAGGAACCGATCGGCGGCTTTAAAGTTGCGTTCTGGCGCGAGAATATATCTTCGCAAGCCAATGCAACTTTGGTAATTTCCCGGGGTTTGTCATGCGCATGGGCTATGCGGGAGACCTCCGGTTTGCCGCTCCCATGTACATAGCTTTCGTGACGCTGCGGGCGCCTTTCACCTGGTCCTACAAGTGATGCCTGCGGCGCACGAGACGTCTCTTTTTCCAATCTCGGAAATTCCGATTGAAGCCGAAGAGGTCGCCGTCGCTGTCGTTCCCGAATAGCGCGGCGCGTAGGATCTTCTATCATCGAGAAGGTGATGCCGTTGGCGCCATAGCCCATTGCGGGATGGCAGTCGGGAGGCGCGGCACGCGCCAGATCGGGTAGATGCCCAGTGGTTTGTTGCCAAAGTTTCCGGCCCAGGCACGGCTGCGACTTCGAGCCCGAGGGCTCGGTGCGCGCGCGCAGCGCGCCGACGGCCGGCCGCGAGCGGCGCCATGTCCGCGTGGCGCGCCTTTTCCCGATCTGCTTCGCCATCGTGCAGAGCGGCACGTCAGTTCATATTGGAGCAACACGGTCGAGGCGGCCGTCGAGCCTTTGGTGGAGACGCCGCGGTCGAGGACAATGACGTCGAGCCGCGGTCGCCGGCGCTCTATCCAGATCGTGCGGCCGGTCAAGGTCCCGGCTTTGCGTCGCCGAACCGCCCGGCTTAGCCGTCATGTCGCGGGTCAGCCGGGATAGGGCGACTGTTTAAGGAGACGGGCGAGATGCGCGGCGTTCCCGGCCACCATTTTCGCGGTCTTGGTGATCATGCGCGGGCGATGCTCAAGGTCCTTGAAGTCGGTCGACCCCATCGCCTCGCCGACCCAGTAACAGCCCGCAACCGCCGGGATCGTCCAGCCCGTGTCGTTGAGTGATTGAAAGAGCTGCGAGCAGACATGATGCGCACCATCCTCATTGCCGACGATCGCGGCGACCGCGACCTTTGAATAGCTCGGCATCCGGCCCGCCGCGTCGGTCTCGTCGAGGAAGGCGTCCATGCGTTCGAGCACGAGCTTCGCGACGCTCGACGGCTGTCCCATCCAGATCGGTGTTCCGAAGATAAGAATATCGGCGGCGAGAATTTGCGTGCGGATTTTGGGCCAATCGTCGCCGTCGCCCTCGTCCGAGGTGATGCCCCATTTGACGTTGTGCGCGGCGATCCGGACCGGATCGCCCACCTCGACGTCTTGGTCGGCGAACTGTTCAGCGAGCACCGCGATCATCGCGTCGGTCGAGCTCTTGCGCCCCTTCGCCGAAAGCGAGCAGTTGATGGCGGTGGCGGTGAGAGAGGCCATATCGTCTCCTGTGCCCCGGCGAGACAATGTCCGACGCCTCTGCAAGGTTCCGCTACGTCTTTGAAATCCCGGCTTCGGGAGCGAGAATGAGTGTACGGCCTTCGACCCGCCAGGAGGCGAGTTCGGAGAGGAAGTTCATGCCGAGGACGTCAGTATCGCCAAGACCGGGTGAGATGACGACCTTGAGCTTTCGCGCCTCGATGCTGCCGATCCGGAGGCTGGCGACGGTGCCGGCGTCGGCGCGCACGGTGCCGTTTGCCGTCTTCATGAGCATCGGGACGAGTGTTTCGTCGGCCTCGATATCCGCGGCGCGCGCCGTTGCGACCGAGAGCGCGGTGACGGTCGCGCCGCTGTCGACGAGCATCCGCCGTCTCTCCCCATTGATCTGCACCTCGGCCCAGAAATGGCCGTCGCCGCTCATCGGAATGCGGACCTCGCTTCCGACGACCTCCTGTTTGTCGAGGCCGAGGCTTGCGGTGATGCGCGAGAGATTGGGATCGAACGGGGCCTGTTGGAGCAGGAGGAAGATGCCGAAGGCAAGCAGCGCAAAGGAGAAAAGCGCGCGAAAGATCCGGCCGACATAGGGGATTTTGAACAAGATGAAGAGGATCAGCGCCGCTCCCGCGGCGTAGATCGCGAGCGTTTGCCAGGGAAGGTCGAGCGAGAGGTCGGAGGGTGAGGGCATAAAATAGCAGCCTGTTTACAGGCACGAAGGTGTCGTGGCGCTGAATGATCCACAGCGGTCTACCGCAGCCCGCTTGACGGATGTTCGGAGCAAGTGGAACATATAGGGAACATTCGAGTCGATACCGCTATGACCGCACCATCACTTTTGCAGCCGCGGCCGAGCGCCGAACAGCTTCAAGCGCTCCGCGAAACGGTGGCTGGCGCCGCCTCTGCGCGCGGACCGGCGCTGCCGTTCGGTGTCGGGCCGCTCGATCATTTGCTTGCTGGTGGCGGGCTCGGCGGCGCCGGGCTGCACGAGGTAGCCGCTGCATCGGCCAGTTGGAGCGACGATGCGGCAGCGACCTTGTTCACGGCCGGGATCGCGGCGCGCTTTGCTGCGTCGCCGGGCGTATCGGCGCTTTGGGCTTTGACGCGTTTCGACCTTTATGCGCCCGGCCTCGAGCAAGCGGGCCTAGGTCCAGAACGTGCCCTTTTCGCGCAGGGTGCAAGCGACAAGATATTACTCGCGATGTGCGAGGATGCCCTGCGCGATGGCTCGCTCGGCTGTGTCGTCGCTGAGGTCAAGGCCGCCGACCAGACCGCGACACGCCGGCTCCAGTTGGCCGCATCCGAAGGCGGCACACCAATGCTGCTTTATCGCCGCTATCGCCGCTATGGCCAATGCCCGCTCGCCGATCCGTCCCTCGCGTGCACGCGCTGGCGCATCGGAACGCTGTCTTCGGAACGGCTTGCGTCACCCGGCGTGGGTCGCGGCCGTTGGAGCGTCGAACTTGTCCGTCAGCGCGGTGGACCCCCTTTCTCTCTCGAACTGGAGGCGTGCGATGACAAGGGTCGCCTCGCTCTTCCTGCCGCAGCTCGCGATCGAGCGGCTCCGGCAGGCAGCACCATCCAGCGCGCAGCCTAGTCCCGCGCGGCTTGCGCCGCGTCTACCCGAACCCGTCGACGACAATCCGGGTGCCTGTTCGGTGCCGCGGGGTGGCGGATGGCGACCCGGCGCGCGATGGGCGCAGGACGCGGCGGCGCGGGCGCAACATGATCGCGCGGTAGTCGATGCACTTCCCGCTCACCAGCGCCCCGCGATGCGTGAGCTCGGCCGGCGCAGCGAAGCCGCCGCGCCGGTCTTCCGCACCTTGCGAAGCGACGACGGCTGCGCGCCGTCCGGGGCAGCGATGGCTGCGCCCATGTTGTGCGGCGCTCGGCCGACTATCGTCGTAGCGCGGTCGGGCCAGCGCGACGTCGTGACCGCGGCCTGCCCTATTGCGCTGGGTCTCGGACTCGCGCCCGGCATGGCCGCTGCGCATGCGCGCGCGCTCGTTACCGATCTCGACAGTCTCGATGCCGAACCCGATGCCGACGGCGCCTGGCTCGACCGCCTCGCACTCCACGCGGTGCGCCACTGGACGCCCACAGCAGCGGTGTCGGGCCATGACGGGCTCTGGCTCGACCTCACCGGGACGACGCAGCTGTTCGGCGGCGAGGCGCGCTTTGGGGCGCGGCTCGTTTCGTTCCTGCGCCGCCTGGGTTTCACCGCGCGCGTCGCGATCGCCGGTACCCCCGGCGCCGCGCACGCGCTCGCGCGCTTCGGCGGCGCGGCGACTTTGGTCTTGCCGGAAGGGAAAGAGGGGGAGGCGCTGGGCCCGCTGCCGCTGCGCGCGCTCCGGCTTTCTTCCGACGCGCTGGCCTCGGCTGCTCGTTTCGGGATCGAACGGATCGCCGATCTTTATCCCATGCCGCGCGCGCCGCTGGCGCGGCGTCTCGGGCGCGGCACGATTGAGCGGCTCGATCAGGCGCGCGGGCATGTGCCCGAGCCGATCGTGCCGGTCGTGCCGTTCGAGACGCCTCAGGTTCAGCGCCGGCTGGTCGAACCGATCGCCACCGCCGAGGCGATCGAGCAGGTAATCGGCGATCTGGTCGGCGATCTTGTTGCTGTTCTTCTGGAGCGGGGGCTCGGCGTCCGCACCGCGGTCCTGAGCTGCGAGCGTGTCGATGCCGCCGAGCAGCACGTCGCAGTCGGCACGGCGCGGGGAACGCGCGATGCAAAGCATCTTCTGCGCCTGTTCAAGCTTCGCATCGATCGCATCGAGCCGGGGCTCGGGATCGAGGCGATGACGCTGACGGTGCCGCAGGTCGAGGCGCTTGCTTCCGAATTCATCGGTTCGAAGATCGACAGCGGCCCGAGCGCGCCCGATATCGCGCCGCTCGTCGACCAGCTTACGGGCCGCGCCGGCGAGGCGGCGCTGTTCCGGCTCGAAGGAATCGAAAGCGATGTGCCCGAACGCGCGATCGGGCGGGCTGGCCCGCTGGCCAAGCCAGTCGGCTGGCCGGCCTGGGCGCGCCCGATCCGCATGCTGGCGCGGCCCGAAGTCCTATCGGGGGTCGTCGCACTGCTGCCCGACCATCCGCCGCGCCGCTTTGCCTGGCGCGGGCGCGCCTAT
>Ga0209676_1002524_pt1 | contig 12769 bp, 9 predicted proteins | sample AraplaCvi_mLB_r2_FD_184282 | JGI IMG/M metagenome (GOLD analysis project Ga0209676, IMG submission 184282) | Arabidopsis root microbial communities from North Carolina, USA - plate scrape MF_Cvi_mLB_r2 (SPAdes) (version 2) | ecosystem: Host-associated > Plants > Roots > Endosphere | place: USA...
TATTTGGTTGTTCTACTATTTCTTCAGCTGGTGTTGCTCGCTTAATAAAGAACGCAAGGACCAATGCCACAAGCGCAACGAAGACTGTTACATAGAACGAGAAGTTAATTCCTTCTAACATAGCTTTCGCTGTAATTTCTTGTTTAATTTGAGCTAACATTTCAGGTGAAGGTTTAGTTGTTACATTTTTCATTGCATCCGCTGCTAAATCCTTAGCATATGATTCCGTACGGTTAGACATGATTGTAACTAATAACGCAGTACCAATCGCACCAGATACTTGCTGAAGTGTATTATTCATTGCAGTACCATGCGGATAAAATTGTTTTGGTAATTGATTTAATCCATTTGTTGAAACAGGCATCATTACCATAGACATACCAAACATACGTAATGAGTATAAGATGATTAAGTGTGTATAAGTTGTATCCAAAGTTAATTTGCTTAAGAAGTAAGTTGTTACTGTCATAATAGCTAGACCAATGACCGCAAGTATTCTCCCACCAATTTTATCAAATAATTTACCTGTAATTGGTGACATAATCGCCATTAAAAGTGCACCTGGTAGAAGCATTAAACCGGCATCAAATGGCTTAATTCCACGAAGTGTTTGAGTGTAAATTGGTAAAAGCATCATTGCAGAGAACATTGCCATAGTAACAACGATTGAAATCGCTGAAGATAAGGCAAACATTGGATATCGATAAATTTTAAAGTTTAACATTGGTTTATCAAGTTTTAATTGTCGAAGGATAAATAAAACTAATGAAATTGCTCCGACGATCAGTGTTACATATACATACGGGCTATCCCAGCCTTTACTTCCAGCTGAGCTAAATCCATACAATAATCCACCAAACCCTAAACTTGATAGCAATACAGATAGAAGATCTAAGCTACTAACTACTTTTTCTTTTTTATCTTTTAGTAAGAAAAAGCCAATAATTAGAATGACTAGAGCAATAGGTGTAACGAAATGGAATAACATTCTCCAATCGTAATGCTCAATTAACCAACCTGATAATGTTGGGCCAATTGCTGGTGCACCCATCATAACAAGTCCAAAGAATCCCATTGCCGTTCCTCTTTTTTCGATAGGGAAACTTGTTAACATAACGTTCATTAACAAAGGCATTAAAATAGCTGATCCTGAAGCTTGAATCATACGTCCTGTTAATAATAGAGGGAAAATATGCGCAAATCCTGCCGCAAGTGTACCTATATTAAATAAAAGCATTGCCGCAATGAATAAATGTCTAACTGAGTATTTTTGGATTAAAAACGCTGTAGTTGGTATTAAGATACCATTAACTAACATGTAGCCAGTAGATAACCATTGAACTGTAGAAGGCTCTACATCTAAATCCTTCATAATTGAAGGTAATGCGATATTAAGTAAAGTATTATTTAAGAATGCAATAAAAGCCCCGATCATCAAGATTGTAATAATCCCGTATGGTGGACGTTTTTCCATGGACTGTACCATGAATCCCCCTCCTTTGTACCTGTAGTATATTTTTTTGAACTGTATTTCCATATAAGTTTATATGATATACCATTGTTACAAATGTTTCAATTAAAAATCTCTAATGTTTCTACTAGTTTAATTTGATAAAATAATGTACTATGTGTTTTAAACAGAAATTTATTGGGAATTAAAGGTGATTAAATGAACGATAGAAAGCAGCGTGTCATAAAAATAGCCCATGAATTATTTATTGAAAAAGGATATCAAGCAACATCAATACAAGACATTTTAGAATACAGTGGTATCTCAAAAGGAACTTTTTATAACTATTTTTCATCCAAAAGTGATTTGTTAGTCGCACTTTTTCAGATGATTTACTCAAAACTTGAACAAGAACGAAATCAGTTGCTTATTGGTCAAGAGCCTTCAAATATAAATATTTTCATTAAACAAATGGAATTGATCTTGCAGACAAATAGAAATAATAAATTATTTACTCTTTTCGAAGAAGTAATCTTTATTAACGATATAGATGTAAAGCATTTTATCAAACAAGGTAATTTTAAAATGCTTAACTGGTTATACGCTCGATTTTTAGATATTTTTGGTGAAAGTAAAGAGCCTTATTTATTAGATTGTGCCATTATGTTTATTGGTATTTTACATCACAATATAAAGTACACTGATCTAGCAGATGAATTAGATTTAAGTGTTCATCAAGTAGTAAAATATAGTGTAGAACGACTAGTGAAAATCGTTGAAGAGGTTTCATTGGCTGGGGAGCAATTAATTAAGCCTGAATTACTAAAAAATTGGATTCCTGCTTGTAAGACAAGTGTTACAATTCAACAGGAGTTAAACGAATGTATTTGCAAAATGAAAAAGAAGCTCACTCAATGTGAGGAGCAGGCGAAATACCAAGAGTTACTGGAATTTATTCATAATGAATGCAACCATACAAAAATTCCACGTAAATTTTTAATTGAAAGTACACTAGTTGCTTTAAATAAAGCGCAACCTTTCTTTGAAGAAAAGGAATTACAAAAATTGCATCAATTAGTAGCATTAAATATAAAAAGTAAAAATCCAATAGAGTAGACTTATTGTGAAATGAACATGTGGTACAAAATAGACTGTCTTTCTATATTGTCTCTTTAGAGGGATATGCTTAATATAATGGGTAAGAAACATAAATAGAGGGTGTCTCTTTGGTCGATGAAGCTGACCAAGAGACACCCTTTATATTTTTTAAAAAACTAATACTCTTGTTGATTTTATTTTATTTATTTCGTTTATACAAATCCACACTTTTAAAACCAAAACCTAAAATCATTCTCATTTCTTCACGTCTTTTGGTTTTAGTGCTTTCTTGTTTCGCACTATAAACATATCTAGCCCAATCTTTTTGATAACCAGGAGTAAGAGATTGGAAAAATGTTAATAAATCTGGTCTTGCTTCTAGATCCTTTTCAATGAAAGGGATCATTTCAATATAATCATCAACACATTGACTTGCTTTAGTAGAAGACTGGACTTTGCTACGAGAATCTTCTTTAAAACCTACAACAGTAAAGGTCTCATCCAATCCTACCATACGAGCAAACTTAATATTACTTGCCCCAATAAACCCAACTTCATCTGCACCCAAACCTTCAAATAAATCGTCTCGATGTATATAAGTTGAATATACTTTGTTACCTTTTTTAGGATAGGCACAATATAAATAACTATTTTTATGTAAGTAATTATGCTCAATGACTTCTGTTACGAGTGCCTTCAAAGACTCCATATCAAATACAAATGCAAAAATTAAGTCATAAGATTCTTCTACTAAGCTTGTGTCATAATTTGCTAATTGCTCGAAATAATTTGCACCACTTGGTAAATGTAAAACAGCTATCTTATTATATTTTTGCAAGTTTAGTTTTTCTACTATTGTTTTACTCATCAGTATCCACCTCGTATTGGACCGCATCAATTTCATTCTTCATAAAACTATTATAAAGCTGCACTTAGAATTAATGTATCGGTAAATTAAATTTTTTGTAGAGAAAAATCATTTTAAAATTAGAAATGGTTCAATTTTAGCCAAATATTCTCTGTTATTTTGTTAATTTATAACGATTATTGTATAATTTCCACATACTGTTTCAAATAGAAACACTTTTGGAGGAAGAATGAATGAAAATTAAAGTAAAAGGGATTGCGCCTTATCCTGGACTTCGTGATCTTTTATTACAAGTTGTTGGTGAAGATAATAGATTTGAAATAGATGTGGAAGTTGCAGATTTAGAAGCTGCCCTCCCAATTGTATTAAGTGCTCAAGAACAGAATTATGATGTCATTTTAAGTCGAGGTGGTACGGCCTCTTTTATTAGAAAACATGTTTCAATTCCTGTTGTAGATATACCTGTTTCGGGATATGACATACTAAGAGTTTTAACATTAATAAAGGATTCAAATAGTAAGTTGGCAATTATCGGTTTCCCTAATATTTGTCAGGGAGCTCTAACGGTTTCTAGTTTATTAGATTTTGAAATTCCAATTTACTCGATTAACCATGAAGCGGAAGTTAGAGTAAAGCTTGAAAAGGCAGTCAAAGAGGGAGCCCAAATCGTTCTTGGTGATGTAGTAACAGTTAAAACGGCCCAAGAAATGGGACTTCATGGAATCCTTATTACATCAGGTGTTGAATCGATACAGGATATGTTATCAGAAGTGAAATCTGTACATGATATTTATCTAAAGAGCCATGAAAAAGCTTTGTTTTTCCAGCATATACTTCAGAACTTCCCAACTGGAACATTAGTATGCGATCCAAAGGGGAAAGTTCTTTATTTAAATGACATATGTCAGCAGTTATTCGGCGAAGTAACGATGTTGCCACAGGATTTATCATTTTTACTGAAAGTTACCGGGATTCATTCAGATAAAATTCATTTTGAACATGTACTGATTCAGAAAAAATCATACAATCTTAAAACAGTGCCTTATGGTGAGGATGTTTTCATTTATATCGAACCTAATAAAACACCCTATATGTCGGAGTTAGATATGGTTCAGATGCCTGCACAAATTGCTTCGTTCGCCCAAATTATTGGGTCAAGTTATGTAATTACGAAAACAATTAAACGGGCTATTGCCTACGCAAAAACAGATAATCATGTATGGCTATCGGGAGAAGTTGGGACAGGTAAAGCGGTATTTGCAGAAGCCATTCATTCAGCTAGCTCACGTAATAGAGGGAGATTTTATCATGTAGCTTGTCACTCGATTAATGAATCAAAATTAGCAACAGAACTATTTGGAACTGATTCAAAGGTAGGTCTACTTCAGATACCATCTAATGACACTTTATATCTAGAGTATATCGAAAATCTTTCAATTCAAATGCAGGAACGATTGGCAAATGAACTTAGAAAAGGAACTAACTTGAGAGTGATTAGTTCTTCTAAGAGTACATTTAAACAACTATTGAAAGATCCAAATATACATCAAGAACTAATCCACTTACTCGGTGAGTATCAACTAGTTATTCCACCTCTTCGTGATCGAACTGAGGATATAGAGGAGATCGCTCGAGTATTAATTGCAAATCATAATTCAATATACGGTAAACAGTTTGTAGGAATAAGAGAAGAAGTTCTAAATCGATTAATGGAGTACAATTGGCCAGGTAACTTAAAGGAATTAGAAAATATCATTAGTGAATTACTAGCACTAGCAAAAGGACATTATATTGGGATAGAAGAATGGGATCTTGTTTGGGAAAGATATAGCTTTACGGGAGTTAATTCTTCGGCTCAAAGAATTGATTTAAATAAAACGTGGGTAGAAATCGAAAGGCAAATATTAGAGGAAGTATTAAAAGATGAGGGAATGAATCAATCAAAAGCTGCAAAAAGATTAGGTATTAGCAGAGCAACTCTTTGGAGAAAGATGCAATAATTGTTTCATATTTAAACAATACCAGTGTTGTTTTTAGAATTTTCTAGAAGTATAATCAAAATTGTAAACGCTTTTCAAAAATTAATGTTTCAAAATAAAACACATACAAGGGGGATTATTTTTATGAAAATCAAAGCAACACTGGACCGTATTCCTGGTGGAATGATGATTGTTCCATTACTATTAGGTGCTATTATTAATACACTATTTCCAACTGCTGGAGCGACATTTGGATCATTTACAGGAGCGTTAATGACGGGGGCATTACCAATCCTAGCAGTATTTTATGTATGTATGGGATCAACAATTGATTTCAAAGCTACTCCATATATTATGAAAAAAGGTGGATCTTTACTTGCAACTAAAGTAGGTATAGCAGCATTAGTAGGGTTTGTTGGAGCAAAAGTATTTGGCGACGGAATGGTTGAAAGCGGATTCTTTTTAGGCTTATCAGTTCTTGCAGTAGTTGCTTCAATGAATGATACAAACGGTGGTTTATATATGGCCTTAATGGGTCAATTCGGGAAAAAAGAAGACGTTGGTGCTTACTCAATTATGAGTTTAGAATCTGGACCTTTCTTAACAATGGTTACACTTGGGGTTGCTGGACTTGCAGCATTTCCTTGGCAAACCTTAGTAGGAGCAATTATTCCGCTAATAGTTGGTATGGTTCTTGGAAATCTTGATAAAGATATGCGAGATTATTTAAGTAAAGCAGTGCCAGTTTTGGTACCATTCTTTGCATTTGCATTAGGAGCTGGTATGAGTTTGCAAAACGTTTGGAAAGCTGGTATCTTAGGCGTTTTACTAGGGGTAGCTGTAGTAGCAATTACAGGTACAGCTTTATTAATTGTAGATAAACTAATTGGTGGTAATGGTATTGCAGGATTATCGGCTGCTTCAACAGCGGGTAATGCAGTAGGTGTACCAGCGGCTGTCGCTTCGGCGAACGCAGTGTATGCACCTTTTGTACCATCTGCAACAGCTCTAGTTGCTTCTTCTGTTATCGTAACATCTATTTTAGTTCCGATTGTGGTTGCATGGTATGCAAAACGAATCGGTGTAAAAGGAAATACGGTCGAATAAATACTAGCTTATAGTTTAGTATCGAGAGGAAGAAAGGACAGGGTACATCATGAATAAAATCGGAATGATTGCAGATGATTTAACAGGAGCAAATGATAGTGGTGTACAGCTAGTAAAACAAGGATTACGTTCATCTGTTATCTTAGATTTAAATGCATTAGCACCCGAACATATTACAAGTGATGCCATTATCATTGATACCGATAGTCGCGCAATAAGTAAAAATGAAGCATATGAGGCTGTTTGGAAGGCTTCAATCTTTTTAAAAGACAATCAATATAAGCACATTTTTAAAAAAGTTGATTCAACTTTAAGAGGAAATCTAGGTGTTGAAATTAAAGCAGTAACAGATTTTTTTGAATATGATTTTTGTATTATTGCACCAGCATTTCCACGTATCGGAAGAACAACTGAAAAGGGAATTCATTATTTAAATGGGAAGCCTCTTTCAGAAACAGAAATTTCAAGAGATCCAAAATGTCCTGTTACTGAGTCTTCTATTTGTAAATTAATTGAAAATCAGACAGGTGTGACTGTTGGTCTTGTAAGTACTGCTGAATTAGGAACAGATTTAAGTGAATGGAAAGCTGAATTGCAAAAATGGCAAGAAGCAGGTATTAAGTGGTTAGTATTTGATGCAACGACGGATAATCATCTTGAAGAAATAGCTAAGAAAATATCTCAAATTTCAAAGCATGTCATTTGGATTGGTTCAGCTGGTTTAGCTGAATTCTTACCGAAAGAACTAGGGCTTACTAAATCAACTGATTGTCATAAACAAATTACGATAAGCAACAAGAATATTTTAGCTGTATCAGGTAGTCTCTCAAGTGTGACGAGACAACAAGTAAAGAGATTAATAGAGATGGATGAGATGAAAGCTGTCGAGGTTAATCCTTTAGAAATGTTTGAAACGAGTGATCAATGGAAGATACTGAAGAATCAATATATCAACCAGCTCGTATCAACATATGAACAAGGATATAATGCGGTATTATATGTAGATTCAAGTACTGAAAATCGCGAAAATACAGCTAAAGCTGGAAAGCAGTTAGGTTTAACACCTTCTGAAGTTAGTAACCGTATTTCAAAAGGGTTAGGTGAAATTGCAAGTGAGCTTGTAAAAAATTACTCTTTTGTTTCAGGACTTGTATTAACGGGTGGAGATACCGCAAAGGATGTTTGCCTTCAAATTGGAGCAAGTGGCTTAGAGTTGTTGAAGGAAGTTGAAGCAGGTATTCCATTAGGGAAATTAGTAGGGGACCACGAGTTGTTCGCGATTACGAAAGCAGGCGCTTTTGGAAATGAAGATTCCTTAGTTAATGCAGTGAGAGAATTAAAAGGAGGACAATAATGAGTACATTACCAGTAGTTGGCATTACAATGGGTGATCCCGCAGGAGTAGGGCCAGAAATTATACTAAAAAGTTTAAATACTAAAGAAGTTTACCAACAATGCAGACCAATTGTAATTGGAGATGCTAGAATTTTAGATCGTGCTCAACAATTTGTGAATACGAACTTAGAGATTATCACGATTGAAGATATCGGGGAAGCGGCGTATGAAGCAGGTAAGGTATATTGTTTAGATATGAATCTTGTGCCCGCTGATTTACCAATAGGTCAGGTTTCAGCAGAGGCGGGGCATGCTGCATTTGAATTTTTAAGAAAAGCAATAGAGTTAGCAAATGAAGCGAAAATTGATGCGATTTGTACTGCACCTTTAAATAAAGAGGCATTGCATAAAGGTGGTCATATTTATCCTGGACATACTGAAATTCTAGCAGAATTAACGAACACAAACGACTTCTCAATGATGCTATCGGCACCTAATTTAAAGGTTATTCATGTAACAACACATGTCGGAATTATTGATGCAGTTAAAATGATTAACCCAGAGAGAGTTTATAAAGTAATTAAACTTGCTGATGAAACACTTAAAAAAGCAGGCTATACAAATCCTAAAATAGCTGTATGTGGTATCAATCCGCATGCAGGAGAAAATGGATTGTTTGGCTATGGTGAAGAGGAAGAAAAAGTAATTCCTGGAGTGGAAAAAGCGGCATTAGAAGGAATTAATGTAGTAGGTCCACTACCAGCAGATACACTGTTTTTCCGTACGGTTCGTGGAGATTTTGACATCGTTGTAGCGATGTACCACGATCAAGGTCATGGTCCAGTAAAAGTACTAGGATTAGATGCAGGTGTAAATATTACAGTTGGATTGCCGATCATTCGTACTAGTGTTGACCATGGAACTGCATTTGATATTGCAGGAAAAGGCATCGCTGATGAAAAGAGTTTACAAGAAGCAATTCGTCAAGCAATAGAGTTAGCGCCAAAAAGAGCGTAAAAAGTAAAAGCTCCAGTTCATTTAAATGACTGGAGCTTTTACTGTGTTGAAAATATATGAAAAGATAATTATAGGGCATCTTTTATTACTTTTTTATAATAAAACACAGATAGGATACCAAAGATTGAGTATAGCACTGTATAAAGAACCATAACGATAATCATAGGCGTCCAAACTTCCGTTCCAAATAGGAACCAACCAGATTGAACTGCAAAGTAGCTATGAAGTAAGCCAACGACTAATGGAATACCAAAGTTAAACACTTGCTTTGAGCGAATTCCTTTAACTAAGTCTGAACGTGAGAATCCAAGCTTTCTTAAAATCGTATAATTTGGTTTCTCATCAACACTTTCGTCCATTTGTTTAAAGTATAAAATACAACCAGAAGTGATTAAGAATGCTAAACCTAAAAATCCAACGATAAACATAATTAATCCCATTGTTTGTTTTTGCTCATTACTGATTTCAAGTCGAGAGCTATTCATATACCCATCATTTAAATTATTTTGATTAAAGATTTCATTTGCTTTAACGAGATTTTTTTCATCATTAATATCAATACCTATATAGATTGTCGAATCTCTTTGAATAGATGGATCGATATCTGCTTTTAATTTGTTAAAAACCTTATCATCAACGATTGCAGTTGGAAAACCGCCACTCGTAAAATAATTAGAAATAATATAGTCTTTCTTTAATCCTATATATGATTGTGGTATCTCTTCATGTTGAGTATTAAATTTAATGTGACCACTTTCTTTTAACGTCATAAAGCGTTGCAATAAATCATTGTAGCCTGTAAAAACAGTTTCATCTTCAGATAAGTTCATTTTAACCGAGTTTTCACTAATGACTGGAATCGGTAAATCATCTGAACTTTTCATAGCAGATGCATCAAGCTTAGATTCTAAAATGCTATCTAAATTTGCACTAACTTGGATGACGTCAATCTTCTTTTCAGTAAATTTAATATTATTTTTTGATAAAGCGTCCGTAAATTGATCAGCGTCTTTTGTATTAGAAATAGAGAAATTGTTAGGTACGTTATTTTCTGCTGTTTTTTCAGCTGAATAATAAGAAATATAACTTAAAGATAATAAGCCAATTGCTAATCCAGACACAGTCGTGATGATAGTTAACAATAATGCATTTGATTTCATTCTGAACATGATTGATGATAGTGACAATACATTGTTGATTGTTAAATAACCATTCTTACTCTTACGGATGATATTTAATATAAATCGTACTGAGCCTTTATAGAATAAATACGTTCCGATAATAACAGAAGCTAAAATAAAAATCATTGCTAAAAATAGCTCCATTGTTGAGGTAAAGTCTCCACCAAAAAGCTTCGATGAAATAAAATAGCCTGAGGTGATTGAGATAATCCCCACAATTCCAATGATAATTTCGAAAACAGACATTTTCTTTACTTTACCTTCTGTCAAAGAGATCACTCTGAATAAAGATAAGATAGTTTGTCTTTTAATAAAGGTATAATTCATTAACATAATGAATAAATAGATGACCAAAAAGACAATAACCGTTTGAATTAATGCGCGACCCGAAAAGTGAAGTGTTGCGATTGCATTAATGCCTGTAACTTTAAATAAAATCATAATAATTAATTTTGAAACTGAAAAACCTAGCAGAATCCCTAAGATTAAAGAAGTAAAATATAGGATAAAATTTTCAACTGTTAAAATTCGAAAAATCCTATCTTTTGTCATACCAATTAACTGGAATAGTCCAATTTCTTTACTTCTTCTTTTAATAAAAATGTTGTTAGCATATAGAAGGAAAATAGATACAATTGCTACTAATAAAACTGATGCTGATTTAATTGCCGCAGCACCTTTAATTGATCCTTTTGTTTCATTCATTGAAGGATCATATTGCAAAGTAACAAATGCAAAGTATAGCGCTGCACTAAATATTAATGCAAATACATATAAGTAGTAGTTTTTAAGGTTTTTCTTTAAATTACGGAATATGAGTTGATTAATGCTCATTTTGCACCCCGCCTAACACGCCTTGTGTTTTCATGATGTCTTTGAAGAAGTTTTGTCTTGTATCATTGCCTTTGTGTAATTGAGTATAAATTTGTCCGTCTTTTATAAAAATGACTCTGTGACAATAGCTTGCAGCTACAGGATCATGAGTAACCATAACAATTGTTGCTTTTCTTTTTTCATTTAGTTCACTTAGTTTATTAAGTAAATCTGATGCAGATTTTGAATCTAATGCGCCTGTTGGTTCATCGGCAAAGATGATACTTGGCTCATGAATAAATGCTCTAGCAGCAGAAGTACGTTGTTTTTGTCCTCCAGAAATCTCATTAGGATATTTATCTTTTAACTCAAAGATACCTAATTCTTTTGCAACTGCTTCAAACTTTTGATCAGCTTCGGCTGGAGTTGCCTTTGTAATTGTTAAAGGTAATAGTATGTTTTCTTTGACTGTTAACGTATCAAGCAAGTTATATTCTTGAAATATAAACCCTAAATAGTTTTTACGAAATTCTGCTAATTGTTTTTCTTTCATTCCAGAAATTTCGGTACCTTCGATTGTGATTGTTCCGCCATTAATTTTATCAATTGAAGAGAGAACATTTAGTAAAGTCGTTTTACCTGATCCAGATGCTCCCATGATGCTTACGAATTCACCTTTTTCAATCGTAATATCTAAACTCTTTAATACTTCTTGTTTATTAAATTTATTTCCGTAACTTTTATGGATTTTCTTAGCTTCTAAAATACTCATTCATCTCCACACTCCTTTTATATCGATAAACTTAGTATAGAAGTTTTTCATAGTGGTTTCCTTTGATTAAGCGAACAATCAATAAAAGCATGTGACAATTTTGTCACATGCTTTTAATATTTACAAATTCATTTTGCTTTGGAAACGTTAAAGTGAAGACAGTTCCTTTTGCCAATTCTGAACTGACATCAATTTGGATTAATAATGATTGTGCGGCTTTCTGCGCCAAATATAATCCCATTCCCGTGGCAGCATTGTCTTGATGTTGAGTAGTAGAAGTAAAACCTCTATCAAATATTCTTGGTAAATCTTTTGAATCGATACCTCGACCAAAGTCTTTAATCGTAAGAGTCATATGATCATTTTTTAGTTTGCTACTAATTATAATATCTGATGCATTACTATATTTAACTGCGTTCGTTAATAGTTGTCTAATAATGAAAGAAAGCCATTTTCCATCACTTAGCACTTCGGTTTCTTCAAGTTGTATATCAAATCCAATTCCTTTTTGTATACACCATGACTGTAAAGTTTTTATCTCAGAAAATATGACAGGTTCTAACTGTAGTTTTTCAATATACAAGTCGTTTTCGATAAAGGGAATTCTTTTTTGATGAAGCTGTTGATCTAGTAAAAAATGAATACGCAGCCATTCAAAAGTTAAATGCGTTTTTAATTTTTCGTCTTGTAATCGATCAAACATTAAATGCATAGCAGTTAATGGTGTTTTCACTTCATGGATCCAAGACAGAAGCTCATCCTTTTCTTGCTCTAATGCAGTTTGATTATGTAATGCAACTTTTTTTAACTGTTCTGTTTGATTCGTAATACTTGTCTCAACCAAATGTTCAAAAGGACTCTCTGCTTCAGCTAAACCCGTCAAATCAAGATTATCTTCGCGTTCAATAAGGCTTCTATAAAATCTTGTTTCCTTTGGATATCGTAAAACCAAAAAAAAGATAAAAATGACAATTGATAAAAAGACAATATAAAGAATTGGTGTAAAAGGAATAGCTGTATCAATAAATGCGACAAATAGTAAAAAAAGTTGAAGAAAAACAAATAATGCAATCCAACTTAATCTTTCTAAGAGAAATCTTTTAATCATTGATATTCCTCTTCAAGGGCGATATAGCCTTGTCCCACCTT
>Ga0209676_1002528_pt1 | contig 12755 bp, 7 predicted proteins | sample AraplaCvi_mLB_r2_FD_184282 | JGI IMG/M metagenome (GOLD analysis project Ga0209676, IMG submission 184282) | Arabidopsis root microbial communities from North Carolina, USA - plate scrape MF_Cvi_mLB_r2 (SPAdes) (version 2) | ecosystem: Host-associated > Plants > Roots > Endosphere | place: USA...
CAGGGACAGTCTTGCGTACTGTCCAGCGGTGGTGGTACCGTGCTGCGCTCTGCCAACCGCCAGAATCTTCGCGAGCGCGCGCAAGTCGTTTACCTGCACTCCATTCCCGAAGAGGTGTTTCGTCGCCTGCGCCACGACCAGAACCGGCCCCTGCTTCAGGTGGCCGACCCGTTGGCCAGGCTCAGGGACCTTTATGCAGCCCGTGACCCCCTGTACAGGGAAACCGCCCATTTCGTGATTGAGACCGGCCGCCCTTCGGTGTCCACTTTGGTCAACATGATCCTGATGCAACTCGAACTGGCCGGGTTGCTGCCAGCTCCCGCTTCCTGATTGCCGTTCGCCGTTCGCCGTTCGGCGTGCGACCGTCGCGCCGGATGGGCGAGGTGCCTCTACACTCCCATCTATGCACGCAAATTCCCCTTCAGCGGTTGCGCAGGTTCATATCGACCTCGGTGATCGCAGCTACCCGATCGTTATCGGAAACGGCCTTCTCGGCGATGCGCTGACTTACCAGAACCTTCCGAAAGCCGCCACCGCGCTGGTGGTGTCGAACACAACGGTGGCCCCCTTGTATGCCGAGCAACTGAGCCAGGCACTGCAGCGGCGCTACGAGAAGGTATTACTGGTCACCTTGCCCGACGGTGAGGTCTACAAGGACTGGCAGACGCTGCAGCTGATTTTTGACGGCTTGCTTGAAAACGGTTGTGACCGCAAGACGGTAATGTTTGCGCTGGGCGGTGGTGTGGTGGGTGACATGACCGGTTTCGCAGCCGCCAGTTATATGCGAGGCGTGCCCTTTGTCCAGGTGCCTACGACCTTGTTGGCACAGGTCGATTCTTCAGTGGGCGGCAAGACGGCCATCAACCACCCGCTGGGTAAAAACATGATCGGTGCCTTCTACCAGCCGCTGCTGGTGGTTTGCGATCTCGATGCGCTGGCGACGCTGCCAGCGCGTGAACTGAGTGCAGGCCTGGCTGAGATCATCAAATACGGCCCGATTGCCGATATGGCTTTCCTGGCGTGGATAGAGGCCAATCTTGACGGGTTGCTGGCCAGGGAGCCTGCGGCCATGGCCCACGCGATCCAGCGCAGCTGCGAAATCAAGGCCTGGGTTGTCAGCCAGGACGAGCGCGAAGCCGGCCTGCGCGCTGTCCTGAATTTCGGCCACACCTTCGGCCATGCGATTGAGTCCGGCCTGGGCTACGGCGAGTGGCTGCACGGGGAGGGCGTTGGGTGCGGCATGGTGATGGCCGCGCACCTGTCCGAGCGTTTGGGCCTGGTCGACATGGCGTTTGTGGAGCGGCTGACGCGGTTGGTGCGGCGGGCCGGGCTCCCGGTCAAGGCACCGGTGCTGTCCACTGATGACAATGCCGGGCGCTACCTGGAATTAATGCGCGTCGACAAAAAATCCGAGGCCGGCGAGATACGTTTCATCGTGATCGATGGCCCAGGCAAAGCGGCGCTGCGCAGCGCGCCTGACGCACTGGTGCGCGGCGTGATCGACCAGTGTTGTACGTAGTCCTGGGGAGCGTGAACCATGACCTTGGCGCCCTATGCCTGTGATCCCGCGCAGTCGCGCGGCCGTCGCTACACCGAGCCGGCCGCGCCCACGCGCTCGGACTTCCAGCGCGACCGCGACCGCATCGTGCACTCCACGGCCTTTCGCCGTCTGGTTTACAAGACACAGGTTTTCCTCAACCATGAGGGCGACCTGTTCCGAACCCGCCTGACCCATTCGCTGGAGGTTGCGCAGCTGGGGCGCTCCATTGCCCGCACGCTTCAGCTCAATGAAGACCTCGTGGAGGCCATCGCGCTGGCGCATGATCTGGGTCATACGCCTTTCGGCCACGCGGGCCAGGATGCCCTGAATGCCTGCCTCAAGGCCTCTCATCCTGAAAGCGCGGGCTTTGAGCACAACCTGCAAAGCCTGCGCGTCGTGGATTCGCTGGAAGAGCGTTACCCGGCCTACAACGGCCTGAATCTCAGCTTTGAGACGCGCGAGGGCATCCTCAAGCATTGCTCAAAGCGCAACGCGCGCCGCATCGAGTCGCGCGAACCGGGCGGTGTGGCGCGCCGCTTTGTGGACCAACCCCACGAAGGACCGCGCTGGCAGCAGCCCAGCCTGGAAGCACAGCTCGCGAACCTGGCCGATGAGATCGCCTACAACGCGCACGATATCGACGATGGTGTGCGCTCCGGCCTGTTGACACTGGAGCAGCTCGAGGATGTCGAACTCTTCAGCCAATACTGCCGTGAAACGCGGCTGGCCCATCCCGGTGTGCAGGGCCGCCGGCTGCTGTTTGAAACCATACGCCGCATGCTCAGTGCCCAGGTCTACAACGTGATGGACGCAACATGGGCGGCTGTCCACAAGGCGGCGCCCGCAAATACCGATGAGGTGCGCCAGCACCCGGCGCTGGTTTGCTTCACGCCTGAGATGGAGCGGCAGTCCGCTTCGCTCAAGCGATTTCTTTTGAAAAACCTCTACCGTCATCCCAAGGTCGTGGAGACCACGCAGGCTGCCAAAGTGGTGGTGTCCGATCTGTTCGAGGCCTATATGGCAGACCCCGCCCAGATGCCGCAGGCGCATATAGACCGCTTTGACGGAGTTGATGCACCGCACGCCGCGGGTGCCAAACCGGAGCGGGTGGTGGCCGACTACATCGCAGGGATGACGGACCGGTTTGCAGCCAAAGAACATGAGCGCTTGAAGGGTCGGGCCGCTTTCGCGGTTTGAATCGTTAGCCTGGGCTTCGCACCCTGTGACCGAATCCAGGCAGGACACCGCCGCCACAGCCTCCGCCGCGCAGGCCGCCTGGTGCGTGATCGCGGCTGGCGTGGTGGCCGCGCTGCATGTGGGCAAGCTTCCGCCCGCCTTGCCCGTGCTGGGTCAGGTGCTGGGTGTCTCCTTGCTGCAAGCCGGCTTCCTGCTGTCATTGGTGCAACTAGCCGGCATGACGCTGGGTCTGGTTACCGGGCTGGCCGTGCAGCGCGTAGGGCTCAGGCGCAGCATGGTGGCTGGGCTGTGTGTGCTGGCATCGGCCAGCGCGCTGGGCGCCATGGCGCCCGGCGTTCATGGCTTGCTGGCGGCGCGCGTGCTGGAAGGGTTGGGATTTTTGTGGGTGGTGTTGCCGGCGCCGGCTCTGGTGCGACGGCTGGTGCCCCCCGAAAAACTCAGCGGCATGCTCGGTATGTGGGGCGCTTATATGCCGCTGGGAGCGTCGCTGGCCTTGCTTGCCGGGCCCCTGGTCATCGTCTGGGCCGGCCCTCAGTGGGGCTGGCGCATCCTTTGGTGGGTTTTGGCTGCGCTGGCCGCGGTGCTGGCGCTGGTACTCACATGGCGCGTACCGGCCGATCCATCCATGGCGACCGTGCTCTCAAGCCGGCCGCACAACCGCCAGCTCATCGCGGTGACCTTGCGTTCGAGTGCTGTCTGGTTCATGGCCCTGGCCTTTGCGACCTATTCAGGCCAGTGGCTGGCGGTAGTGGGTTTTCTGCCGTCCATCTATGTTCAGGCCGGGCTGGCGGGTAGCTGGACGGGACCGCTGACGGCGCTCGCAGCCGCCGTCAACATCATCGGCAATGTTGCCGCCGGGCGCCTGCTGGGCCGAGGCCTGCCGCCGCTGGCCCTAATGGCTGCGGGTTTCTTCGCAATGGCGGGCGGTGCCTTGCTGGCATTTTCTGGGCTAATGCCGCCGGCGCTGCAATACGTCGCGATCCTGGGCTTTTCCATGCTGGGTGGCCTGGTACCCGCGACCTTGTTCAGTCTGGCCGTCCGGCTTGCACCCAGCGCCGATACGGTCTCCACCACTGTGGGCTGGATGCAGCAGTGGTCGGCATTGGGTCAGTTCGCCGGCCCACCGCTGGTCGCCTGGGTGGCCGCCACGGCGGGGGGGTGGCAGTGGACCGGCTGGGTTAGCGCTTCAAGCTCCGCCCTTGGCTTGCTCCTGGCGGTGCGGCTTCACCGTTTGCAGGTGCACGGAAAATAAGCAAGTGGCGTTCCGGCCGGGCAGCTCAGGCAAACAGGACGGCGCATAGGCTTATACCGTGTCGGCATTTCCCCCGGTGTCTTTTTGGTGCGGTAAGGTTTACGCTTGGAGTTCGCGCACACTTTGTGACATTTTTTTGGAATCTCAAGGTAGGGCGCGTGCTGCAACTGCGGGCATCAAACCTGCTTTGCTATTTTTGTTTCTCAAAAGGTGTTGTCATGAGCTTCAATCGGCGTCAGTTTGTTTTTGGTGGTGTATCGGCAGGCGCTGTGGTGGCAAGTCCGTCGCTGTGGGCGCAAGGCAAGACCGCGCGGAAAATCGTCGTCGGACAATCTGTGCCGCTCACCGGCGCCGCCGACCAGATCGGTCTGGCTTATCTCAATGGCGCCAAGATCTACTTCGATTCGATAAATGCAAAGAACGGCGCAGGCGGCTACAAGATCGAAGTCAAGGCCCTTGATGACGGCTACGTCCCGGCCAAGGCCGCTGCCAATGCCAAGCACCTGATTGACGAAGACGTGGATGCACTTTTTGGCTTCACCGGCACCGCCAGCTGCGACGCGGCCTTCGCCGCCGCGAAGGCCTCCAATACCCTGTTTTTTGCGCCTTTTGCCGCGTCCGACGCGCTGCATGATCCGTCGCTCGCCAACGTGTTTCACGTGCGGCCCGCGTTGGCCGATGAGGCCTACAAAATTGCGCGCCATTGCGCGACGCTGAACCAGGACCGCATCGCGGTGTTTGCTGAGGACGACGCAATGGGCCGTGGCGGCCTGGCGGCCGTCAACCAGGCGCTGGTCGACCTGAAGCGGCCGCCCATCGTCGGCAGCGCACTGTCGCCGGTCAACAGTGACAAGGTAGACGCGGCCGTGGCCTCGCTGATGAAGGTGCAACCCCAGGCGGTCATCCAGGTCAGCTTGTTCAATTCATCGGCGGCTTTTATCCGCAAGATGCGCCAGGCCGGCTTCGGTGGGCAGTTCCTCAATTTTTCTGTTGTGGGCATAGACCCGCTCTTCAGTGCCCTGGGCAAGGAAATCGGCGGCGTCGTCATCTCCCAAGTCGTGCCGTCACCGCGGAGCACCGGCACGCCGCTCATCAAGGAATACCTCGATGTGTTGAACCAGACCGATCAGACGCCCAGCTATGAAAGCGTGGAAGGCTACATCGCCGCCAAGACTTTTGCCGAAGGCGTGCGCCGCAGCGCGTCCGGCAGTGGAAAGCCCGACCGCGCCAGCCTGCAAAAAGCGTTTGAATCGATGACCGACTACGACGTGGGAGGTTTCCGCGTCAACTTGCGCGCCAAGAAGTACGAATCTGTGCGTGCGATCGACCTGGTCACCATCACGCCTGACGGCAAAGTCGTCCGCTGACGGTGAAGCCCTGGACCGGACAAACTGGCTCTTCCAGGGGTCAAGAGGACGGAGGTGGGAATTAGGGTCAGATTCCAATATCATGGTGCCAACTCCAGGTATTGCATTTCATGGCCCGTCTTCCCCGTCTGACGCTTCCCGGCTACCCTCATCACATCATCCAGCGCGGCAATAACCGCCAAGCCGTTTTTTCTTCCGCCGCCGATCACCAGATGCTGCTGCGGCTGCTCGACGAGAGCGCGCGCAAATTCGGCGTGGCCCTGCATGCTTACGTGCTGATGGACAACCATTTCCATCTCTTGGCTACACCGAGTACGGCGGACGGCCTGCCGCAGATGATGCAGGCCGCCGGAAGACGTTATGTGCGCTACTTCAACGACAGCCAAGGGCGTTCCGGTACCCTGTGGGAGGGGCGTTACCGCGCCACGGTGATCGAGGCGGAACGCTATTTGCTGCCCTGCATGGCCTATATCGACCTGAACCCGGTCCGCGCGGGGCTGGTGGCCGAAGCCAGGGACTATCCGTGGTCCAGCCACGGCCACTATGCGGGCTTGCGGGTCGACAGCCTGTTGACGCCGCATCCCCTGGTCTGGGCGCTGGGCAACACACCTTTTGCCCGTGAGGCGGCGTACGCCGGGTTGGTGCGCGCCGGCATCACGATTGCGCAGCGGGATTTGCTGACCCGCTCGGCCCTCAGCGGCTGGGCGCTGGGTGGGGATGAATTCCTGGCCGACCTGCAAAAGCGTACAGAACGTCGCGTGACCAAAAATCAGGCGGGGCGGCCGGCCACGACGCCCAAAGAGGACTTGCCATCGACCTGAATCATGCTGTTCCATGGCTTTCTGCATTCAAATTTAATATGTCCCTAATTAAATGTTGATTAAATTTATCAATTTTTAATTAGAATCTGACCCTATTTAAACTTCTTGGCATTGTTGTTGCACTGCACTATGCTCCCCATTCCCTGCGAAAAATCATGAAACTGCGGATGGGTGCGTTGCGGTCCTTTAAATGGGCTGCGTTTCACGCCCCATCCCTCCCGACGAGGAATTGCCATGACCACGGCTGCTGAAATCAAGCATTTTGAAGAAAACGGTTTGTACGCTGGTGCCAACGAACACGATGCCTGCGGCGTCGGTTTTGTGGCGCACATCAAAGGGCACAAAAGCCACGCCATCGTCCAGCAAGGCCTCAAGATCCTCGAAAACCTTGACCACCGGGGCGCAGTGGGTGCTGACAAGCTCATGGGCGACGGCGCCGGCATCCTGATCCAGCTGCCCGACGCGCTATACCGTGAAGAAATGGCCGCGCAGGGCGTCCAGCTGCCGCCGCCAGGCGAATACGGCGTCGGCATGGTCTTCCTGCCCAAAGAGCACGCTTCGCGCCTGGCCTGCGAACAGGCGCTGGAACGCGCCGTCAAGGCCGAGGGCCAGGTGCTGCTGGGCTGGCGCGACGTGCCGGTCAACCGCGACATGCCCATGTCGCCCACCGTGCGCAAAAAAGAACCTATCCTGCGCCAGATCTTTATCGGCCGCGGCAACGACGTGATCGTGCAGGACGCGCTCGAGCGCAAGCTCTACGTCATCCGCAAGACCGCCAGCGCTGCCATCCAGAACCTGCGCCTGACGCACAGCAAAGAATATTACGTGCCCAGCATGTCCAGCCGCACGGTGGTCTACAAAGGCCTGTTGCTGGCCGATCAGGTGGGCACTTACTACCGCGACCTGACCGACACGCGCTGCGTCTCGGCGCTGGGCTTGGTGCACCAACGCTTTTCCACCAACACCTTCCCCGAGTGGCCTCTGGCCCACCCCTACCGCTACGTCGCGCACAACGGTGAAATCAACACCGTCAAGGGCAACTACAACTGGATGAAGGCGCGCGAAGGCGTGATGTCTTCGCCGGTGCTGGGCGCCGACCTGCAAAAGCTCTACCCGATCAGCTTTGCCAGCCAGTCCGACACCGCCACCTTCGACAACTGCCTGGAACTGCTGACCATGGCCGGCTACCCGATCAGCCAGGCCGTGATGATGATGATTCCCGAGCCCTGGGAACAGCACACGACCATGGACGAGCGCCGCAAGGCCTTTTATGAATACCACGCCGCCATGCTGGAGCCCTGGGACGGCCCGGCCTCCATCGTCTTCACCGACGGCCGCCAGATAGGCGCCACGCTGGACCGCAACGGCCTGCGTCCCTCGCGCTACTGCGTGACCGACGACGACCTGGTCATCATGGCCTCGGAATCGGGCGTGCTGCCGATTCCCGAGCACAAGATCGTGCGCAAGTGGCGTTTGCAGCCCGGCAAGATGTTCCTGATCGACCTGGAACAGGGCCGCATGGTCGATGACGAGGAAATCAAGGCCACGCTGGCGCACAGCAAGCCCTACAAGCAGTGGATCGAGAATCTGCGCATCAAGCTCGACGACGTGGCCGGCAAGGCTGCCAAGCCCGCCGCGGCCGCCGCGCCTGTCTCCGACATTCCGCTGCTGGACCGCCAGCAGGCCTTCGGCTACACCCAGGAAGACATCAAGTTCCTGATGTCCCCCATGGCCGCCAACGGCGAGGAAGCCACCGGCTCCATGGGCAACGACAGCCCGCTGGCCGTGCTGTCCAACAAAGACAAGCCGCTCTATAACTACTTCAAGCAGCTGTTCGCGCAGGTGACCAACCCGCCTATCGACCCGATACGCGAAGCCATCGTGATGTCGCTGGTGTCCTTCATCGGCCCCAAGCCCAACCTGCTGGACATCAACCAGGTCAACCCGCCCATGCGGCTGGAGGTCAGCCAGCCGGTGCTCAACGTGGCCGACATGCAAAAGCTGCGCGACATCGAGGCGCACACCCAGGGCAAGTTCAAGAGCTACACCCTGGACATCACCTACCCGCTGGCCTGGGGCCACGAGGGCGTGGAGGCCAAGCTGGCCTCGCTGTGCGCCGAGGCGGTTGACGCGATCAAGGACGGCAAGAACATCCTGATCGTGAGCGACCGCGGCATCAGCGCCACGCAGGTTGCCATCCCGGCCCTGCTGGCCCTGTCGGCCATTCACCAGCACCTGGTCAAGGAAGGCCTGCGCACCACGGCCGGCCTCGTGGTGGAAACCGGCTCCGCCCGCGAGGTGCATCACTTCGCCGTGCTGGCCGGCTACGGCGCCGAGGCCGTCCATCCCTACCTTGCCATGGAAACCCTGGCCGAGCTGTCCAAGGGTCTGCCGGGCGAGCTCAGCACCGACAAGGCTGTGTACAACTACACCAAGGCCATCGGCAAGGGCCTGTCCAAGATCATGTCCAAGATGGGCGTGTCCACTTACATGAGCTACTGCGGTGCCCAGCTCTTCGAGGCCATAGGCCTGAACCGCGACACCGTGGCCAAGTTCTTCACCGGCACGGCCAGCCAGGTCGAGGGCATGGGCGTGTTCGAGATCGCCGAGGAAGCGCTGCGCATGCACCGCGCCGCTTTCGGCAACGACCCGGTGCTGGCCAACATGCTGGATGCCGGCGGTGAATACGCCTGGCGGGTGCGCGGCGAAGACCATATGTGGACGCCGGACGCGATCGCCAAGCTGCAGCATTCCACGCGTTCCAACAACTGGAACACCTACAAGGAATACGCCCAGCTGATCAACGACCAGAACCGCCGACACATGACGCTGCGCGGCCTGTTCGAGTTCAAGATCGACCCGTCCAAAGCCATCCCGATCGACGAGGTCGAGCCGGCCAAGGAAATCGTCAAGCGCTTTGCCACCGGCGCCATGTCGCTGGGCTCCATCAGCACCGAGGCCCACGCCACGCTGGCCGTTGCTATGAACCGCATAGGCGGCAAGAGCAACACGGGCGAGGGCGGTGAAGACCCGAACCGTTATCGGCAAGAGCTCAAAGGCATTCCGATCAAGAAGGGCGAGACGCTCAAAAGCGTGATCGGCCCGAAACAGGTCGAGGTCGACCTGCCTCTGCAGGACGGCGACTCGCTGCGCTCGCGCATCAAGCAGGTGGCCTCGGGACGCTTCGGCGTCACGGCCGAATACCTGGTGTCAGCCGACCAGATCCAGATCAAGATGGCCCAGGGCGCCAAGCCGGGCGAGGGCGGCCAGCTGCCCGGCGGCAAGGTCAGCGAATACATCGGCCAGCTGCGCTACTCCGTGCCCGGTGTCGGCTTGATCTCGCCCCCGCCGCACCACGACATCTATTCGATCGAGGACCTGGCCCAGCTGATCCACGACCTGAAGAACGTCAACCCGCGCGCCAGCATCAGCGTCAAGCTGGTCAGCGAAGTCGGCGTCGGCACCATCGCGGCCGGTGTGGCCAAGGCCAAGTCCGACCACGTGGTGATCGCCGGCCATGACGGCGGCACGGGCGCCTCGCCATGGTCGTCCATCAAGCATGCCGGCTCGCCTTGGGAAATTGGTCTCGCCGAAACCCAGCAGACCCTGGTGCTCAACCGCCTGCGCGGCCGCATCCGCGTGCAGGCCGACGGCCAGATGAAAACCGGCCGCGACGTCATCATCGGCGCGCTGCTGGGCGCCGACGAATTCGGCTTCGCGACCGCACCGCTGGTAGTCGAGGGTTGCATCATGATGCGCAAATGCCACCTCAACACCTGCCCCGTCGGCGTGGCCACGCAGGACCCGGTGCTGCGCCAGAAATTCAGCGGCAAGCCCGAGCACGTGGTCAACTACTTCTTCTTCGTCGCCGAAGAAGCCCGCCAGTTGATGGCGCAGCTCGGCGTGCGCAAGTTCGACGAGCTCATTGGCCGCGCCGACCTGCTGGACACGCAAAAAGGCATTGAACACTGGAAGGCCCGCGGCCTGGATTTCAGCCGCCTGTTCTACCAGCCCAATGTGCCCGCCGACGTGCCGCGCCTGCATGTCATGGAGCAGGACCACGGGCTGGCAAAAGCGCTGGACGTGCGCCTGATCGAAAAATCCAAGGCCGCGATTGAAAAGGGCGAAAAAGTCCAGTTCATCGAAGTCGCGCGCAACGTCAACCGCACCGTGGGCGCCATGCTGTCGGGCGAACTGACGCGCCACCATCCGCAGGGCCTGCCCGACGACACGCTGCGCATACAGCTTGAAGGCACGGGCGGCCAGTCCTTCGGCGCCTTCCTGGCCAAGGGCATCACCATGTACCTGATAGGCGATGCCAACGACTACACCGGCAAGGGCCTGTCGGGCGGGCGCATCGTGGTGCGCCCCAGCATAGACTTCCGCGGCGACGCGGTGAAGAACACCATCGTCGGCAACACCGTGCTCTACGGCGCGACCACCGGTGAGGCCTTCTTCAGCGGCGTGGCTGGCGAACGTTTTGCCGTGCGCCTCTCGGGCGCCACGGCGGTCGTTGAAGGCACGGGCGATCACGGCTGCGAATACATGACGGGCGGCACCGTCGCGGTGCTGGGCAAGACCGGCCGCAACTTCGCCGCCGGCATGAGCGGCGGCGTGGCCTATGTGTACGACGAAGACGGCTTGTTCGCCACGCGCTGCAATACCTCCATGGTCTCCATGGACCGCATTGTCACCACGGCCGAGCAGCACACCCACGACAAGGCCGACTGGCACGCCGGCGAAAGCGATGAGGAACTGCTCAAGCGCCTGCTGCAGGACCACAACCGCTGGACCGGAAGCAAGCGCGCGCGCGAACTGCTGGACAACTGGAGCGAGTCGCGCCTGAAGTTCGTCAAGGTCTTCCCGAACGAGTACAAGCGGGCCCTGATCGAGCGTAAGGAGCGCCGGCTGGAGGCAGCGACGGAGACCACCCGGGCCCAGGTCGCCACCAACCAGGAAGCGGTGGCCGCCAAGTAGGCCGCCCACCCCACGCTTGCATTGAACCGAAACTGCCCGCGCCCATGATGACGGGCCGGCAGCCGGAAAAGCTTAAAAAGAATCGCACAGGACCTCATCATGGGAAAAATCACCGGCTTCATGGAATACGAGCGCATCGAGGAGGGCTACAAGCCCGTGCCGGAGCGCCTGAAGAACTACCGCGAATTTGTCATCGGGCTGGACGACGCGCAGGCCAACAAGCAGGCCGCGCGCTGCATGGATTGCGGCACGCCGTTTTGCAACAATGGCTGCCCTGTCAACAACATCATTCCCGACTTCAATGACATGGTGTTTCGCGCCGACTGGAAAAACGCGATCGATACGCTGCACAGCACCAACAACTTCCCCGAGTTCACCGGCCGTATCTGCCCGGCCCCCTGTGAGGCCGCCTGCACGCTGAACGTAAACGACGACGCCGTCGGCATCAAGTCCATCGAGCACGCCATCATCGACCGCGCCTGGTCCGAAGGCTGGGTCAAGCCCGTGATGCCCAAACACAAGACCGGCAAGAAGGTCGCCATTGTCGGCTCCGGCCCCGCCGGCATGGCCGCTGCCCAGCAACTGGCGCGCGCCGGCCACGAGGTCACCCTGTTCGAGAAGAACGACCGCATTGGCGGCCTGCTGCGTTACGGCATCCCCGACTTCAAGATGGAGAAAGTCCACATCGACCGCCGCGTTGAGCAGATGAAGGCCGAAGGCGTGAACTTCCGCACCGGCGTGATGGTCGGCGCCTTGCCCAAGGACTCGAAAGTCACCAACTGGGCGAAAGAAAGCATCAGCCCCGAGCAACTGCAAAAAGACTTTGATGCCGTGATGCTGACCGGCGGCGCCGAGCAGTCGCGCGACCTGCCCGTGCCCGGCCGCGACCTGGACGGCGTGCATTTCGCGATGGAATTTTTGCCCCAGCAAAACAAAGTCAATGCCGGCGACAAGGTCAAGGGCCAGCTGCGTGCCGACGGCAAGCACGTCATCGTGATCGGCGGCGGCGACACCGGCTCCGACTGTGTGGGCACCAGCAACCGCCACGGCGCCGCGAGCGTCACCCAGTTCGAACTGATGCCCCAGCCGCCCGAAGAAGAAAACCGCCCTTTGACCTGGCCTTACTGGCCGATCAAGCTGCGCACCTCGTCCTCGCATGAGGAAGGCTGCGAGCGCGAGTTCGCCATCTCCACCAAGGAGCTGATCGGCGAAAAAGGCAAGGTCACCGGCTTGAAGACCGTCCGCGTCGAGTGGAAAGACGGCAAGATGGTCGAGGTACCCGGCTCCGAGCAGACCCTCAAGGCCGACCTGGTGCTGTTGGCCATGGGCTTTGTCTCGCCGGTGGCTTCCGTACTGGAAGCTTTCGGTGTCGAAAAAGACAACCGCGGCAACGCCAAGGCGAGCACTGACTTCACCGGCGGCTATGCCACCAACGTGCCCAAGGTGTTTGCCGCCGGCGACATCCGCCGCGGACAGAGCCTGGTCGTATGGGCGATTCGCGAAGGCCGCCAGGCCGCGCGCGCTGTCGATGAGTTCTTGATGGGTTACAGCGACCTGCCTCGCTAAGCGCCGCGCCCCGGTCTTCGCCCCCCCCCCCCCCC
>Ga0209676_1002534_pt1 | contig 12719 bp, 12 predicted proteins | sample AraplaCvi_mLB_r2_FD_184282 | JGI IMG/M metagenome (GOLD analysis project Ga0209676, IMG submission 184282) | Arabidopsis root microbial communities from North Carolina, USA - plate scrape MF_Cvi_mLB_r2 (SPAdes) (version 2) | ecosystem: Host-associated > Plants > Roots > Endosphere | place: USA...
CAGGCGAATGCTTCCTCCATTATTTTTTCTCCATCCTCTGTAAGGCAAACATAATGCTTTCTTCGATCCTCAGTATCGCTAATTTTTTCAATAAACTTTCTTTCCTGTAGTTTCCGTAATTCACGGCTTGTATTAGGTAAGGACATATGCTGGCAATCACTAATTTCTGTAGGTGTAACTGGCTGGCTTACTTTTATATATTCTAAAATTTTATATTGTACGGGTGTAATATTGTCGATTTTAACATTTTGAGTTAGTTCGTGCGTTACTTGGTGTACCGCTGCTGTAAATGCTACGAACTGCTGGAATAATTGTTTTTTGTCCAAATGGGTTCACCTCTTACTGACAAGATAACAAAAAACTTATCTTAAAACAATTATCATTTGACAACTAAAATTAAGTAGTTTACTATTTTGTTATCAAATGATAAGTAATGGAGGCGCTTAATGAATACGTTAATTATTTATACATATCCCAATCATAAAAGTTTGAATTATGCTTTTTTGCAGGAGATTATTAATGGCTGTCATGACAATCCTTCCGTTAATGAGATCCAAGTATTAGATTTATACGAGGAACAATTTAACCCGATTTTAGAATTTCATGAACATAAACGTCGTCGTGATATGTTTCGTGATCCAAAGCTTGAGAAATATCGTGAACAAATTAAGTGGGCTGATAAAATCGTTTTTGTTTATCCGATATGGTGGGGAAGACCACCTGCAATGCTTTTAGGGTATATTGATCAATTGTTTGCGGCCAATTTTGCTTATAAAGATAAAAATGGGCTATTTCCTGAGGGGCTTTTAAAGGGAAAATCAGTAGTGTGTATTTCGACAATGAAAGGGCCAACAAAATATCCACTCTTATGGCTGAATAATGCGCATAAAATATTAATGAAAAGAGCGGTATTTAATTTTGTTGGCATTAAACAAGTGAAGTTTTTTGAGTTTGGCAATATGGAAAGTAAGAAGGGGAGACAAAGCAAAAAACTCAAAAAAGTTTATCAATATTTTAGAAAAGTAGCTTCCTAGTTCATCTGCCTAATAGACTCGTGCAGACGAAGTAAGAATCTCCTATTCGTTTTCACGAGTCATATTGATTTCTAGTGGCAATGTTACAAAAAATGTTGTAAATTCAGCAAACTTGCTCTCAACAATAATTGTCCCGTTATGCATATCGACGATTTTCTTGACAATAGATAGTCCTAAGCCACTTCCACCATTCTCAGCTGACCTCGATTGGTCAGCCTTATAAAATCGTTCAAATATATGATTTTGTTGTTCTTCAGTTAAACCAATTCCATTGTCATGAATAGCAATAGTAATCGTATCTATTTGCTTCGTCATAGATATTGTAATAATGCCAGCAGCTGGCGTGAATTTAATGCTGTTGCTTAGTAAATTCATCCATACTTGATTCATTAAGTCCTTATCCGCCATTACCGAAATGTTCTCTAGTTGAAGATCCATGTCGATGTTTTTAGCTAGCCAATTTGGCTCAAGCGTTAATACAACGTTGCGCAATTGCTTATCGATTCGGTAAAGACTTGGCTCGAAGGGGTGATGTTGTGATTCTAATGAAGTAAGCTTTAGTAAATTGTCACTTATTTTTGATAGTCGATTACTTTCCATCTCAATGATTGCTAAATAATGCTGTCGCTTATCCTCTGGGAGGTCAATGTTTTTCAAAGCTTTAGCAAAGCCATTAATAGAAGTTAGAGGTGACTGAATTTCATGCGATACATTCGAGATAAATTCTTGGCGCATTCTTTCCATCTCACCTAATTCAATCGCCATATGGTTGATGCCATGTATTAATTGACCAAATTGATCTTCGTCATCTGCTTTAAGATCTAATTTGACAGTAAAATCACCTTTAGCAATCCGACTCAATGCATCTACAATCGTATTCCAATAGTTCCGTTGTTTTTTTAGCCCAATTAAAAAGGTGATAATAACAGTGCAAGCAAAGAGAACAAAAACACCGACTACGGTCCATAATTGAAGCAAGAAACCTTGTGGATGCTTGCCTAACCAATCATAAAGCCAGGACGTTATGTGGTAGGAAATAAAAGCAAATACGATGCTAATGGTAAGAAGAAGCATTAAAATTAAAAATAGCTTTATACTATTTTTTAATCTTCTCATGAAACAAGTTCCAATCGATAGCCTAGGCCGCGAATTGTACGTATAACAAATCCACTTGTATCTTGTGGGAAGCGTTGACGAAGTCTTTTAATGTGAACATCGACTGTACGTTCATCACCTTCATAGTCGTATCCCCAAATATCTTCGATTAACTGTTCACGGGAAAAAGTTTTTCCAGCATAGCTTGCTAATGTAAATAATAGTTCAAATTCCTTTAAACGAAGTGTTAAAGATTTGCCGTTATACAAAACCTCATGTGTATTACGATTTAACTTAATATTGCCAGCCTCCACAAGTTGAGAAAGGGAAATTTGGTACCTTTTAAGTATTGATTTCACACGAACGATCAGCTCTGCTGGTTCAAATGGTTTAACAAGATAATCATCTGTTCCAAGATTAAAACCTTTTACCTTTTGTGAAGTTTCTCCCTTTGCGGTTAACATTAAAATCGGTAGATTATCATTAAATGAACGTATTTCTTCGCATAATTCCCAGCCATCCATATTTGGCATCATAATATCCATGATAATCATATCCACCTTATCAGAATCTAATTTGGACAGTGCATCTACACCATCCGTAGCTTCAATTACTTCTAAACCTTCATTTTGTAAAAATATCTTTACCAATTCTCGAATATGGGCGTCATCATCTACAACTAATAATTTTGTCATGCTTACAAATCCCTTCATTATTCTTCTTTAATACGTAATTGTTGTTTGGCAAACTCTCGGTACATATCATGCGTCTCAAATAAAGTCTCATGTGTGCCACTGCCTGTAATATGTCCTTTCTCTACAAAAAGGATTTGGTCTGCATCTACTACTGTTGAAAGGCGGTGTGCAATGACAAGCGTTGTTCTACCTTGCATTAAATTATCCAATGCTTTTTGAACATAGATTTCCGAGTTGCTATCTAAACTAGATGTTGCTTCATCTAGCATTAATATTTGAGGGTCGCGTAAAAGTGCTCTGGCGATTGAAATTCGTTGTCGTTGACCGCCAGAAAGCTTAATGCCTCGTTCTCCAACTTCTGTATCGAATTGTTCTGGTAGTTCATTAATAAATTGATCGGCATAAGCCATTTTAGCAACTCTTTCAAGCTCTTCATCCTGTACTACTCTGTCAATACCGTAGCAAATATTTTCGCGAATCGTACCTGACAGCAGTGCACTCTCTTGAGCAACATAGCCGATTTGGCTTCTCCAAGAATGTAGGGAGTACGTGTTGATAGGGGTTTCTCCGAGTGTAATATTTCCGTTAGTAGGTTGATAATATCTTTCTAACAGAGAAAATGTTGTAGTTTTTCCTCCACCACTAGGTCCCACGATGGCCGTAACTTTACCAGGTTCAATAGTAAAATTAATATTCGATAAAATCAGTTCTTCTCCATAAGCAAAGTCAACATTTTTTACATAAATCGGCTGATTTACTTTTTCTAATGTTTTTCCTTGGAAAATATGCTCTTCTTCATGCTCAAGTAAAGCACTGATTCGCTCTGTAGCACCCATTGCTTTTTGAAGCTGTGTAAAGAACATCGTTAATTGGGTCATCGGCATAATAATTTGGATTAAATATAAAATAAATGCTACCATGTCGCCAGCTGTAAGTTCTCCTGAAGAAACTCGTACACCACCATAACCAATAATAGCTACAAGGACTGACATTAATACAAACGAAATTAGTGGTGAAATAAGTGCATGGATTCTAGCTTCTTTTAAGCCAAACGTAAAGAGGTTTGTAATTCCTTTTTTGCCACGCTCATATTCAATATTCTCGGCGTTTGAAGCTTTTACTAATCGTGTTTCAGGTAAAACTTGATTGAGCACGGACGTAAATTTTGCCGTCTCATCTTGCATTCCTTTTGAAATGACAAACATACGTCTTCCTAGAAGCATTAAAATTACCATAGCAAGTGGAACAGCAATCAGCATCACTAATGTCATTTTCCAATCTAAGATTAATAGAATGATGATGGAGCCAATAATGGAAATAACACCAGATAAACAGTTTGCAAGGTGTTCGGTAATGAGCTCCTTAACGACAGCTGTGTCATTCGTAACACGACTTAATGTTTCACCTGTATCGTTCTCATCATAATAAGGAATTGGTAAATGAAGAAGCTTTCTCCAAAGTTGATCGCGTAATTTCGCGACAACATGATGTCCAACACGATTTAAATAATAGATGGAAAGTCCACTCGCAATAGCTTGCGCGATAAAAGCAATGCCTAATACAATAATTTGCCAATAATCAAGTGATTCTAATGAAAAGCCATCGACTAATTTTTTTGTAAATAACGGTACGATAAAGCCAACGCCTGTAGTCGCTAAGGTCATAATTAATGAAATAATTAAAAGCCACATTGGTGGCTCAGCCTGTTTGACTAAGCGAACAAAGCGTCGCCAATCCTTCGTTTTAGTAGTATCTTTTAATGTCTCTTGCAACGTTAAAATCCTCCTTAATTTTCATCAACAATAAAATATTAATCTTTTATGTATCTAACTATAGCATGTCTTTATGAACTGAATATGAAATGAGGTGGGATAATAAGGAAAAAAGGTTACTCGAAATTCTGAGTAACCTTTTGTGTGTTCATGATGTACTTATTCAAGAGCATATTAAAACACTCATTTTTTTAAACTGATAACCAGTAAAATCCTCCTTATAGTTACTAAGAAATAAAAGCAATATTCATCCCACATTAACACCCCTTAAATGATAAGGTGTCATTTTATTTGTTGGTGCTTCTGACAATTTTAATCTGAATGAGGATCATGGCAATGACGATGACCAACATCCCAATAATTGCGGCTGTAAAACTGCCTGTATAATCTCGGACAAGACCAACGAAAAATGGGCCAAGTGCGGCAAAAACGAAGCCAACCGATTGAGTCATAGCTGCCAAAATACTTGCTTCCTTAATGTTTTTGGCTTCATCAATTGGTAATGTTAATCCTAATGAGAATAAGCCACCTGCACCTATGCCAATGAAAAGACTACTGAGCCAAGGGTTAACGGAAAATAGTAGCATGGATAGACCGATTAATTCTAACAATGAACAGCCCACTAACCATACAGCCCTATGCTGAAAACGATTATTTAAAATCGGTACTAAAAAAGTTGCAGGCATTTGGGCAACCGTTAATAGTGTCAACATCATGCCAGCCTGTTGTTTACTATAGCCCATATCTTCTACTATAGGTGGCAACCAGGCCATGATTGTATAAAACATGAAAGCCATTAAGCCAAAAAAAGCAGTTAATAACCAAGCTTTTTGATCTGTAAAAAGTTTCTTTAAATTATTATCAAAACCTGAAGCGTCTGAGCCAGTGTTAGTGAATGGCTTTTTCTCAATTGGTTTCCACCAAAAGAAAACAGCGATGACAGCTAGAATAGCCCAAGATGCAGCAGAAGTTTGCCATGTATGAAAAAGGGCGCTTAAAGGTAAGGCAAGCCCTGAGCCAAGTGAAGCTCCTACAACTAATGCTAACGAATAAATACCAACAACACGAGAAGGATTCGTGAAATTTTGTTTAATAAAGCCTGATAGTAAAGGCCCTGCTATAGCGATGCCAATACCAGCAAGAAAGGCTGTTAGTAGCATCACCCATACAGAGTAGGCAAAAAACCTTGCAGCTGTTGCCAGCCCAATAAGAATAAGTGAGTAAGCAATGGCTCGTTCGATGCTAAAACGATTGGCAAGTTTTATTGCAAATGGTGCAAATAAGCCCATACATAGTACCGCTAGTGATGTTAATAAACTTGCAGTAGCGGCGCTTATTTGTAATGACTCTCGTATGGTTCCTAACAAAGGCGAAACGGAAGTTATCACGGGTCTTAGATTAAGGGAAGCTAAAATAATAGCGATAATTGGTAGAATCGTTCGTTTTACATTCATTCTCTTTCAACTCCATCTATAGCTAATAATAATTACAAATTGAAGTCTATAACAATACAAATGATTGAACAATACTATTATTACTATTATGATGATAGTTACAAACTATGATAGGTAGTGATATATTGGAAATTCGTCATCTTCATTATTTTATGGCTGTTTGTGAGGAGTTACATTTTACAAAAGCAGCTGAAAAACTAGGTATTTCCCAGCCGACTCTAAGTCAACAAATTCGTGTACTTGAAGACGAGGTTGGTATGCCGCTGTTTGATCGGATTGGCAAAAAAATTGTACTCACTGAGGCAGGCTCAATGCTATTAAGTTATGGAACAGAAATATTAGATACATTGCAAAATGTCAAAGACGCCATTAAGGATTTACAGGATATGAAAAGTGGTCATATAAGAATAGGAATTATGCCATCTGATCTAGACTATCGAATTACACAGCTTGTCATCGATTTTCACCAAAAGTTTCCTAAAGTTAAATTAAAGATTATGTCGTCCATCGAAATTGTGCGACAAGTTCTTGAAAATGAAGTTGATATTGGCATTGGCATTAACGTCCTCCCAAACGACCGACTCGTTACGATTCCTTTATGTAGGGAGCAGTACGTGCTAACTGTATCGAAGGAGCATCCAATGGCAAATCGAGAAAGCATAGACATAGTAGAGTTAAAAAATCTACCAGTGATAATGTACCCAGAAGGTTTTTTTGGGCGTGAAATTGTGGAGGACACTGTAAAAAAACATGGTTTTCAATTAAATTCTGTGCTAGAGACATCTTCAGTTACGTCGATTATTAATCTTGTTAAAGCGAATATAGGTGCAACTGTACAGCCCTATCCTTTAATAATAGAGATGAATGATCCTACCTTGCATATCATACACATTCAGGACGACGCACCAAGCCGTAGTTTGTCGATTATTTATCGAGTAGATCGTTATGTAAGTCAAGCAACAAAAGCTTTAATTGAACAAATTGAAGTTTATTTCCAAGGCTAGTCCGAAAGTGGGCTGGCTTTTTCTATTGTTTTAAATAGTGAATGCTCTAGGAAAATGAAAAATAAAATTCAAAAAAGGTGTTCCTTTTTTTGGATAGGTACCATATAATATCCATAAACCGACAGTCGGTCTAATAACATAAACATCTCTTGCTTTTTGTAAAATAGTCACCATGTTGACATTTTAAAAGTCGTTTTGTGTTATTTAGTAAACATGGTGACTAAATAGGGAGGTGTTACATATGGATTTAAATAAATTATTAAAAGAATTGCATTTCATGCAGCAAAGTTATGCGACATTGTTTTCAGTTGTCAATAAAGTTCAAATAAAAGGAGATGAATATTTAGGGATATTAACTTCGAGACAGCATATGGCTCTTAATGCCATTGCCCATTTATAAGTAGAAAATACAACACTCGTAAATATCGCTAAAAAGCTTGGTACAACTAAGCAGACTGCGAATAAGTTAATAACGAGTCTTGCGAAAAAAGGATATGTCCAAACGATACCAAGTAAATTAGATAAACGATCAATCAATGTTGAGATTACTCCAGAGGGAAAAATAGCATTAATTACTTGTTCGGAGAAGTCTACTTACTTTTTAGCAGATATCTTTAAAGACTTTACAACTGAGGAAATCGAAACATTGTGGAAGCTATTGCAAAAACTTTATCGTTTTGATGGTGAGGAACTAGATGGGTATGAAGAAACGGTAAATATGTAGGTAGAGGAACCAGAACAGATTTCGGACTTCCAAGAGAGATTTTTAACAGAGTTATTAAAAAGACGATATGGAGATGAAGAACGCCATGATTAAAGCAGATACATCTTTTTTTATCCTCAAAAAGCAAAAGATATTGAGCAGAAGTTAAAAGAAAAAGTGTTTCTTATGAAACGTAAAATAAAGAAATCTGCGTATGAGGTAAAGGGGAAATTTTGTCGGAGTTCAAAAATTAGTCGTACTGGAAATTATGTATCCATTATCGTGGGGTTCTTATTGCTAATGCCGTCTTGGAGTGCGCAAATTGACTGGCTCATTTGGTTAAGTACTATTAGTATTTTTAGTAATGTCTTTCTTCTTATAATACAAAAATATTTTGCCCTTTCAAAAGGGGCATGAATGTTAAAGAAAGGGGTCTAATGAATGGAATCACAGATTAAAAGAAAAGGCTTTTCAAAAGACTTTAACCTGATGGTGATTGGGCAAATTATTTCTATTTTAGGTTCTGCGCTTTTAAGGTTTGCCTTATCACTTTATGTACTAGATATTACAGGACGCGCAGATCTTTTTGCAGTATTGTTTGCGATATCGAGCGTTCCAATATTACTAGCACCGCTTGGAGGAGCCATTGCTGACAGGTTCAATCGACGCAACATAATGGTGATTTTCGATTTTACGAGTAGCATAATTGTGTTTGTTTTCTTTGCAATGCTAGCATTTGGTAATAGTTCCGTTTTGCTTATTGGTGTTGTGATGGTACTGCTATCCCTTGTTAGTGCTATGTATGCACCTGCAGTGATGGCCAGTATTCCGGTTCTTGTAGAAGAGGAAAAACTTGAGCAAGCTAATGGAATTGTTAATGGTATTCAAGCGTTGTCTAATGTAGCTGCTCCTGTATTAGGTGGAATACTATACGGTTTGATTGGCTTAAAAGTGCTAGTTGTAGTGAGTGGTGTGTTCTTTTTCCTTTCGGCCATATTAGAGATGTTTATTCACATCCCATTCATGCAACGAGAGCAAAACGGTCATATTATTCCGACGCTGGTAAATGATTTGAAAGAGGGCTTTAGTTATGTTGTGAAGCAATCTTTTATCTTCAAATGTATGATTTTAGCGGCATTATTAAATTTATTATTAACACCGCTGTTTGTCGTAGGCGTACCGATTATTCTCCGTGTTACAATGCAAAGTAGTAATACATTGTACGGAGTAGGGATGGGGTTAATCGATTTTGCTACGATCTTAGGAGCTTTATCTATGGGGTACTTTGCAAAAAAAATGGGTATCACTAATTTGTATTGTTGGATTTTCATTACTGCTTTATTGATTGTCCCGATGGCTATAGCGGTTACGCCTATGCTGCTGAATATAGGCTATTATCTATCTTATATTTTATTTGTTTTGAGCGCACTTTTAATCGCCATGATTATGACAATCATCTCCATTTATGTTATTACGCTTGTACAAAAAGAAACACCTAATGAAAACTTAGGGAAGGTCATGGCTATTATCATTGCCGTTTCACAATGTATGGCACCAATTGGGCAAATAGTGTATGGCTTATTATTCGAAGCATTTAGTGTTAAAGTCTACATTCCTACTTTAATGATATGTATTGCCATGGTAGTGATGGCAATTGCCACAAAGAGTATTTTACGATTTGAAAGGAGCGAGGCAGCAAATTGATTCTCGCTATCCACTTTTTCTCTGAGATTTTTAGTATGTGTATAGAAAGTCCTTTACAGGCAAGTTTCTGGCGCAACCATATTTTTGAATAATAATAAGGTGGTTGTTTTCTAATAGATTGTTGCTATTCCATTCTCTATTATTGGGGCATTAATTGGACTTTTTATTATGAAGGAACCAATTGGTATGCCAGCAATGATCGGTTTACTCATGCTAATTGGAATAGTCGTAACGAAGGCTATGGTTTTAGTTGATAAGGTGGAGCAATTTGAAAGATGTGGAATGACCAAGCAAAAAACTTTAAATGAAGCGGGGATCGTACGTATTCGCCCAATATTGATGACAGCAATTGCAACAATGGATGCATGAATCCCGATGGCTATTTCGAATGAAACTGGGATGATATCAAAGTCTCTTTCTGTTGTTGCTAATGGTGGGCTATCTACTTCTACATTTTTAACGTTATTTATCGTACCTACTCTATAAAAATAAAAAACCACAGGAAATCAAATTTATAAACCTTGATTTCCTGCGGTTTTATTTTATACGATTATTAGTAAAACAATTAGTTTTAGACTTATGTCTCCGTTTTAGAATTCCAGCATTAAAACCATCTTCTCCGATGCCTAGGTGATATTCTTTGTTGTGTTTGGAACTTAGCAGACGAGTGGGTTGGCTGAGGGATACTTTCAATATCAGAAACTTTATGATGTTCTGAGTGTTCTACTTTTGAAAAAATGATATTTTGAGTATTGTTCAAAAATGGTTTAGATAGCTGATTATATTCCACATTGTTTTCTGAATAAGCTGTTTTAGTAGGGCGGGTGATGTTTTGGGCACTAGTTAAGAGAGGAATAGTTTGCGGAATATATTCTATTTCATCTTCTAAATAAGTTGTTTGCGCAGAAGCATGTGCGTATTCTACTATTTCTTCTGTCGGAGTGATGTTTTGAATAGAATTAAGGAGCGGTACAGTGTGCTCATTATTGCCTGTTATAATAGTAGAGTCACCATGATTCTGTTTTGGCGAATGCTCAATTTCATGGTGCTCAATTTCAGTATGTTGCTCTTGCATGGGGGGAACCTCCTTCATGACGAGTATTGGTCGCATCATGTCATGGTCTTCGTGCTCTAGGAAATGGCAATGCCAAATGTAATGACCGACATGATCTTTCCAATGCATAATAATTTTCGTAACCTTCCCAGCTTCCGCTTTTACAGTATCCTTCCAACCTTGCTCATAGATATGCGGATTTTCAGGGGGACCTGTAAATTCCAGTCTGTCTTCTCTTTGATAGAGCTCTATATTGAATGGGCGTCGTTCGAGTATTTTGAATTGAATTAAATGAAGATGGATAGGGTGATCAAACGGTGTAGCATTAATGAAATTCCATATCTCTATACTATCTAGTGTGGGTTTTTCAGTTACAGGGTCATGATACATTCGGTTATTTAATAATAACATAGGTCGACCAAAATCATCTGTCGTGGCGGATAATAGTAAATGTCTTTCAGTATTTGCTTTGTGGTGTTGTAAATCCATTGATACTGCGAGTCTTTCAGGAATTTCACTAGTATCTTCACACTTAAGAGGAAGACACACTTTAAATTGCATGATGACTTTTGTATGTTCATCGAGGAAATCTTCATCAGAATTGATTAACGTTATATCCTGACCCTCAAATTTTGAAAAATCAACGATAACATCTGTTCGTTCTGCCGGCAATAACTCAACAGAGTGAATTTCTTGAGGAGCTGTTAAAAACCCTCCATCTGTTCCGATTTGTATCATAGGCTCATCATTTGAAAGGCTAATGACATAACCTCTTCTATTAGAACCGTTGAGAAAACGAAATCTATATTTACGAGGTTCGACATTTAAATATGGCCAGACCTTCCCATTTACAACGATGGTATTACCAACAAAGCCAGGTGTAATAGATGGATGAACAGGAACTGGGAATGGTGGTTCATCAGGATAGAAAAGTGAGCCATCTTCATTAAACGATTTATCTTGTATTAAGATGGGATACTCATAGTCACCACAAGGTAGGTTAATACGCTCTTCAAGTGTATCCCGTAGTAAATAAAAACCTGCTAAACCCGCATACACATTTAAACGGGTGAGCGCCATTGCGTGATCATGATACCACAGTGTTGTGCCGGGTTGATGATTGGTATATTCATGTATTTCTTTTCTAAAATTTGGACCTGTTTGTGCATATTCACGTGTATACCATGCCTCGGGATGACCGTCACTCTCCCAATCTACATTTGCGCCATGTAAATGTGTAACAGTTCTTACTTCTTGTGAATCGTTTGCCGTATGAAGTGTAAAATCGATTGGTAAAAAGTGTTCTGAGGGCAATTTGTTTTGATAGCGAACATAAATACTTTTGTCTTTTTTGGCTTCAATAGTTGGTCCGGGATAAAGCCCGTTATAGCCCCATATAATTGATTTTGGGAAATCTCTGTGGAAACAATGCTCTGCTTGCATCATTTTAAGTTCATAATAATCTTTTCTTTGTGGCCCCTTATAGTATTTTGGTTTAGCGGTAACTGGTTTTGGCAGCTCATCCACAAATTTTAGTATTGTTGCTGGATCTGTTGGATTGACTTCTTTAGTCAAAACATCACGTCCCTTTTTTTATTCTTAAAATTGCTAATTACCTCATCATATGGGTAAAAATAATGGGCGCCTAGGACAATAATGGAGATAATGTACGAATATAAAAATACAAATATTTAAGCATCTACAGGAGTGCGATATTCCAAGCAAACAAGGGTGTTTGAGCAAGAAAAAAACATTTCAATAAAAAAATCCAGTTGAGCAAGTACATTGATTTCTGTTAGGCACTAAAAATGATGGTCATGGTGTTTAGGGAAAACTTTAATGCCTAATTGCGATGGTGAATAGGAATTTTTACATGAAAAAGGTTACCTTTTTTTAAGGCTGAACGAAAAAGAGAAAAATTGCTACCCGAATCATTTGAAAACGGTATGTTATCAACGTACAATATATGAAATTAAGAAACACGACAGCACAAAATTGTTGTATAATGTTGTGGTATGAGGAAAGAAAGCAGGTTGACAAAAATGGAAAGCAAAATGAATGTATACGCAGTTATAAACATGCAAAAGCATCAGGCATTCGTGTTAAAGAATAAGCTAGATGTGAAACATAAGGTGAATATATGAAAAACTGGTTGATTTTCATTTCTGTCTTTATGGTTTCGTTGTCACTTGTCATTAGTATTT
>Ga0209676_1002536_pt1 | contig 12713 bp, 9 predicted proteins | sample AraplaCvi_mLB_r2_FD_184282 | JGI IMG/M metagenome (GOLD analysis project Ga0209676, IMG submission 184282) | Arabidopsis root microbial communities from North Carolina, USA - plate scrape MF_Cvi_mLB_r2 (SPAdes) (version 2) | ecosystem: Host-associated > Plants > Roots > Endosphere | place: USA...
TGGAAGGCAAGCGGCAGCGACGCGCCCTCCGACAGCGTGAAGTTTTCGGCCGCGACCCACGCGAAATTGGCTCTTCGCAGCCGGATTCCGCCATTTTCGCCCCCCGCGGTCGAGAGCACGACGGCCAGGTCCAGTTCCTTGGCCGCGATCATCGTGCTGAGGTCCAGATAGGTGCTGACGTGAACATCGAGCCGCACCGCCGGAAAGGCACGCGAGAATTGGCAAAGCAGCGCCGGCAATCGCTCGCCCATGAAAGCTTCGGGAGCGCCGAAGCGCACGACCCCCGTGACCGGCGAGGGACGGAAACGTTGCGCGAGCGCGTCGAGGCCGGCGAGAATTTCGCGCGCGTGCAGCAGCAGGTCTTCTCCGTCATCGGTAAGCGTGAGTCGGCGCGTCGTCCGACGGATCAGCGCCCGGCCGATCAGTTCCTCGAGACGCCGGATCTGATGGCTCACTGCGGGCTGGGTGAGATTCAGCCGCCGCGCGGCCCGTGTAAAGCCGCCCGTCTCGCTGACCGCGACAAATGCGCGAAGAAGGACCGGATCGATGTCCATGACAGCTGATTAATTATGATCGATTATGAATTCCAGAAAATAAAATCATTTCTGTTATTACTCTCTTTTCTTCAGACAGCACACCAGCCGGGCAGACGGGCCCGTAGATTTAAAAGGTGCTGCGATGTCTCTCCCTCCTGCCCGCAAGAATGTGCCGGCCCTGATCGCCATGTGCCTCGGCGCGTTGATGTTCGGTCTCGAGATCACAAGTGTCCCGGTAATCCTCCCGAGTCTCAAAGAGGTTCTTAACGGCGACTTCCGCGAACTGCAGTGGGTTATGAACGCCTATACGCTTGCCTGTACGACTGTGCTGATGGCGACCGGAACGCTGGCCGATCGTTTCGGTCGCAAGCGCCTCTTCCTTATCAGCGTGGCGGCTTTTGGTGCCACCTCGGCCTTCTGCGGCCTTGCCGACGGCATCGCACCGCTCATTGCGGGCCGGTTTCTGCAGGGACTTGCGGGCGGGGCGATGCTGATCTGCTCGATCGCGCTCCTCTCGCACCAGTTTCAGGATCCGCGCGAACGGGGCCGCGCCTTTGCGATCTGGGGTGTCGTCTCGGGAATCGGCCTCGGTTTCGGTCCGATCGTCGGGAGCGCGATCATCGCACTGGCGGGCTGGGAATGGATATTCCTCGTCCATCTTCCGATAGCGATCCTGACTTTGGCGATCGCCGCCGGTACAATAGCCGAATCGTGCGACCCCGACGCAAGCCGGCTCGACATGGCGGGGATCCTGACCCTCTCGCTGGCGGTATTCGGCCTCGTCTATGTGATCACGCAGGGCGAGGCGCTTGGTCTTTCCGGCACGATCGCGATCGCTGCCGCCACGACCGCTTGTTTCGCCGCATTTCTGATTGCCGAGCGGCGGCAGGCGCATCCGATGTTCGATTTTTCGGTCTTTCGGAACCGCAGTTTTTCGGGCGCCATCCTCGGCTGTATCGGAATGAACGTCAGCTATTGGCCCCTCATGATCTATCTGCCGATCTATCTTCAAGCCGGCCTCGGGTATGACAATTTGGCGACCGGGCTGTGTCTGCTCGCCTACACATTGCCGGCGCTGATCTTTCCGCCGATCGGCGAGCGACTGTCGCTGCGATACGGGCCGGGCGTCGTGATCCCGTCGGGCCTGGCGACGATCGGTCTCGGCTTCATCGCAATGAAATTCGGCAGCATCGCGGCAGAGCCGGACTGGCTGACGATGCTGCCCGGTCTGCTCTTCGCCGGCATCGGGATCGGGATCACTAACACACCGGTGACCAACACCACGACGGCTTCGGTTCCGCCGAGCCGGGCGGGCATGGCGTCCGGGATGGACATGAGCGCGCGACTGATCACACTGGCCGTGAACATCGCGCTCATGGGTATCTTGCTCGTCGAAGGCATCGCATCCGCGCTGCAACGCGCTGCGCCAAAGGGTGTCGAAGTCGCGCAATCGCGAACTGCCGCGGAAGCAATTGCCTCTGGTAACACCGAAACCCTCGCGGCCGGTCAGGCGCTCCTTGGCGACCTGCCTCAGGCGGTCGTGCAACATGGACTCATCCACGGTTTCGGACTCGTCATGATCTATGGCGGTGTTGCGGCCCTGACATTGGCGGCATTGAGTTCCGTCCTGTTTCGGTTGGGCCGCGCGATGGCGAAGACGTGAGGTCCGTGTCTGCATCTCCAGAGCGATGACCGGAAATGGCTCGTCCGCGACCGGCCATTTCCTGCTGGCTCCGAGCTAAAACCTGCGGGCTCCGGCTCCTCACTCCCCCAAGTCGCACTGGCCGGAAAAATTTGTCTGCGCTGCGATGGAGATTTGGCCGGTGCGGCGGTTGGCGGTGAGCTGCGGCTTGTTCATTCCATTGAAGCGATAACTCGCAGTAATCCGATCGCGCGTGGCGACGAGATTGTCGAGGTTCCACCAATCATTGTTACCGCGCGAGTGGATCGGCGGCACCATTTTGATCCGAGATGGATGCGCCCGGCCTTGCCGAAAAGTTCGATTTGGACCTCGCTCTTGAAGCCCTGTGCGCTGTTCCCGCTAGAGCCGTTTTCCAACATATCCCACGGGACCTTCCGCATTCTCCTCGCACGCCTTTTGCGCCGTTTCCTGGGCGGAGTGCGCGCGGCACGCTCCGTGACGCCCTTGTTTCGGCGGGCAAATGTCGTCAACATTGTCATTGACATCAATGTGAATATTGGTCAGTTTCGAGGCTGGAGAAAACTCCGGCCGCTCGCGGCACACAAAAAGGGAGAGGGTATGCGAAACTTCGAGTTTTCGTGCGCGCCACGCATGGTCAGTCTCATGGCCCTGGGGATCGCATTGGCCGCGCCCGCGGCGGCGCAGGACGCGGCTTCTAGTGCCGGGCAGGACGGCGCCGACGGCAATATCATCATCGTCACCGCGCAGAAACGCGCCGAAGCCATTCAGGACGTGCCGATCGCTGTGTCGGCCTTTTCGGCCGAAACGCTCGGCGCTTACAAGATCGAGGGCGGATCCGAACTGCTACGCGCGGTGCCGAACGTCAATTTCTCCAAGAGCAATTTCAGCATGTACAACTTCTCGATCCGCGGGATCGGGACCAAGGCGATTTCGGCATCGTCCGATCCGGCTGTCGCGGTGAGCTTCAACAACACGCCTCTGATCCGCAACCGTCTGTTCGAATCGGAATTTTTCGATATCGGCCGCGTCGAGGTTCTCCGTGGCCCGCAAGGAACGCTCTATGGCCGGAACGCGACGGGCGGCGTGGTCAATATCATCCCGGCACTTCCCGAGCAGGATTTCGGTCTCGAAACCAAGGTCGAGGTCGGCAATTACAAGTCGATGCGGCTGCAGGGCATGGTCAACGTGCCCGTCACCGAAACGCTGGCCTTTCGCCTGTCGGGTGCGCTGACGAGCCGCGACGGCTTCGACTACAACACGGTCACTCAGCGGCGGGTCAACGACCGCGACCTCTGGTCGACGAGGGCCATCGTCGCGTGGGAACCCAGCGACCGCTTCCGGGCCAATGTCATCTGGCAGCATTTCGAGGAAGACGACAATCGCTCGCGCACCGGTAAGCAGTTGTGCACCCGCGATCCGGGACCCGCGACGATCGGCGGGGTGGCCGTTCCGGAAAACATCCAGGGCCGCCTCAGCCAGGGCTGTCTGCCCGGCTCGCTGTACGACGATGCGGCCTATGGAACCCCCAACGCCAGCGGCTTTGCTGCCGTGGTCGCGGGCAACAGCGGCTATGTGAAGATGGGGTATATTCCGGGGACGAGCGACATTGCCCCCGGCCTGTTGCCCGGCGACCCCTTCGCGGGCAGCGTGCAGTCACGCAATCTGCGCGAGATCGCGACGAGCATCGATCCGGTGTTCCGCGCCAAGAACGATGTCTTCCAGGGCAATTTGGAATTCGACGTGACCGATGCGGTGAAATTCGTTTCGCAGACGGCATATGCGCGCGACCGCTATTTTTCGACCCAGGATTACAACCGCTACGCGTCGAGGCCGGTGTTCACCGATACATCGGGACTCGTCAATGGGCCGCCGCAGATCATCATTCCTCTCCCGCCTCCGTTGCCGCCCTTGGTGTTGGGGGAGGAACCCATGCCGATCGACCAGAGTCACGCCGCACCGGGCGGCGTCTTTTGTGACCCGCAACTCGGATGTTCTGACCGGATTCTTGCCATGGATCTCAGCCGGTCGCGGAACCGGCAATGGTCGCAGGAATTTCGCCTGCAGTCGGATTTCGACGGGCCGTTCAACTTCAACCTCGGCGTCAATTATCTCGATTTCAAATCGCAGGACGACTATTTCGTCTTCAACAATCTTTACACGTTCATTGCCTATAACCGGAACAACCGGAACGACAGCGGCGAATTTGGCAGTGAATTCGAATATGCCGACTGCGGTCCCGCTGTAACGACGCGCGACTGCATTTATATTGACCCCAATCCGATCGCTTCGCTCGATGGCCAGGGGCATAATTATTTTCGCAGCCGGAACGATGTCCGGACCAAGAGCCTGGGTCTCTTCGGTGAGGCCTATTGGGAAGTCGCCGACAATGTGAAGGTCACCGCGGGGCTGCGCCTGACTCGCGACTACAAGCGCGCAATCCTCTACCCCAGCCAGCTTCTTTTGGGCGGCGGGGTGACCGGCGGCAGCGGCGGTTCCGTCAGCGGCGGTTATCCTGCCAATCGGCCGCTTGTCCAGCGCTGGACAAAACCAACCGGGCGCCTGGTGATCGACTGGAAACCGGACTGGTCATTTACCGACGATAGCCTCGTCTACGCATCGGTCTCGCGCGGGTATAAAGGCGGCGGCGCCAATCCGGCGCGGCCCGGAATCTCCGACCTGAATGTCAAATTCTTCGACATTTCTCCGACCTTCAAGGCCGAATATGTCAACGCCCTTGAAGTGGGCATGAAGAATAGTTTCGATGGCGGCCGCTTTACCCTCAATGCCACCGGTTTCTATTATGATTACAAGGATTATCAGGTCTCACAGATCGTCGATCGGATCGCCCTCAACGAAAATTTCGATGCCACGAGCTGGGGTCTGGAGTTCGAAGCGGCCTGGCGTCCCTCGCGCGCCTTCCGCGTCGACGCCAATCTGGGTTATCTCCAGACCCGGCTCAAGAAGGGCTCGCAATCGATCGACGTCATGAATCGCACGCAGGGCGACGACGACTGGGTTGTCGTCAGACCGTTCCTTCAGGTCCCCTCCAATTGTATCGCGCCGCGCGCCTATGTGGAAAAGATTCGGGAAGTGGACCCGTCCGCCGCACTTTTCGAAGCTTTTTACGCGCTGTGCGGCCAATCCAGCCAGTCCTATGGCGGTAGCTTCGATCCCGCCGACCCGCTTGGCTATTATGCATCGGTTTTCGGCTTCGCTTACGATCCCTTCGCTGCTTATAATCCCGCGACGGTCGGGGCATTGGTGCCTTATGATCCGGCGAATCCCAACGCATGGCGCCCTCAGGTCAGCGGCGCCCCCAATGGCGGACGAGGCTTCTTCGCCGACCTCGGTGGAAATGAATTGCCCAACGCGCCTCGCGTGACCGTCAATCTGGGAGCGCAATATACGGCCTTCATCAACGGTGGCGATTGGGAGCTGACCTTCCGCGGCGATTATTATCGCCAGTCGAAGAGCTTCGCGCGCGTCTACAACACCGAATATGATCGGTTGAAAGCGTGGGACAATGTCAACCTCGCGGTCACGCTCGCGCGGCCGGCGGATGACCTGACGTTTCAACTCTATGTCAAAAACGTCTTCAACAAGACGCCAATCACCGACGCCTTTACCAACAGCGACGACTCCCTGCTCAGCACCAACGTCTTCACGCTCGACCCGCGCATCATCGGCTTTAGCGCGACGAAGCGGTTCTGATGGCGGACCTATCCGGTTCCCGCGTCGGCGCGCCTGCAAAAGTGGAGGGCGAGGCTCGGAAACGGGCGATCGGCGCGTCCGGCTTGGTTTCGGGCTATGGGCAGAGAATGCGTTTCTCGATCGATATTTGAATAACAAGTAAAGTTCAATATTTTGAAATTCATCATGCAGAAATACTGTTTCTGTAGTTGGGGTGTCTTGCGTTGATTTACTGTAAGTATTTATTAAAATAATAGTGAATCAGTATTTAATATTGACGAATTTTCAGCAAGTTATTATTTTTGATATGCATCGATTCGCTTTGGTGCTTGAATATAATTTTAACAGCTAACAGGAGAGTTGATATGAAGAATTTCTCTGTTATTTGCGCGGCCGCGCTTGCCTTGACCGCTCCCGGCATCGCCCAGGCGGCCAGTCCGGATGGAACCCACACCTTCTCGGGGACGCTGGAGGTCCGCAAGAGCCTGCCGCTGTGGACGTCCTGCACGGTCACCGCCGACGTCAGCGTGACCGGCGGCGTGCCTCGATTGCAGTCGGCTACGGTCACCGGTGGCGGCGTGTGCGGGGGTATCACCTTCACCGGTCTCCCGAGCGGTACGCTCAATACGAGCGGATTGCCGCTTGTCGTCGTGCCGGCCACCATCGGCGTGAATATCGCCTTTCCGGCTGGCACGTGCGCCGGCAGCATGACCGTCGTCTGGGGCAGCGGTACGCCGCGCACCATCACCTTCGTCGATGGAACCTCGAATATTCCTTCCACCTCGGGCGGGACGACCCCGTGCCGGATCAGGGGCGCGCTCGCCCAGACCTCGACCCCGCCGCTGAACCTTCCCTGATTGCGCTCGCGGTCGCCGCTCAGCGATGATCGGCGACCGGGAATTTTCGGGCGCCTGCGGTCAACGGGTGCCCGGATTTTCCCGCCATGGGCCCGGCGCGCCCGCCGCGCTTGTCTCGAAACGACTCCTCCCGGAACCGCCATCGGATCGGAATGGCGGCCTCAACTTGGCGGGCGCCCGGTCAAGGCGTCCGCCTTTTATCGCAATTTTCGCAAACTCCCGGCGCCGAGCCGGAATTTGCCTCGCAGGAGAGCTGGCATGGCAAAATGGGCCGTTCTTTTGGCAGCCGCGGCTGCGCTGGCCAAGCCGGGCATCGCCCGGGCAGCCAGCCCCGACGGCGATCACATCTTTATCGGAACCGTCGAGGTAAAAAAGGCTCTGCCTTCCTGGACCTCCTGTACGTTGACCGCCATCGTCAATGTCAGTTCCGGTGTTCCCAGGCTGAAGTCGGTTGTTCTCGCCGGAGGCTCCGTCTGCACGAGCATGGCCTTCACGGGTCTGCCCGGCGTCCGGTCGCTCGATTTCTCGGCCTATCCCCCGGTGGTGGCAGCGCCCGATGTCGGCATGAATGTCGCTTTTCCGCCCGCCTCTTGCTTCGGCGATCTCAAATTCATCTGGGGCGGCAACTCGGCAAATCCGCGCTTCATCTCGTTCCAGAACCTATTGTCGGATCTTCCCGGAGCGCCCCCGTGCAAGATCCAAGGGACCGTCACCCAGACCTCGGGGTCGCTCAACCTGCCGTGATTTCGTACGGATTGCCGCGGCGAGGACGTCGGCCTTCTTATCTGGCTGCGAGACGAATTTGATATTTCGGAATTTCCCTGAAGCCGTCACCGGCACATGGCAATGTCCGGCCCGTCGCGGGGCATTTTATCTGACCCTTTCGCTGGTCGCGGCTCTTCCATGCATCGCCGGTGCCGGCCGTGCCGCTGCGCAACCATCTCCACCGGATGTGCACGCGACGCGCGCGGACGACATCGAAAAGCCGGCTGTTTCGGCAATGGCTTGCGATACCGACCCCGCGGAAATCGTCGTCACGGCACGCCGGGGCGAAGCGCTGGTCGAACCCGAGACCTTACTCGACGAGGCGCGGATCGGTGCTTATGGCGCGTTCACCATAGGCGAACTTATCCGGGACCTCGCGCCGCTGATCGACGGCCCTGACAAGCCGCCCGCACTGCTCGTCAACGGCAAACGCGTCGGCAATGCATCGGGCATCGAAGGGTTTCCGCCCGAGGCGTTGGATCGGCTGGCAATCCTGCCTACCGAAGCGGCAGCCCGATACGGCTATCCCGCCGAACAGCGCGTCGTGAACCTCATCCTCAAGCCGCGTTTCGCGAGCTGGACCCTCGGCGGGGAGTTAACCCTGCCCACGGCAGGCGGGCGCGACGCCGAAATGCTGTCGGCGAACCGCGTCGCCATCGACGGATCGACCTATTGGAATGCCGGCGTGCGGCTGGCGCGCGCTAGCCGTCTCCTGCGCAGCGAACGCTCACCGCTATCGGGCGAAGACGACCGGTACAAAAGCCTTTTTCCCTCGACCCGCGGGATCGATCTTACGGCGGGTATCACGCACCCGATCGGCGATTTTACCGGGTCGCTAAACCTCGGTGCTGCGACAAATGTCAGCCGCGGGCTGCTCGGAACAGACGGCAACAGGCTGCTGCAGGACAGGCAGGCTTCCAGTTCCTTCAATCTGTCGGCAACGCTCGGGGGGAGGGTCGGTGACTTCCAGACCAGCCTTTCGGCCAGCTACGCGCGCGGTTCCACCGAAAATCTGTTCGAAGACAGGGCCTCGCCGACGGGCCGCCGGAGTTCCTCGAAAAGCGATACCTGGAATGCCCAGCTCCTGGTCAGCAGGACCGTCGTCGCGCTGCCGGCGGGACCGCTCACCTCGAATGTCACGATCGGCGGCGATCGCAGCGTCCTGCGTTCCCGGAGCGGCGAAGGGCCGCTGAGCTTATTCCGCCGCAATCAGCTCACGACCCAGCTATCCTTCGCCATTCCGGTCACGAGCCGTGATGCGCCTTTCGCCGGCGCGGTCGGCAATCTTTCCGTGGACCTCGTCGGCGGCTTCGATATCGCTTCGGACGAAAAACATCGATTGCGCTATACAGCAGGGCTCAATTGGTCGCCCGTACCCGCGCTCGACCTTCGCGCGTCGCTGAGCTTTTCCGAGATGGTGCTATCCGCCGAGCTTCTCAATGCGCCGCGCACCGAAACTACGATGCGCCTTTATGATTATCTTCGCCAGGAGACGGCCGAAACGGTTTGGATTTTCGGAGGCAATCCCGACCTTCGCAGCGGCAGCCAGCGGCTGCTTTCGCTCCGCGCGACGCTACGCCCCTTCGGCAGCCAGCTGGCAACTTTCACGACCGATTATCAGCGCCAGGTCGGGCGCGGGGGGATCGCCCCGTTTCCACAGCTGGGCCCCTCGGTCGAACGCATTTTTGCGGGCCGGATCGTGCGCGACGCCGCCCGGCGCCTCGTTTCGATCGACGCACGTTCGATTTCGATCGAACGCGACCTCACCTCGCAACTCAGCAACAGTGTCGCGCTGTTCTTCGCGGGCAAGGGCAGGGCGGCCGACAGCGGCGGACCGAAGGCGCGACGATGGGACGATGGACAGATTACGCTGTCGCTGAGGCACAATTGGCAGCTTCGAAGCGAATTGCTGATCGCCCCCGGCCTTCCGCCCCTCGACCGGCTGCGCGGCGACGGCGGTCAGTCGCGCCATACGCTGGCGCTGCAGGCCAATGCGGGCTGGCGCGGTCTGGGCGCAAATATCAGTGGAAACTGGCAGAGCGCGGTTCGCATTCGTGATGTCACGCGGCCGGACGGGCAGGGGGATTTCCTCTATCCGGCGACGACACAATTCCATTTCGGGCTTTTTGTCGAACCCGAGCGCCTCTTGCCGGCATCAAGCAAGATGGCCTTGCTCTCGAAACTCCGGATTTCCCTCGATATCCGGAACCTGTCCAACAGCTATCGCCGCGTCCTTTTACCGGACGGCACCCGCCCCGCCGGTTTCCGGCGCAAAGACATCGATCCGCTGGGCCGCACCATCCAGATCAGCGTCCAGAAGCAATTTTAGCGGGGCCGCCAGCCCGGCATCAGGTCATGGCTGGCGGGATCCCCGACGGGATCAGAAACAGCGGCAGGATACGCGCGATGAGATCGCGCATCGCGTCGTCCTTCTGATCGAGCATATTGCGGACATGCGGGCCGATCACCGCGTCGCCGAAAGCGGAGACCGCCATCATCAGCACCGCGAGCCGCACACGTTCGGGCGCGGCCTCATCTTTCGACTGGCCGACGATCGCCTCGACAAGCGAGCGCACTGCCTCGCGCACCGGTTCGAGATGCTCGATATCCCCCGACAGGATGATCCACGCGGCAAGCGGCCCGGCACCGCCCTTGTCGAACGCGTCGAACACCTTGTCGGCAATTACGCGGGGAGCCGCCGCATCGGTCTTCAGCATTTCGACGACATCGTCGAGGGCCACCGTGAGGTCGTTGATCATCGATCCCATCAGCGCTGATTGCAGGCTTCCGGCCGATCCGAAATGATGCAGCACGTTGGCGTGCGACATCCCGATCTCTTCACCGATATTGGCGAGCGTTACGGCCGCCGGCCCGCCCTTGAGCAGTAGGAGCCGCGCGGCGGCGAGGCCTTCCGCGCGCACCTCGGGTCCTAGCCGCTTGCGCCGTTTCGGACGCGGGGGCGCTTGTTTGTACATTCCTGTCGTTCCTTGCGGCCGTCCCACCCCACATGGGCCGGTTTGTCGACCCTTAGCGCAAAGCGCGGCCTTGTCACAGTCCATCGGGCGCGATCCGGCTTCGCGCTGAAATTGCGCCCTCGTGCGATTTCGGGTTGCGGCGGGTCGGATTCGCCGATAAATTGACATTGATGTTAATGTAATGAAAGGCGCGAAATGTCATCGACCTTCACCCCTCCCGATCTGCGGATCGAGAAACGCGACATGAAATTCGGGCGCGAGGCGGCGCCGCCTCGCTGGTGGCACGGCGGCGACCCGGGGCGCACCGCCTTCTTCAACGCGCTGTCCTCGACCTTTCCGGTGGGAGAGAAATTCTTCATGACCGCCGTTCGCCATTACCGTGGCGACACGCCCGAGGCGCTGCGCCGCCAGATCGACGATTTCCTCTACCAGGAGTCGATGCATTCGCGCGAACATGTCGTGTTCAACCGGCAGGCCGAGGATGCCGGATATGATATCGCCCCGCTCGAGGATCGCGCCCGGCGGACGATCGGATGGGTCAAGCGCCGCTCGCCGCTCCAGCAACTTGCTGCCACCTGCGCGCTCGAGCATTTTACCGCGACCCTCGCGCACGATGCACTGGCCGACCCGCGCCATCTCGACGGCGCGAGCGTCGAGGCGAAGCGGCTGTGGCAATGGCATGCCATGGAAGAGATCGAACATAAGGCGGTCGCCTTCGACACCTATCTGCACGCGACGCGCAACATGACCGCGTTTCGGCGCTGGCTGAAACGCAGCCTCGTCATGTGTGTGACGACGATGCGGTTCCATTATGTGATCTTCCGGAACACCGCAGACCTCCTCCGCCAGGACGGGCTCAACGATTTCACGACCTGGCGGCGGCTGCTTGCCTATCTCTACGGCCGGCCCGGCACCTTGCGGCTGCTGTTGCTCGGCGTGTTCGCCTATATGCGACCGGGCTTCCATCCTTGGGAAATCGACGACCGACATTTGTTGACGAAGGCGATGGCGATGCTCGAACCGGCCGAATCGGCGGGGGGGGCGACATGAAGCCGGTGACCCTCTTCCTCGTCGCGGCTGGTCTGCTGGCGGTCCCGGCAAGCGCGTCGGCTGCCGACATCACGGGTCTCTGGTCGACAGGTAGCGAGGGCGGCCGGGTCGAAATCTATCGATGCGGTACGGCGCTGTGCGGCAAGGTCGTTGACGCGGCGCGCCTACGCGGCAATCCCGACCTCCGCGATGTCCGGAATTCCGACGCCAAGATGCGCACGCGGCGGATCAAAGGGCTCGTGGTGTTGAGGGATTTTACCGGTGGCCCGGCCGAATGGAAAGGCGGCCCGGTCTACGACCCCGAAACCGGCGACGGGGCGGCGCGCGGCCATCTGAAGCTGCTGGCGAACGGCAAGCTCGAGCTCAAGGGATGTGTCGCCGTCTTCTGCCGCACCAAGACCTGGACCCGTGTGCGGGGCTAGCGTGGTCCGGAGCACCGCTGGACGATGGCGGGTAAGAGGGCCACGCGCGGAATCTGCCAGAGTCTGAAAATTTCGCCGATCTTGAAGCCGTTTCGGAGGGGCGCAACCGACGCGCAATACGCCTGATTCTTCGTATCTGCAGGCGAAAGACTGTTCCTGGGCCGCCACGACATCAACCTGTCGTTAGCGGTCGCTGCGGACTGGTTCGAGAGAGTGGCCGCGCCGGAGAAGCAGCTCATTTGGTTTGAGCAATCTGCCCATGAGGTCATGGCCAAAGAGCGGGGTAAGCTATTTGCCTCGCCCATCACCCGCGCTTTGCCGAGCGCGATCCGCAGGGGCTGTGCTGGCGAACCTTCGCCCAGGTCCTGCTTGGACATGCTACCGAAACAGCGGCAACGAGATGCACGGCTGGTCCGTCACCTTGACCCTCGGGCGTGCGATAAAACCGATCCCTGGTCTATTGTGACGGCGCTCCGGCCTGGTCAGGCGTCTTGTTGGCTGCGTGATGCCCGACTGAGACCGAGCGCCGTGGCCCGCATTCGTCACGACAAGGACTACCGCATCGCGTTACCGATCCGGCCGCGAATCGTGCCTGCTTGCTAAGCCTGGTTGGCCTCCTTCCCAAAAGGGGAAATATCGCTGTTTCGATTGCCGGCCATTGCGAAAACTGCGGCGATGGTCCCCGCGACAGGCAGTATCATTGCCAGTCTCAGGGCCTCAAGTCTGAGGTCTGCCGCATCTCCCGGCGCCGCCAG
>Ga0209676_1002538_pt1 | contig 12709 bp, 13 predicted proteins | sample AraplaCvi_mLB_r2_FD_184282 | JGI IMG/M metagenome (GOLD analysis project Ga0209676, IMG submission 184282) | Arabidopsis root microbial communities from North Carolina, USA - plate scrape MF_Cvi_mLB_r2 (SPAdes) (version 2) | ecosystem: Host-associated > Plants > Roots > Endosphere | place: USA...
CCAAAACATCATATAACTAATTGTCACCCCTAAATCAATTGCATGACCAGTCGTTGGTAAAAATAATGAAAAAGCCTGCTTACTAAATATATTTAATAAAAGAACAAGACCACCTGTCCAAATCACATTGAACAATACACCAATCAAAGCAATACGGCCGATCCGTTCTAACTTCCCTGCACCAATACACTGTGCTACCATTGATGTCACAGCTCCACCAATTGCCATTGCGGGCATTTGAATATAACTTGTAAGCTGAAATGCCACACCAAAAGCGGCTGTAGATTCAGATCCAAATGAATTAACTAAGTGAAAGAGTGCTAAATTTGCTGAAGAAACAACGATCATTTGTAAACCCATCGGTATACCTTTTATTATTAGTACCTTTATTAAGCCCCAATCAAACCTGACTAAGTTTAACTCTTCTTTTTGTAGTCTTAAAAAATACTTTTTGGAGTAAATCGTTATCACTAACAAAATAAAACTAAATGTTTGGGCTATTAAAGAAGCAAAACCAGACCCGGATATACCCATTTCAGGAAAAGGTCCAATACCTTTTATGAAAAGTGGGTTTAATATAATATCTAATCCAACAGATAATAGTAAAAAATAAAATGGTGTTTTCGAATCACCAGACCCTCTCATGATTGCCATCACAAGTGTGTAGGCAAACATAAAAGGTGTGCCTAAAAACATCATACGTGTATAAGAAATTGCAAAATCGATTGTATCCCCTGGTGTATTCATTAGCTTTAAAATAGTTGGAGAAAATACAAATCCTATAATGGCGACTATTAAGGAAAGAGCAATAAATAACGCTAAGCTTGTACCTACTACTCTTTTCGCTTCACTAATATTCTTGGCACCTATATTTTGTGCTATTAAAATAACAGCTGCCATAGAAATCCCTAAAATAGCTCCTGACAAAAAGAACATTAATATATTCGCATTAGAAGTAGCCGCTAATGCTTGTTCGCCTAAAAACTTTCCTACCCAAATTGAATTAATTGAACCATTTAAAGACTGAAGTACATTGCCTAATAACATTGGTAAAGAAAAGAAGAATAATGTTTTCGCAATAGGTCCTTCAGTTAATAGATTGCCGTGTAGGTTTTTTTGCTTAAACATCATATCCCTCCAATTCTATAAAATATTACTCCATTTATCATCGTAACAGAACAATTGCAATAATATAAATGATTCACTCATCATTTTATTACATATGCCAATCATAATTCACACTAATTTCATAATTACGATTTGAAGGAAATAATAATTAAGCTTACAATGGATGAGAACATTTTTAAATAAAATCTCTGGAGACAATAATGATTACAACAACTGTTTTATATAAAGAAGCAAAAAGTTTCATTACTCAGTGCTATGAAGAGCTAAATATCGCTGATCGAATAGAAGTTCGTCTAAAAGAAATTGAAATAGAAATAAAATCAACTGGTTATTATACACATAGCTATGAAGAAATTGAACATGGTGCTAAGTTGGCTTGGAGAAATAGTAACCGATGTATTGGTAGATTATTTTGGGATAAACTTCGTGTTTTAGACGCTCGCCACATAAATGATGATGAAGGTGTTCAACAAGAAATCATTCATCACATTCATTACGCAACGAATGCAGGAAAGATTCTTCCGACAATTACAATTTTCAAACCTAATTTAGGTGAAAATAACAACATTCAAATTCATAACCATCAGCTTCTTCGTTATGCCGGTTATGAAACAGATCAAGGAATCATCGGTGATCCTATATCTATTCCTTTTACAAAAGAGTGTGAAAGTCTAGGTTGGGAAAGTAAGAAAACAAATTATGATATGCTACCAATTGTTTATTCTATCGATGGACAAGAGAAAAAATGGTTTTCAGTACCTAGGGAAGTCATTTTAGAAGTTCCAATTGAGCATCCTGAATTTGACTTTTCTCCATTACAGGCAAAGTGGTATGCAGTTCCAATGATTTCAGATATGCGACTGGAAATCGGTGGTATAACATATAGTGCTGCTCCATTCAACGGCTGGTATATGGGAACTGAAATAGGTGCAAGAAACTTTGCCGACGAATTCCGTTATAATATGCTTCCACAAGTGGCTGACTTGATTGGATTAGATACGAAAAGAAATAGTACTTTATGGAAAGACAGAGCATTAGTCGAATTAAACATAGCAGTTTTATATTCCTTCAAAAAAAATGGTGTTAGTATTGTAGATCACCATTCAGCAGCTCAGCAATTTCAACAATTTGAAAAACAAGAATCAGCATGCGGAAGAGAACTTACAGGAAACTGGGGTTGGCTTATACCACCAATGTCTCCAGCTACAACGCATATTTTCCATAATAGATATGAGAACAAGATCATCAAACCTAATTTTTTTCCTAATAATAAAACCAATTAAAAAATAAAACGTTAATTGATAAAACTAAAATAAAGCGTGCTTAGAAATTTTTCTAGAGCACGCTTTATTCCGTTTTAAGACAAATCTCATTTCTTACCTTCTCACTTGTTAATTTTGTTAAAATGAAAATATCGATGATTTCAAAATTCAGATAAAAGGGAGAATTCAATGATACTATTTAAAAATGAACATGTAACCGTTTTTCAAAGCGCTTTATTTCAAACAAACTCTACTGTTGTTGAAACTGAGGATTGTATCATAGTAGTTGATCCAACATGGCTTCCAAGTGAAATTAATGAAATTAGGAAGTATGTAGATGAAATTAAAAAAGAACGACCTATTTATTTATATTTTACGCATGGGGATTTTGACCATGTGATAGGTTACCACGCCTTCCCAGATGCAACTACAATCGGAAGTTTCAATCTACATAATCACCCTGAAAAGGACATTAAAGTAGAAAAAATTAAACAGTTCTATTTAGATCATTATATTCAACATACTGAACCGATCCGTTTTCCTGAAATTGATATGATTATCACCGAGGATGGTCAAACAATTAAAGTTGGGAATACAACTTTAGTTTTTTATCTGTCACCAGGTCATACGAATGATGGATTATTTCTTTATATCAATCAGTTAAATATTTGGATTACAGGGGATTATTTATCTGATTTCGAGCTTCCAATCGTATTTGATAGTGTGAAAAGTTATTATGAAACATTAGAAAAGGCTTCTGAATTAATTACAAACAAGGAATTTTCATTATTGATACCAGGTCACGGTAAAGTAACTGATTCAAAGGAGGACGCAATAAAACGTATTTCCTTTGCAAATGATTATTTAACTCGCCTTCAACAAACTGTACAAATGGAAGATGAACAAGCGATTAGTCTTCTAGAGAAGGAATTTTTATTTCCGTCTGCATTTACGAGGTTTTGTCATGAATGCAATGTGAAGAATATGAGAAGAGAGTATTGTCATTCTTAAAAGGCTCAGTCGATCGGATAGCTTGAAAGTTTAATAAAAAACAAAAAATCCTTAACATCTACATGTTAAGGATTTTTAATGTTATTATTTTAAGTTAGCTTTTGCAGCGTTCGCTAATTCAGCAAATGCTTTTTCGTCTGTTACTGCAATATCAGCTAACATTTTACGGTTAAGTTCGATACCAGCTAATTTTAAACCGTGCATTAAACGGCTGTAAGAAAGACCGTTCATACGAGCAGCCGCGTTGATACGAGTGATCCATAATTTACGGAAATCACGTTTTTTCTGACGACGGTCACGGTATGCATACATAAGTGATTTCATCACTTGTTGGTTTGCAACTTTGAATAATGTATGTTTTGAACCGTAATAACCTTTTGCTAATTTAATAACCTTTTTACGACGAGCGCGTGTAACTGTACCGCCTTTAACTCTTGGCATATTATTTCCCTCCTAGATATCTATCTAATCCGTTATCGTTCTTATTTCATGTTTGTAAGCATGAAGCGAATACGTTTGAAATCGCCTTTGCTTACTAATGAAGCTTTACGTAATTTACGTTTTGCTTTAGTAGATTTATTAGCGAATAAGTGGCTAGTGTAAGCACGACCACGTTTTAATTTACCAGATCCAGTCTTTTTAAAACGTTTTGCTGAACCACGGTGAGTTTTCATTTTAGGCATATCGTGTTTCCTCCTCAAATAAATTACTTTTCGTTTTTAGGTGCTAAGACTAAGAACATACTACGACCATCCATTTTTGGGTGTGACTCAACAGTTGCAACTTCTGCACAAGCAGTTGAGAAACGGTCAAGTACTCGTTGTCCAATTTCCTTATGCGTAATAGCGCGTCCTTTAAATCGAATAGACGCTTTTACTTTATCGCCTTTTTCTAAGAACTTAATTGCATTACGAAGCTTTGTGTTAAAGTCATGTTCATCAATTGTTGGACTTAAACGAACTTCTTTCATGCTAATAATTTTTTGGTTTTTACGGCTCTCTTTGTCTTTCTTTTGTTGCTCGAAACGGAACTTACCGTAGTCCATAATACGACATACAGGCGGTTTAGCCGTTGGTGCAACCATTACTAAATCAAGGTTAACGTTTGAAGCTAACTCAAGAGCCTCTTGTTTTGTCTTGATTCCAAGTTGATCTCCGTTAGGACCAATTAATCGAACTTCACGAGCACGAATTCCATCGTTTACCATCATGTCTTTGCTAATAGTAAAACACCTCCAGGGTATTGTAAGAATTACCTTAATTTGTTTCATTGAAGCAAACCTCAAACTCAATAAAAAAGTGTGGGTATATAAATACACCCACACTGACAGTATCAAAGTAATAATGATTCTGTTACCTGACAACAGCCTACAGCGTCATCCAGGTGAGAAGCGGGTGCTTCTACTTCAAACAAATAAGTATTCTTTTCTTACGTTACTATAACATAGCGACATGATGTTGTCAAGATTCGTATGTTTTATTCGCAACGAAATTTATTATAGCAAAGAAACTTATTTATGACAATCATTTTTTTATTTCCTTAAAATTCATTTCGATTTTTCTTGTGTAAAGTCTTGTAAAGTATGTATGTGTACCCGTTCTTGAAAGATATTTTGTAATGTAACAATTAGTGCTAAATCTACTGTTGCAGTGTATAAATGAATTCTTTTTGGTGCAATTGCAGCTAATGGTACAATCAATTCATTATCAATATATTCACGGTTTTTAACACCTTTACCATACTCTCTTAATAATTCTTTTGAGATTGGTAATAGTAAATGATCATACACACTAAACTTTCCATCATATACAATATGGACATTTGGGATCAGTGAATCTGATTTTAATACTTGTTGTCTTAAATTTTCAATTAGGTTTTGATATTCATTTTCTAATTTGTATTCATCGATTGCGATTTCACATACATAAGCAAGCTGCTTATTATACTCTTTTAAACGGAATGTAATGAACGAATCAAAGCTAAAGCTTATTCCATCCTTTACATATTGAACAATTGCGTTAGTAATCAATTGCTTGCTCTTACGTATTTTCTTTTGGTTTGGTACACTTCTTCTTGTCCCTCGTAATAAGGACTGTGCAATTGGAATGATTTGCTGTTGTTCAACTTCCTCATAGAAAAAAGATGTATGTAAAATGGATTGAATCCACTTATCTTCTTTTTGAAGTAAAATAAATTGTACTAGCGTTGGCACTAAGATACTTTTTATTAACTCTTCAGTATTTTGAGGAAAAGTAATTAATATTGTATTCATTTTGTGTTTTCTTAGAAAGTATGGTCTCGATTGATTTTTTAAGCGTTTTTGTAATCGGTCGTAGACATAAGCTGCATCAATGGGTTCATTGAAAAAAATTTCAATCACCCTGTTCCCCCCTTTCAAGCACCACCTAGTCCTATATATATTAAGAAGTGAATTAAAAAATGCCGTAAAATCACTTTGAATCGTGATTTTACGGCATTTTTGTTTTTATGATGTGAAATGTCTACGATTTGAACCAGAAATACTGATTGGCTTCGCTAAATATTTAACTCGATCTACAATGCGAGCTGCTTTTACTCGTTCTTCTTCTCCGCGCTGTGAGTATGTCAGATGGTGTTCTAACTGAGTTATATCTGCATTTGAAGTAAAAAATGTCGGTAATTTTTCTAGCATGCGATATTGAAGAATCGTACCTAATATCTCATCCCTTGCCCAACTTGACATTTGTTCTGCCCCAATGTCATCGAGCATTAATACTTCAACTTTTTTAACAGCTTCTATTTTTTCTTCTAAAGTACCTTCACTAATTGAGCTTTTTAATTCACGTAAAAACTCAGGTAAATAAACAAGCATTGATGAAATTCCTTCTTCTGCTAATTCATTTGCGATTGCACCAAGGATATATGTTTTCCCTACACCGAATGGGCCGTGTAAATATAGCCCTTGCATCATTTTTCCTTTTTCATAACTCATAATAAATTGTCTTGCAGCTGAAATAGCCTCAAAACGTCCAGAATCATCTAAAGATAGATTAGACATAGATGCTTGTAGAACATCTTTAGGTAAATACAGACACTTGATTAAAGCTTCATGCTTTTTACGTTGATCATTCTTTATGCCATTTGGACATCGATCATACTGAACATCAATTCTTTTTCCTTGTATGATTAGATGCGGATGATAACCTTGAACCAAATTTTTACAACCTTCAAAGGTAGGGCAATCATGACACTCAACACTTTGACCTATATATTCATAAAGCTTATTTAAGCTTTTATCAATCATATCATCTGTAATTTCATTTTTATTTTGAATTAAAAATGGTGCAACTTTTGGGTGACTGCGGACTTCATGTCGCATTTTTTCAAATGTATCTTGGAATTGTTTATTTTTCATTAATGCAGTGAATGCGTTTTGAATTGGTTCCATTTCGTCCTCCCATTAACGTTTTTTCTTATTTTTGAACATCTCAAGTTCTTTTTCTAATCGTTTTCTTTCTTCGTCAACTGAAGAATTATTTGTCTCTACAGTAATCGGAGCTACACTTTCTGCATTTGGCTGTAACCAATCTGGGACGATTTCTGTACGAATTGCTTTATTTCGTCGATTACCCGTTCTGGCCTTAGCAACAGTTGTCCCTTGTCTTGTCTCTTCAAATTCTTTTCGAGCAAGATCCATTGCTTGCTTAACTGTTGTTACACCTTTTCTTGCCCAGTGGCTTGCGATTTTAATAACATAATTTCTAGATAATTTCTTATCTAAACGTATCATTACATAGTCAATTAATACATTTGCTACCCCAGGAAGTAACTTTTGATCAATCATAATTTCTTCAATGATTTTTAAATCTGCCTCACTTGGCTCTGCACCACCAGATATTTCTTTTAAATATTGGCGAGGTGAGATTGTTTCAAAGCATTGAATTAGTTTTTCTTCCTGTGTAGTTGGTTCAGCTTTCAGCTCTCTATGCTGAATTGGTTGAACCTTCTCAACAATCGTAGGCAATGCTTCATGATGTTGAAATTGATACCATTCTCTCGCTTCTAAACGAAGTGATTCAGTATTAATTTTATTCTCATCGTTTAATGCACGCATGACAATCGTTTTCATTTGAATTGGGTTAATACCATATAAAAAAGCTAGCTTTAAAATTGTTTCTTTAACTTCTGCAGTAAAAGAACGTTTTGGAACAAATGATTCAGATAAACCATCTAAAAATAAATCATAATCAAACTCTTCCATTTTGACAGAAATTTTTAAAGGTTGTTGCTCTTTTAACAACCTAGTATTCTGCGTTTCACTTTGAGTTATCTCATTATTTTTTTGTATTTCATGTAGTTGTTCCATTGTAACAGTTTGAAAAACGGAATCAAATGAACTAGAAATATCACGATAGCCCTCTTTGGAAAACGCTTGTCTACTAAAAAAGTTTTTCGCTCGTTGATATTGAGTTTTACCGATTGTTTTGAAAAGGAAGATATTTAATATAGGATCTTCAAAAAAAGAATGGGGATCAAGCGGAGATTGAAGTTCATAAAGTAACTTCTTAGTACCTTCTTCAGACCCTTCATACACTTTAAGTAAACCGATTCCCTCTAACATTAACCTTTGCTCATAAATTGTCTTTAAATTTGTTCTCATCCCAAGCATTAAAGAATGATGTGTTAAATTATTTGGATTGAGGTCTGTTTGTTCACATTCACTCCATAAAGTCATGTACAAGCTTAATGCCTGGCTACCAATGATTGGTTGATACAACATCGTTAATACCTGTCTGTGGAAATTATGTAAATATCCTGCAGCCAATACCGTGTATGGATCTGCAGGCAGAACATCCATCCAATGTTGCTTTTCAATAGACATTCAAACAATCCTTTCTTGTATCAAAAGAGCGAAGTACTAATCGTCCTTACCTCGCTCTTTGTTAATTAAATCTTTTAATTCATCAATGAATACATTTATATCCTTGAATTGACGATAAACTGATGCAAATCGAACATATGCAACTTCATCAACTTTAGATAAATGATCCATAACCATTTCACCTAAAACTTCACTCGGAACTTCTGATGTACCACTATTTTTTAATTCTTTTTCTATATTATTAATAATGCCTTCAAGTTGAGATAATGATACAGGGCGTTTTTCACATGCCTTAATAAGACCTCTTAACATCTTATCTTTACTATACTCCTCACGAGCTCCCTCTTTTTTCACAACTAAAATAGGATTATCTTCTACTCGTTCAAAGGTAGTAAAACGATGCTGACATTCTTCACATTCACGTCTTCTTCTAATTGATCGACCTTCATCTACCGGTCTGCTATCAAGTACTCTTGTCCCATTATAATTACATGTTGGACATCTCATCGTTTCATTTCAACTCCAAACACAGTTTTGTTAAACAGACTATTATAACTCTATACTATAACAAAATTCAAATAAACTAAAGCAAGAAATGTGGAGGCGACTGGTCAGCTGCGACAAGCATAAGACAAATACCGGTGAAAGTGCTTTTTACTTTCATTGGTATTTGGCTTATGACCTCGAGCAGCTAGGAGCCGGAACTAGACATCAAGAAATGTGGAAGCGACTCGCTCTGCCCCGACAAGCATAAGGCGAAGAACAGTGAAAGTTGCTTTTTAACTTTCATGGGCTTTGACTTATGACTCGAGGGGCAAGTCGCTGGAACTAGACATCAAGAAATGTGAAAGGCGTTCGCTCTGCCCCGACAAGCATAAGGCGATGAACAGATAAGGTTGCTTTTTAACCTTAACTGGGCATTGACTTATGACCTCGAGGGGCAAACGCCTGGAACTAGACACCAAGAAATGTGGAGGCGACTGGTCATAAGACAAATCCCTATTTTCCCTACAACTTTAGGAACATATTTCGCAATCCATTTTTATAGACGAAAAAAGAGAGGTGAATAATCACCTCTCTCCATTTTTTTAGTTACCACTAACAACTTTTACTTTATTAACTTGAATGGGACCCATTCCTCTAGGTAGCTCAACATTTTCACGCGTATCAGCTTCAAGAGCCTCAGCGATATAGTTTGCAGCTACATTTGGATCAATTCTATCACCGCAAGTGTAAACATCAATACTTGCATAACCATGCTCAGGAAAACTGTGAATAGTTAAATGTGATTCTGAAATGATTACGACACCACTAACGCCATGAGGAGCGAACTTGTGAAAAGCAACTTCACGAATTTCTGCACCAGAACGTAATGCAGCATCAACAAAAGTCTCCTCAATAAATTTCATATCATTTAATTTTTCTGTGTTACAACCCCATAATTCCGAAATGACGTGACGACCCATAGTATCCATATTCATTTCCCCCTTAAATAATTTTACATGACTCCTATTGCAAAAGTATGATCAACTACCACGGGGGAAAGTTAGTCCAAAGAGGTCCTAACCCTTTAAGTAGTTAGTTATACTTTTAGAAGTTCACGAAAGTTAGTATACTTTTTTTAAATTTGAATTGCAAGATAAATTTCATTTTTTTGTAATTTACTAGTTTAAATGTTAAAAAAATATGTATAAAACAACTATTTGCTAGAGTGCCAAGCATTCTTGCAAACTTCGAAAAGACTAGCCGTCATTAAATCAGCTAGTCTTTTGTATTCGCTTACATTAGTTTGTGAAATTACGCTTCTTAATTTTGAACTGGTTCAAGTTTAGAGATTTTAGAAGCAACAATTGACACTAAGTCAACTACACGTCTAGAATAACCCCACTCATTATCATACCAAGCTAGTACTTTCACTTTTGTACCACCAATCACCATTGTTGAAAGTGAATCAATGATCGCAGAATGAGTATTACTATTAAAATCAATTGATACTAATGGTTCATTACAGAATTCTATGATTCCATGCATTGAACCTTTAGAAGCAGTTTCAAATACTTCATTTATTTCTTCTACTGTTACTTCTCTTTTTAAATCAACAACTAAATCTACAAGTGATACGTTTGGTGTAGGTACACGTAATGCCATACCATGTAATTTGCCATCTAAATGAGGTAATACTTTTGAAAGTGCTTTAGCTGCTCCAGTTGTTGTTGGAATGATTGACTGGCTACAAGCACGAGCTCTACGTAAATCCTTATGTGGATTATCTATATTTTTTTGATCATTTGTAAATGAGTGAACTGTCGTCATTAATCCATTTACAACTCCAAATTGCTCATCTAATACTTTGACAACTGGCGCTAAACAGTTCGTAGTACATGAAGCATTTGAAATCACATTGTGTTGTTCTAAGTCTAATTTTTCATCGTTTACACCAATTACAACAGTTATATCTTCATTTTTACCTGGTGCAGTTAGGATAACTTTTTGAGCTCCTGCAGTTAAGTGCATTTTTGCTTTTTCTGCGTCATTAAATTTCCCAGTTGCTTCGATCACGATATCTACATTTAGTTCGTTCCATGGAAGTAACTCTGGATTTCTCTCACTAATTAGGTCAACACGTTTTCCATCAACAAGTAAGTGATCTGTGTTCGCTATAACCTCACCGTCAAATTTCCCATGAACAGTGTCATATTTAATTAAATGCGCTAAAGTTTCAGCTGGATAGCTAGCATTTATCGCAACGATGTTATAATCTGCATTTTTAATTGCTTGACGGAAAACCATGCGTCCAATTCGACCAAATCCATTTATTGCTACATTTACCATAAGTAAACCCCCAATTAAGTTATACTGATTTATTATATCCCCTTAATTAGTATAACACATAACGTGGATTTTGGTTAAACTATTTACATTATTTCTATAAATTATTTTATTTTTTTTAATAAGTCCATTACCTGTTTTTTGGTTTCATCTAGATTTCCATTATTATCGATCACAAAATCTGCTCTTGCTTCTTTTTCTTTAACAGGTATTTGTGATGAAATTCTACTGATTGCTTCTTCTCTTGTTAAGTGATTTCGATTCATTAATCTACTTAACTGTGTTTCTTCATTTACTGTAACGACAATAACTTTTTCAACGAAATGTACTAAATTACTTTCATATAATAGTGGTATGTCCATTATGACAAGAGACTCGCCGTTTGCTAAATATGTATTGGTTTGCTCTAACATAACTCGTCTTACTTCCGGGTGTACAATGGAGTTTAATTGTAAGCGCTTTTCTTTGTCATTAAAAATAATGCTACCAAGTAGAGGGCGATTAATCTCTCCATTTTGTAGGACGATCTCCGGACCGAATGCCTCAATAATTTTCTTATAGGCAGGTTGTCCAATTTCAACCACTTCTTTTGCAATGATGTCTGCATCGACAATTGGTATGTTACATTCCTTTAAAAAATTTGAAACAGTACTTTTCCCACTAGCTATACTGCCAGTTAATCCAAAAACTTTTCCCATTTATATCTTCTCCTCACAAAGTTATAGAGGTACCAAATGGAAGAAACTCCATTCGGGTACACTCTAGCAGATTGAACTCACTACATTTTCATTAGTCCTAGTAAAATTAAGAATACACCTGGTAAAAACGTTAATTTCTGTAGCCAACTATTTTGTGATAGAACATTACCTAATTTCATGCCAAACAATAAAAATAGCGCACTTGCAGTTGATGTTACGGCTGCTGTTAATAATGGTGAAAATCCAAGCATTGATGCTCCAATACCAGCTCCAAACGCATCAAGTGATAGTGCAAAGCCTAATAACATCGCTTCTAATCCACTAATACTACCAGAACGATCTAAGTCTGCCGCTGTAGGCTTTTTGAGTATTTTCACAACTATTCCGAGCACTTCAATTTCGAAATTGATAATTGTATCTTCAGAATCAATTTTTTCCTCAATAACTGAATTTGACCCTTTATTTGATCGGTAAAATTGATACAAAACCCATAAGCCTATACAAACTAGTACAAATCCACCAATTCTTTTCGCTATGATTGGGGAGAAAAAATTTGTAACCGCATGGCCAATCCCCATTGAGGTCATTAAAATAATCCCTGAGCAAATTGCAATTGTGATAATTGATTTCATAGGGATCTTAACTTTTCTAAGCCCATAAGTGAAACCAACACTACAGCTATCTAGGCTTAATGCACATGCTAGTAGAATTAATGATAGCATATTTACCATAAAAATAGGCTCCTCTCTTTCGTACTCACGTTATAGTATGAAAGAGCGGAACCGTATGTTAATTTTTTTTAGGCTGACAGATTGGACAATACGAAGTCCCTCTTCCACCTACTGTTATTTTTTCAATTGGCTGACCACATTTTACACATTCTAAACCTTTACGGCCATAAACTTTAATAATCTCCTGGA
>Ga0209676_1002539_pt1 | contig 12709 bp, 7 predicted proteins | sample AraplaCvi_mLB_r2_FD_184282 | JGI IMG/M metagenome (GOLD analysis project Ga0209676, IMG submission 184282) | Arabidopsis root microbial communities from North Carolina, USA - plate scrape MF_Cvi_mLB_r2 (SPAdes) (version 2) | ecosystem: Host-associated > Plants > Roots > Endosphere | place: USA...
CATCAACAACACCGTAGCAATAGCCACGTGGATTAATTTTTAATACTTGCATGGTTGTGACTCCTTTCAAGCTTACCTATCTACATTATAACGGACAGGAACGGCGAATACAAAGAAACCTTCATCTACATAGGTGGCTGGAAAATACGAGGCTTAGATGGAAGTGGATTAGCTGGCGTATATGATGTATTTTCTCGAGACGCTTTTCGACTTTTGCTAGAACCACCTCCTCCGCTAGCTGCTGCTTCAGCTGCTACTGCTCCAGCCCCTGCGGCAGCTCCAGCAGAAGGAAGCCCTTGAAATCCTTTATACAATTTTAAAAGTGACGGAATATTTTTCACCATTGGCATTGCTTGCTGAATGTAAGGCGTATATGTTTTCGCTGAGTTAAATAAGTTATTCGCCTGTTGTAGAAATGAACCAACTTTTGACGGCTCCTGCATAGATGGCATTGGCATTTGTCCTCCAAATGATCCTATTCCACTAGACATTGGAAAGCCACCCGGCATTCGTGCTTGATTTGGGAAGCCTCCGGGTGGGAAAAAGGACTGTGGTGACATCTGTGGAGGCATTTGCATGGGCATTTGCATCGGCATTTGCATGGGCATTCTTGGCATCCCCATGCCACCAGGATACATTGGGTACTGATAAGGTGGTCTAAATACCATAACGATCTCCTTTCAATAGTGATTTATCATTGATGACATACCTGATTATAATTATGATATGCAGAAGAGTAAGTTAGCGTTCGACGCACAAACAAATAACTAGGGCGATTGTAAATTTGCGGCCATCAAAAAATTAATGCTGTTGCAAAGTCATTAAATGAAGAAGCGGTGTTTGTACAGGAAGAAATGAATAAAATTAAAGGTTCATCACTGTTTTAAAGCTTACAAAAAAGCAAGGTAGTTCCAATGGAATTTTTACATTTGGAATTACCTCGCTACATTCTCGACAAATTCATTTATGAGAATTATTTCTCAGCTAGAAGGAGCGACACAAGCGTTAGAGGAACAATTTTTCTATATTGGACATTACTTCTTTGTAAATGTTAGAAATATATAAATTACATTTTTTAGCAATAGCTTTATTTAATGATTCATCTATTTGCTTCTTTATAGCATCACGTATTGTAGCTAATTGTTCAAAGTATATTCCTTGTCTTCCGAATAAGCATTAACAGCTTTATTTCCCATTTAAAATTGAATGATACATTATCTTATTTGTACTTCAAGAATATGCAATAATAATAAGTACCCTATTTAAAACAATAGTGATTAGCAAAGTTAAAGGAAGGTCAAATTTTATTCTTCTTCATGACAACGAAGCATTCTGTAACCAACGCGGACATGTGTTTGGATTAACTTTGGGTTAGTTGGATTATCCTCTATTTTCTTTCGAAGAGTAGCCATGAAAACTCGTAGACTTGGAACATCCGATTGAAGTACATTGTGCCAAATTTCCTTTAAAATAAAATTATGCGTTAATACTTTGCCGACATGCTTTGATAAAACAACCAAGAGCTTATACTCAATAGGCGTCAAATGTACTTCTTTACCGTTTACAAACACAGTATTTGCCGCGTAGTTTATTTGTAAATGACCATTTACAAAGATAGAGGGTTCGTTTTCTAGCTGATGCTCGAACGATACTCTTCTCAAAGCTACTCGAATTCGGGCTAAAAGCTCTTCAACACTGAAAGGCTTTGTAACATAATCGTCTGCTCCAGCATCTAAAGCATTGATTTTATCGTGCTCTTCGTCACGTGCACTAACTACGATAATAGGTGTTTGAGTCCAGCTTCTAATCTTTGTTATTAGCTCAACACCGTCTATGTCTGGTAGTCCTAAATCCAATATAAATACGTCTGGATTCATGGCAAGAGCCTTTTGTAGAGCGCTATTACCATCTCGTGCAATGTCGAATTCATACTGCTGAGTAGCTAATGTCATTTTAATTAGATTTCCAATGGCTACATCGTCTTCTACTACTAGAATTCGTTTATTCATCGAATTTCATTACTCCTTTTTCGGCTCTTCCCCATAACGCGGATGGGAGTTATTTCTGTTGCGATTGGGCGCTTACTAAGGGGGTTAATCAGAATCCCGCCTATGACGCTGATCTTAAGAAGTCGCCCCAATTAATAAATGTTATCCTTAACTTTTGGTAATGAACTTTTTTTCAGTGAAAAATTAAAAATCGTTCCGTTAGGTTTATTATCTGAAACTGTTATTTCGCTTTCGTGTAATTTTAAAATAGTTTGACATAGAGCTAAGCCTAAACCCAGGCCTCTTCGACTATCACTACGCTGTACTTTTCCAGTTGTAAATGGCTCAAAAAGGCTGCTTTTTATAGCATCATCAATGCCAGGTCCATCATCAGAAATGCTGAAATGTACTAAATGTTCAGATTCTTTTACCTGTATAGTAATAACACTACCTGATGGTGTGTAAGTCAATGCATTATCGATAATATTAATTAGAACTTGAATAATAAGCCGCGCATCCATTAAAGCAAATACAAATTCAGGTTCAATATGATAGGTTATTTTATGCGTATTATTTAGACGAACGACATGTGTTAGTGCCTCTTGAATAATTTCTTCTACAAGTTCCATTTGTAATTCTAAAGCAAATTGTCCATCTTCTAACTTAGACACAGCAAGTAAGTTTTCAACCATTTGTACAAGCCATTTTGAATTTTTATAAATATCCTCATATATTTTGATTTTTTCATCCTCTCGAATTTGGGATGCATTCGATAGTAATATATCTGCATTACCAGAAATAGCAGTTAGCGGTGTTCTTAAATCATGAGAAACTGCACGCAAAAGGTTTGCTCGTATTTGTTCCATTTCAGCTTCTCTAGCCACTTCTTCATTGAGTTTTTGTAAATACCATTTATCAAGAGCGAATGAAAAATCATTGATAATGGCATGCAAAATATTTCGCTCAAATGCAGGTAATGGTGATTGCTTTGACAGTGCAATGCCAATAACCCCCTTAACACTCCTGTTGGAAATAACCGGTAAATAATAGGCGTTTACTTCAGGGAATATATCAGTGGAAACCCCTGCTACATGCTTGTTATTGATAACCCAGCTTATTACACCATGTTCATTCGGATTCTCAAAGAAGGAAGCTATTTTATTATTTTCAATACTAGATATGATCTCAGTACAGAAAAAAATTGAGTTCGCAATTAAATTGTTTTCTATTTCAAAAAATTGTACGGGTCTTTCTACTAACTTAACGATTTGTGACATGCCTTCTGTAATGATTTCTTCTATAGATTTAGCATGTTGAAGCCTACGATTCGTATCAAGGAGCACTTCCATTCGATAAGATTTACGAACAGCTACAATAGTTTGTTCCTTTATTTTTTTTGTTAAGCTACTTGTAATCACTCCTGAAAGGAACATGATAACAAAGGTCATCGGATAGTCGCGATGATAGGCGTTAAATGAAAAGCGTGGTTCTGTAAAAAAGTAATTAAAAAGCAGTACGGCTATGATGGAGCTAATAATGCTCATCATCCATCCTGATGACCAAATGGCAAGAATTAAGACACCTAAAATGTATATAGTGATGATGTTCGAGTCGCTTACACCAATTTTGTTAAAATATAGCCCAACAACTGATATGATGCCAAATACTACAGCCATTTTTAATAAGTCAAGCCATTCAAATGACAACTTATTTTTTACAGTAGGGAAGTAGAATTGTTCGTTTTCCTGATCAGGCACTATGTGTATTGCTAAATTCGGTACAAATTCGTTGAGTCGATCACTAATTTTCGTACTTGGTCGCCACCATTTTTTTCTCATACTAGTTCTACCGATGACTAATTTGGTAACACCACTAATTTGTGCATAGTTGGCAAGGGCAGCAGCTACATCATCTTCCTGAACTATTACGACATGACCGCCAAGCTGTTCAACAAGCTTTAGATGCTGCTGAAGTCGTTCAGCATTCGCGTTATTTTTATCATGCTCCTGTACATTTTGTACATAAAGAGCGGTGAATTTACCATGTAATGCCTGTGCAAGTCGAGCGGCAGTTCGAATAACCTTGGCATTGGTAGGAGAGCTGCTAATACCAACTAGTAAATGCTCCTCGATTTGTACAGGATTTTTCATAGATTCACAGCTGTTTACCTGCTTATAGTTAATTGTATCGGCAGCTCTTCGTAGTGCAATTTCTCGAAGTGAGACTAAATTTTGTTTACGAAAAAAAGCTTGCAATGCTTTTTCAGCTTGTTGTTTTACATAAATTTTACCTTCTTGTAGGCGCTGAATTAACTCATCTGGTTCAATATCGACAATTTTTATTTGTGCAGCTTGATCAATTAAATAATCTGGAATACGCTCCCGTACTTTTATTCCTGTTATTTCCTCTACAATATCTTGTAGGCTTTCAATATGTTGAATGTTTACTGTTGTATAGACATGTATACCCTTTGCAAGTAATTCCTCTACATCTCCAAAACGTTTCTTATGACGCATCGTTGGAACATTGGTATGTGCTAATTCATCAATAAGGACAATTTCCGGTTTACGCTTCAGTACTTCATCAATATCTAATTCCTGAAAAGGTTTCCCATTATAAATTATTTTTTTCGTAGGGATTTGCTCAAGTCCCTCAAGTAAAGCTAACGTATCTGGACGAGGATGTGGTTCTACATAGCCAACTACCACATCTTTACCAAGTTTTTGTGCTTGATGTGCTGCATCAAGCATTGCATAAGTTTTACCTACTCCAGCAGCATAACCAAGAAAGATCTTTAATTTCCCTACAAATTGTTCTTCCTGTTGAATCCTCGCTAAAAACGTCTCTGGAGTTGGACGTGTATTTTCCATCCTCTTTCACCTCAATTGTATTATAGCGCTATCTTCCATTAAGAAAGTATTAAGATTTTCCTTCTTTATAGTTTCTTAATAGAAAAAGCGATTTCCTAACACTACATTAATTTGAAAGCCAGTATGATGAGAGCATCCAAAAGAGAGAAGGGGTGTTTCGAATTGACGGATTTTTATATGATTGGCTTACTCATCATAAGCTTTGTATGTCTTTATGCGTTAACCGCATGGTGCTTTAAGCTAGTCGAAGAGAAGTAAGGGGTAATAACAGGCGTATTGATTAAGAAAATGTAGGTTTAATTATTGGCTGATAAAAGAATTTTTTGTTGATATTTTGCTAGTGTATACCTATTTTAACTGATTGTAGCGTAGGGCTACTCGACTCCCGCTGGAAAGCGAGACAGATGAGACCCTGCAAGGAGCGAATGTTTTCTGTGCGAAAGCGAAGCGTCAGCGACAAAGCGAGTAGCCCGTAGCGGAAATCAGAGCCTTCTAAATAATTAGAGGGATAAAAATGGTTAATCAACACATTAGGGGGAATAAAAATGTGGATTATTATGGGGATTGTACTTGTGTTCCTTTTCGGTTATTTAGGGCATGCATTACTTTATCCTGAAAACTATTAATAGGCTTGTAGGAGGTATTGCGGTATGTGGCAAATCGCCATCGTATTAATTATTTATTTACCGATCGTTATTTTAACTGGGCACTATCTATTTCGGGTAACCATGCAACAAAAAACATGGTTTGATCCAATAATGGATAGATTTGATGCCGTTATTTATAAATTAAGTGGCATTAAGCAAGTGGATATGACTGGAAAACAGTATATACTTTCATTAATTTTGTCGAATGCCTTTATGGTGTTTATTGGATATATTCTATTGCGCATTCAAGCTATGCTGTTTTTAAACCCAAATGATATTGACAATATGGAAGCAACACTTTCTTTTAATACTATTATTTCCTTTATGACGAATACGAATCTTCAACATTATAGTGGCGAATCAGGACTTAGCTATTTATCACAAATGTTAATCATTATCTTTATGATGTTTACATCTGCAGCTACTGGATATGCCGCTTGCATGGCGTTCTGCCGTCGCCTTGTTGCTAAAACAGATACTATAGGGAATTTCTTTGTAGATTTTGTTCGCGTTATTACTCGTGTGTTAATGCCTTTATCTATTGTTATTGCCATTATTTTAGTATCTCAAGGTTCTCCGCAAACCTTAAGTGCAAATCAAACTGTTCAAACAATAGAAGGTAAAGTTCAGGATATTGCACTTGGGCCTGTGGCTTCTCTTGAATCCATTAAGCATATAGGCACTAATGGTGGTGGTTTTAATGGCGCGAATTCAACGACGCCTTTTGAAAATCCAACGGTCATTTCTAATATTGTGGAAATGCTATCTATGATGTTATTACCTGGTGCTTGTGTAGTTGCATTTAGTTTAATGGTCGCACATAGAAAAGAGAAAACGATATTTGGCAAACAAGGGCTATCTATTTTTGCGGCGATGAGTGTGCTGTTCCTAGTTGGATTGGTTACTGTGTATGTGGCTGAGAGAGCGGGTAATCCAATCATTAGTGAGCTCGGAATTTCCCAGGAGCTTGGGAGTATGGAAGGAAAAGAGATGCGCTTTGGGGTAGCGCAATCAGCGTTGTTTACAACAGTGACTACAGCTTTTACAACGGGATCTGTTAACAATATGCATGATACATTAACACCGCTTGGTGGTCTTATCCCGATGTTTAATATGATGCTGAATGTTGTGTTTGGAGGCAAAGGAGTCGGCCTGATGAACATAATGATGTATGTGCTACTGACAATTTTCATCGCCTGTTTAATGATTGGTCGAACACCTCAGTTTTTAGGCAAGAAAATCGAAGAGAAGGAAATGAAGTTAATTGCTCTTTGTATATTAATCCACCCTGCTATTATCCTACTATTTTCAGCACTTGCAGTTACAACAACAGCAGGGGTAGCGGGCATAACGAACCCAGGTGCACATGGGTTATCGCAAGTTTTATATGAGTTTGCATCGGCCTCTGCGAACAACGGGTCAGGTTTTGAAGGATTAGCCGACAACTCAACATTTTGGAATGTGACGACAGGGCTTGCAATGTTCTTTGGACGTTATTTGACGATTATTATTCAACTAGCTATAGCGTCTTTACTTGCTAAAAAAATGTTTCATAGGGATTCGGTGGGAACATTGAAAACGGATAATACAACCTTTACATTTTTACTTGTTGCTATCGTTTTAATGATTGGTGCTCTTACGTTTTTACCAGCATTAGCTCTTGGGCCAATTACAGAGCACTTACAACTTTATCTTTATTCAGCTTAAGACTCCTACCTTTAATGTGGTGAGATGAATGTGGATGTGGCTCCTTTTCAGTGGAATACCTACTGAAATAGAGGAACTCAGTCTAAGAACGCCACGTCCTGTGACGACGACTGAGTGACCAACATCGTGTTGGCCTCCGGCGGATGTCAAGGATATTGAAAGGAATAAATTGTGCGTGCACAATTCAAAATCCGGACGCATTGTTTATCTGCGCGAAAGCGAAGCGTCAGCGGCAATTACGCCAAGGCGAAATTGATTTTTAATAAGGAGAGACACTTATGGAAACAGCAAGAAAAAGTTTTATTACGGGCACTATGTTTAAAAGCTCTATGAGAGACGCTTTAAAGAAGTTTAGCCCAGCATATATGGTGAAAAATCCTGTTATGTTTGTAGTAGAAATAGGATTTATGTTCGTACTGTTATTAACACTTTTTCCGAATATGTTTGGTAACGAGGTAGGAGAACATGACCGATTGTATAATGCGATCGTCGCTGTCATTCTTTTTGTTACCATTCTATTTGCTAATTTTGCTGAGTCGATTGCAGAAGGACGGGGGAAGGCACAGGTTCAAACATTAAAAAAGACGAAAACAGTGACACAGGCTCGTGTTTTGCTTAGTGATGGCTCTGAAATACTTAAACAGGCACATGAGTTAAAAAAGGGCGATATCGTTTTAGTTCAGGCAGGAGAGGTTATTCCAAACGATGGTGAAGTCATTGATGGAATTGCAACAGTAGATGAATCGGCAATAACGGGTGAATCTGCCCCTGTTGTAAAGGAGCGAGGTGGTGATTTTTCATCAGTGACAGGTGGCACGACGGTTACGAGTGATTGGCTGATGATCGAAATTACCTCGATGCCAGGGGAATCATTTTTAGATAAAATGATTACGCTCATCGAGGGAGCCAGTCGTAAAAAAACGCCAAATGAGGTAGCGCTAAACACACTTTTAGTAAGCTTAACAATTATTTTCTTATTAGTTGTTGTGACACTCTATCCAATGACAACTTATTTAAATGTTCCGATTTCTATCGCAACATTAATAGCCCTGACTGTTTGTTTAATTCCTACAACAATTGGAGGATTATTGTCGGCAATCGGTATTGCAGGAATGGATAGGGTAACACAGTTTAACGTTATTGCGATGTCTGGAAGAGCCGTAGAGGCGTGTGGAGATGTAGATACTTTAATATTAGATAAAACTGGAACGATTACTTATGGCAATCGCATGGCAGCTGAATTTCTTCCAGTAAAAGGGGTGGAAAGTAAAGATTTGATTCAAGCTGCATGGCTTAGTTCTTTAACAGATGATACACCTGAAGGAAAATCAATTTTGTCACTTGCTTGTGAATTAGGAGTGAATACTGACGATGAAGAAAACATTATCAAGTCGAGTGAACATATTCCATTTACCGCACAGACACGCATGAGCGGATTGGATATGAAGGATGGTACAAAAATTCGAAAAGGAGCCTACGATACGATAAAAAAAGAAAGCATGAATGCAGGTCATAACATTCCTACAAATATGGAACAGCTGATTCAGCAAGTATCTTCTGTTGGTGGAACACCGCTTGTAGTAGCGTTAAACGATAAAATTTTGGGGGTTATTTACTTAAAGGATGTCGTAAAGGCTGGACTCAAGGAACGCTTTGATCAGCTTCGTGCAATGGGTATTAAAACGATCATGTGTACAGGAGATAATCCACTAACTGCAGCAGCTATCGCAAAGGAAGCTGGCGTAGATAGCTTTATTGCAGAAAGTAAGCCAGAAGATAAAATTCAAGTTATTAAAGATGAGCAGGCACAAGGTAAAGTTGTAGCTATGACTGGTGACGGTACGAATGATGCGCCAGCACTGGCACAGGCGAATGTAGGGCTTGCCATGAATTCAGGAACGAATGCAGCGAAGGAAGCTGCTAATATGGTCGACTTAGATTCAAATCCAACTAAAATTATAGAAGTTGTAGAAATTGGGAAGCAATTGCTGATGACTCGAGGTGCCTTAACAACATTTAGTATTGCAAACGATATCGCAAAATATTTTGCCATTATCCCAGCTATGTTAATGGTTGCTGTACCTGAGATGAGTGCATTAAACATTATGAATCTCAATTCACCTACAAGTGCGATTATTTCTGCTTTGATTTTTAATGCGGTCATAATTCCATTGTTAATACCAATTGCAATGAAAGGCGTCAAGTATAAGCCAATGAGTGCTGCAAAATTATTAAATAAAAATTTACTTATTTATGGCGTAGGCGGTATTATCGCTCCCTTTATTGGTATTAAGTTGATTGATTTATTAGTTGGACCACTATTTCATACGTTTGGGTTATAGGAGGAAGCTACATGCGAAAATTTTTTGAAAACTCAAAACAAGCATTACTTATCACACTAACAATGTTCGTTTTATGTGGTTTTATATACCCGTTTGCAGTGACTGCATTAGCCCAAGGGTTGTTTCATCACAAAGCAAATGGCAGTTTAATAGAGATGGATGGTGAAACTGTTGGCTCAGAATTAATCGGTCAAGCTTTTACGGCACCAGAATACTTCTGGGGGCGTGTCTCAGCTGTTAATTATAATGTTTATATGAGAGAGGATACGATACCAGACGAAAAGGGTCGGGTGAATTATAGTGGTGTTAGCTCTGGAACGTTTAACTATGCACCATCTAATCCAGAATTGAAAAAACGGATAGAAGCAGATATCGAGAAGTTTTTACTAGCAAACCCATCCGTAAAACGACAAGATATACCGGCTGATTTAATGACCGCTTCAGGTTCAGGATTGGATCCACATATCAGTGTGAAGGCTGCAGAAATACAAGTCGAACGTATTGCCCAAGCAAGTGGGCTCTCGGAGGGGGAGATTGAAAAAATTATAGAAACTAATACGGAAGAACGTGCATTTGGGATATTTGGGGAGAATAAGGTGAACTACCTTATGGCCAATCTGGATATTATGAAAAAAATAGAGGGAAAAGAGGCTCATAAATAAAAGTTGGGATGACTTATGTGAAAACGTATGCCATGAAAAGTGATCTTCGTTACAACTGGGCGACACCTATATAGGGGGAAACAATTTTAATAAATCAAAAACAGGTAGAGAAACTATTTTCTCTACCTGTTTCACTAAATAAATTAAGCTTGTGAATTTACAAGGATTTTAATATGGTTTCGCTCTTTCATTAGTGCTTCAAAGCCTTCTGTTACGACTTCCTCAAGAGCAATTCGTTTTGTCACAAGTTTTTCAGCAGGGAAGTAACCTTGTTTCATTAATTCCATAACTGCTGGGAAAATATCGCGATAAGCAATAATACCTTTTACAGAACGCTCTGTTAGTACGATATTATTAGGTAGAATAGAAGCGTCTGTTTCCCAAATAGAAACGATAATTGTTTCACCTTCAAATGTTGTTGAATCAATCGCTTGCTGCAATACGACAGGAACACCTGTAACTTCAAATGCAACATCTACGCCACCATTTGTTAAATCATGTAGACGAGCTACTGCATCCTCATCTTTAGGGTTAATAACGGCTGTAGCGCCAAGCTCTAATGCTTTAGCAGCACGCTCTGCTGAAAGTTCTACCGCATAAATTTCCGCTGCTCCAGCTGCTCGTAATGCCTCGATAACTAGAAGACCGATTGGTCCAGTACCAAAGACAGCTGCTGTATCGCCAGCTTTTAGTTTACTTTGACGAACTGCATGTAATGCTACTGCTGCTGGTTCAACAAGTGCACCTTGTTCATAGGAAAGACCCTCGGGCATCTTGTGTACCATTTTTTCTTCAACCATTGTATATTCAGAGAAACCTCCGCCACCGCCAGAAAGACCGTGGAATCCTAAATGCTTACAAATATTATATTTTCCTTTTTTACATGCGGCACATTCGCCACACGCAAGTATAGGTTCTACAACGACAGGATCTCCAACTTGTACCTTTGTAACACCTTCGCCAATTTCTACTACTTCACCAGAAAACTCATGGCCCATAACAATTGGCGCAATATCTTTACTTACATAGTGAGGTTGTTCCACTGGAATGAAAATTGGGCCAGCTGCGTATTCATGTAAATCACTACCACAAATCCCTGTCCAATGTACTTTAATTTTTACTTTTCCAGGTGCGATTACTGGTTCTTCAATATTTTCTACACGGATGTCTTTTGCTTTATACCATCTTGCTGCTTTCATGATAAGTCAACCTCCTCTAGTATCTTACATTTTTATCGTAACATATGGTAATTCTTCAAAGCATTAGTTAACAATGAATTGACATAAAAAATACTTATTCATAGCTTCTCAACAGCATTATGGTGCTTTCAGCTTGTCGACAAAATAATAAATATAAAATAAAGTGTCATATGTGTTGATTAACCATTTTTATACATTCCAATTAATTTGAGGAGGCTGATTTCCGTTACGGGCTACTCGCTTCTCCACTACAATCAGTTGAAATGAGGGAATATTAGCAAAATAGCAATGAAAAATCCTTTTATTGCTTAGTGATAAAAGGATTTTTCCAAAAGTCAGCACAAGTGCCTGAAAAATGTTATTTAACTTCAAGTGATGCATTTTGTAGCATTCACCACTCTTCATGAAAAATCAATGGTTCCTCATCATTAATATGATTAGTTCGAATCAAAATAGTATTAACATTATGTTTAACTACTAAATAATCTAGACTAAATTGTGATAGAAGCTTACCGTAGAGGAAACGAGACAGTTTTGAAACTCCTCACAAAATGGGGCTTTTGTCTATAAGTCTGAGCGCTTTTTTTATTGCATATTTACTGCATTTCGAGTAACTTTGATAAGGGCTTTGCTACAGCCATGATAAAAATATAAAATGATGTTCATGCTTGAGATAAAAGGACGTTAATATACCTGGAGTTCGAATCATGATACAATGTGAAAGATGTTAGGAGGAACGAATTATGTCAAAATATACTGATTATAATTTTCAGCCATTTTTGCAGGACGCAATTGCAAAACTTGGCTTTACAGAACCAACGCCGATTCAAAAGGAAATCATTCCGCTATTATTAAAGGGAAAAAGTGCAATCGGACAAGCGCATACAGGAACAGGAAAAACACATAGTTTTTTAATTCCAATAGTGCAACGAATTAATGCTGATAAGCAGGAAGTACAAGCTGTTATTACATCACCTACACGTGAGCTTGCACAACAAATTTTTGATGCGTTAAATCAATTAATAGAAGGAACAACAATCCAAGCGAAATTATTTATTGGAGGTACGGACAAACAACGCTCCATTGATAAGTTAAAAACACAACCACAAATTGTTGTCGGAACGCCAGGACGTATTCGTGATCTCGTTTCAGCGCAAGCGTTATTTGTGCATACGGCGCCAATTTTAGTTGTAGATGAGGCAGATTTAGCCTTCGATATGGGCTTTATAGAGGAAATCGATGGTTTTGCTTCCCAAATGCCAGAAAACCTTGAAATGTTTGTATTCTCAGCAAC
>Ga0209676_1002540_pt1 | contig 12706 bp, 14 predicted proteins | sample AraplaCvi_mLB_r2_FD_184282 | JGI IMG/M metagenome (GOLD analysis project Ga0209676, IMG submission 184282) | Arabidopsis root microbial communities from North Carolina, USA - plate scrape MF_Cvi_mLB_r2 (SPAdes) (version 2) | ecosystem: Host-associated > Plants > Roots > Endosphere | place: USA...
CACCTCGCCATCGTCCCGCGCATAGCGCGGCATCACCTCATCGCGCAGGCGCGCCAACGCGAGCTGCACGGTTTGCGCTTCGCTCTGGCGCAGGCGCGCCGCCATGTCCTGCAACGTGGCACGGGAGACGCTGAGGAGTCCGTCCTCGGCCCGGAAGCGCAACACGAACGGCTTGATCGCCATCGGCTATTTATACGCGCATGGGGCGACGATGAGTCCTCGGGGGGACGCGCGCGGCTTGGCGCGGCTCTGTCACGGCGACGCCCTCGCGCGGCCGTTCTTTGGCAGGTGGGCCGTCCGGAGCCGCGCCGTTTGACTAAGCTGGAGGGGCGGCAGGGGCCAACGCCGGGCGCGCAGCGCTGCAAGGGAGATCGCGATGACAAACACGAAGCTGCTGGTGCTCGACCTGGACGAGACGCTGGTGTTCGCCAGCGAGCGCGAGCTCGACCGGCCCGCCGACCTGCGCGTGGCCGGCTATCACGTGTACAAGCGGCCGCACCTCGATGCCTTCCTGGAGTTCGCATTTGCGCGCTTCCGGGTGGGTGTGTGGACCTCGTCCGGTCGTTTGTATGCCGAACCGCTGGTGGCCCAGTTGATGGCCGGTCGCGCCGTGGAGTTCGTCTGGGCCGCGCAGCGTTGCAGCATCGCGCGGGACTGGACGACGGGTGGGCACGTCACCCAGAAACGGCTGGCCAAGCTCAGGAAACTCGGGTTCCGACTCGAAGAGATCATTGGCATCGATGACACCCCAGGCAAGTACGCCAAGAACTACGGCAACCTCGTGTGCGTACGCGAGTGGACGGGCGATCCACATGACGATGAGCTCGCGCACCTGGTGCCGTACCTCAACCAGCTGGCGCTCGCATCCAATATTCGCGCCGTCGAGAAGCGAGGCTGGCGTGCGACGCTCGGCAGCGCGCAGTAATGCGTAGATGATATCGGGTCGCAGGACGCTGACTTGGGGGGGCGATGAAGGAAACGTTCGAGAAGTTGAGCTGGGTGTCAATCACGACGAATGTCGCGATGGCGCTGTTCGGTGTTTATGCCCTGTGGCTACTAAGCATCGGCATGTCCGCGCCACGGTGGACACCCGAATGGATAAGTGCGCTCGCGGCCGCACTGGCGCTGCCGGTCGCCGCAGGAACCGCATGGTTCGCGGTGCTCGGCGCGTTTGCGCTCTGGCGCCGCCAGCAACGTGCGCGCAGCATGCAGATGCGCGCGGTGGGCATCGCCATGTTCGACGAGCTGTATCACAGGCTATTGGAACTGGAGGTGTTCACGAGCTACGAGCGATGGCACGAGTTCTACAAGAACGTCCATGGACAGGAGCCGAAGGCCTCGACCGCTCGAAAACGCCACAAGGCCGCGGGAGCACGCTATATCGCCTCGTTGACCACCGAGACGGAGATGGCAATCGCGAACTTCGCGGTACTGCGCGACAACCTGGGCGACCTGGATCCGGGTCAGGTCGAGGCCGTGCTCAGGCTCAATGCTTTCCTGTGTGGCATGCCGATCCAACTGCGCAAGATGGCAACGGGCTGGAACAAACGAAGCGCGCTCACCAAGCCAGTCGCCCTGACGGCCGACATGCAGCGGTTGCTTGACCTTGGCATCGGGGCGTGCGCCTATTTCCTGCACAAGCTGGACGGCAAAATTAGGTCGTTAGAACGCGCACGGAAATACGAAGCGTTCTTCATCCAGCAGCAGGCGATTCATAACGCGCAGCGGGCAACGTGAAAGCGCCACCCGTCCACGACCTGCAATGGTTGCATCACGGCGCTGCGCGACCGGCCTACTTGTACCACTACGTCCGGTGGGGCTGGTTTCGGCGGTGGCTTGCGGAGAAGACCGTGACGCTCTCCAATCCGCTTCGATGGGATGACCCCACCGAATGGCTGTGGACGAACTGGGTTCAACAGCACATTGCAGCCTCGGTGCTGTGCATGTGCTGGACCCGCAGCCAGCGGTCGGAAGCGAACTGGACGTTTGATCGCGGCAAACAATCGGCTTGGTCGGAGGCGGACAAGGCAATGGTGCGCGTCCGCACGACACTGGATCGCCTTTCCCGCGCGATAGCCGCTTGCGAGCAGCTGAGGGACGAGTTTCCAGGCAAGAGCTTCCTGGTGCCGATCACCTACGTTCCTGACCGCACCCTGGAGCGTCGCTTCTTCGGCCTTGCCCGCTGCAAGCCAGTCGCGAGGGAGGCAGCCTTGGCCCTTTCCTACAAGCGGTACCCGTACCGCCACGAAAAAGAGGTGCGCTGGGTCCATGTCACCCGGGGCAAGAAGCCTGTTCTGGCCCATCAGCCGATTCGCATCGACTTGGACACGCTTGTTGACCAAGTGATGATCGATCCTCGTGCGAGCGTCGACATCGCGCAACAGATTCGAGCTCAGGTGCGCGACTACGGGTTCGCCAACGACGTTAGCCACTCGCGCCTGTTTGAACTGCCGCGGCGCCTCCAGCCATTCGCGGGTCGGCCGCAGGAGTAATCGATCGCGGGCAGGAGTCTTCGCGCGATCGCTCCATGAAGCCAACCGGTCGCCTTGGGAATACGTTGCGCTCGCTGCACCACTGGCCGCTGGGCGGAGTAAGCTGACGCCATGAGCTCGCGCAATGACGCCGTTGCCGCCGACAGCACCGCGGAAATCGACGCTTTGCTGCAAGGGTGGGTCTTGGACGACGAGCAGCGCGCCGCGCTGCGTGGACGCAACGAATCCCCCGAACTGCAGGCGTCGAGAGTCAGCCGACTGCGCACGATCGTTGGCGGCCTGTATCTGCTGTTCCCCGAAAACCCGGACCTGCGGCGTGACTGGGTGCAGCGGGCGAATGCTGCTCTGGATGGGCGCAGCCCGGTGCAGGTGATCCTGGCGCACGAGGATGGCCTGCAGGTGGTCGCGCAGCTGATTCGCGCGCAACTGCAGCAGTAGCCATGGTCCCGAACTATCTGTTTCTCGACACCGAATGGGCCGATGCCGCGGGTGCGGAACTGGTCAGCCTCGCCTTAATCAGCGAGGACGGCCGGCACTGCTTCTATGCGGAATGCGCGCAGTTGCCGGCGGCTCCGACGCCGTTCGTTGCCGAGGTGGTGTATCCGCGCTTGGAACGCGGTGCCGCGGCACTGGACGAGCGGACACTGCGCGAGGCACTTCGAACCTTCATCGAGGAGCTCGCGCCGGCGTATGTACTTGCCGACTTTCCAAACGATATCCGGCTGCTGCGCGCCGTGCTCGCGGGCGACGGAACCGATCTCCGTCCAGGCCCGGAACTGATCACTACCGTGATGGACAAAGAGGGCGACACCGCAAAATGGGTGGAGGCCTGGTTTGGTGCCCATCCGGGCTTGGCGGCACGCCGCCATCATGCGCTGGTAGATGCGCAGGCATTGCGCATGGCATGGCGCGTGGTTACGGGAAGGATCAGCCCCGACGAGTGGCGTCGTACGGCCATCGACTGAACAACCGCGTGACTTCGCACAGACGGTGAACTGCAGGCGTCCTGCCCTCCAGCAGGCCGCCTCAGCGTGAGGTCATGGCATCGCGTTCAATCGCGAGGGGCGTCGAACGATGCTTTCAGATGCGCGACGAACGCGCGCACTTTAGGGGGCACCTGATGTGTGTAAGGCCGCACGAGATGGATGTCCGCAGACGCAAGGGACCAGCCATCGAGCAAGACCTGCAATTCGCGCGAGCACACTCGCGAGGCGACGGCAAAGTCGGGAACGATGGTGACGCCAGCCCCCGCGCACGCAAGCGCAATCATGCTGTTGACGTCATTGGCCTTGAAACGCGCGTCCAGGTGCAGCCCGTATTCCGACCCGGACACGTGGCGGAACCGGAAGGAGGTGGGACGGGTGATCGCAGAGAGTGCGATGAACGAATGGCTGGCCAGGTCCGAAGGATGGGCGGGTGCTGAAACACGCTCAAGGTAGCCTGCAGACGCCACCGGGATCAGACGGAAGTTGGATAGCTTCGTGGCGACCAGGCCCGAGTCTTCAAGCCCGCCTAGGCGGACTGCAACGTCAATCCGGTTCGCGACGAGGTCAATCACGTGGTTGTCGGTGATGAGCTCGAACTCGAGCTCGGGATGTGCGAGCCCGAAGGCGGCGACTGCCGGCGCGAGCACGGACACGAAGTAGTCCGCTGGGACGGTGACGCGAAGCTGCCCGAAAAGCCCACGCCGACCTATGGCCGACATTGCATCATCGATTGAACGGAACAGTGGCGCAACCATGGCTTGTAGCTGGACTCCGTCTTCGCTCAGCTGCACGTGACGCGTATTGCGCACAAAGAGCGCCACCCCCAGCTCCCGCTCGAGGCGGGCGACGTCCTTGCTGAGGACGTCTTTGCTGATGCCGGTCTGAGTCGAAGCGGCAGTGAATCCGCCCGCTGCGGCGACCGCCAGAAAGGAGCGAATCCGATCCATGGAGACGGGGCGAGTCATGGCGAACTGTCGACGTTTGGAAGACAGATTGTCTTTGAATCGCCTGTCCTGCGGGAGGTGTCGGCGGCGTAACTCCCAAGGTGCATCGCAGGCCTACTGCCCGCACCGGGCAGCAACGACAAGGAGATCGACATGGCTGTCGCCACCCTCAAGACCCTCTACTGCTTCCAGCACGCGACCGGCACCGACGGGGCGGTGAATACGGCGGTGTTCGGCCTGATTCCCGACGTGATCGCGCTCGGCCACGCGGGCGGCGCAGTGAAGGACGTTGTGGAAGCCATCCCCGGCGTCATCGAGGCGATTGCCATCGCCAGAAACGATCCGGACAACCTGTACCTGACATTCTCGACCGAAGGCGGCCGCGACAGCGCGTTCTGGCCAGGGCCCGGACGCGATACGGAGATGCGGGCCGGGCAATCCGTGTATCTGGGACTGAGTTACGAGTTCAACGGGTCGATGAACCTCTCGATGTGGGATTACGACGATGTGAGTCGCGATGATCTGTTGGGCTCCGTCACCGTCGAAGAGGCCGAGGCCGGCGCGGGTGAGTTCATCAAGAAGGCGTTCAGCACCATCGAAGGATCGTGCTATCTCCTCAGTTACAGCGTCGACTAGAGCGACGGGGCGGCGGTCGCGCTCGGTTTGCCCCGGTCCGTTGGCCCTGCGTGAGGCAGGCCGCACACTTCTGACAACATCGCAGACTGTCATTGGCTGGATTCGTCCACCTTCGTGACAGCCCGCGCGCCGTGGGAGGCATCATGGCCACTAATCAGTTCTCACGTCCTTACATGCATGGCTACGACTTCGGTGTCGGCGTCGACCGTGTGTCAGGCAGCCCCATGGGAAAAGTGGTTCGAAGCACGCAGACGCCAGTCGCGACCGCAGGTGCGGGCGTGGTAGACATTCGTATTGAGCAGATCCAGTCAACCGAGGAGCTTGAGACCGCCTTGGGCATCGATGTCGAAGCCAGTTGTGGCCTGGGCTGCTTCGGCGCCGGCGCATCGGCTCGATTCAACTATGCCAAGAATTCGGCAATCCAAACGAGCTCGTTGTTCATGGCCATCTCAGTCAATGTTGAGCTGGGATTTCTCAGCATTGATGATCCTGTTCTGGAGGATCACGCCGATCGCGCCGTCGGCAATCCAACCAGGTTCAAGGAGAAGTATGGCGACGGCTTCATCCGCGGCATTGCGCGTGGCGGTATCTTTGTGGGCGTCATGCGGGTGGACACGCGCAGTGAGTCCGAGAGTTTAGAGATTGCCGCATCGCTCAAAGGCTCGTACAAGCTGTTTTCGCTGGACGCCAAGACGAAGTTCGAAGAGGTATCCAACAAGTACCAAATGCAGTGCTTTGTGCAGATGTACCACGAGGGAGGGCCTACCAACTTACAGATCAACGACCCGACCGATCCGCGCGAGCTTCTGAACAACGCGAACCTCTTCTTGGAAAGCTTTCACACCCATCCCGAGGCATCGGCGAGACCCTACTTTGTCACGGTCGCTCCTACCACCATCGCGCGCGGCGAGTCCGAGCCGCCCAATGCGGTGGACTTGGAGAGGGCTCAGGACGTCCTCATCTATTGCGCCAAACAGCGCAGTGCCATCCTCGATCACCTCAACTTGATGGACTTCATCCGCGATAATCCGACCCGATTCAAGTTCGCGGAGGGCGTCAACATGCAGCAGGTCGTGGACGCGGCTCGCCACTTTCAGGCCGACCTTGATCTGGTGGCGAAGTGCGCGTCCAAAGCGATCAACCGTCCCACGCAGGCGGAACTGCCATCCGTATTCGCCGTTCGCGAGGGCACGACGTTTCCCCTCGGGAGATTGCCCGAACCGATGCCGGTCCAGGTCAGCGAAGACGGTGACGTTGTTGTACCGAACTTCAGGGAATGCGCCACCTGGTCGCAGTGCGTGAGCCTCGCGAAGGAAACCGGTCTGAAGCTGACCTATGAGTATCAAGGTGACTTCGCCGCCTTCAAAGTGCTCGACTTCCGCCCCGCGGGCGGCAGCCGCGTGCCGAAGGGAACGACGGTTACCATCACATGCCCGCCGGAGAGGCATGTCATCCTGCGTAGCGAGGCGCTGAAAGTCCAGCCGTGGCGACTCAGGGCGCTCAAACTATAGCGGCGCTGTGAAATGGTGGGTCCGCCCTTCGTCCGCCCAATGCCGGTCGGCGGTTCGGCTGCCGTCGTGCTCTGAAGTGAGATACGCGCCTAACGCGGCTAGTCGTTCGACCCCACCGCCCATGAGATAGTCGATGGCGCTGGTTCCGCCGAACATCGGCGCGGAGTTTGGCCGCTTGAGCCATGCGTGCGCACGCTCCGCAATGGGCAAGAGCGTGGCGAGGGCGGCATAGATGTTGAAAACATACGAAAGGCGCACGACCGTCGCGCCATCTACTGTGCGCGCTCCGTCGCGCACCTCGCGCAATGCTTCTTCCGACAACCCAAGCAGGTGCGCGGCTTCCCGCCTGCTCAGCGCCCACGCATCCGCGATCCGGAAGAACACGGGCAGCGCACGTTCCGCATTGGCGAGCAGTGCGGCGTCGATGCGCTCGCATCCGGCTTCGTCCGGGTTTCCGTCCGCGGGCGTCGGCGGCGGGCCTGGAGCGCTCACAGTATCACCACGCGGTTCGGGTCGAAATCAAGGTTCTCCGCTTGGTCGCGATTGGCGCCACGAGGATATCCCAACGGATTGGCGACGATACGCGCACGGCCGATGCGGTAGTCCGACGAGGTGTGCGTATGGCCGTGGACCCAGACGTCGACGCGCTCCACGAGGCGATGCAGGTCGGATGCGAACGCTGCTGAAAGCAGCGTGCCACGGAATCGTTCGGCTATCGAGCACGCCGAGGGCGCCATGTGTGTGATCACGACCGTCTTGCCCGCAAACGGTTCAGCGACTCTGGACTCGAGCCACGCGAGGTCTTCCTCGTGCCAACGTCGGGTGTCATCCGGTGTCAGCAGGCGGTGTCGGTCATCGGCCACTCGGATCCGAGTGTAATCGCAGAGGCGGCGGCAGGCCTCGTCCGCGGCGTCGAGGCGGTGTTCCGAACCGTATAGGTCGAAGTCGGTCCACAGCGTCGCGCCGAGAAAGCGCACTTGTCCGATGGTATGCACGCGTCGATGCAGCGCGTACACATTCGCACTTGCCGCTGCCGCGGCATCAATCTCGGTCTGCACTTGCACCACATCACGGCCGTAGGCTTCATGGTTGCCCGGCACGTATAGCACCGGGAAGCCCGCAAACGCGGCCTCGGCCCACGCAACAGCGCGGGGTCCGACATCGATGTCGCCGGCGAGAATCACTGCATCCGGCCGGGAACGAGCGAGCTCGATCGCAGGGAAAGGGTCGGCCTTGCCCTCGTACCATGTCTGCATGCCGTACCAGACTTCGCGGTGCAAGTCAGAGAGGATCAGCAGACGCACGAGCGCACTCCTGCAGTCGCCTCGCACGGGGCGGTCGGCAATGCCCCCGCCCACACGCGGGGCGCCTTGTCGCGCTCAGCCACCAGTAGGCCCATCTAGCCACCGTTCCTCGGGGACCGCAGTCCAGTACGTACTCGCGTCGGCCAACGCAGTCGAAACCAGAAGGTCCAGCAGGATCGGCCGCTTCCAGTGGCTTTCGGGCATGAAGCAGTAGTCCGCGGGCAGCAGCTCCTTGGCCTCTTGCTTTGCACTCAGCCAACGGCTGCGACGGCGCATCTCGTCGAGCATCAACCTCTGCGCCCGGTCTTCGTCCAGATTCGTACGCACCAGCGCCGCCGCCCCACCACGCACGCCGGCCCATGCCAGATAGCGTCGCCGGGCGAGGCTGAAGCCTGCCCACTCTTCACGCATCGTCTGGGCGATCTCGCCCGCACGCGTCGGGTCGAAGGCGTGGCGTCGCAGCAGGTGGGCGAGGTAGGTCTCCACCTCCGCGTCGGCCAGCGCCTCCCACAACTCGAGCTGGGCTTGCCGCGCGGCTCGCCGGCGCGACAGCTCGGCGAGGGAACCGTCTAGGGCCGGCAGCAGCCGCGAGGGACTGCCAAGTTCGAGGCAGTAGCGCCAGACCAGGGGTTCGTAGAGCGCCCGGCGAACGCCGATGCCGCCGGCCTCGCCCACGTCGACCAGGCCTACATCGACAAGGGTATGCACCAATGCTTGCGTTAAATGCAGACCGGTACTGAAAGGGGCGTTCACCGAACTCGACCGCTCAAGGGCGCACCAGACAGCCAAGCGCGTCCACCCGAGGGACTGCGCAAATTGGGCTAGGTCACGCTCGTGCGCGGGAAGGGTCTGTTGAAGGCGAGCACATGTCACCCGCGGCTCCGAGGGATGCTGCCGACAGGCTAGCAGCTCCGGCCTCGCGCCGCTACACATTTTTCATGTAAACGGTAGCCGCGCCATAGATTGCGTGTCGCCCCATTTCGACGGCGACCATGACCAGCAAGACCATCTACCGACTTGACTACCGGCGCCTTGTCAAGCGACTTCGAGACCGCCGGGTCGCCTTGGGATTGACCCAAACAGAGTTGGCTCGGGTACTGGGATGGCCACAGCAACGTGTCTCCGCGGTAGAAGCCGGGGCGCGGCGATTGGACGTCATCGAGTTCTTTCAGCTGGCGGCATCTCTTGGACTTTCGCCGCAGCGTGCAGTCCGCCTGCTTGAGCGCGTTTGAGTCGAGCGCGCCGTTGAGCCGGCGCGATCGCGCCTGAATGGCCACGCGCCGAGGATGATCGCGGCGGTTGCCGAGTAGGATCAAAAGCGTTGCGACGCCGTTATCCAGGCGAGGGAATCCGCGTCTGTCCGCGAACTCGTCGAGGACATGCCGAAGCGCAGCCAAGCAGACGCATGGCGCGATGCATCGCACGGATGGCGGACTGGAACCTCGGGTGAGATCTTTTCGGCACTCGCTGCGTTTTACGCAGGACCGCATTCACTGTAGCGTTGGACTCGGCATCGAGCTGAAGGCGTGAGAGGAGCGAGACGGCCGTGCTCGCGCGTAGCGTGCCAGGATCCCAGGCGGGGGTGACCCGTGCAGAACAATTCTGAGGAAAAATGGCTGGCTTCTCTCCCGGAGGTTTCCGACGCAGAGAAGGACCGGCGGATCCGGGAGGCCCTGGCCGATGTCCAAGCCGGCCGGACCATCCCGCACGAAGAGATAATGCGGTGGCTTGCCGCCAAGGTCCGGCAATGATCTGAGTGCGAATCGGTGGCTGCCGGACCAATGCAGCCGCGAACAAGCGGTAATCAGCCTCGGCCAATGGTGAAGCCGGAGCCCGTCGTTCGGAGCTCACGGCTGGTGTTTCGTTGGTGCTGTTCTGATGCTGGGCTATCCGAAGCACGGAGCAGGCGGCCAGCGTCGTGCTGGATACGCAGTTTCGGTTAGGCCGACAATGTCGATTGACTGAGGGCTCCCTTCGCAGATGCCTCGGCCTGAGGTGCGCAGACCCGAACATCACGTGCGGGCTGTGCGGTAATCCCTAGGCGAGACCCCCGTATGCTTGCGGAACGCAGTCGAGAACGACGCGACAGCGCTGTAGCCGACGGCCAATGCGATGTCACCAATCAGGAGCGGGGTGCTTTTAAGGAGTGCGCATGCCACTTCCATGCGCATGCGCGTGAGGTATGCGTGCGGGCTCTCACCGGTCGAGCGTTTGAAAGCCGTGCAAAAATGAAAACGGCTGATCCCGATCGTGTTCGCCAGCTCCTGCAAGCTGATGTCCTGGGCTAGGTTCTCGCGCATGTAATTCGCGACTCGTTTGACTTGCCACGGGTCGAGCCCGCGCGGCCCGCTGGCGAACGGCTTTGCCAGCGTCGAATGGGTGCGCAGCAGTTGAATGCAGAGCAGGTCGATCGCCTGCTCAAGAAGCAGCCGGGAGTGCGTTCCGGGGGAATCCGCCTCGTCGGCGATTACCTGCATGATCATGAAGAGGCGCTCATCCTGGGCGTGGATGCAATCCAGAAGATCGAATGCACGCCCCTCCGCCAGGCAGTCGGCGCAGTAAACCAGACGTTGGTGGCCCAAGTAGATGTTGGAGGTCGTGTTAGGGGTGCAACTGAACTCGCCCTCGTAACCTCGCGGCAAGTAAGTGACCGTGTGACTGCGGGCTTCTACCTCCTTCCTTCGGCCATCGATCATCGAAGCGGCCTTCCCGCTGCCTGCATAGGTCGCGGACAGGACGTGTTCCTGCATGGGCTTGACCACCGCTTCAAAGGCCCCGTGAGCCCAGCGACCGGTCACGCGGGTTTCACCTTTCAAGACATCATCGAGAACTGCAGGTCGTACCCTCGCGATCCGCGCCACTTCCTCCACAGAGCTGCTGAGACTGCTTGATGCCATCGGAGACCTCGGGGCTTCAGGCCGGGCCCGGCCAGTACAATGGTTCCCTGCGCTCGGCCATCTGCTGCGATGGAGCCCTCGCGACGGGCGATAACTAGTGCGTGGCGTTTCGATACGCTCGGGGCGAGGTTCCCGCATACCGGCGGAATGCCGTCGAGAAGGCTGGCAGGGAGGTGTAGCCAACGGCTAGGCCAACATCTCCAATCGATATCGGTGTCGATCTGAGCAACTTGCACGCGGTGCGCATCCGTAGACGCGTCAGATACTCGTACGGCGCCATGCCCGTGGCAGCACGAAAGGCCGTGCAGAAATGAAAGCGGCTCTGGTTGACGATGTTGGCAAGCTCTTGCAGCGTGATCTCGGTGCCCAGGCGATCTCGCATGTAGGCGGTGACGCGCTTGACCTGCCAGGGGGCAAGTCCGTGGTGCTGTTGTGCGAAGGGGTACGCGAGAGTGGAGTGACCGCGGAGTAACACGGTGCACAAGAGGTCAAGTGCATGTTCAAGGAACATTACCCCGTGTGGGCCGGGCGCCGCCACCTCGTCGCGGATTATCCTCATGATGGAGTACAGCCTCGGATCGGTGCTGCCGACCCGATCCACCAGCTCAAACGTTCGGCCCTCGGCCAACAGGTCGGCAGTCCCCTGCAGGCGCTCGTGCCCCAGGAAAACGTTTGACACGTTGGCGGAAGCCTCATTCGTCCACTCGCCACCGTGGCCGCGCGCGACGATATGCACCGCACCGCAACGACTGGGGGCAATCACGCGTTTTCCATCGAAGAGGGATATCGCGTTGCCCGTACCCGAGTGCACCGCGCAGATGACGTGGTCCTGCATCGGCTGCGCTTCAACCTCAAACGCACTATGCGTCCAGGCACCTGTGACGCGTGTACGACCGTGCAGGACGGAGTCAAGAACCGGTGGCCCGATTCCGCCCGCGATCCGGGTGACTTCTTCGTTCGTTTCGCGGAGTTCGCGCGCAGCCATAGGATAAGACCCTGATCAGAGCCTGCCGAAAACCTACCTGGGCGGCGCATCCCTTAGCCGGCACACCTAAGTTATGAGCAGCGCATATCGGGGTCAATACACTACGAATGCGGATGCACGCGCGCGGGAAATCGTCAAAAACTGTGCCAGCGGCCTGGGACGCTTGCGCTCGCCGGACCATCCCGCTAGTGCGCATGATCGTAGAGCTGCCCCGGGATCACAGGATCCTCGAGGCCACCGGCCTCCAGCCATATCCGCGTGGATTCATGGGCGCGCACGATCAGGCTTTGGGCAGCTGAGTAGTCGTAGGGCGAAGTCGCCAGCGGGCATAGACTTGGGACAATACGCAGTTCGATGTGGCTTCCAAGCCAATGTTCGGCGTCCCGGGTGAGCTGCCCCGCGACGAGCTTCGCTACGGCGTGCATAGCCCGGCCAACGGCGCCTCGTGGCACCTGCCTCGGGGCGCAGGTGTATCCGGTCGGTAGGACAATCACGCGCTTCGCACCGAGCGCTACTGCCACGGAGATGGGTGCGTTATTGGCGACACCTCCATCCACCAGCATGTAGGGACCAATCTTGACCGGCGGAAAGATGCCGGGGATTGCGGTGCTGGCCAAGACAGCATCGACGACCGAACCGCTCGACAGAACCACCTCGCGGCCACTCGTTATATCCGACGCCACGATGTGAACGGGCATGGTCGCAGCTTCGAGCAGCGCGTATCGCAAGTGCCTTTCAAGCAGGGAACGCAGACCTTGCGACTCCACCAGGTACCCTCGGCTTCCAAACAGACCGGTTACCACGCTGCGCAGTTGAATGGGCATGACTTCCCTGCGGCGCACGGAGCACCACAGTTGTTGAAGTTCCTGCACGCCGCCAGACGTCGGGTTACCGGCAAAGTACGCCGCGTTGATCGCACCGGCGGAGGTCCCGACGAGGAACGCGGGGGTT
>Ga0209676_1002542_pt1 | contig 12696 bp, 10 predicted proteins | sample AraplaCvi_mLB_r2_FD_184282 | JGI IMG/M metagenome (GOLD analysis project Ga0209676, IMG submission 184282) | Arabidopsis root microbial communities from North Carolina, USA - plate scrape MF_Cvi_mLB_r2 (SPAdes) (version 2) | ecosystem: Host-associated > Plants > Roots > Endosphere | place: USA...
GCTGGTCACGGTGCTCGGCGTCGTGCTGGGCGTGGTGATGGCGGTGCTTGGCATCGCCCTGCTCTCGCCATGGCTGCAGTCGCAGTTCGGGCTGACACTGAGCCTTTCCGAACCTACACTGAACGAATGGCTGCTGATGGCGAGCCTGCTGGCCGCCGGTTGGCTGGCAAGCCTGCTGCCCGGCATCCGCGCCTATCGCCTCTCCCTTGCAGACGGCCTCTCGCCGAGGATTTGAACCATGCCCTTCGCACAAAAGACGATGTCGACCTTGTCCACGAGCAAAGCTTTCACTCGGCTTTCAATGCTGATCGCAGGTGCCGGCCTCGCGGCCGCTGCCTGGGCCGCCGAGCCTGCCCCCAAGGACACCACCGCCAGCAATCCGCTGGGTGGCAAGGCCTCGCCCGCAACGGCGGCCAAGCCCACGACCGGCCAGCCGCGCCAGATCACCTGGGAGGAGCTGGTGCCCAAGGACTGGGACCCGGCCAAGGAGTTCAAGGGCATGGACCTGAGCGCGCTCGACGACGGCGACCCGCGCGCCAACGAGCTGCTCATGAAGATGCAGGAGGTGTCGAACAACGCACCGACCAATCCGGCGATGAACGGCGCGGAGATCAAGATCCCCGGCTTCATCGTGCCGCTGGAAGAAGCCAAGGGCGAGGTCACCGAGTTCTTGCTGGTGCCCTACTTCGGTGCCTGCATCCACACGCCGCCGCCGCCTGCCAACCAGATCCTGCACGTGGTGCCGCAGAAGGGCGCCAAGTTCCGCGCCATGGACACCGTGTGGGTCACCGGCAAGCTGCAGACGCTGCGCAACGATTCGATGATGGGCGTGAGCGGCTATCACGTGAGCGCGGCCACCGTCACCAAGTACACCGGCGGCTCCAAGTAGAAGTAGAAGGCCGAGGAGGCCGCAGGAGGCCGCGGCCTCCGCCCCGTGTGGTTCTGCGCCGACAGGCTTGACGGCACGGAACCGACACAGACCGTTGCATCCGCGGCGCAAGCTCTGTCATCGCTTGCTGCCGAGTTCCGTTGAAGAAGTCCGGGCATGCCCCGGGCGTCTTCATGGAAATCCAGATGACAAAAAAACTCCCTACTGCCCCGCGGCTGTTGACGATCTCGCTGTGCATCGGCGCCCTCGTCCTCGCAGGCTGCGACAAGGCCCCCACGAACACTCCCGCCCCGCTCGCTTCGACGCAGGATCCGGCGACCTCCATCCCACCGCCTTCGGTGCCGCAGACGCAGCAGCAGCCTCCAGCCGCCGCGCCCGTGCAGGCCGCCTACACGCCACCCAGCGCCGAGCAGCTCTACCAGATGGTCGCGCCCATCGCGCTCTACCCCGACAAGCTGGTGGCGCAGATCCTGGCCGGCGCCACCTACCCCGACCAGATCACCGCGGCGCACGACTGGCTCGCGCAGAACCGCAACCTCAGGGCCGGTCCGCTGGCCGACGCCGCTAACCAGCAGCCGTGGGACCCCAGCGTGAAGTCGCTCACCGCCTTCCGCCCCGTCCTCGACCAGATGGCCGGCAACATCCCGTGGACCCAGGCGCTCGGGCAGGCCTACTACAACGACCCGGCCGACGTGATGAACGCGATCCAGGTCATGCGCCAGCGCGCGGCGAAGGCGGGCCGCCTCAAGAACAACGACAAGCTGCGCGTGGCCACTGCCGCGCCGCCGCCGAACTACGCACCCGCTCCCGACGTGCAGCCCGTGTACGCGGGCCCCGCGGTGGTCGAACCGCCGCAGGAGTTCATCACCATCGAGCCGGTGCAGCCCGACGTGGTGTACGTGCCTGCCTACGACCCGCAGGTGATCTACGGCGCGCCGCAGCCTGTGTATCCGGGCTACGCGTACGCGCCGCCGGTGCAGGTGGTGTCCACGCCGGGCTATAGCGGCGGCCAGGTGCTGGCGGCCGGTGCGCTCGCATTCGGCGCGGGCGTGATCGTGGGCGCCGCGCTCGAGCGCCACGACTGGGGCTGGCATTCGTGGAACATGAACTGGGGCGCGCCGCGCTGGCGCGACCGCGGCCCCGCCGTGCAGCCGGCGTATGCGCGGCCGGCGGTGGTCTACAACAACAGCACCTACGTCTCGCGCTCGACCACGGTGGTCAACAACGTGCGCAACGTCAACATCTACAACAACAACGGCGGACCGCGCGGTGTGCTCCCGCCGGGAGCACCGCCCAACTTCGCCGCGGGGCCGGGTGCCGCGCAACAGGTGCAGCAACAGCAGCAGCGGGCCCTCTTCGCCCAGCAGCAACAACAAGCGCAACAGCAACAACAGCGCCTCCAGCAGCAGGCCGCACTCGCGCAGCAGCAGCAACAACAGCAGGCGCGGGCGCAGCAGCAAGCCCAGCAGCGTCAACAGGAACAGATCCAGCGCCAGCAGGCCATGCAGCAACGGCAGGCACAGGACCAGTCCCGCCAGCAGCAACAGCAGATGGCCCAACAGGAGCAGACGCGCCGCCAGCAGCAGATGCAGCAACAGGCCCAGCAGCAGGCGCGCGACCAGCAGGCCCGCCAGGCGCGGGGACTGGTGCAGCCCCAGCAACCCCAGCAGGCGCAACTCGCACAGCAGCGCCAGCAACAGCAGGCCGCGCAGGAGCAGCAACGCCAGCAACAGGCCCAGCTCGAACAATCACGCCGCCAGCAGACTCAGCAGGACCAGATGCGGCGCCAGCAGCAGGCGGATCAGCAAGCGCGTGCGCAACAGCAGGCCCAGCGGCAACAGGAGCAGATCCAGCGCCAGCAGGCCCAGCAACAACAGCAGGCGCAGAACCAGGCCCGCCAGCAGCAACAGCAGATGGCCCAGCAGGAGCAGATGCGCCGCCAACAACAGGCGCAGCAGCAGGCACAGCAACAGGCCCAGCAGCAGGCCGCGCGCATGCAGCAGCAACAGCAGATGCAGGCCATGCAGCAACAGCGCCAGCAGCAGATGCAGCAGCAACAGGCCCGCGCGCAGCAGCAGGCGCAACAGCAGGCTCAACACCAGCAGCAGCAGGCCCAGCAACAGCAGCAACGCATGGCCGCCGCGGCCGCGGCACGGCAGCAGCAGCAACAACAGCACCAGCAGCACCGGCCCGGCGACCCCAGGCAGCAGCAATAGTGCGGCGCCCGGCGGCGCCTGCCGCCGGTCTCAGTTCTTGCCGATCTCGGTCAGCAGGCGCGTGACGAGATAGATGCGCGGCACGATCGAGTCGACCTCGATGTACTCGTCGCGTGCGTGATAGCCGAAGCCCGCGAGGCCGAAGCTCTCGACCACCGTGGCCTTGCCCGAGCGGCCCGCAAAGCCCGCGTCGGTGCCGCCGCCGGTCATCGGCGTCAGCGCGAGTTCGCGATCGATTTCCTTGTAGATGGCCTGCGCCTTCTCGGCCAGCGCGCGGCCCTTGTCGCCCGCGATGAAGGCCGGGCGGCCCACCTCCACCTTCACCGTGGTCTCGGTGTCGGGGATCAGCTTGCCGGAGGCAACCTTCGCCTGCAGCGCCTCGGCGAGCTTCTTCTCGGCGCCGGGCTGCGTGATGCGGATGTCGCCCTGGGCCTGCGCCTTCTCGGTGATCTGGTTGAGCGGGCCGGTGGCGCGCGCCACGGTCCAGTTGAGCGTGGCGCCGGGGATGTCCTTGGCGAGGTCCTTGGTCTGCAGCATCTGGTACGACAGCTCGTACAGCGCGTTGCGGCCCAGTTCGGGCGCGGCGCCCGCGTGCGACGCGCGGCCCTTCACCTCGAGCGTGGCGGTGGCGATGCCGGCCGCGCCGAGCAGCAGCGACTCGCCCTTGGCCACCGACTTCGCCGCCGTCGGCTCGAACGACAGCACCGTGTCGTGCTGGTCGGCGGTGGTGGCGATCAGCTCGCCGGAGCCGACCGAGCCCACTTCCTCGTCGGGGTTCATCAGCACGGTGAGCGTGTCGTAGTCGCGCCAGCCGGCGTCGGCCAGGATCTTCAGCGAAGCCAGCATGACCGCGAGGCCGCCCTTGTCGTCGGCGATGCCGGGGCCGTAGATGCGGTTGCCGTCGACCTTGTACGGCTGGCTGCCCAGGATGCCCGCCGCGTAGACGGTGTCCATGTGGCCCTGCAGCATGATCTTGCGCTTCCCAGTGCCCTTGAGGGTGCCGATCACGATGTCGGCGCCCGCGCCGGCCGTCGCCTTGCGGCGCTCGGTCTTGAAGCCGGCGGCCTTCAGCCTCCCCTCCACCACGTCGGCCATCTTGAGCAGGCCGTCGACGTTGAGGCTGCCCGATTCGATCAGCACCATTTCCTTGAGGTTGTCGATCACCGCCGGCTGCGCCTTCTCGGCCGCCGCGAGCAGCTTCGCATCGGGCGCGGCGTGCGCGCCGGCGGCGGCACCGAGCGCGAGACCGCAGGCCAGGGCCATGGAACGGAGCGGGAAGGAGGGCAAACGCAAGGTCATGGTGTTTTTCTCGGGAGTGGATGACGGCGCACAGCATATCCAGCCCGACCCGCATGGCGAGCAAATCGGGGACACGCCGCGAAGGCGGCCGGGCCATGGCGCGCCGGGCTCCGGTCCCGGCCCACGGTACTCAGTACTGTTCGAAGATGCGCTGCAGCTCCTTGGGATCGCTGGTCCTGGTCAGCCCCAGCATCAGGAGGATGCGGGCCTTCTGCGCGGTATGCATCATCGAGGTCACGAAGCCGGCTTCGGTGAACGGGCCGGTCGGCGTCACGATGCCGCTCACGGTGCGGGAACCGACGACGACGGCCACGCCCTTCTGCTGCGCGGCCTTCAGGCTCTGCATCGTGACCTCGGGCATGTTCGCATGGCCCACGCCAGCGTTGACAATGCCCCTGGCGCCGGCGGCCACGGCCGCGTCGATGAGCACGCCGTCCGAGCCCAGCGTCGTGTAGTTGATGTCCACGCGCGGCAGCTTCTGCAGACCGGAGACATCGAACTCGCTGTGCACCGTGTGCCGCTTCAGCGGCTGTGCGACGAAGAACGGCGTCGAGTTCTGCATGTAGCCCAGGTCGCCGCCGTCCAGGCTCTTGAAGGTGGCGACGTTGGTCGTGTTGGTCTTGGTCACGCTGAACGCGCTGCTGATCACCTCGTTCATGCTCACCATCACGCCCTTGTCGCGGGCCGAGGGGCTTGCCGCCAGCGCCACCGCGTTGACCAGGTTCAGCGGGCCGTCAGCGCTCATGCCGGTGCTGGGCCGCATGGAGCCCACCAGCACGACGGGCTTGGCGCTCTTGACCACCAGGTTGAGGAAGTAGGCCGTTTCCTCGAGCGTGTCGGTCCCGTGGGTGATCACCACGCCGTCGACGTTCTTCGACGCGAGGATCTCGTTGGTGCGCTTCGCCAGCGTGAGCCAGTTGTCGATGCCCAGCTTGGAGCTGCCGACATTGAAGATCTGCTCGCCCGTGATGTTGGCGAACTTCTCGATCTCGGGCACGGCAGCCACCAATGCCTCGACGCCCACGGGCTTGAGGCCCTTGCTCAGCCCGTAGTCGGTGAGCGCCAGACTGTCCGCGCCCCGGCTGGCGATGGTGCCGCCCGTGGCCAGGATCACCACGTTGGGCTTGGCCGGCGTCTGCGTCTGCGCGCCTGCCTGCCCGGCGCCTCCGAGGAGGCCGATGGCTGCCAGAAACGTCAAGGCGATCTTCTTGGGGTTCATGATTCGACGGTTTTGAAGGAAGGAGGAAAGAAAGAGAAATGCCGGATCAGTGCCGCTCGAGCACCCTGCCCGGCCGCAGGCCGGTGGGGCGCTGCCCGTCCCAGACCCGCTGTCCGTTGACCCAGACGCCCTCGATGCCGCGGCTGGCCTGCACGGGTTGGTCGAAGGTCGCGAGATCCGTCACGCGCTGCGGATCGAAGACCACCAGGTCGGCCCGCAAGCCGGGTTGCAGCAGGCCCCTGTCGCGCAGGCCGTAGTTGGCTGCGGCCAGGCCGGTCATCTTGTAGACGGCGGCTTCCAGGGTCAGCAGGCCCTTGTCGCGAACCAGCCGCGACAGCACCCGCGTGAAGGTGCCCCATTGACGAGGATGCGGGTGCGGGTCGAACGGCAGCCCGTCGGAGCCGATCATGGTGCGCGAGTGCGCCAGGATGCGCTCGACATCGCGCTCGTCCATCAGGAAGTAGATGGCGCCTGCGGGCGCGAGCCGCTGCAGCATGGCGTCGTCGTCCAGCCCCCATTCGCGCTGGAGCTCCGCGAAGTCGCGCCCCTGGGCGGACGGATCGCCCTTGGACCACGCGATGAGCGTGCGGCGCGCCAGCCGCACGCGGTCGAGCCGCAGCATGGTCGAGGTGGCCGGATAGGGATGGCAGTCGAGGCACACCGGCTGCATCGCACCGGCCTCTTCGATCCGCGCGAGCGTCTGCACGGAGCGGCCGTGGTTGCGCTCGCCCGCCAGCTTGTGGTGCGAGAACACGACGCGCGCCGCCAGCGCGCGCCCAATCTCCAAAGCCTCCTCGATGGCCTCGTCGATCCGGTCGGATTCGTCGCGCAGGTGAACCGCGTAGACCATGCCACCACGGCCCCGCATGGTCTCGCCGATGTCGATGATCTCCTGCGTGGTGGCGTGCTGCGCGGGCGGATAGAAGGTGCCGGTGGACATGCCGAACGCCCCCGCGTCCAGCGCTTCGGCCAGCAGCCCGCGCATGCTTGCGCATTCCTCGGGGGTCGCGGGCCGCTGCAGGTCGTCCATCGTGCTCACGCGCAGGCTGGCGTGCCCCACGAGCGGAATCACGTTGACCGCCGCGGGCGCTTCCCGCAGGGCCTGCATCCAGGCGGAGAAGGTCGGGTAGCGGAACAGCTCGGGCGGCCCGAGCAGGTCCAGCGGCTGCGGCAGCGGGCAGCCAGGCGGAACGGGCGCCAGGCTCACGCCGCAGTTGCCGGTCACCACCGTAGTCACGCCCTGCGAGACCTTGGGCACCATGTCCGGATGCGCCAGCAGGTAGCCGTCGTCGTGGGTGTGGGAGTCGATGAAGCCGGGTGCCACGGCCAGTCCGTCGAGCTCGACGACCTCGGCGCCGGCAAGCTCGCTTCCCGGCGGCAGGATGTCCGCGATGGTGTCGCCTTCGATCAGCACGTCCGCGCGGCGCGGCGGGGAGCTGCTGCCGTCGATCACCGTGCCGCCGCGCAGGAGCACCGGCGGCCGCGATGGCGTCGAGAGGCCCGCCATCAGTCGAGCTTCTCGATGCGGTTGCGCTCGATCAGCTCGCCCCAGCGCCTGGTCTCGCGGTCGATGGTGCGCTGGAAGTCGGCGGGCGTGCCGCCGGCCGGCACGGCGCCCAGCTTGGCGAGGCCCTCGCGCACGCTGGGGGTGGCCAGCGCGGCGTTGATGGCGGCGTTGAGCTTCTCGATCACCTCGCGCGGCGTGCCGCGCGGTGCGACCACGCCGCCCCAGGCCACGGTCTCGTAGCCCTTGATGCCCGCCTCGTCCAGCGTGGGCACGTTGGGCAGCATGGCGATGCGCCTGGCGCTGCTCACCGCGAGCGCGCGCACCTTGCCGGACGCGACCAGCGGGCCGACCTCGGAAGAGTTGGCGAACAGGTAGTCGATGCGCCCGCCCATCAGGTCCTGCAGCGCGGCCGGCCCGCCGTTGTAGGGAACGAAGAGCACGTCGATGCCGGCCATGCTGCGGAACAGCTCGCCGCCCATGTGGCCGGTGGTGCCGATGCCGGGTGCGCCGAAGGACAGCTTGCCCGGCTGCTTGCGCGCCGCGGCCACCAGCCCGGGCACGTCCTGGATGGGCGACTCCCTGGGCACGATCAGCACGTTGTAGAGGTCGAAGGCCTGGGCCACCGGCATCAGGTCGCGGTCCACGTCGTAGGGCAGCTTCTTGAACAGCGTGCGGTTGACCGCCAGCGTGTTCACGTTGCCGTAGCCGATGGTGTAGCCGTCGGCCGGCTTGCTCTTGATCTGCAGGATGCCGATGTTGCCTGCCGCGCCGGGGCGGTTCTCGATGACCACCGGCACGCCCAGCGACTTCGAGACCTCGTTGGTCACGAGCCGCGAGAGCACGTCGGGCGAGCCGCCGGCCGCCGAGGGCACGACGAAGGTGATGGGCCGCTCGGGCCACGCGGCCCAGGTAGGGGCCGAGCCTGCCAGCAGGCCGAAGGCGGCGGCCAGCACGGCCATCGGGCGGGAGAACTTGCGATGGGTCATCGGAAGGGGTTCTTTCGTGGAAGTGGGAAAGGGATGGCGCCTCAGTGCCCCTGGCGGCAGTGCGCGATCGCGGCCAGGGCCAGCGCGTCGATGGAGTCCGTGAGCACGCAGTCGAACTCGCCGCGCCGGTGGTGCGGAACCGCCAGCGGCAGCTCGGTGCAGCCGAGCACTACGGCCTTCGCGCCGCGTTCGACCAGCGCGCGGATGCCTTGTGCTGCAGGTTCCCAGGCGGCATCGACCTGCCCGGCCTTGACCGCCGCGATGGCCGCCACGCAATGGCGCTGCACGTCGTCGGCTGCGGGCACGATCGCCTCGTACCCCGCCTGCTCCAGCGCCCGCTGGTACAGGCCGAGCGCCAGCGTGGCCAGCGTGCCGAGCACGCCCACCCTGCCTTGCAGGACGTCGTGGCCCCGCAGGTTCTGCACCACCGCTTCAGCGATGTTCAGCACCGGCAGGCGGGTGGCGCCCTTCAGGTCGTCGAGCCAGAGATGGGCGGTGTTGCAGGGCACGGCGATGCAGCCGGCGCCCGCGGCCTCCAGCAGCCGGATGCCGCGCTGCATGGCCGGCAGCGGGCTCTCGCCGCCCTGCAGCATGGCGCTCGAGCGATCAGGGATGCGCGGGTCGTTGCACAGGATCGTCGGGATGTGGTCCTGGTCGACGGCGGCCTCGGTCAGCTGCACCATCCGCAGCGCGAAGGTCGCGCCCGCCAGCGGCCCCATGCCGCCCAGGATGCCCAGCGCTCTCGGCGCCGGCCGATGTGCGCTCATGGCAGCGGATCCCCCGCGCCGGTGCGCTCGACGATCAGGCGGTAGTGCTCCGGACGGCGGTGCTTGGCGAAGTTGAAGACGTGCTCGCGGAAGTGCGCACCCAGCGCGAGGTCGGCGCGCACGCAGATCACTTCGTCCTCCTCGCTCACCGTGCGCGCGACGATCTCGCCGGTCGGCGCCACGATCACGGAGCTTCCGATCATGTGGTGCCCGTCTTCCGAGCCGCACTTGGCTGCCGCCGCCACCCAGATGCCGTTCTGGTAGGCATTGGCCTGCAGCGAGATCAGATGCGTGGTGGTGCGCAGGTGCGCCGGCTCGTTCCAGTGGATGTTGAGCGAGGGCGTGTTGTAGCCCAGCACCACCACCTCGGCGCCCTGCAGCGCCATCACGCGGTAGGTCTCGGGCCAGCGGCGGTCGTTGCACAGGCACATGCCCATGCGCACGCCATCGGTGTCGAAGGCGCGGAAGCCCAGGTCGCCGACCTCGAAGAACTTCTTTTCAAGATGCTGGAAGGGAGCCTCGGGCTTGTGTTCCGAATGGCCGGGCAGGTGGATCTTGCGGTAGCGGCCCGCGATGCTGCCGTCGCGCCCGACGATCACCGCCGAGTTGAAGCCGCGCCCGTCCCCGGTGAGTTCCGCGTAGCCGAGATAGAAGCCCACGCCGAGCCTGCGCGCCTCGTCGAACAGCGGCTGCGTCGCCGGGCCGGGCATGCTGCGCTCGAAGAAGCGCTCGCGGGCTTCCTCCTCGGTCATCCAGTAGCGCGGGAAGAAGGTGGTGAGCGCGAGCTCGGGGAAAGTCACGAACTCCGCGCCGCGGCTGTGGGCCTGGCGCAGCATGTCCACCAGGCGTGCCACCACGGACTCGCGGCTGTCCGACAGGTGGACCGGGCCCATCTGGGCGACGGCGAGGCCGAGAAAACGTGAGGGAGAGCCTGGGCGCGATGTCATTTGAACCTTCTTCGTTGCAGCCGTGTGACTGGTGCAATCGATTATTCGAAGCGGTTCGCGCGACGTCGAATTCCGATTTGTCGCTCGGGTTTAACAGCGTGCTAAAGGCCTGCCTTCCGATGGTGCGCAAGCGCCCCGCCGCACCGGCGCAGGGCGCGGCAAGCCCCTCGGGCCGCGCTCAGCGCAGGATCTCGTCGTCGTCCGCCAGAGGCAGCGCCAGCCCGCGCTGCAGCAGCACGCTGTGCAGCGCACGCAGCAGCGCCTGGGCCGCGGGCGACAGCGGCTCGGTCTGCAGGTACACCAGGTCGGCCACGATCGGCAGCGCGTCGCGCACCGGTATCGCCACGAAGTGCGAGCCCAGCCAGCCCTGCAGCGAATACTCGTCCACCAGCGCCACGCCCGCGCCGGCATGCACCAGCGAGCAGGCGTACTGGGGCGAGGTGACTTCCACGCTGATGCGCGGCGAGGCATCGCGGGTCTCGAACATCTGGTCGATGCGCAGGCCCAGCGGCGAGCCGTGCGGATAGCCGATGAACTCGTGGGGCAGCAGCTCGTCCAGGCCGACCTCCTGGTACGCGGCCAGCGGGTGGCTGCGCGGGCAGATGCACATCAGGCGGCTGCTGGCCAGAGGTTTGGTGGCGAGGTTCGGGTGGTCGACCGGAAAGGTGGAAATGCCCAGGTCGGCCCGCTGCTGCAGGATGCGCTCCTTCAGCGCCTCGTGCGTGAGGCAGTGGAAATGGACCTGCACGTCGGGCATCGCGTTGCGCAGCTGCGCGATCGCCTGCGGCACCAGCGTCTGCCCGATGCTCGGGCTCGAGAGAATGCTCAGCAGGCTGCGCCGCCGCAGCGCGAGCTCGTGCGAAAGGCTGCCGATGCGCTGCACGCCGCCATAGACCTGCTCGACTTCCAGGTACAGGCGCCGCGCCTCCGCCGTGGCATGCAGGCGTCCCTTCACCCGTTCGAAAAGCAGGAAGCCCAGGCGCGTCTCGGTATGCGAGAGCAGCCGGCTGACGGCCGGAATGGAAACATGGAGCAGCCGCGCGGCGCCGCTGACGGAGCCGGTGATCATCACCGCGCGGAATACCTCGATCTGTCGCAGGTTCATGCCTGATTTTCCGATATCGGCGCGCCGACGATGTCCCCCGCGCGCTTTCCTTTCTGTAGACAATGGCCCGATCCAAACCGGTGAAAGGTTCAAGATGTCAGCCGACGACTGGTGGAAGCACGGCATCGTCTATCAGGTCTATCCGCGTTCGTTCCAGGACAGCGACGGCGACGGCATCGGAGACCTCGACGGCATCCGCGCCCGGCTGGACCACCTGGTCTCGCTCGGCGTCGATGCCGTCTGGATCTCGCCGGTCTACCCGTCGCCGATGGCCGACTTCGGCTACGACATCTCCAACTTCTGCGACATCGATCCGCGCTTCGGCACGCTGGAGAGCTTCGATGTGCTGGTGCGCGAAGCCCACGCGAAGGGGCTCAGGCTCATCATGGATTTCGTGCCCAACCACACCTCGGAGCGCCATCCGTGGTTCGTGCACAGCCGCAGCGCACGCAGCGATCCGCATCGCGACTGGTATATCTGGCGCGACCCTGCGCCCGGCGGCGGGCCGCCCAACAACTGGCTCAGCAACTTCGGCGGCCCGGCCTGGAGCTTCGATGCGGCCACCGGCCAGTACTACGCCCATTCGTTCCTGAAGGAGCAGCCCGACCTCAACTGGCGCAACCCCGAGGTGCGCGCCGCGATGTACGAGGTGCTGCGCTTCTGGCTGCGGCGCGGCGTGGACGGGTTCCGCGTCGATGTGCTCTCCCAGATCGTCAAGGACGCGCAGTTCCGCGACAACCCGCCGAACCCGGACTTCGCCGAGGGCCAGGACCCGTTCCTGCGCTGGACGATGCTCTACAACACCGACCTGCCCGAGGTGCAGCCGATCGTGGCCGAGATGCGCCGCGTGGTCGACGAGTTCGGCGACGCGCGCTCGTCGCGCGTGCTGATCGGCGAGCTCTACCTGCCGCTCGACCGGCTGGTCGCCTACTACGGCCCGAATGCGGAAGGCCTGCAGTTGCCCTTCAACTTCCAGCTGATCTCGACCGAGTGGCAGGCGGCGCACATCGACCGCTTCGTGCGCGACTACGAAGCCGCCCTGCCCCCCGGCGCCCAGCCGAACTGGGTGCTGGGCAACCACGACAAGTCCCGCATCGCGAGCCGCGCCGGGCCGCGCATGGCCCGGCTCGCGGCCATGCTGCTGCTCACGCTGCGCGGCACGCCGACGATCTACTACGGCGACGAGATCGGCATGGCGGACGTTCCCATTCCCGCCGACGAAGTGCAGGACCCGTTCGAGAAGAACAAGCCCGGCATGGGCCTGGGTCGCGATCCGGTGAGAACGCCGATGCAGTGGAGCGCCGCGGAACACGCGGGCTTCACGACCGGCACGCCGTGGCTGCGGCTCGCGGCCGACTGGCGCACATGCAACGTCGAGGCGCAGTCGCGCGACCCGCGTTCCATGCTGGCGCTCCACAGGCGCCTGATCGCGCTGCGCCGCGCGAAGCCCGCGCTGCACCGGGGCAGCCATAAAGCGCTCGAGGCCGGCGACGAGGTTCTCGCCTATGCGCGCGAATGGGAGGGACAGCGGCTGGTGGTTGTCCTGAACTTCGGCGCCGCCGCGGCACCGGTGCCGCCAGCGCTGCTGCCGCAGCAGCCTGTGGTGCTGGCGTCGACCGATCCCGAGCGCGCCGGATCGATCGATGGCCCGCTGCTGCTTGCGCCCGGCGAAGGCGTCGTGATCGGCACCTGAGCGCGACCGGGAAAGCGCGGCAGGGAATCAGGGCTTACCGCCCTGGATCTCGATGTAGCTGCGCGCGT
>Ga0209676_1002543_pt1 | contig 12692 bp, 11 predicted proteins | sample AraplaCvi_mLB_r2_FD_184282 | JGI IMG/M metagenome (GOLD analysis project Ga0209676, IMG submission 184282) | Arabidopsis root microbial communities from North Carolina, USA - plate scrape MF_Cvi_mLB_r2 (SPAdes) (version 2) | ecosystem: Host-associated > Plants > Roots > Endosphere | place: USA...
CGAAATGCTCGCCCTGATAGGCCATGCGGTGTTGCACGGCGATGCCGCCGCCGAGCGCCGCGACGCGATCGATCGAGCGATCCGAAATGGTTTCGGCGTGGTCGAAGAACCAGTGCAGTCCGTCGAGCGGGATCTCCCGGTTCACTTTCTCGAACACGTCCAGCGCGCGGCTGATCGTCTCGTCGTACGTGGCATGCATGCGCCACGGCCAGCGGTTCTGCGCGAGGATGCGCACGACCGCTTCCAGGTCGCCTTCCATGTTCGGCGGCATGTCGGGACGCGGCTCGCGGAAATCCTCGAAGTCGGCGGCGGAGAACACGAGCATCTCGCCCGCACCGTTGTGGCGGAAGTAATCGGTGCCCTGGCGGTACTTCGACGTGCGCGTCCAGTTGAGGAAATCCTCTTTTTCCTCTTTCGGCTTCTGCGTGAAGAGGTTGTACGCGAGCCGCACCGTGAGCTGGTCTTCGTCGGCCAGGCGTCGGATCACTTCGTAGTCTTCCGGGTACTTCTGGAAGCCGCCGCCGGCATCGATGACGCTGGTGACGCCGAGGCGGTTGAGCTCGCGCATGAAGTGGCGCGTGGAGTTGAGCTGGTAGTCGAACGGCAGCTTCGGCCCTTTCGCCAGCGTCGCGTAGAGGATGCTGGCGTTGGGCCGCGCGAGCAGCAGGCCGGTCGGATTGCCGCTGGCGTCGCGCGCGATCTCGCCGCCCGGTGGATCGGGCGTGTCGCGGCCGTAGCCCACCGCACGCAGCGCCGCGGCGTTGAGCAGCGCGCGGTCGTACAGATGCAGGATGAACACCGGCGTGTCGGGCGCGACGGCGTTGAGTTCGTCCAGCGTCGGCAACCGCTTCTCCGCGAACTGGTGGTCGCTGAAGCCGCCCACCACGCGCACCCATTGCGGCGGCGGCGTGACCGCCACCTGGCGTTTGAGCATCGCCATCGCATCGGACAGGCTGCGCACGCCGTCCCAGCGCAGCTCCATGTTGTAGTTCAGGCCGCCGCGGATCACGTGCGTGTGGTTGTCGCACAGGCCCGGAAGCACGCTGCGGCCCTGCAGGTCGATGACCTTCGTCGCCGGTCCGGCGAGCGCCAGCACCTCGCGATCGTCGCCGACGCGCAGGAAGCGGCCGTCGCGGATCGCCACCGCCGAAGCGCGGGGGCGCGTGCGGTCGAGCGTGGTCATGCGTGCGCCGTGCAGGATCAGGTCTGGCATCGTCGAAGTGCCCATTGCGGGAAGGACCGCCACCGACGTGGCGCCGACGGCCGCGCCGAGGAAGGCGCGCCGTCCCGCGTCCACGCCGGTGCGATGGGATGTCATGAGCGCGCGTCCGGATCGTCCGGCGCGGCGGGCGTGCGGCGGCACTGCGGCAGGTCGCCGAACACGTGCGGCCTGACCTGCTCGTCCATCCACGCCGTCGCCCGCGCGTCCTTGTGAAGGTAGTGCTTGAGCAGCGGCGGGATCTGCTCGCCCAGCAGGATGCCGAGCAGTCCGACCAGCGCGATCACCGGCGGCGCGGGCGAGCGGACGTTGAGCAACGCGTACACGATGCCGACGAGCAGGCCGGCACCGAGCGACAACACATACGGTTTCATCGTGCTTCTCCCGATGGAAGCGCGACGGTGCGACCCGGGGGAGGTGGTGGCCGCACCGCCGCGCTCAGTGCCCGCCTTCCTGCGCGCCGAACATGGCCTTCGCGTACTGGATGCCGATGCCGTAGCCACCGGCGAGCTCGCGCGCGATGCCGGTCGTCAGTCCGTACGTCTCGCCGCGCGCCCAGTCGCGCTGCAGTTCGAGCATGTACTGCAGGCTCGTCATCGGCACCGCGCCTGCCTGCACCATGCGGGTGACGGCGCGCTCGTGCGCTTCGTCGGACACATCGCCGCAGGCATCGGTGACGACGTACGCCTGGAAGCCCTGTTCGATCGCCGACAGCACCGGCCCGACGATGCACACGCTGGTCCACAGCCCGGCGAACACCAGCCGGTCCTTGCCGATTTCGTTGATGCGCTTGACGACGGGAACGTCTTCCCACGCGTTCATCGTGGTGCGGTCGTACACGGCGCTCTGCGCGAAGGTGTCGCCGATCTCCGGAAACAGCGGGCCGGAAAAGCTCTTTTCGGCGACGGTGGTGACGATGGTCGATACGCCGAAACCGACGGCCGCGCGCGACAGCAGGGCGGCATTGGTGCGCAGCGATCCGACATCGATCGAACGCACCGCGAAGGCCATCTGCGACTGGTGGTCGATCAGCACCAGCGTGTGATCCGTTGGGGTCAGCAACGTCGAACTCGGACCGGGGGAAGCCTTGGGCATGGGAGCGCTCCGACGGGGATGGCACGCGGACTCGCGTGCTGCGTCCAGACTGGCTTCGCTGGCCCGCCGCGCAAACCGCCAGCGGTAGGAATCGCGACTCCCCAGAACGGGGGATGCCGTGGCGATAACGCCATCGCGCGATCCGCACTCCCCCGAACAGGGGGTGCGGCCTCACCCCTCATGCGGGTACGCCGCCGGGCGACCGGCTTCCTATCGTGGACATGCCGGGCGCGCGCCACACCGCCGCGCCGGCCTTCCTCCGTGGCACCCAGGTGCCGACCACAGATCCGGCGAAGACCATGCCAAACGACGATCGCGCCAACCCCATCGACGAAGGCCGCCGCACGGTGCTGATCGGCGGCACCGCCCTGGCCGCCGCCTCGCTGCTTCCCCTCGTCGGCTGCTCGTCCTCCGAGCCGCCGCCGGCGACGCAGGCGACTGCCACCCCCACTCCCCCTGACGCAGGAATCGCAAAGACCATGAGCACCATCACCACCAAAGACGGCGTCGAGATCTACTACAAGGACTGGGGCACCGGCCCGGCGGTCGTCTTCAGCCACGGCTGGCCGCTCAACGCCGACAGCTGGGAATCGCAGATGTTCCATCTCGCCTCCAACGGCTTCCGCTGCATCGCGCACGATCGCCGCGGGCACGGACGTTCGAGCCAGCCATGGGACGGCAACGACATGGACCACTACGCCGACGACCTGGCGCAGCTGCTCGACAAGCTCGACGTGAAGGACGCGATGCTGGTCGGCTTCTCCACCGGCGGTGGCGAGGTCGCGCGCTACGTCGGTCGCCATGGCACCAAGCGGGTGAAGAAGGTCGCGCTCGTGTCGGCCGTGCCGCCGATCATGGTGAAGACCGACAGCAATCCCGGCGGGCTTCCGCTCTCGGTATTCGACGGCATCCGACAGGGCCTTGTCGCCAACCGCGCGCAGTTGTTCCTCGACATCCCGTCCGGCCCGTTCTTCGGCTACAACCGACCGGGCGCCAAGCCCTCGCCGGGCGTCATCAACGCATGGTGGATGCAGGGCATGCTCGGCGGCCACAAGAACACCTACGACAGCATCAAGGCGTTCTCCGAGACGGACTTCACCGAAGACCTCAAGCGCTTCGACGTGCCCACGCTGATCATCCACGGCGACGACGACCAGATCGTGCCGATCGATGCCGCCGGTCGCGCGTCGGCGAAGCTGGTCAAGGACAGCAAGCTGATCGTCTACGAAGGCGCGCCGCACGGGATCACCGACACGCACAAGGACCGCCTCAACGCGGACCTGCTGGCCTTCGCCAAGTCCTGACGCCGCACCGTCGCCGCGAACGTCCGCCGGCGCGAACGCTGGAGTGCTCGCCATGCTCAACATCTCGCCGTTCGGAATGTTCCACACCGCCATCGCACTGGTGGCGGTGTTCTTCGGGATCCGGTCGCTCGTTCGTTACGGCGAGATCGGAACGCGCACGCGTTCGGGCGCGCTGTATGTCTGGCTGACGGCAGCTACCGCGTTCACCGGGCTCTTCATCTTCCGCCATGGCGGGTTCGGCGCGCCGCACATGCTCGCGATCGCGACGCTGGTGGTGCTCGCGGCCGCGGCCATGGCGGAGCGCGCCGGCGGATCGGGCCTCGCGCGATACATCACCGTGCTGGGCAACTCGCTGACGCTGTTCTTCCACCTGATTCCGGGACTGACCGAGACGGGCACGCGCATTCCGATCGGCGATCCGGCCTTCACGGGTCCGGAAGATCCCGTGCTGAAGGCAATCGTCGGCGTCGGTTTCCTCGTCTATCTCGCCGGCGCCGCGGTGCAGGCGATGCGCATACGACGTGGGCTTCGGACGGCCGCGGCGACGTGATGCGTCGCGAAACACCAGACTCGACTTCCGGCAGAGGTGCGTGGTGATGAAGACGACGCTTTGCGTGATCGCATTGACGCTGGTGTGCCCGCTTGCGGCAGCGCAACCGGTTGGCGCGCCGATGCGGGTCGAAACGCGCCCGTTCGCGACGTTGCCGGACGACTTCCGTCACCCAGAAAGCCTCGCGACCCATCCCGCCACCGGCGAGGTATACGTCGGTTCCTTCGACAGCCGCGAACCCGCGACGGCCCGCCGGAATCAGGTCGTTCGCCTGTCGCCGACGGGAAGGCTGCTCGCCCGCGTGGACCTCGGGCCGACGCCGATCACCGGCTTGGCGTATGCCGACGGCGCGCTCTACTTCCTCAACTTCGGCGCATCGAAACTGCAGCGCCTTCCCGCGAAGTTCGCGACGGGCCAATCCCCCGAGGACATCGCGAGCTTCGCCGCGCTCACGCCGCCCGCGCCCGGCGATCGCCTCATCGCCAATCCCGATGGCAGCCAGGACCGGATCGTCTTCGGTTCGGCGGGCTTCCCCGCGATCAACGGGCTGGCGTTCAACGCCGCGGGCGATGCATACGTCTCCGATTCGTTCCAGGGCGCGATCTACCGCATCCAGGATGCGACCACCTGCCGGCCGTGCAAGGTCGACGTGCTGGTGCGCGATCCGCTGCTTGCCACGACGGGCGCCCTGCCCTTCGGCGCGAACGGCATCGCGATCGACGAAGCCGCCGGCCTGCTCTACGTCAACAACGCCGGCGACGGTCGCGTGCTGCGCATGCCGCTGGCCGGCGGCAAGCTCGACGTGCTCGCCGACGGCGTCTACGGCGCCGACGGGCTGCTGCTGCACGACGGGCTGCTCTGGGTCGCCTCGAACCAGATCGACGCGGTGGTCGCGCTGGATGCCAACGGGCTCGTTCGGGCGCGCGCGGGCCACTTCGACGGCATCGGCAACGACGGCGCGCCGCTGGGCCTGCTCTTCCCGGCCGCCACCGCGGTGCAGGGCAAGCGGATGCTCGTCGCGAACCTCGCGCTTCCGCTCACGCCGCGCGAGGGCGACGAGTGGGAGGAGAAGGTCACGCGCTGGAACCTGGTGCAGTTCGACATCCCGGAATTCGATCCACGTTGAGCCAACGCGCGCGAGCGCATCCACGAGGGGATTCCATGCGCAGGCTGCCGTTGCTGTTTCTCCTGATCGTCGGCGCGCTCTTCCCGGCGCACGCGCTCGCTGCCGATGGCGCAGTCGCGGCCGAAACGCGCACGGTGCAGGTCGGCTCCGATCGCATCGCGTACCGCAAGCTCGGAAGCGGCTCCCCGCTCGTGCTGGTGAACCGCTTCCGCGGCACACTGGACACCTGGGATCCCGCGTTCGTCGATGCACTTGCGCGACAACACACGGTGATCCTGTTCGAACTGCCCGGCATCGGGTATTCGCAGGGCACGCAGCCGCAGACGATGGAACAGGCCGTCGCCTCGCTGGACGGCTTCGCCGATGCGCTGGGTTTGCAGAAGTTCGACCTGCTGGGATGGTCGTGGGGCGGGTTGCTGGCGCAGGCGTACCTGATCGACAAACCGGGCCGCGTCGACCACGCCGTGCTGCTGGCGACGAATCCACCGGGAAAGAACGGGATCCCGTTGCAGCCGGCATTCCTGGAACGCGCACTGAAGCCAGTCAACGACCTCGCCGATGAAGAAGTCCTGTTCTTCGAGCCAGCCTCCGCGCTGAGCCGCGACCGCGCCCGCGCATCGCACGAACGCATCCGCGTGCGGCCCGACATCGATGCGCATATCCCGTCGCAGCAGGCGCAGTTCGAACGCTATTTCAAGGTCGCCGGCGAGTTCCACGGAGACGCGGCCGGACGCAGGCAGAAGCTCGCGCAGCTCGACCTGCCGATCCTCGTCATCGCCGGCGATCACGACACCAGCACCGCCGGCCAGAACTGGTTCCCGCTGATCGGCAAGATGCAGGACGCCCGGTTCGTCTTCTACTCGCGCACCGGCCACGCGCCGCACCATCAGTATCCCGAAGAAGTGGCCGGACTGGTCCTGGATTTTCTGCAGCGTGCAAGCGACGGCTGAACGCCCGGCCGCAAACCCGGCGACTGCGCAGGCAACACGGGACGAACGATCGGACCCGGATGACCTTGCCCTGGAATCACCCGACGCCCTATCAAGTGGGCGCCTCGCGTGCGCAGGTGTTCGCGAAGGACAGCTGGGGTGGCGAATGGCATCCAGACCTTCTTCCGGACTGGTCGCCAACACATGCATCGTTCGCCATGCGGCTCGAGCCCAGTCGTGACACGGTCCGCAGCACCCGTATCCGGGGCCGTCTGCCGAGTACATCACCGACTTCGCTGGGTCGCGTGATCGCGCGCGCAGCTACTCCTTCAACTTCTCGTCCTCGTCCGGCTCCTCGCCGGGCACGTAGCGCGGCTTCGGCTGCGGCAGCAGGAAGAAGGCGATGCACAACAGCGCGACGGCGACGCCGACGCGTGGCGCCACGACCGCGATGGGAACCGCGCCGATCTGGATCAGCGTCGCGATGTCGTAGCGGCGCGTCATCTGCCGGAGGAAATCGGGCGCAAGGCGCTGGTCCATCACGCGGCGACCAGGCATGCCGTAGAACCACTTCGCCATCCAGGTGCAGGCGGTCACGGCGAGGCCGGCGACCAGGATCACCGACGCGACCGGCTCGAAGTCCGTGCCGTAGTGGAAGCACCAGACGCGGACCGGATACGGAATGACGACGATGGCCAGCAGGAACAGCAGGTTGATCACGCCGAACCAGTGATCGCTCTTCGCGTAGATCCGCCCCGAATAGTGGTGCTGGATCCAGTAGGCGCCGATCACGACGTAACACAGGGCGAGCGCGAGGAATTCGCGCCGTTGTTCGGCGATCGCACCGACGAGGTCGCTGTAGCCCTGCGGCCCGCCGGGCGACCCGGGCACCTTGATCTCGACGATCAGAAGCGTCAGCGCGATGGCGAACACCGCGTCGCTGAATCCCTCGAAGCGACTGAGCCCGCGCTCGGCACCGTGCGTGTGCGAGCCGGTGTGCTGGTTGTCTTCCTTGCGAAGCATCGTCTGGAGCCGTCTGGCGCTTCGACTCACGAAACCGGCAGCTTGGCCGCAAGCACGTCGACCTTATCGATCGATGGCGGCGAGGAAAACAGTTCGCCGGCCTTCGCCATGAGGGCAGCGGCCACTTTGCCGCCCAGATGCGCCTGGCGACCCGACTCATCGGGAAACGCATCGAAAATGCCGAACGTCGAGGGCCCCAGGCGAATGCCGAACCATGCCGTCGTGGCGGGCTCGGCCTCGACCAGTGGAAGGCCGCCCAGCAGGAACTGCTCCACGTCCTTCTCTTTTCCGGGCTTGGCTTCCAGGCGGACGAGCAGCGCTACTTTCACCATGGCACGTCTCCTCTGGTCGGGAGCCGCCCACCCTACGCCCCTGGTCCGTGAAGTCCGCCCTGGATTCACTCACTTCGCTGACGATCGCGCAGCCCACTGCGCTGCTGCGGTAACGAGCTCTTCCTTGTTGCGAAACATGCCTGGAGCCGCCGACTAGGGCAGCGGTGAATTGCGCACGCGTCCGTCCTCAGCGGTCGGGAAGCGACCGCTGGCGAAGCGCCCACAGGTTGTCCACCAGGTTCGGATAGCGTCGGCCGGCCGCGGCGGCACGCTCCCTCGCCGCCCTGATTTCGGCGTCCGTCAACGGCGTGCGCGGCGCCTTGCGCGGCGGCGCCGGGCGTTTCCACGGTGGACGTTTCGTTGCCATGCCTAACTCTTACCGCAGAAGACAGATGAGCCCGCCGACGCAATCGTCTGCCGCGTCGGTGGTGCCGTTGCCATGATGAACTCCGATCGTTGCGCGCTACGTCGGTAGTTCTACGGTTTGCGCGTCGACGTTGAGTCCCGCCCATGTGCCACCACGCGCCGTGCCACATCGTGTCGCCGCACCCCGATCTCCCGGCACGTGAGCGTCCGCGACAACCGCGGATCAATTTGCCGCAGAACGATCCTCGCCGCGCAGCGCCCGCATGATCGTGTCCGAATCGACGGGCTTCACCAGATGGGCATCGAAACCTGCGCGCCGCGTGCGCTCGAAGTCCGACGCCTGTCCCCATCCGGTGAGCGCGATCAGCCGCGTGCGGCGCGACCAGGGTCGGCCGCGAATCCAGCCGCACACCTGCAGGCCATCGCGGCGCGGCATGCCGAGGTCGATGAACGCCGCGGCCGGACGCACCGCCTCGGCAAGCTGGCACGCTTCTTCACCGTCGCTGGCCACATGCACCGTGTGCCCTTCGAGCTCGAGCATGAGCCGCAGCGTGGTGGCGGCATCGGCGTTGTCGTCGGCAACGAGGACGCTGATCGCTTCGCTGCTTCGCGCAGCGAGCACCGGCTCGACGGCAGGCGCCACGTCGTGCGCACGCGGCAGGCGGAGTATCGCGCGGGTGCCGGTGCCATCGGGCCCGCGTTCCAGCACGAGCGAACCGCCGTGCAGCTGCGCGATCTGGCGCGAAAGCGCCAGCCCGATGCCCAGTCCCGACGGTGCCATGTGCGGCGGCGGGACGCCCTGCTCGAACGGCTGCATCAGGCGTTCGATGTCGTTCGCGTCGATCCCCACGCCGTTGTCCGTCACGGTGAACGACAGCGTCGCATCGTCCGCGGTCACTTCCACGCGGATGGTGCCGCCCGGCGGCGTGAACTTCGCCGCGTTGTTGAGCAGGTTGGTGATGGCCTGCGCGACTCGCACCAGGTCGCCTTCCAGCGCCCATCTCCGATCGGGCTCGACGATGTCCAGCCGATGCCGCGCGCCTTCGATGACCGGGCGCGCGGTTTCGAGCGAGACCGCGAGCACGTCCTCGGCACGCACGATGCCGGTACGCAGTTCCAGGCGATCGCGCGCGATGCGGCTGACGTCCATCAGGTCTTCGACTAGACGGCTGAGGTGATCGACCTGGCGGTCGATCGTCGCAAGCGCATCGGACGCGTAGGCGGGATTCCGCCGCGCGATTTCCACCGCGTAGCGCACCGGCGCGAGCGGGTTGCGCAGTTCGTGCGCGAGCGTCGCGAGAAAACGATCCTTGCGTTGCGCCTCCGCCGCGAGCTGCGCCGTCTCGGCCACCGTCATCGCCTCACGCAATTTGACCTCGTGCAGCGCGGCCTGCGCGACGCGCTGGCGGCGTCGCGACGCATGCAGCGAGTGGCACGCAAGGCAGATACCCGTACCAAACGCGAGGTACAACGCCATTCCCAGCTGGCTTCTGGGATCGGAGACGGCGAAATTCTCGAGCGGCGGGAAGATGGTCCACGCCATGAACGCCGCACCGAGCGCCACGGCCAACAGCCCCGGCCCGAGGCCGCCGTACCACGCGGACAGCAGGACGGCGCCGAACAGCGGCATGAACGTCGCTTCGCGGAAAAGGTCCGGCCACAGCACCGCGCGTGCGAGGCAGGCGATGAGGACCGCGCCCACGGCCACGGCCCATCGCCGCCAGCCGTGTCCGTTCGAGTTGTCCATGGTCGCGGTGGCGTTAGCGTCGGGCATGCCGGCGCCCTGTATCTCATGAATCGGCCTTACTCATGCACCGGGCTGGGTCATGGCGGCGTGAGGGCGCGTGCCGAAGCTGCGGGCAGTACGGTTAAGTCGGGCGAGCTCGTCTGCCGTGCGGCTGATCTTTCAGTTTTGTGAGCGGGTGGTGCCCGGCCACCTCCGCTGCGCTGCTGCGTGTTGGATCAAATGCAAAGGCGAAATGGATTCCAGCTTTCGCTGGAATGACGATGGATGGTTCACCGCTTCCAGCGTGCCCGCACTTCGCAGGCCTGGGTCCCGGCTTTCGCCGGGATGACGGTGTTTCCTGCTTCGTTGAACTCAGGGCCGCGCGGGCTTGGGCCGCATCAACGCCACCATCGTGATGACACCCGCCACGATGCCCCAGAACGCCGAGCCGATGCCCCACAGCGACAGGCCCGATGCCGTGACTAGAAACGTCACGAGCGCCGCTTCGCGTTCGGATTCTTCGCGCAACGCAGCGGCAAGACTGCTGCCGAGCGTGCCGAGCAGCGCGATGCCGGCGATCGCCACGATCAACTCCTTCGGAAACGCCGCGAAGAGCGCGACCACCGTGGCGCCCGACAGGCCCACCACGATGTAGAACATGCCGGCCGCGATCGATGCCACGTAGCGGCGCGCGGGATCCTCATGCGCCTCGCGACCCATGCAGATCGCTGCGGTGATCGCGGCCAGGTTGAGCGCGAACGCACCGAACGGCGCCAGCAGCACGTTCGCCACGCCGGTCCAGCCGATGACGGGCGAGATCGGAATCGGGTAGCCCGCCGCGCGGATCGCGGCAACACCGGGAACGTTCTGCGATGCCATCGTCACGATGAAGAGCGGCAGCGCGATGCCCACGATGGCGCCGATCGACCACGTGGGCGCGACGAACACCGGGCGCGCGAGTTCGAGCGAGAGTCCGTCCATCCGCAGCAGTCCTGCGGCGGCGGCGTACGCGATGCCGACGAGCAGCGTCGCGATGACCGCATAGCGCGGGGCGAACCGGCGCATCAGCAGGTACGCCACCAGCATCGCGAGCACCAGCCCCGCCTGCGAACGAAGCGCCGCGAACGTCTCGAGGCCGAACCGCAGCAGCACGCCGGCGAGCATGCCGGACGCCAGCGATACCGGGATGCGGCTGATCATCCGTTCGAAGAATCCCGAAAAGCCCGCGACGGCGATCATCACCGCGCACAGCACGAACGCGCCGATCGCATCGGACAGCGGCAGTCCGGCGACGCTGCCGATGAGCATCGCGGCGCCGGGCGTGGACCAGGCGGTCACCACCGGCATGCGGTAGCGCAACGAGAGGGCGATGCACGTCAGGCCCATGCCCAGGCCCAGGGCCCAGATCCACGAGCCGATCTGCGCGGGCGTCGCGCCCAGCGACTGCGCCGCCTGGAACACGATCGCCGCGGAACTGGCAAAACCCACCAGCACCGTGACGAAGCCGGCGGCGATCGCGGAGGCAGAGAGATCGCGCAGCAGGTGTCGCGACGTGGTGTCGGTCGTGGCGTTCATGCGTGACCCCGGACGTCCATGCGAACCGGCCTCGTGCAGGTCGAAGTGCCTGACGCTACAGCACGCGCGGCGCGGCGTCGCGCGTCGGGTTGCGAGTTCAGTCCTGCTGCGGCGAAGCCGACATCGCATCACGCAGCCGCTGGACCTGCCGGTTGAGTTCGACCAGTTCGCCGGCTGCCATGCCGGAACGATCCGCCAGCAGTTCGGCCAGGCACCGCGTACGCGAGCGGAGGTCGCGGCCGGCCTTCGTCAGTTGCACGTGGACCTGTCGCTCGTCGCGTGCGCTGCGCTGGCGCTCCACCAGCCCCGCCTGCTCCAGCCGCTTCACCAGCGGCGTGATCGTGCTGGCTTCCAGCGCAAGCCGCGCGCCGATGCCGCTGACGGTCAGGCCATCGTCTTCCCACAGCGAACTGAGGACGAGGTACTGCGGATACGTCAGGCCGAGTTCGTCCAGCAGCGGCTTGTAGGCGCGATTGATCGCGATGCTGGCCCCGTAGAGGGAAAAGCACAGCTGTTCGTCCAGCGGGAAAGGCGCTTTCGCTTTCGCGGCCATCGGGTGCTCCTGGGCCCGGGGCAATCCGGGCTACATGGCCGAACGTTACCACGATAAAGAATATCTTGACATCCAAATTTCACGGGTCTAGCCTGTTGCTTATCGCGATAACAATTACCGCGATTCACAAACCACCGGAGATGACGCCATGAACACGCTCGCCCGCTCGCTGTCCGCCGTGCTGCTCGCGCTTGCCCTGCCCGCCGCCGCCCATGCCGCCGATTCGAAGGCCGCAGGCGCCGCCCCCATCCGGAACGTCGTCCTCGTGCACGGCGCCTTCGCGGACGGTTCGGGCTGGCGCGGCGTCTACGACGACCTGACCAGGCTCGGCTACCGCGTGTCGATCGTGCAGAACCCGCTCACCTCGCTGGCGGACGACGTCGCCGCCACGCGCCGCGTCCTTGATCGCCAGGACGGGCCCGCGATCCTCGTCGGCCACTCGTGGGGCGGTACGGTCATCACCGAGGCCGGTGTGCATCCCAACGCCGCGGGCCTGGTCTACGTTTCGGCACTGGCGCCCGATGCGGGCGAAACGACCGCGCAGCAGTACAAGGGCTTCGCCCCGACGCCCGAGTTCGTCATCGACACGGGCAAGGACGGCTTCGGCTTCATCGAGCTCGCGAAGTTCAAGGCTGGCTTCGCCCACGACGCCAGCGATGCGGACGCCGCCTTCATGCGCGATTCGCAGGTGCCCATCGCCATGTCGGTCTTCCAGACGCCACTCACGCAGGCGGCATGGCGCACGCGCCCGAGCTGGGCGGTGATCGCGACCGAAGACAGGGCGTTCGACCAGGCGATGCTCGTGCACATGGCCAAGCGCATCGGCGCGACGATCACCTACACCCCGGCCAGCCACGCGGTCTTCATGACGAAGCCGAAGGTGGTCGCCGACGT
>Ga0209676_1002549_pt1 | contig 12652 bp, 6 predicted proteins | sample AraplaCvi_mLB_r2_FD_184282 | JGI IMG/M metagenome (GOLD analysis project Ga0209676, IMG submission 184282) | Arabidopsis root microbial communities from North Carolina, USA - plate scrape MF_Cvi_mLB_r2 (SPAdes) (version 2) | ecosystem: Host-associated > Plants > Roots > Endosphere | place: USA...
CGGGTTGGACGCAGGCCTGAACCTGGGTGGCTGGCGTATCCGCAACCAGTCCGGCTATCGCTGGAACGACAGCGATGACAACGAGTTCCAGAACATCCGCACGTACGCCGAGCACGACATCGATCGCTGGACGGCGAAGCTCACGGTAGGCGATACGTTCACGACCGGCGATATCTTCGACACCACTGCGTTCCGCGGCATCAACCTGGCCACCGATGACCACATGCGTCCGGATTCGGTCAATGGCTACGCGCCCGTCGTGCGCGGCACGGCCGACACCAACGCGACCGTCGAAGTGCGTCAGTCTGGCTACGTCGTCTACCAGACGACCGTGGCGCCGGGCGCGTTCGAGATCACCGATCTGGGCGCCACCGGTTTCGGCGGTGACCTGGAAGTCACCGTGACCGAGGCGGACGGCCGCAAGCACAGCTTCACCGTTCCGTTCGCGGCGATGCCGCAGCTGATGCGGCCGGGCGTGTCACGGTTCTCCCTGACCGCCGGCGAACTTCGGCAGAGCAATTTCTCCTACACCCCGCGCTTCGCCGAGGGCACGTACCAGCGCGGCATCAACAACTGGCTGACCGCCTACACCGGCGCGCAGCTGGCCGGCGACGGCCTCTACCGCAGTCTTGCGGTGGGCGGTGCGTTCAACACGCCAGTCGGCGCCGTGGCGCTGGACATCACCGGCTCGCGCGCACGCTTCCGTTCGAGCGGTGACGACCTCAACGGCTACAGTACCCGCGTCACTTACAGCAAGAACGTTCCGTCGACCGCGACCACGTTCGCGCTCGCTGCGTATCGCTATTCGAGCAGCGGCTTCCTGAGCATGTACGACGCCGCGCTCGCCAACGACGATCTCCTGGCCGGCCGTCGCGAGCACATCTTTGAAGGCGAGGGCACCACGCGCAGCCGGCTGCAGCTCACCGTCAACCAGCGCATGGGCAGCATGGGCGACTTCTACGTGGTCGGTTCGCGCAACGACTACTGGGACAGCGCACCGATCGACAATACGTACCAGATTGGCTGGAACAAGCGCTTCCGCAACGTTTCACTCGGTCTGAACGCGAGCCGGAGCCGTCTCGGCGACGGGCGGAGCGACGATCGCTACTTCGTCAATCTCATCATGCCGCTCGGAACGCCCACGGCGCGCCGTGCTCCGCCGACGCTCAGCCTCAACGCAACGCATGGCACCGAAGGCAATCGCATGCGCGCGGGCGTGGGCGGTGTGGTCGGCGACAACCGCCAGGTCAGCTACGGCGTAAGCGGCGATTTTGGCGACAACAACGACGACAGCATCGGCGGCAACGTGAACTGGGCGCTCCCGTATGCGACGGTCGGCGGCGCGTACACCTACGGCACCGACAGCCGGTCGGCATCGGTATCGGCGCAAGGCGCGCTGGTCGCGCACCGTGGTGGGATCACGCTGGCCTCGCAACTCGGGGACACCATCGCCTTGGTCGAAGCCAAGGGCGCGAAAGGCGCGCATCTGTCCGATGGCGTCAACCGTATCGACCATCGCGGCTACGGCATCACCAACAGCCTGCGCCCGTACCGCCTCAACGAAGTCGTGATCGATCCCAAGGGCGTGTCTGCCAACGTCGACTTCGGCGAAACGAGCGTCAAGGCTGTGCCGCGCAGCGGTGCTGTGGTGCCGGTCACGTTCGAGACGCAGACGGGCGAGGCTTATGTAGTGCATGCGCTTCGCGACGACGGGACGGCGCTTCCTTTTGGCGCGGAAGTGGCGGACGACGCAGGCGACGTCGTGGGTTACATCGGCCAGTCGAGCCAGGCCTTCGTACGCCTCGCCAATGGCGCGAACACGCCTCTCAACGTGCGACTCGACGCCGCCGGCTTGAGTTGCACGTTGGCATGGAAGCCGGATTCGGCCGGCGCTCAGGCGGGCGAGCTCCGTCATGGTGAGGGCAGCTGCCATGCGCGCTGACGATCATTCTTCTTCTCTGCAGGGATGCGCTGCTGGGACCGTGCGCGGGACGTTGGGCACGGCTTGTCAAACTTCGGATACCGATATGGCTACCCTTCTCCCTGCGCACCTGCTGCGAAAGCTTGCGCGCGCCATTCCGCTGCTCGTCTGCGTCGCCCTGTTGTCTTCCGTTCTTGTACGGCCCGCGTCTGCTGCAACGACGGGCACCTGCGCTCCGCCTACGGTGTCTACTCTCATGGTGAGCGCTGGCGGTGGAACCTACACGCTGGGCCGGGACAACCAGGACCCGCCGGGCACGATGCTGACCCCGTGGAGTGCCTTTACCCGCGCGCCCACCAACCTGTACACGTGCGACGTCTACAACACGACCATCCCCGGGGACTATTGGGCGAGCCTCGCCCGCGTGGTCATCCCGTTCGACCCTGCGCTGACTACGCCGGTCAACCTCTCCGGCCTGAACTACCGCGTCTATCAGACCAATGTCCCCGGTGTAGGCATGATCGTGGCCGTCCACGGCGGAGACAATCAAGGCGGGAGGACCTCCTTCAGCTGGAAGGTTGAGTACACCGCCGTACGAGGCGACGGCCTTTGGACCTATGCCGACGGTTACCGGACCAACGAGACATACGCGAAGGCCCAGTCCAGCTTCGCGCTCGCCTTTGCCTTCGTCAAAACGGGCCCGATCACAAGCGGCGGAACCGTGAGTTTCGGGGGCGTCGTCGCGCAGGGCTCCACCGGCACGGTTTCGCCGGACTTCGTCGTCCGAACGTCTTATGCCACGCCGGTCGACGTGTACCTGGTGAACGGCCCGACGTTCGTGGTGGCATCCTGCACCACGCCGGACGTAGCGGTGAACCTTGGCACGCATCAGATGGCCGAGTTCACCGGCGCGAACTACACCAGCGCACCAGTCGACTTCAACATCAAGTTGAACAGCTGCATGAGTGGTATGCGGGGCATCATGTACCGCATAGACCCGACCACGACGGTGTTGGACTCGACGAAGGCGGTGGTCGCGGTCGACGCGACGTCCACAGCGACCGGCGTCGGCGTGCAACTGCTCGACGGGGCCGGTGCCGTCCATCCGCTAGGCGCGGGAACGGACCGGACATTCACGCCCTACAGTTCGACCACGGGCGGCAGCTACGTCATTCCGTTGAAGGCGCGCTATTACCAGACCAGTCCGACCGTTACGGCCGGTGCGGCGAACACGACGATGATGTTTACGATGAGCTACCAGTGACGCTGCGCGTGTCGTAGCCCAGCCGATCGCACAAAAGGGCGGGGAAATCCCCCGCCCTGTCTCTTTGCACAGCGCAATGCGATGCGCCGACGTGCACGCCTGTCAGGACGAAGCCGCCTTCACCGCCGGCGGCGACCATTGCCCGTCCAGGATCGCCTGTTCCGGCCAGTACGTGCGCACGTACAGCGAGAAGTCCGCGCCCTTCGGCGACGGCAGCCAGTTCGCGCGCTGCACCGGGTCGCTCGGCGCGTCGGGCTGCACGTAGATCGTCAGCGTGCCGTCGGGGTTGGACTTGAGGTCCTTGTTCTTCGTGCCGACGGAGTAGCGGTTGATCTCGTTCGGCGCGAAGAAGTGATCGGCGTCGTACAGCGTCAGCGACCAGAAGCCCTTCACCGGCGGGTCGCCCTTGTCGAAGGTCACCGTGTAGCGCTTGCTGCCGTTGAGCCGCGCGCCGGTGTCGTCGAGGTCCTGGTAGAAGTACGTCGCCTCGTTCGGCTTGTTGACGTAGATGTTCGACTTGGCGACCGCGGTGCGCGTGAAGTAGTCCGTTCCGAACTGCGCGCCGTTGCGCACCGTCGTCCAGTTGTGCGGCAGCGGCACGCCAAAGTTGCGGAACTGCAGCAGCGGCGCGATCAGTTCCTGCTCGGCCTTCTTCGCTTCGTCGATGGCGGCGGCCCTTCAGCGCCGGATCCTTCTGCAGCGCGTCCACGAGCGCCAGCGCCTGCGCATAGCGCGACTCCTCGCCGGGCAGGGGTTTCGCATCCTTCAGCACCACGGGCAGTTCGTCGAAGAATTTCTCCGGATCCACCTTGGGCGCTTCGCCGCCGCCTGGGGTGCGCGGCGGTTCGGGGAAGGAGGGATTCTTCGACCAGTCGTGCTGCTTCAGCTTTCCGTCGAACTTCGACAGCGGGTACATGTCGATCTGCGCCACCAGCGGCTGCACGGCGGCGCGATCCTCCGCCGTGTCGAGCAACGCGACGCGCGGGATCACGTAGCCGGTGTTGGTGCCGGCGCGGAAGACTTCGGTGATGCCCTGCGGCACGTCGCCTTTCCAGTCGGGACCGGCGAGCAGGTAGAAGCCCGGCTTCGTGCCATACATCTTGCCGAGGTTGACGAAACTGTCGGTGCGCGAGTCGACGACCTGGTACACCCAGAACCGGTCGCCGAAGTCCGGCACCTGGAGCACCACCGGCTCGATGTCGAGCGCCAGCGGGCCGCCGCCGTACACGACGTCCTGGTTGGGGCAGGCGACTTCGCGTTCGGACGGCGCGACGTAGTCGGTGAGCATCATCAGACTGTTGGGCGGCGCCGCCGGAAGCACGCCGCCGAGCTTTCCGGGGCCGGGCAGATCCTTGAAGCCGAGCCGGCGGTTGTAGATGTTCACCATCGGCCACGCCCAGAAGTATGTGTCGCGCGCGGCCATGCGCACGTAGGGCTCGGTGAGGCGCGTGCCGGCGACGGGGCCCGGCACGGCGGGCGTGGGCGTTGGCGTCGTGGCGGGCGCTGGTGCGGTGGCGGCGGTGGGTTGCGGCGCGGGCGTCGTGGCTTCGGGCGACGGCTGCTTCTGGCAGGCCGCGAGCGAAGTCGCGGCGATGATGGCGAAAGCGAGCGTGTGGATGCGCATGGGCGTTCCTTGTCGTGCGGGGTCGTGATCCGTGCGCATCAGGAACGCTTCACCAGCGGCGGCGGGAAGTACGTGCCGTCCTTCACGCCGCCCCTCGGCCCGTAGAAGCGGAACGTCAGCCGGTAGTCCTGTCCGCGCGGCGTCGGCAGCCAGTTGCCGTCGGGCGCGTCGGCGGGTTTGTCGGCCGCGAAGTACAGGGTCAGCGAGCCGTCGGGGTTGTACTTCAGGTCGGACTGGTTGTTGAGCAGGAAGCGGTTCTTCGGATTGGGCAGCACGCGATGCGCCTTGGTGTCCACCGCAATCACCGACCAGAAATAGTTCGCGTACTTCGGCGGCAGGTCGTCCTTCGGGAACGTCATCGTGTAGACGTGGTCGCCGCTGAGCTGCGCGCCGCTGCCGTCGAGGTTGCCCTTGTAGTAGACGACTTCGTCGGTGGTGTTCGCCCAGATGCCGCCCAGGTTGGCGAGCGAGCGACCCAGCCAGTCCTTGTCGTACGTGCCGGTGACCGCCGGACGCGCCCAGTGGTTCTTCACCGTTCCGTGGCCGATGGTGGGCGAGGCCGCGGCGAAATCCGCCATCGCCTTCTTGCGGATCACTTCCTCCACGCGCGCGCGTTCGGCGGGATCACGCACGCCCTCGGCGATGGCGCGCACCTTGGCGGCGATGGCGTCCATGCCGGGATTGAGGTCGGACTCGCTGTCCAGGATGGCCGGCGCATCCTCGAACGCTTCCACGCCCGGCAGGTGTTCCAGGTCGAACGTGGGAATCTTCGGGCCCGGCGCGGGCGTCGCCGGGGAACCGGTCGGCTTGAAGGTCACCTGGTGCTGCAGCGCTTCGGCTCCCTTCCAGTCCTTGCCGAGTTCAATGCGCGCGAGCACGCGGACCTGCTTCACCGGAAGATCGATGCGCGTGACGTTCGCAGGCAGCTGCACGTTCGCGCCCTTCAGGCACACCGCATAGTCGCCGGCGCCCTTCGGCTGCGTGCGCTCGTTGATGTTGGCCAGCGTCTCGCCCCAGCCGTTGAGGAACTGCACCGTGTAGTAGCGGCCGGTGATCTTCGGCACCGTCACGATCGTGCAGCTGTTCTCGTCGATCGCGATCCACGCTTCCGAATACGCGACGTCGAGGTTCGGGTTGGCCCAATCGACCGCGCCGGGCTTACGGTGGACGATTTCGTTCCACTTGAAGCCTTCCTTCAGGTCGAGCTGCTGCTGGCGCAGCACCAGCAGGCGCGACAGCAGGTAGATGTACGCATCGCTGATGTCCTGGTCGGTGTACGACCGGGCGGGCGTTGCAGCGGGAGTTGCGGTTCCGGGCGGCGTCCCGGCGGCGCCCTCCGGTGCGGGCGTGCGGTTGCACGCGGTGAGCGGGACCAAGGCGACGGCAACAGCGACAGCCAACCAGCGGACACGGGGCATGGCGGCAACTCCTTGCGGGGTAGGGGGTTGATGCGAGCGCCGGCGTGAAACGGCGGTGAAGTCGGATAAAGCCGAAGCGAGCTGAACGTGTACGGCGTCGCAAGTCATTGATGCTACGAAGGAAACCGCTCGCGACTACCCCGAAACTGTCGCGTTGCGGCGTGAAGCGGACTCATGCGGTGCGGCGCATGCGAACGCCTGCGTGCTGGCATTCGGGCGCTGAACGTGGTCATATGCGCGCCGCTGAAGTGCGAGCGCCATCACATTTCGTGGCGCCGCCGGGGAAGCAGCACAACCAGGGGAATCACCATGTGGAATTCGGGCGCGACCCAGCGATGGGTCGGCGTGAACGGTGTCGTGCGCGCGCTGCGCATGTCGGGTCGATCGGGCGCGATGCGCCACGCGGCCATTGCGATGGTCGCGTTGCTGGCCGGCGTGTTCGCCGCGCCGGTGGCCGCGCAGAGCACCACGGTGTCGATCACGGGCGCCAACCGGCCCTCGTTCTCGCGCGCGGGTCAGCCGCTGACGTTCTACGTCCAGCTCTCGGCGGGCAATGCCGAGATCGCCGGGCTGACCTTCACCAGCGGCAGCCCGTCCGGCATGTCGGCCGTGACTTGCCCGAGCCTGCCGGTCGCGATCAACGCGACCACCACCTGCACCTTCACCTACACCACGACCGACATGGACGTGGCGATGGGCAAGGTGACGGCCCTCGGTCGCTGGCGCGCGACGCGCACCACAGGTGCGGCGCGCAGCGGCTCCACGAATACCGTGGAACTCGGCTACGCGCCGCCGCGCGCACCCGACGCACCCACGGTCGTTACCGCGACGGCCAGCGATGGCAAGGCAGTGGTCAACTTCGCCGCGCCGTTCGACGGCGGCTATCCGATCGACGACTACACCGTCACGTCGCAGCCCGATGGCATCACCGCGACCGGCGCGAACGGTCCGATCACCGTCAACGGGCTCACCAACGGCGTCACGTACCGCTTCGCGATCACCGCGCGCAGCACGATGGGCCCGAGCGCCGCGTCCGCATCGTCGAACGCCGTGACGCCCAAGGCGGTGCAGAGCATCGACTTCCAGAACCCGGGCGCGCAGAACTTCGGCACCTCGCCGAGACTGACCGCGACGGCGACGTCGAGCCTGGCGGTCGCCTTCAGCTCCGGCACGACCTCGATCTGCACGATCACCGCTGGCGGCACGCTGACCTTCCTCTCGGCCGGCACCTGCACCATCCACGCCGACCAGGCCGGCGACACCGTGTACGACCCGGCCCCGCGCGTGTCGCAGTCGTTCGTCGTCAACGCGATCCTCCCGGATGCGCCGACGATCGGCACGGCGACCGCGGGCGATGCCGAAGCGACGGTGAGCTTCACCGCGCCGGCATCGAACGGCGGCTCGGCGATCACGAACTACACGGTCACGGCGAATCCGGGCGGCAACACCGGCACCGGCAACGCGAGCCCGATCCGCGTCGCCGGCCTCACCAATTTCGTCGCCTACACCTTCACCGTCACCGCGGAGAACGCCGCCGGCACGGGACCGGCGTCGGCGGCGTCGAACAGCGTGGTGCCGAACACCGCGCCGCAGGTGACATCCGTCGCCGTGCCGGCGAACGGGCTGTACGGGCCGGGGCAGAACCTCGACTTCACCGTGACGTGGGACCAGGACGTCGCCGTCACCGGCACGCCGCAGATAGCGGTAACCATCGGGACCACGACGGTGCAGGCGAGATATCTGGCGAGCCCCACCGCTTCGACCGCCCTGTTCCGCTACACAGTGCTGGCCGGGCAGATGGACGCCAATGGCATCCTCGTCGGCACGCTGTCCTTGAACGGCGGCAGCATCGCCAACGGCTACGGCACGCCCGCGCAGCTCACGCTCAACTCCATGGGCAGCACCACCGGTGTGCTCGTCGGCGCGAACAACCAGGCGCCGGTGAACACGGTGCCGGGTGCGCGTTCGGTCACCGAGAATGCCACGCTCAACTTCGGCAACACGATTTCCATCGACGACGCCGACGCCGGCAGCGCGCAGGTGCAGGTCACCCTCGCCGTGAACAACGGCACGCTGTCGCTGTCGAACACGGCGGGGCTGGCGTTCCTCACGGGCGATGGCAATGCCGACGCCACGATGACCTTCGACGGCACGCTCGCCAGCATCAACGCCGCGCTGAACGGTCTCACGTTCGCGCCGACGACCGGCTACCACGGTGCCGCGTCGCTGCAGATCACCACCAACGACCTCGGCAACACCGGCTTCGGCGGCGCGAAGACCGACACCGACACCGTCGCGATCACGGTCGTGCCGCTGGACAACACGCCGCCGGTCGTGAGCGCGATCGCCCTCGTCGACGCATCGCCGACGAACGCGACGACGGTGGCGTTCGACGTGACCTTCAGCGAACCCGTCATCGGCGTGACCGTCAGCGATTTCACGCTGGTCGGCACCAACGGCACGACCGGCTCCGCTGCCGGCCTGGTGACGTCGGACAACATCCGTTACCGCATCACCGTCACCGGTGTGTCGGGCAGCGGCACGCTGAGGCTCAATCTCAACGCGAACACCGGCATCACCGATGCGGCCGGCAACGCGGCTCCCGGCTACAACGCCGGGCCGGCGTACTCGATCGACCAGGCCGGGGCGCAGATCGACAGCGTCGCAACGCCTGCCGCCGGCCAGTACATCGCCGGGCAGACGCTGACGTTCCAGGTGACCTTCGACGAGAACGTGACGGTCACCGGCACGCCGTCGCTGCCGTTGACGCTGGACGTCGGCGGAGCGCGTGAAGCGACCTACGTGAGCGGTTCGGGCTCGACCACGCTGACCTTCCACTACACCGTGACGGCAGGCGACCAGGACCTCGACGGCCCGGCGCTCGGCAACGCCGTCGTGTCGAACGGCGGCACGATCGCCGACATCGCGGGCAATGCGGCGTCGCTCACGCTGAACAACGTCGGCAACACCTCGGGCATCGTCGTCGGCCAGCAGGCGCAGGCGATCACCGGTTTCGCTGCAACTCCGACCACGCCGACGTACGCGCTGAACGGCACCTTCAGCGTCGCCGCCACCGGCGGCGCCTCGGGCCAGCCGGTCGTGTTCGCGTCGACGACGACGTCGGTGTGCACGGTCGCCGGCAACACGGTGACGATGCTTGCGGCGGGCACGTGTTCGCTCACCGCCGACCAGGCCGGCAATGCGAACTACAGCGCCGCGCCGCGCGTCACGCTCGCCGTCGCCATCGGCACCGCGACGCAGGCGGTCACGAACTTCGTCGCCAATCCGACCGCGCCCGTGTTCGCGCCGAACGGCACGTTCACCGTGTCGGCGACGCCGGGCGTGTCGACGAGCGCGGTCGTGTTCGGCAGCACGACGACGTCGGTGTGCACCGTCAACGGCAGCACCGTGACGATGCTGTCGGCCGGCACGTGCTCGCTCACCGCCGACCAGGCCGGCGACGGCAACTACAACGCCGCGCCGCAGCTGACGCTCGACGTGGCGATTTCCGCCGCGACGCAGGTCATCACCGGCTTCACGGCCACTCCGTCGGCGCCGGTGTTCGCGCCGAACGGCACCTTCGCGCTCGCTGCCGTGGGTGGTGCGTCGGGCAATCCGGTGACGTTCGCCAGCACGACGCAGGCCGTGTGCACGGTCGCGGGCAATGTCGTGACGATGAAGGCGGCCGGCACGTGCGCGCTCACCGCCGACCAGGCCGGCACGAACGATTACGTTGCCGCGCCGCAGGTCGCGCTGCAGGTGGTGATCGGTCGCGCGCCGCCGACGCTGTCGTGGCTGGGCGAGATGAGCCGCGTCGTCGGCGAGGCCGCGTTCGACCTGGCCGATCCGGCCAGCGACAGCCGCGGCGCGTTCACCTTCACCAGCAGCAACCCGGCCGTCGCCACCGTGAGCGGACGTCGCGTGACCATCGTCGGCGCGGGCGTGACCACGCTCGTCGCCACGCAGGCTGCCGACGGCAACTACGCGCAGGGCACGGTGAGCGCGACGCTGACCGTCACCGATCGTCCCGATCCGACCAAGGACGCGAGCGTCGCCGGCGGATTGCAGGCGCAGGTGGATGCGAGCGTTCGCTTCGCCGCGGCGCAGCTGTCGAACATCCAGGGCCGCTTGCGCGAACAGCGCTTCTCCACCGCGAACCACTCGCGCAACGACCTCACCTTCGCGATGGCGAGCCGTTCCGGCGGCGCGGTGTCGATGAGCGCCGAGCAGTTCGCGTCGATGGAAACCGCGCACCTTCCGACCGGTCTTGCGGTGTGGTCGGCGGGCGCGATCACCAGCGGCGGACGCGATGAGGGCGATTCCGACTTCCAGAGCGACGGCGTCACCGTCGGCGCCGACTGGCGCTTCAACGACCGCCTGCTGTTCGGCGTCGCGGGCGGCTGGGGCTGGGACGACACCGACCTGGACGACGCGCGTTCGCGACTGGACGCTCAGCAGCGCGCCGTGTCGATGTACGGCCTGTGGCGTCCGGCGCAGCGCTGGTTCGTCGACGGCATCGTCGGCTGGGGCGAACTGGACTTCGACATCCGCCGCCACAGCGACGTGGCCGACGCGACTGCCACTGCTTCGCGTAGCGGCGACCAGGCGTTCGGTTCGCTCACTGCCGGCTACGAGCACGGCGGCGGCATCGGCATGACGCTGACCGGTTACGGTCGCCTCGACGCCAGCCGCACGACGCTCGACGCGTATCGCGAACAGGGGCTGGGCATTTACGACCTCGCCTATGGTTCGCAGACGGTCGAGAACAGCGGCGCATCGCTCGGCGTGGAAGGCAGCTTCCCGATCCTCACCCCGCGCGGTTCGGCGTTCCGTCCGTACTGGATGCTCGAATACCGCGAAACGCTGGAAAACCGCAGCGACGTGGAACTGAACTACGTCGTGCTGCCGGTGGACGGCGGCTACGTGCTCGGCATGCGCGGCTACGGCGACAACGCGCTGACCTACGGTGGCGGCATCGACATGGAACTGGCCCGCGGTTGGAAGCTGTCGCTGCTCGGCCGACGCCAGCACGCCGACGGCCAGCGTCCGAGCAGCACCTTCGGCCTGCTGCTGTCGTTCTCGCCGGCGGCGGCGAGCGCGGCGGCCTTCCGTGACGACGCCGTCGACGCGGCACAGCCGCAGGACGCCGCGAAGCCCTGACGCACGCAGGCCGGCACCGCCACGCGCGGTGCCGGCCTGCGCACAACACAGCGTCCTTCGGCGCGGGTTGTTCTGGACACGGGGCGGCGCCAACCATGGACCGTCACCAGTCCAAGGACGCCCGCCATGACCGAGATCCTGCGCTACACCGCCTTCACCACCGATCCGGCCGGCGGCAATCCCGCCGGTGTCGTGCTCGACGCGCGCGGACTCACCGACGCGCAGATGCAGCAGATCGCCGCCGACGTCGGCTATTCGGAAACCGCGTTCTTCTCGCCGCGCGAGGACGGCGCGTTCGACGTGCGCTATTTCAGCCCGCGGGCGGAAGTCACCTTCTGCGGGCACGCGACCGTCGCCGCCGTCATCGCGCATGCGCAGCGGCACGGCGCGGGCGAGCGCACGCTGCACACGCGCGCCGGCATCGTGCGGGTGGACGTCGATGCGGGACAACGCGCGACGCTGGTCAGCGTGGCGCCGCGCGTGGAGCCGCTCGCGGACGAGGACCTGACGGCCGTGCTGGCCGCGCTGGGTTGGGATCGCGATGAACTCGATCCCGCCTTGCCGCCGGCGATCGGATACGCGGGTGCGTGGCATCCGGTGATCGCGGTCGCGTCGCGCGCTCGACTCGCGCGACTGGATTACGACTACGACGCACTCGCCGCGCTGATGGCCGCGCGCGACTGGACGACGATCGACCTCATCCATCGCGAGAACGACACCACCTTCCACGCGCGCAACCCGTTCCCGCCCGGCGGCGTGGTCGAGGATGCGGCGACCGGCGCCGCGGCCGCAGCGCTCGGCGCGTACCTGGCGGCGAACGACGCGCTGCCTGCCGAACGCGCGTTCGTCATCCACCAGGGCGTGGACCTTGGGCGACCGAGCCGGCTGGACGTCGCCGTGCCGGAAAACCTTCGCGACGGCGTGCGCGTCAGCGGCGCGGCGGTGGCGATCGCGGGCTGATCGCCAATCCATCGAATGCGGTGCCTGGCGAGTTCCTCGCCATTCCACCGCATTCGGCACAGTCGCTGCCCGGAGCGTCGCACACGACCCAGCGCACACTTCCGCCCCGCGCCGCCTTACGACCAACGCCTATAGCCCGTTCGTCACTTGACGGCCCCCGAGCCCCCCACCCACAGTCGGTGCGATTTTGTCTCGATCGCCTGCCCGCCCGCCGTTCCGGCGTCCGCGGGCCCACTCCGGGGGTACTACAACAGTGGATAGACGTTCCTTCCTCACCATGTCCGGCATCGGTGTCGCCGGGCTGA
>Ga0209676_1002555_pt1 | contig 12611 bp, 12 predicted proteins | sample AraplaCvi_mLB_r2_FD_184282 | JGI IMG/M metagenome (GOLD analysis project Ga0209676, IMG submission 184282) | Arabidopsis root microbial communities from North Carolina, USA - plate scrape MF_Cvi_mLB_r2 (SPAdes) (version 2) | ecosystem: Host-associated > Plants > Roots > Endosphere | place: USA...
GGTCCAGCCGACGTTCGAACCGATCATGCCGGCGGCGTAGACGCGCCTGGCGTCGGGCCAGCGGGCGCGCACGCGTCCGGCGATGTCGACCATGCCGTCCCGCTGCACCGATGCGACGCCGGCCGCCGCTTCAAGCGTATCGACCACCGCACCATCGGGCGCGATCAAATGCGCACGGAAGTTCGAGCTGCCCCAGTTGATGCCAACGAAGGCGGACGCGGAATCGCTCATGGCATGTCACCGGGATGCTTGCCGCGTCTGCGGCGTGAATGTGCGGCGATTGGCGGTCGCCTTGTGTATTGTCCGATTATATGTTTACGTCGTCGGCCTCGCGCAATGCCCGTGCACGCGTCGCATCGCGCTTCCGGTTCGGCAAGGAGAAGATCGCATGTCCGTTCGCACGACGCTGCTATCCGCCACGCTGATGCTGTCCCTCGCCGGTCTCGCGAACGCGGGGGAATCGGGCACCTTTCGCAATCCGCTGCTGCCGTCGGGCCCGGATCCGTGGATCGTCCGCGACGGCGACACGTACTACTACATGGCCACGCGCGGGGACCGGCTCGCGATGCGGAAGACGGACGATCTCACGCGGCTGGCCGACGCGCCGGAAATCACGGTGTGGACACCGCCGGCGAGCGGCCCGAACGCGCAGTCCATCTGGGCGCCGGAGCTGCACCGCATCGACGGCAAGTGGTACCTGTACTACACCGCCGCGGCGAGTGGCCATGACGACGACGCGCATCGCGGCATCTTCGTGCTGGAGAACGCCGGCGCGGATCCGACGAAGGGAAAGTGGATCGATCGCGGCCAGGTGAAGACCGCACACACCGGCATCGACGGCACGACGTTCGTGCATGCGGGCAAGCGCTACTTCGTGTACTCGCCCTACGTCGGGCCGGACAGCGTGCTGTCGATTTCCGCGATGGAGAATCCCTGGACGCTCGCGGGGAAGGAAACGATCATCGCGCGCCCCGACCAGTCGTGGGAGCGACAGGGCGGCCGGCAGATCCTCGAAGGCCCGGAGTATCTCGAAGGGCCCAACGGCGACCTGTTCCTCACGTATTCCGGCAGCGCGTGCTGGTCTGACGACTACGCGATCGGCCTGCTGCATGCGGCGCCTGGCAGTGATCCGCTGGATGCGGCGTCGTGGACCAAGTCGCCGCGTCCGGTGCTGGCGAAGGACGCCGGCCAGGGCGTCTATGCGCCGGGCCACAACGGGTTCTTCGAGGCGGCCGACGGCACGACGTGGATCGTCTACCACGCCAACTCCGGGCCGGACATGAAGTGCACCGCGAAGCGCTCGCCGCGCATGCAGCCGGTGCAGTGGGATGCCGCCGGCCGCCCCGTGTTCGGCCGGCCGGCGGGCGAGAAGACGGAGCTGAAGGCGCCCGCACGACCGTGAATGCGGGCGACAGCGGCTCCGCGTTCGGTGTGAAGTCCGCGACCTCTGCGTGTTTCGCACGCCGGAACACCGGGCTGGTACGGCCGTGAATGATTTGCCGCACTGCGCCATGCATACCGGCGCCGTCGTCACTAGAGTTGGACGCGCACAGGGGGAAATCCATGAGCATGTTCATCCATCAGGCGGCCACCTGCGCCGCCGGCATCGGCTGCGGGCTGGGTGCCGCCACGATCATCACGTTCGCCTTCGGCGCCGTGAGTGGCGGCGAAAGCGCGGCGTTGCTGAAGCGCTGGCTGGGCTGACACCCGGCGACGCAACGAGGAAGGACGCTCCGCACCGACGCGTGCGGCTTGCCAGGAAGGCCTGATCCCGCGGACCACCCGCGGACGCTGGCGTGCGCCTGCGCGCGGCCGTTGCAGCCATCGCAACGCCGCCCGGGGCTTCGATGTACGCTCCGCAGCGTGGCGGGCCGTCCCGCCAATGCCATCGCACCACGCCGCGTTGCCACCCGCACGCGTGAGCACGCGCACGACATCACGTTCGATCCCGCCACGCGTTCCGGCACGCAGCATCACGGGAGATGGTCATGTGGGAGTTGATGAGAGCGGTGGGCACCGGCTTGGCGATGCTGTTGCCGCTCACCAATCCGGTATCGACGGTCGCGGTGATGCTCGGCCTGTCGCGCGGCATGTCCGACGAGCAGCGCAAGCGCCAGGCGCTGCTGTGCTCGTGCTACGTCTTCGCGATCATGACCATCGCGTTCTACGCAGGTCAGGCGGTGATGGGCGTGTTCGGCATCACCATCTCGGGCCTGCGCATCGCCGGCGGCCTGATCGTCGGCTTCATCGGCTTCCGCATGCTCTTCCCCGACGAGCGCGACCCGCCCGAGGTCGAGCATCGCAGCGAAGAGCTGCAACTGCGCCAGAAGCAGGACATCGCCTTCATTCCGCTGGCGATGCCGACGACCGCCGGGCCCGGCACCATCGCGCTGCTCATCGGCACTGCCGCGACGATGGCCGATGAGCGTCCGTTCTCGCCGTGGGTGATGCAGGTGGCGCCGGTGGTGGTGTTCGTGCTGGTCAGCGTGATCCTGCTGCTCTGCCTGCGCAGCGCCAGCGCGATCATCCGCCTGCTCGGCCAGAGCGGCGTCGATGCGCTGTCGCGGTTGATGGGCTTCCTGCTGGCGTGCATGGGCGTGCAGTTCGTGATCAACGGCGTGCTGGACATCATCCAGGACTACCCGTTCGTGAACTGAAGGCTGCGGAGCACGGCCGATCGACCATCGCTTCAGGTGGCCGACAGCCAAAGGGCGCTGCGTTCACGCCACACCGAAAAGCGTGCAAGCAGCATGCAGGCGTATCCGTTGCCTCGGGCGTTCGATGAAACCGATCCTGCATGCCGCACTGCTGCTCGCACTGTCCACTCCGATTTCCGCCTTCGCGCAGGACGCGACGGCGCCCGACGCCTTGCCGCTGAATCGCGCGAACGAAGCCGAATTCACGGGCGACTTGAAAGGTGACGCCAACGCCGCGGCGCGACTGCGCGCGCAGGTGCTGCTCGATCGCGCGTACTTCGGCACGGGCGAGATCGACGCACGCTGGGGCAGCAACACCGAGCGTGCGATCGCCGCGTTCCAGCGCAGCCGCAACCTCGAGGCGACCGGCACGATGGACGAAGCGACCTGGCGCGCGCTCCGCGCCGATGCATCGCCCGCGCTAGTCGAATACCGCCTGACCGCGCAGGACGTCGCGGGTCCGTACGCCACGATCCCCGACGACATGATGGCCAAGGCGGCGTTGCCGCAGCTGGGATTCACGTCCGTCGCCGAAAGCCTGGGCGAACGTTTCCACGCCAGTCCCGCGCTGCTGGCCGCGCTCAACCCCGGTGCGGACCTCACGCGCGAAGGCACGACGCTGTGGGTGCCGAACGTGCAGTCCGCCGCGCCGGCGAAGGCGGCGTCGGTGGTGGTCGACAAGTCGGACGCGTCGGTGATGCTGCGCGACGACCAGCAGCGCGTGTACGCCCGTTTTCCTGCGTCGACCGGTAGCGAGCACGATCCCTTGCCGATCGGTCGCTGGACGATCAAGGGCGTCGCCCGCGATCCGCACTTCCAGTACAACCCGAAGCTGTTCTGGGACGCCGATCCCGGCCACGCGAAAGCGAAGATCGCCCCCGGTCCGAACAATCCGGTCGGCGTGGTCTGGGTCGACCTGAGCAAGGACCACTACGGCATCCACGGCACGCCGGAGCCCGGGAAGATCGGCAAGACCGAATCGCACGGCTGCATCCGGTTGACGAACTGGGATGCGACCGCCGTAGCCGCGGCTGTCGGCTCGGGCACGCCGGCGCTGCTGCAGGAATGAATGCACCAACGCCACGGAGGCGGGCATGAGCAAGGCGGCGCTGCTGTTCCTCGCGATCGTGCTGGTGGGCGCGAACGTGGTGATCTATCACTTCGGGCGGGAGCGGGGCGCGGCATCCCCTGCGGTGGTCGCGCAGAGTCCATCCGCAGTCGTCGCCACAAACCCGGCGTCGCCAGCGTCCGCGCCTGTGCAGCCGCCCGACGCGTCCGCGCCCATCGCGCCGCCAACGCGTGACACGCGCGCAACGCCGTCGGTCGCGACGGCGCCTATCGCAGCAGGCGAGGGCACGCTGACGATCCCCGTGCAGGGCGTGACCTCGGCGCAGCTGCGCGACACCTTCAGCGAAGCACGTTCGGAAGGTCGCGTGCATGAAGCGCTGGACATCATGGCGCCACGCGGCACGCCGGTGCTTGCAGTCGCCGACGGCACAGTCGAGAAGCTGTTCACCAGCGTGCCCGGCGGGCTGACGATCTACCAGTTCGAACCGACCGGACGCTACGCGTATTACTACGCGCACCTGGATCGTTACGCGGACGGGCTGCAGGAAAAGCAGGCGATCCGCCGCGGCGAGGTGATCGGTTACGTCGGCAGCACGGGCAATGCCGATCCCTCCGCGCCGCACCTGCATTTCGCGATCTTCGAGCTCGGGCCCGAGCGGCAGTGGTGGAAGGGAACGGCGATCAATCCGTATCCGGTCTTCACACGTCCGCAGTAGGCGTCAGGCTGGTTACGGGTAGCACAGATGCGGAACCGTCTCCGCCGTCCTTCTCGAAGGCGCGCGGACGCGAGGTATCGATTCCATCCTTGTGAGCGATTCCGGCAGCGACGATGCACCTTGCAGCACGAGTTCCTTGAACTGCGCCCAGTCGAACGCGGTGCCGGGATCGCTGCGTCGCGCGGGATCGAGCACCGCATGCGAGACGACGTGCTTGAGGTTGGGATACTTCGCCCAGCAGTAGCGGACGATCTGCGCGGTGGCTTCAAGCTGCCACTCGGAGAAGGGATCCTGCACCTGCGTGTTCACCACTTCGATGCCGAGCGACCAGTGGTTCACGCGCTTGGCGCCGCCGTTCACGGACGGATGGCTGCACGTGTTGCGCACGTGCCAGGCCGCGCGCGCCTCGGGGATGCACGCCCACACGAACTCGCCGTGCGCGTCTTCGTTCTCGTCCGGCACCAGCCAGTGGAACGACGCCGTGCCCGCGCGGATCACCGACGCGGCGCCGTCGGAACTGGCGCCGGCCGTCGCGTGGATCACCACGGCGCGGATGCCGAAGATGGGATCGACCGTCCGCCGCGCAGACGCCGATTCCCAGAAGGCCCGGATGCCCGGATACCAGAACTCCGCCAGTTCGACATCGTCGGGCCGCCCGGCGACGGGCAGGTTGAACTTGTACTGGGAAGGACTGGGCATGACGCTTCCTCCTTGAATGCGCGTTCGCACGCGCTCACGAAAACCAACGAGGCCGATCGCACGCGGCGGCCAGCGCCGTACCGACCAGCGGTTGGCCGACGCATCGCGATCCGCGCGTTGGCCGTAATGGGTGCGCACGCGCGCATGAACCCAGGGAAGGCCGCCTCGTGGCGAACATCGCGATATTCCTGGACGGAACCTGGAACGACCCGAAGGATCGGACCAGCGTTTTCGAACTGAAGGAATGCCTGGACGTCGCCTCGAACGTCCCGGATCGCCAGCATTGCTACTACTCCGCCGGCGTCGGCGTGAAGCGCTTCGAGAAGTTCCGCGGCGGCGCCTTCGGCATGGGCTTGACGGAGAACGTACTGCAGGCGTATCGCTGGCTCGTGAAGACCTATCGCGATGGCGACCGCATCTTCCTGTTCGGCTTCAGCCGCGGCGCCTACACCGCGCGCAGCCTGGCGGGGCTGATCGCACGATGCGGGCTGCTGCACGCGCAATACGGGGATCGTGCCGATGCGATCTACGAGCGCTACCGGCTGGACAAGAAGGCCGAGCGCATCGATGAACTGGAGTACATCCGCCGCCACGACAAGCGGCCGCTGACCGCCGACGAGGACCGCCTGCTGCGCGAAAGTCGCCGTGTCGAAATCGAGATGATCGGCGTATGGGACACGGTCGGCTCGCTCGGCATTCCGTGGAGCGCGGCGCCGATCTTCGGGCCGAAGGACTACTACTTCCTCAACACGCGCCCGAGCGTGCTGTATCGCCACTGCTTCCACGCGCTGGCCATCGACGAGCATCGCGGCCCGTACCAGCCGACGTTGTGGACGCGCTTCGTGCCCGCCGGCGAACGTGCGGATGCGAAGCCCGCGCCGCCGCTCGATCGTTTCGAGCAGCGATGGTTCATCGGCGCGCATTCGAACATCGGTGGCGGCTACGGCGGCCAGGATGCGCTGCGCAATCCGCCGCTGATCTGGATGCAGGAGAAGGCGCAGTCGCTGGGCCTGCGTTTCACGCGCACGTTCGAGCCAAGCGGCAACGAAGCCGGGACGCAGCCGGCGAAGTCGTACGAGCAGTTCATGCACGGCCTGTATCGCGTCGCGACACTGGGCCGCCGCACGTGGCGGACGATCGGCGGCGACGCAACGCCCGTGAAGGGCGGCGTGTCGATCCCGATCAACGAGACGATCGACGGCTCGGTCTTCGACTGGTGCCGCGCGAACAACCAGGTGCCGAAGAACCTGGCCGACTGGGCGCAACGGAAGTCGCGGAACGCCGGGACGCTCGCCGGACTCCAGAACGCCTGACAGGAGGAATGCCCGCATGGCGACCGAACGCATCGAGAAGGCCGCGCTACGTCGATTGAACCAGCCCGACACCGTCGCGCAGGTCACCAACTCGATCAATGCGGTGCGCAACGGCGTTCCGCTGGCGGCCGAATGGGACCAGCAGCGGCTGGAAGATCGGCTGGCCGCGAAAGCGCAGTTGACGAAGACGGAATCGCGCACGATCGCGCGCACCGTGGCGCGTGGACGCGAGGCCATCGAGCGAACGACCGCGCGCGCGAGGGGCGCACGGGAGGCGATGGCGCCCGTCGCGTTACCGCGTCCGGCCGAAGTGCCCGAGAAGATCTGGGGCAGCACGTTCGATTTCATCCAGGTGGGTTTCCTCGACCTCGGCGTGCTCACCGCCCGTGCGGTGGCGCGCGTGGCGTACCTGGACGGACGTCCGCAGGGGTCGGGTTTCATGGTGTCCAACCGGTTGTTCCTGACCAACAACCACGTCATTCCCACGCCCGAGTCGGCGGACGCGCTGTGCATCGAGTTCGATTACCAGACCGATGCGCGCGGCAACCGCATGCCGGTGAGCCGTTTCCAGCTGGATCCAAACGCGTTCTTCCTCACCGACGAGCGCGATGACCTGGACTACACGCTGATCGCCGTCGGCGAGCGGCTGGAAGGCGCGTTCACGCTGGAGGCGTTCGGCTACTGCGCGTTGTCGTCCTCGCGCGACAAGCACGCGCTGGGCGAGTTCGTGAACATCGTGCAGCACCCCGACGGCCGCCTGAAAGAGCTGGTTTTACGCGAGAACCGTCTGGTGGCGCGCGAATCGCACGTGCTGCATTACATCGCCGATACCGAACCCGGCTCGTCCGGGTCGCCGGTGTTCAACGACCAGTGGCAGGTGGTGGCGCTGCATCACTGGGGCGGTCCGTGGCGGCAGACGGTGGGTGCCGACGGCCAGCCGCTGCAGACCGACGTCAACGAAGGCATCCGCATCAGCGTGATCCTCGAAGACCTGCGGCAGAAGGGTGCGGCGCTGCCGCACATCGAACGCGACCTGCTGGAGACCGCGCTGTCGCTGGCCGAGATCAAGCCGGTTCCGGCGCCCGTCGCGAGCGCGCCGGCGGCATCGGAAACGGATCATCGCGAGCCGCAGATCGATGCCGACGGGCGCGCGACGTGGCGCATCCCGCTGGAGCTGTCGGTGCAGTTGCCGAACATGGCGCGCGCGTCGACGCCACCTCCGCCGCCGCCGAAGCCGGAGCTTCCTCCGGCACTCGGCCCGGAAGCGTCGGGGCGTCCGGACGAGGATTACGGCCGTCGTTCCGGCTACAAGCCCAAGTTCATCCGCGGCCACGAAATTCCGCTGCCGGCGCTGTCGGACGCGATGCGCGCCCTCGCGGCGCCGAACCTGCAGGCGGAGCCCGGCGACGACGATTTCGAGCTGCGGTACCACCATTTCAGCGTCGTCATGAACGGCCAACGGCGGCTCGCGTTCTACACCGCGTGCAACATCGACGGACGCAACGCGAAGAAGATCAACCGCAAGACCGGCGACATCCGGCCGGTGACGCCGGCCGACGTCGGCAACGAGTCGATGGAAGGCGCTGAAGGTTCGGAGACCTGGTACAAGGACGCGCGCATCGCGCTCGACCAGCAGACCAACCAGGCGCTTTACGACGCGCAGCAGGTGGCGGGATTCGGCACGCGCGACGCCGGGCGCCTCGGCCGCATCCTGCAACGCGGGCATCTGGTGCGGCGCATGGACCCGTCGTGGGGCGACGACGCGCTCGCACTGAAGGCCGACGCCGACACGTTCCACTTCACCAACTGCGTGCCGCAACTGGGCTTCTTCAACCAGGGCAACGCGAAGGACCTGGACCTGCCGAACTCCGGCAACGGCCGCTTGTGGCGCGCGCTCGAGGACCACGTGCTCGGCAACGCCGTCGCCGAAGACCAGCGCGTGAACTGTTTCACCGGCCCGGTGCTGGACGAGGACGATCCCGATTACCGCACGCTGCAAGTGCCTATGCGGTTCTGGAAGGTCGTGGTGTGGGCGGAGAAGGGCACGCTGCGTTCGCTGGCGATGCTGGCCGACCAGACGCCGGTGCTGGAGGCGATCCATGCGCTGCCCGAAGGCGCGACGGACCGCGAAGCCATGGACGAGCTGGACGCCGTGCAGGATTTCCTGAGCACCGTGGAAGAGATCGAGGCCCTCACGGGTCTGGACTTCGGCCAGGACGTGCGCGATGCGGACATCCGGGCCGGCTCACGCGACGAGAAGGTCGCCTCGCGCATCGACATTCCGCTGAATCCGGCGGCGGCGCAGAAGCGTGTTGGGCGTGGGAAAACGACGTCGAAGAAGGCGCCGCCTCAAGCGGCCCGCAAACCGTCACGGAAGGCCGCGTCCAAACCCGCGACGAGGGCGGATTCCAAAACGTCGCGTACGCCGAAGAATACTGCGACAAAGCGGGCCGTCCCGAAAACCGACCGTTCAAGGAAGTCGGCAACGAAGACGGCCCGGAAGCGTTGATGCCTGCGAGGCATTCAGGTCGTGACTTAGGTCGTGCTGTCCTCCGAGCCGCGATCGCCACTCAATGAAAGATCGGCCTGAAGCGACAGCCGCAGCCAGTCGGTCACGCGCGCCACGTGCTCGTTCTCGCGGGTCAGAGCACCGGTGAACTGCGTGACCAGTTCATCGCGACCAAGCTGCGTCGCGAGTTCGATCAGAAGCTCCCACGACGCGACGTCGATGACTTCGGCGGCGAGCAACGTCTGCAACGCCTGCGACAGCGTCGCGCGCGGATCGTTGATGGCCTGCATCAGCCCCATGCCCTGAACGCCGGCGAGGTCCGCGCACGGCGTCTGCAGCGTGGGGTCGCCGCCAAGATTCTCGATCGCTTCCACGCATAGCACGAAGTGGCGCGCCTCCTCGTCGCGGATTTCCTCGACGAGTTCGCGCGTCATGCCATCGGGCAACGCCGTCTCGGTGGCGAGCCGTTGCAGCATTGCGTCGTACAGGCGCGTGCCGCTGCGCTCGTAGGCGGCGCGCTCGCCGATCTTGTCCAGCAGCACGTGCAGGCGATTGCCCGACAGCGTTTCGGCGACCGTGCCCACGACGCCCTTGAGTGTCGTCGGCGGCGGCATGGAGCCGACCGGTTCGGATTCCTCCAGGTACTGCGCACGGATGTCTTCCAGCCCGATCTCGGGCATCGGCGTGTCTTCCTGCATCGGAAGGCCCGACAGCATGGCCTCGGCCTCCATCGGCGAGGTGCGCAGCCCCGTGCGGTTCATGCCCAGCGTGATTCGATCCTGCATGGTGTCCTCCTGCGGTCAGGCCGCCTGGCGAGTGAGTTCGCTGCCCGGGTTGTAGCGATAGCCTTCGGCCACGGCTTCGGTCGGCGAGCCTTCGGAATTCATGTGCGTGCGATAGCGGATCGTCTCCTCGCTCTCTTCGCCGTCGGGCATGTAGTCCGGGCCGATCGCGCGCATATCGACCTCGGCCAGCAAGGTCTCGCGGACGAAATCGCGCTGGCTGTCGAACGGGATCGGATCGGGCAAACGATCGGGCAGGATCTCGGCGATATCGCGACGCTCGTGCTGCTTGAACAGTTCGGTGACGAACTTCAGATGGCCCAGTTCGTAGTCGAGGAAGCGTTCCCAGATCGCCTTGATGCGCGGGTTGCTTTCCTGCTGCACGGCCCCGTAGTAGTTGTAGACCTCCATCGCCTCGTGCATCACCCACTGTTCGAGCCAGGTCTGCGTCGGGTCGATGATCGACTCGTACTGCGTGACGTGCTGTTCCTCGATCGATGCGATCTCGGCGTAGAGCAGGCGCGCCACCGGATCGGTGAACAGCGGCCCGATGTTCATGTAGTAGTTGTGCGTCTGCTGCTCGGCCGACATGATCGTCAGCGCGTGCAGCTTCGACAGCGGATCGGCGGTGTTCTTGTCGAACGGCGTACGCAGGTCGTCCTCGGGCGCGCGGTGTTCGACTATCGTCGGACGGCCTGGGAGGATGTCGGTGTAGCACTGCAGGATGTTGTTGGCGTCCTTGCCTTCGAGGCGGTCAAGCATCGCCGAGTAGCGATACATGTGGTCGAAGTCTTCCAGCAGGCCGTAACGGTAGGTCTGCGCGAGGTATGGATCGGGCTCGCGCTGCGCGACGGCGGCCGTCACTTCGATCGCCACCTGCTCGTAGGCGATGGTCGTTTCCAGCGGCGAATGATCCGCGCCGATGAGCCAGTTGATGCACGTAGCCTGGTGATGCTCCACGCGCCGCACTTTCGCGAGGGGAACCTGCAGGTCACGGTTCATGCGCGCGGCGGAGTGCTGGAACCGCAGAGCCTCCAGCTCCAGCCCGTTCAGAAGGATGATGCGCACGCGCGTGAACGCGTCATCGTCGAGCTTGCTGATGGGCTTCTGCACGAGTTCGCGCCAGGTGAACCGCTGGCGGTCCAGCGGGCAACCCTTGATGTCGGAAAGGTCCAAGGCCATGCGTGTATTCCTCCGTAAGTCCCGAACCAACACTCACGCAAGATCGGTGCCACGCCGTAAAGCCGCGCAGGCCGCTTCAAGCGCGCATCGAGGTGCACGTGCGAGGAAGGACTTGCGTTGCAGCGAAGCTCGCGTCGCGCGCCTTCCGTCCGCCCAGCACCTGCGGTGAGTGGCATGCGGTTTGCGTGGAATGGGGAAGGGCAGCGCGCCGTGCAGTCGGGCAAGGACGCAAGCGCCCGCATCAGCAGGAGGGCGCGGCGCCATGAAACTCCATCATCTGAACTGCATCTCCACGTGCCCGCTGGGCGGCCGCCTCATGGACGGACGCACGACGGGCATCGTCGAGCGCGGCGAACTCGCCTGCCATTGCGTCCTGATCGAAGCCGACGATGGACTGGTGCTGGTCGATACAGGACTCGGATTGCACGACGTGCGCGACCCGCGCGGGCGACTGAGCCGGTTCTTCCTGACGCTGCTGAGTCCGGATTTCCGCGAGCAGATGACGGCGGTCCGACAGGTCACGCGTCTAGGGTTCCAGCCGAACGATGTGCGGCACATCGTGCTGACGCACCTGGACTTCGATCATGCCGGCGGCCTGGACGATTTTCCGTCCGCGCAGGTGCACATGATGGCGACGGAGCGCGGCTACGCGATGCAGCAGAAGACGTGGCTCGATCGCCAGCGCTTCCGTCCGCAGCAGTGGTCCACGCGCGCGAACTGGAACGTGTACGACGAGGCGGGCGGAGAAGACTGGTTCGGCTTCCGCAGCGTTCGCGACATGCAAGGCCTGCCGCCCGACATCCTGCTCGTGCCCCTGCCGGGCCACACCTTCGGACATGCGGGCGTCGCGATCCTCTGCGCCGATGGCTGGCATCTGCTCGCGGGCGACGCGTTCTTCGACCATCGCGAACTCGACCGCCACCCGCGCTGCACGCCCGGCCTGCGGTTCTACCAATGGATGATGGAAAAGGACCGCGCTGCGCGTTTACGGAACCAGCAGCGACTCCGCGACCTGCACCACGCGCAGGGCGACATCAACATCTTCTGTTCGCACGACCCGGCCGAGTTCGAGCGTCTCGCGCGGCGTCCGCTGCACGCGCCCGCATCGTAGGGGGCGCATCGCCGGAAGCGGTCGTCTAGGCCGCGGCGTCCTGCTTGAACATCGCGGCGACCAGCTCCGACATCCGATATGGCTTGCGCATCAGCATCACGCCCTCGGGCGGATCCACCACGCCCGGCTCGTGTCCCGTCGTCAGCACCGCGCAGAGTCCGGGGCGCAGTTCGCGGATCGCCGCCAGCAGCTCGACGCCATCGACGCGTCCTTTCAGGTCGATATCGATGATCGCACCGTCGAACTCCTGCGCTGCGACCAGCTTCAGCGCCTGCGTCGCGTTCATCGCTCCGCACGCCTGCAATCCCTGCGCTTCCAGCGCCTGCGCGGTGGCCCGCGTCAGATACACGTTGTCGTCAACCACCAGCACCGATCGCTTCTCGTCTTCTCCGTTCGTGAACGCAGTCTCCACGACGTGGGCGTGGGATGACGTGAAATCGTCGGCAACGTGACGCCGGCAAGAGCGTCCGGGCCCGCCATTCATGCGGTGCGATGGGCCGCGTGATTCCCCGCAGTAGCTTCACGTACCGAACCG
>Ga0209676_1002564_pt1 | contig 12565 bp, 14 predicted proteins | sample AraplaCvi_mLB_r2_FD_184282 | JGI IMG/M metagenome (GOLD analysis project Ga0209676, IMG submission 184282) | Arabidopsis root microbial communities from North Carolina, USA - plate scrape MF_Cvi_mLB_r2 (SPAdes) (version 2) | ecosystem: Host-associated > Plants > Roots > Endosphere | place: USA...
ACACGGTCGTCTTGCCCTGGATGATCTCCAGCACCAGTTCCGACTTCCGGCGTGCCGTCCAACGCTTGATTTCCTCTTCCATCACTACGCTCATCAGTGCTTCCTCTCCAAGGTAGCACCTGAGCAGATAATCACTGGGTCATTACAGACCCGGCTGACGCGGGCCGGAGAGCGCGCATCGATCGACAACTCGGGCCGGGTTGTGGCCTTGACCGGAGAAGCCGAACGAAATGGCGTGCAAGCCGCCGGCGGCGCGCAGCACGCGAAGCGGGCGAAGACACCGCTGTTGCGTTCGCTTTCGGTGAGGATGGACGCCGCATGGCCGAGACACGGATGTGGCTCGGGGCGAAGCCCGACAGCCGGGTGCCGGCATGCCGGCATCACCGGTAGGACTACTTCAGGGTGGCGATAAAATCACCAACGCGACGACATGTTGCCGCGCCAATCAGAAGCGGCCTTTCTCTACAGAGTTATCAACACAAATTGGGGACAACTCACCCAAGCATGCGACGTACGCGCAGCACTACCCATAGCCCGACCACGCCAGGCAGAGCCGCTTCGATGTCGCTGTAGCACTCGACTGAATCGTCACGGGATCGGTCAATTTTAGGGATCGTCCTATAACAGACAGTCTTGAGTACGGATAGGTTCGCGCATGCAGAGCTTTCCTCGACAAGCAACCAACGTCCCTTGAGATCGCTAGCATGAACGAACGTCCACGTCGCCTGCTCGAAATTGCAGGCGCTCCGCTCAATTCCAGCCCAACGGACAAATCGGCGCTCGTCCTGATCGACGCTCAACTCGAGTATGTGACGGGAATCCTTCCTCTCAAGGGAATGGATGCCGCGATTGCCGAAGCGCGCCGGCTGCTCAACGTTGCCAGGAGGCAGGGCATCCCGATTTTCCACATCGCGCACCACGCACGCCCCGGCGCCCCTGCGTTCGATCCCGATGGACCCGGTGCCGCGTTCATCCCCGATCTGGCACCGGCGCCCGGTGAAACCACGATCGTCAAGTCCCTGCCAAACTCATTCGCCAGGACCAACCTGCATGAGTTGATCCAGGCAACCGGTCGTAATGAACTGATCATTGCCGGGTTCGCCACGCATATGTGCGTCAGCGCCACTGCTCGGGCTGCCCTGGACGTCGGCTACAGGACGACGATCGTTGCCGGCGCCACCGCTACGCGCGACCTGCCAAACCCACTTGGTGACGGGATCACCCCGGCAGAGATCTTGTTCGAAGGCACCCTCGCTGCTTTGGCAGACCGGTTTGCCATCGTAGTTCGGGATGTCCGCGCTCTCACATCGACGGAAGTAGGACGCTGACAACCCCGCCGATCAGTGCCAGATGGAGCGCAGCCGAGCCGTCTCCGAATGGACCGCGTGAGACCGCGACGTAGGCACCGGTGAATTGGGTGCCGTCTCATTCTCTGGGGTCAGGTCGCGCTATACGTTAGTCCTATGAGCGAATCCCGGACGATCGAACGCGCCTACCGCGTTCGGCTCAAACCTAAGCCTGAGCAGACCCGCATGCTGCAACGCCTGCTCGGAACGCACCTGACTTGCCGCCTCCAGATCCGTCATTGCGTGAGCCTGATGCTGACAGCAGCGCCACCGGCTATGGACGTGCGCGCAGCACGAAGGACACGAGATTGAGCCGCGTCCTATAGATCGAAAGTGCTGCGGTCCGGGAAGATCTACGTAGCAGGCACGCATACAACAAGGCAGTAACCCCTAGCCCCGGTCTCTTCCCCGGGGCTCTTTTTTTGTGACCACCACTGCTGTCTATCTCGGATCAGAGGAGGACCGACTCAGCTGGGCTCGGAGTGCCTGATCCATTTCAAGCAATCTGCTACTTCTCTTCTAATTTGGATAATGTGCTTGGTCACTATGAAGAACCCTGCGATGGTGTAAGTCATCTGCGTGCCGTCGTGGACATCTATGTGCGGAACGATTGGGTCTTTCGATCTACTTCCTGGATACGAGACGCGAACTTTCTTTCGGCCCTGAAGGTGTCGATGCATGGGCTTGGGAAGAGTTCCCGCCGTTGAAAGGTTGGGAGTTTGAGCGGCACCTCTACGCGCAGAAGGCTGGTGTTAAGTGATAGGTGACGGAATTCCCGTATGCGCTTGAGAGGCCACTGCTTAGGGTCTACTGGTCCGCTAGTGTCGAACACGATTGAAACGAAGGAGTAGGAGTTGAAACGGAAGTTGTGGCTTGTGCCCCCACTCTTTTTTTTGGCGGGTTGTTCATTTGTCAGCAACGCGAGCAGGAGTGAGTTGTCCGCCTACGCAGAGCCTGAAGATGGCGATCTGGCCCACGTCCGACTACTCGGCTCGCGCAACGTCAAGATCTATCCCAATAGCAGTTGCCACAGCTTCGACGTACCCGGCAGCGGCTATCCGGCTGGTCCGCAGATGGGTGGCCAGCGCACTCGTGATTTGGGTATACCCAAACCGGGATCGATGCCCAAGCATTTCGTCGAGATGGTCGCGCGTGCCGATGAGTCCATCACCGCCAGCTTCTCCTACTACAGCGAGCTGACCATTCCAGGTGCCGCCGGAACCGGCGCACCCAGCATGCGGCGGTCGTCTTCCTGCAGTGTGGCGCGCCGCTTCGTCCCACGGAGTGGGCGGAACTACGAGATGGCGGCCAACTGGTTGTCGGCGGACCAGTGCTCCGTGCAGGTGTTCGAGATCGTCGCCGAAGGAGATGGTTATACGCGTAGACCCGTTCCGAGTCAGACCGCCGAAGCTTGCGCTGCGTCCTCTACAACCGATTCCTCTGCTGGTGCCAAATGAACAAGAAACCCTTTACTTCGTTGCTGTTGCTTGTCCTAGCCGTTTCCAGTGCACAGGCCGCCGCTGCGGATGCGGTGTCTATTGACGCATTGCGCGCGGACGGCCTGACCTTTGAGCCCATCAAGGGGGCTAAGAATGTGGCGGTCAAGACAAAGGGGCAGCGCATGGCTGCTTTCGGCATTGGCATGCTGGTCGGCAGTGCGATGGGAAGCGGCGCGGCCAACCCGCAGGAAGGCGCGGAGCTCGCCCAGCAGGCGGGCAATCTGACCCAGCAGGCCATTAATGACTACGGCCACCAGCGTGTGGGTTTGCTGGGCCCGGCACCGGTCATGCAGGAGACCTTGCAAAAGCGGTTAGGCGAAATGGGGGTCCCGCTGTATGCAGCCGACGCCGCGAATGGCTACCACCTATTGGTCCAGCAGAAGCTGTGGTCGCTGGAGTACGAAGGCATGTTCAAGGACGATTATCACTTGGCGTACGCAATTGAAGTGTCGATGAAGTCGCCCGATGGCAAAAAGGCCAGAAGGGCCTCGTGCTCAGGTCAGTTTCCGGATCTGCATCCGTTGCCGGAGTGGCAGGCGGACGATTACGCCAAGGTAGTGGAAGCAGCAACGGCGATCGGCGCGGAGTGCGCCGAACTAATTGCGCAAGACATGCGTTTGACCGCTGAGACGTGATTTGAGCACCTGACGCAGCGCTCCAGCGCCGGATGTCGCCCTGCACCGCGGCGAGGTCAGACCCGTGATGGAGAGGTCCCAGACAGACGCCAGGCTGCGTTGCGCGCCGGACCCAGCTTTGCTCCCGTTAGTTTAGTGGGAGGCGAATGAGCACGCCCGGGCCAGTCAGGCGGCACAGGCCAACGTGGCCGACTGCGTGGCGCAGGTGACGGCGCAGTTTCCCGAGCGGTTTAAGCCTGCGGGCTGATGCTCCGGCGCAGATTTTCCGCTTTTGCTGATAGGGCGCCCCCGCGCCGTATCGGCATTTCCCGAACACGCCGCGCCGTGTAGCGGACGTGTTCTCTCCCCCGGCACCCATTCGTCTGAACGGCAATAGGTGCCTTGTTCATAGCAGCAACAAGCAAGGAAGTCGTTTCACAATGAAGAAGACATTGATCGTGGGCATCCAGTTGGCATTGGGCGCGAGCCTGATCGCCCCGGCCTATGCCGCGCAGAACGTGAGTGGCGCCAATCTCAGCGGCGGCGACTTCAGCTACGGCAGCGGCGTCAACCTGACCAACAGCCAGTTGACGTTCAACCTCCGCACCGATGGCACGTACGGCGTGATGAACGTGACCGGTGGCGACTACACCGGCTCAGGCAGCACGATCACGATGAACACCGTGCTGGACGCCGGTGGTAGCACGGTCGCCGGCCAGGGCAGCAACCGGATCCTGATCAACGGCAATGCCAGCGGCCAGACCACGCTGGTGGTGAAGAACAACGGCGGTGCGGGTGCCTCGACCGATCTGAACGGAAGCACGTTCAATGACGCGAACGAAGGCATCTCGCTGGCGCAGGTGTCGGGCAATTCGGCCGCGAACGTGTTCAGCCTGCAGGGCGAGTATGTGGCCGAGGGTCCGTATCAGTACCGCCTCTATGCCTACGAGCCTGGCAAGTCCGACGCCAATCAGCGTCTGGTTGACGCCGATGCTAATGGCCACTGGGACTACCGCCTGCAGAACGCCAAGGTCGCGACCGGCGGCACCACGCCGGCCCCGGTGACGCCCACCAGCCCAACTACGCCGGCACCGGTGGTTCCGCAGATCCCTTCGACGTCCACGGATGTCCGCAACAGCCTGGTGCCACAGGCGCCGTCGTACCTGGTGCACAACAACGCGCTGTTCGCCTACGGTCAACAGGTGATCGGGACGCTGCACCAGCGCATCGGCGAAATCGGTGGCGCACATGCACCGACCGATGCCAACGTCGAGCTGTATGCCCGCGCTTTCGGTGGCGATCACCGGTACGCCAGCAATCTGACCGTGGCCGAGTACGGCTACGACTATGACCAGGACCTGCAGGGCCTGCAGATCGGCGGCAACTGGCTCAGCCTCACCGGTGAAGACAGCAGCCTGCGCCTGGGCCTGGCGCTGAGTCACGGCACCGCGCACACCGCACCCGGCTCCGTGTACGGCGTGGAGCCGACCGTGCTGTCGAACGGCAAGCGCGTGGCGCTGGAAATCAGCCGCGAGAAGACCCGTGCGGACAACGCCGCGATCACGCTCACTTGGCAACACGCCAGCGGCCTCTACGTCGACGGCGTGGCAGGTGGCAGCCAGTACACCAGCGACGTCTACACCCCGTACCGCAACGGCAAGGTGACCCGTCTGGAGTCGAACGACGTGTTCGCGTCGCTCGAGGCCGGCTACGGCTGGAAGGTCAGCGAGGGCGTAACGATCGAACCGCAGGTGCAGGTCAGCTGGCAGAAGCTGGACACCGACCGCGTGACGGACATCGACGGCGTGGTGGTGGATCTGGGTACGCCAGAGCAGTTCGTGTGGCGCGTCGGCGCACGCGCATTGTTCAGCCCGATGGTCGGTGCGGACGGTTCGGCGCTGAGCCAGTACGTCAAGCTCAACTACTACGACAGCGAAGGCCCCGAGCAGCATGCGTTCCTGTCGGGCGAGCGCTTCGTCACCGGTGACTACGGCCACACTGCCGAGTTTGGCTACGGTGTGACGGCCAGCCTGAAGAACGGCCTGTCGATCTACGGCGATGCGAACTGGCAGCAAGACATTGGCCACGCCAGCCGCGAAGGCTGGGGCGCCAATCTCGGCCTGCGCTGGGCGTTCTGATTTGACCGTCGGTCGGCGCGTCTTCCGTCCCACGGGCGGCGCGCCGATCAAGGGGTCATTAATTCAACGACACAAGACGAAGGACAGCGATTGTTATGAACTTTGTGATCTATCTGATCGTAGGTGGCATCGCCGGCTGGCTGGCGAGCCTGTTGATGCGCCGGGATGCCTCCATGGGCCTCGTGCTCAACGTGGTGACCGGCATCGTCGGCGGTTTCCTCGGTGGCTGGTTCCTGCCCAAGCTGGGTATCGGACTCGGTGACGGCTGGCTGGGCTTCCTGGCCACGGCCTTTATTGGCGCCGCGGTGCTTCTGCTGATCATCAATCTGATCACACGGGGTCGCGCACGTTGATGCGGGTAATGGCGACGTGCGGAAAGCCGCGCGTCGCCATTGGACAGAGCGCTGAAGATGAGAATTGCAAGGCTTTCTGCGTGCGCCGTCATAATGACGGGGCTGATGTCGTGCGCGACGGTTCGCGTAGTGCATGAGCCGGGCGATGCCTCCCCGCGTCCGGCGTCGCTGGACGGGAGATCGGTGGTCGTGCGGGCGGGCGATACGCTGTACGGCATCGCCTCGCAGCATGGGGTAAAGGTGGGTGACCTGGCGGAGTGGAATGCGCTGCGTGCGCCGTACACGATTCACCCCGGTCAACGCTTGGTCTTGGCACCGGTGGCGGCCGCGTTGGCCACTACGACACCAGCAAGCGCCGCGTCTGCCGTGACATCCGCACCGCTCGTGGAGTCCGTGCCAAGGGCTGCGGCGACGGCTAGCGGTACCAGCAAGTGGCAATGGCCGGCGGATGGCGCGCTGGTCACGCGTGCTTCGGCGACTACGCCGGGCATTGATATCGCCGGCCGTGCCAGTGCGCCGGTCCGGGCAGTGGCCGACGGCGTGGTGCTGTACTCCGGAGCCGGCTCACCTGGCTACGAGGAGCTGATCGTCATCCGTCACGACAACGACTGGCTGTCGTCCTACGCCCACAACCGCAAGCGTCTGGTCGGAGAAGGGCAACGCGTTCGCGCCGGCGCCCAGATCGCCGAGATGGGACGAACCGGTGCCACCCGCGACCTGTTGCATTTCGAGATGCGCCGCGACGGCGAATTGTTCGATCCGCTGAAGGTGCTACCTCCGCGCTAACCCGCGGTGGCCTGCCTTCCTAACCAACGACGAAGGACGTTGCTATGCCCTCAAACAATCGCGTCCCCTTCACCGTCTACCCGCTCTGGCTGGTGTGGCTGGGCCGCGGCTTGCTGTACGTGGCGCTGCTGGTGCTGCCGGCAGCACTGGCGGCTTGGTTGGCCGAGCAGGCATCAGGCTCGATGAAGTGGGCGGCGCAGATCGCTGCGAACGCGGTGTTGCTGCCGTTGCTGTACGCAGGCTTGTACTGGTTGCTGCGTCATTGGCGCGCGCGGGCCCAGAACTTCATCTGGCTGGTGATCGTCTTTTTGGGGTTCCTCACGTGGAGCCAGTGGCGCAAGGCCACTACGGTCGACGACTGGACCCATTGGCTTGGCATGGGACTGGGCGTGCTCTACGTCGTCGGTTTCGCCGCGCTGGCCATGTGGGGTTGGCGCCGCAACCATCGCGACCGCCAGGCGTCGTGGACAGCGGAACGGCAAGCCCAGATCGACCTGCACGCCGAGGCCATCCTGCGTGCTCAGGAACTGGATCGGCAGCGAATGCAATCCGAGTCCGAGCCGCAGCATCGGTTGGGTTGAGGCTGTGACGTGACGACTTTGATCCTCACCCGCCGCATCGGTGAGCGCATCATGATCGGTGACCACATCGTCCTGACTGTGCTCGATGCCGACGAGGTAACCGAGTCGGCGAAGTTGGGTACATCGGCGCCCCGCGATCTGGCGATTCAGCGTCAGGAGGCACGCGGCCCGCAAACAGGCGTGCCAGCTAAAGTGCGGCCGCCCCGTGCGCCACCGCGTGATCCCACCAAGGGCTGGTTGGTGCTGGAGCGCAATGTCGGCGAGCACATTCGAATCGGTCACACAGTCCGGCTGACTGTGGTCGGCTTCGATCGCACCGGGGCGGTGCGCTTGGGCACGGATGCGCCCACGACCGTCGGTGTGCACCGCGAGGAAATATACGCCAAGCTTCAGCAACAGACCGCAGCCGCAACACCTCAGGCGCCGGCCGTTGAACCCTCGGTACGTCCTCGCCGTCGGCGCCTGTCGGTGGAGTCATCGTAAGGACTGCGGCTGCTCGCCTTGCGCACCGCTCGAAAGGTGCGGTTGGCTGCGGTGCTCGTTACGAGGGTCGCGCCAACGCAGCGGGCTTGAAGCGTGGCAGCCACGAGCTGCGACCAACGAGTGGTCGTCAAGGCTGGCTGGGACGTGACTTGACGGTGCGAAGTTCGTCGGCATCGCATTTACGTTTAGAGCAGGCAATGCCTGACGTCACGACTCACCGGCCCTCCGCGGCACGGCTTTGACCCTTGCGCGATTCGTCAAACACAGTCATCTGGGTTGGACGCAAATCCGAATCGGGCCGGATGTGGACAACACTTGGTCTGGCTAAGATCAAATGCGCATCGTAGAGCCGGCGTCGCCACTAGTTGGCGCACGCCCGAAGTAAGCTCAAGCCAATCGCGATGATGACGACCAGACTGTAGCGGCCGTCCACCAGTTGCAGGTCCGCTGGCGTGCTGTCGAGCTGCCAGACCTGGCAGGCGCGGGTGATGGGCTCCGTCAAACTGCCAAAGGCCGCGAGGTACCGGTTCTTCCAGGCATCCGGGTTGGTGGAGGCGAGATAGACCTCCGCATGTTCGATCTTCCATTGCTTGAGCCAGCGTTGCACCGTCCGCAAGTCGGACAAGGTCCGCTCATCGCCGCCGAAGCGGGCATCGAGGGCATCGTGGACCAGCCGGGCGCTGATGCGCGGTTGCGTGGTGATCAGCCCCAGCACGAACTCGCGCAGGTCCGCCTCCGTGTCGAGTTGCTCGGAACCGGCGCGATTGCCGTACCGGCCCGCCAGTGCCGCCGGGCCCTGTACACGAAGGGTCCGCCGCCAGCGGCGGAGCGTGGCGGGATGCAATCCCGTGCCGATGCAGGCCCGCGCAGGTGCACTGACGGCCAGTTCACCGGTGCTGTACAACGCGCAGAACTCCGCCATCGCCGCACACGTGCCCAACCCGCGTGCGCGGGCGAATGCAGCCAGGCGGTCGAGCAGTTCGAGCCGTGCGTCCATGCGGGTGCGCCGTGCACCGTTCAGCCCGCCAACACGCGCGAGTTGATACCGCAGTCGTCCAACACCATGCGCATCACGGCACGGCGACCGCTGGTGGGCTGAACGGTTCGACAGCGGCGTGGCGGTCAACGAGAACGGCCGCCATGAACTCGCCGCCCGACTCGCGCCGCAGGGCATTCAAGATGCGTACCTGCACAAACCTAGTGACCGGTGCAGCCGCGCAGACGATGCGGCGAATCTTCATGAGCGATGGTGACGTTCCCCGATGGTCTCGATGCGCGGGAGCAAGCCGTCGGCCTCAACTTTGCCGGAGAGCACTCGCCCGTCCGCCGTTCGATGCGGTACGGCACGCCTAGGAGTGCGCCGAGCTTGACCGCGTCGAGCTGGACACTACCGCGGCAATTGGTAGCCGGCCACTACGGGCGAGAACGCATCGTCGCGGTCAGCCACCATGAGAAGGTTCGAATAGCCAAGCCCCACGATTTCGGAATCACGATCCAGGGAAAACAGCTTCCACGTAACACCCCGGTCATGGGTGACAAAGTAGTTGACCTGAGGCTCATCGACACATGCCCGCTGGAACACATCGAGCGGCAATGCGCAGTAGAGCGAGTTCAAGATCGTGCCGGAGTGCGTCCGCACAACCCAGGATTCGTCATTCATCCAGGCTTGGGAAACATAGGATCGGCGCCCCATCACGTCCGGCGGCGAGACGGGCCGGCCCCACGTCATTGTCGCAGTGTCCAAGTGCCTCACACCGCGCTTCACCACGAGGTACACCTCTGAAGGTGCCGCCTGCACGGTCACCCATTCCTCTACTGCAGGTAACCGGAAGTGCTCCTTGGACAGCGACGTCACCCCCCGCAGCTCAATTCGATCAGGACTGAATACAAGCTCGAATCGTTTGGTGTGCAAGCTCGGCGCTCTATCGCCACTGGACGCCCACACCGACATCCAACCCACTGCACGATTCTCGTCCACCGGAACCACATGAAGTTGAGCGAATTCGAAATGCGCATCGACGCCCCTCCACAATGCCTGCGCCAGATCGATCGTTTCCCAAGAGCGGGCCTGGTCCCTGCTGACGAAAACCTCGGTCTTCTCCTCGATAGGGTTGTCGGAAATGGGGATCGCATTCTCATCGGAGAGGAATACAGTCTTCTCGTCAATCAGGACATCCTCGGCGTGGCTCCAGGTCTTTCCCTGATCGGTAGTACGAAAGGCTTCCCTGAAGTAGCGCGTGGAGCGCTCCCTCGACTCCGCCTCCCGACTGATCTCCGTCAACAGAAACCCGGTCTTCCCTCCGGGCGTGCTGAGATACTTGGCATGGTCGTAGGAATCTGTCCGGATGCTGGCGACGATTTCGGACCCTTCCTGCGCATTGGACCTGACGATGTAAGTCCTTCTCAATGGCCTCGATCCACGCAAGGTTGCGCCCGCTTGCTCAGTAAAGCCGCCCGCCATCAACGCCGCCGCCGCGGCAACCGCCGACTTACTTTGTGATGTCGGTTCGACGGGGGGAAGTTTGGAATCCAATGCGCGAACGCCCTGGAGCTTCGAAGCTTTGTCGTCTGGTCCGGGCTCTATGATGTTGCCGCTCAGCACCATGGTCGGGCCAAGCATGAACAACCGGATGGTGCTCAGATGCAGCGCTTCCAACGCTGGCAAGCCAATATCTTGATCTGCCTTTACCAGTCGATCGCCGGCAGGGCGCGCTGGTATTGGTCGAAGCCAAAGACGGCGAGACAGAGGGTAAGCGTCGCGACCGCAACGATCTGCAAGAATGAGCGCATGTAGTAAATACTCAGTATCCGGGACCAGCTGACGCGCCCACCGCGCCGCCGTCCGGAAGGGGGTTGCAAGCGATTGAAGTTCAGCGCGAGTTTCTATAGGCGGGTAGATTACCGCTCGCGTGATGCTTGGACTAGGGGGCGTTATGGAAGAGGTTTTTGCGTTGCTCGGCAAGTTAATTGTCGCTGCTGGTGGCGGCGCAGTGGTCGCTATTGCGATCTTTCGGCTGCTTGCTACGAAGTGGCTCGATGAAAAGTTTCAACGACGACTAGAGGCATTTCGACACGAGCAGAGTAAGGAGCTAGTAGAGTTGCGTCACCGCATTGACAAGGAGTTTGATCGCCTGTCGAAAGTGCATGGCAAGGAGATCGAGGTCTTGCCCGAACTTTGGAGGAGGCTTTCGGAGGCAGTTTTGTCGGCTTCTTACCTCGCTTCCCCGATGCGAACCTATACGGACCCGAATAGACTATCTCCCGACCAGTTCGAATACTTCCTTTCGACGACGCCCCTGACCGATTGGGAGAAGAAGGAAATTCGCGAGGCCGATAACAAGGCAGCCTACTTTCAGAAGCGCATGGCGAGACACGAACAGGCGGATGCAAACGGGACCTATCGGGAATTCCGCGAGTTCTTCACGGGGAATCGCATCTTCATCAGCGCCGAGATAAAGCTGAAGGTGGAATTACTCGACGATCTGCTATGGGCGGTAATTCACGAAGCAGAGGACGGCCGCGAGTACAGGGATGCAAAGCTGAGGTCATCTGCGCGCGAAAAGGCCAATAAGGCATCCAACGTCCGCGCAGAGATCGAAGCACTTGTTATGTCGCGGCTACGAGTAGAAGGGACGCCCATGCCCGCGTGACTGGTGCGCAGCTATGGCCTGCGGCAGGAGTTCATCACGCCGCACTGTCCGCAGCAGAACAGCATGGTGGAGCGCGTCATTCGCACCTTGAAGGGGCAATGCGTCCACCGCCACCGCTTCGAAAGCCAGCAGCACGCGACCCGTGTGGTCGGCGACTGGATCCAGTTCTACAACCATCGGCGCCCGCACCAGGCGCTGGGCATGAAGACACCCTCTGAGGCTTACGCTTTAGCGGCCTGACCTGTGCAGGAACTGCTGGGTCATTACATGCCCGTCATGATCTTCGCCCTTGTCGCCGGGCGTATATTGGGCCGGCCGGGGGAGGCAGTTCATCTACACACCGTCAGATGGAGTCTGAGCATGAGCAAGGGAAGAGACCGCACCGTTTTCCTGCGCCCCGATGGCATGTGGGCGAACAAGCGAAACGACGCCACGCGAGCCAGCAGCGTTCACACGACGCAGACTGCGGCGGAGAAGTCCGCGCGCAGTATGTTGAAGAAGCAAGGTGGAGGTGAACTCACCACGAAGGGCGAAAACGGGAAGATCCGCGGCAAGGACACGATTGCCCCAGGCCGAGATCCTCGTCGCATCAAGGACCGCGAGCACTGACCCTGTTCTTACATAGGGCCACTCGTTCGAATCACGGGCACTACAAGTCCGAGTCGAGGCCCTTGGCTTCCCAGCCCTCGCTAGTGAGCACCACGCCGTACTCCGACAAATGGCCTTCGGCGCCGACCATCTCCCGCGCGATTGCGGGAAACGCAGTGATCACTTCTGGCCTGTTCGCCCATTCGGCGACAGAGTCGAGTTTGTAGCGATAGTGGACGGTCGCAACCTGGTTATCTCCCAACTTCATCGGGCCTTCCCACTTGACCACCTCAGCCAGTTGCTTGCGTCCCCAGCACAGGTCGGTGCGCGGCAGGATCGGCTTGCCACTCAGGTTCAGACCTACGCTGTCTTTGACTTCGCGCTGGAAGGGCTTGGACGTCTCGGTGAGCGAATAGCTCGTGACCTTATACGTGTCGCCGGTCGGCTTACCGCTATGGTCGAACGATGGCTTCTCGGACTCTGTGCTTTTGACCAGCCCCACGCTTTCGAGTGCGACCATGCGCCCG
>Ga0209676_1002566_pt1 | contig 12552 bp, 9 predicted proteins | sample AraplaCvi_mLB_r2_FD_184282 | JGI IMG/M metagenome (GOLD analysis project Ga0209676, IMG submission 184282) | Arabidopsis root microbial communities from North Carolina, USA - plate scrape MF_Cvi_mLB_r2 (SPAdes) (version 2) | ecosystem: Host-associated > Plants > Roots > Endosphere | place: USA...
CGAGCCAGCGCTCGCGGCGCTCGTCGCGTTCGGCGCGCGGCAGGGCGTCCCACTGCGCGGCGCGCTCGCGGAAAAGCTTCTGCTCCGCGGGCGACCACGCGTCCCAGCGCTGCGCGTTGGCGCGCAGCGTCGCCTTCGTGGCGGGCGGCAGGCGTTCGAGCAGGTCCGCCAGTTCCGGCGGCGTCGAGCCCGCGACGGCGGCGATCATCGCCAGCGACAGGAGCATCCAGCGCGAGCGGCTCGCGTTACGGCGCATCTTCGGTCTCCGCCTGCGTTTCGGCTGCGATGCCGTGCGCCACCGGCGACGGCGCGACATCCTCCTGTACCGGCATATCCGGCGGCGGGGTCGGCGCGGTCACGCCGGCGGCCTGTTGCGCGGCCAGCCAGCTGTTGAATTCCATGTCCTGGGCCGCGGCCTCGCCGTGCGGGTCGGCCAGCAGCGCGAAGTCGCGGTACGTGACCATCGCGGCCTCGTCGCCGTAGGTCGAGGCGGGCGAATCGGCCTCGGGCAGCGGTTCGACGTCGACCCGGCGGTTGCTTCCAACGCCATCGACGTTCCCGCGCCCGAACGGGAGGAAGGTCGCCGCCATCGCGAGCACGCACAGCGCGAGCAGGCCCCACAGCAGCGGCATCAGCCAGCGCGGGCGTGCCGTCGCGCCCCAGGCGACTTCTGCTGAGGCGGCCGTCCCGTCGCCGCGCAGCACGGCCTCGCGGGCCGAGCTCAGGCGGACGAGCCGGTCGGGCGGCAGGGTCTTGATGCGGCGGTGGATCTGCTCGCGCAGCTGCTGCCAGGCGAGCGGGTCGGCGCGGCCGTCGGCGTGGTGCGGCAGTGCCCGCTGCAGGGCGAGCCGGTAGCCGGCCAAGCTAACGCCGAGCACGCCGGCGGCCTCCTCTTCGGACAGGCCGGCGGCCACCCGCAGCAGCAGCGCGGCCCGAGGCCCACTGCCGAGCTCGCCAAGGCGATCGGTGGCCTCGATGGGAACCGTCACCGCGGTGCGCTGCCCGAGGCGCGGCTGCGCGAGCAGGAGCGCCCAGAAGCGCCTCGGCCAGTCGGCCATCGGCAGGCTCCCGGCCTCGGGACGGAACTGGCGCATCGCCTCGGTCAGGGCGGCGTCGCCGGCGGCGGCATCGCCCGCCTGGAGTTCGGCCAGAACCGCCCCGCGACGTTCGACACCGCGCAGGAAGGCGGACAGCGCGGGGGGCCCGGAAGGGCGTGAAGAAGCGGTCGGAACGCTCATCGGAACTGCATCACCATGCGCCGCATGATAGCGAGGCAGATCCGTGAAAAAGCCCTTGACAACGCTGAGTCACGTGCTCCGCCAAGCGGGACGCGGCCTGCACCGGAAAACCGGTTGTGCACAGCAGTAACGCCGCCGTCATGCATCGCTTCCTGAACGCGCCCTTCAGCCGGGTGACAACTGTGTTTCACGCACAAGTGCATGATCTTAAAGGGAATATAGGCTTTGGCACTTTTTTCACCAACCTAGCTGGGAGGCCTTATTTCCTGCGATGGGACCCTGCTCGCAACACGCCATGCACAGACTTATCCACAGCTCGTGTGGATAAGGACGTTTTCCCAATGCGGCCGGGCACTTGCGTGATTTTTGTCACAGATGGGGCAGCAATGCGCGGCAAGCTCATCGGCCGCTTTCGTGCCACGGGACGCCCGGTAGACTTCGCCGATGCCCGACGCCTCTCCGACCCCGCCCGCCGTCTGGCGGGTGGCCCTCCCCGTGCCGCTGCCGCGCCTGTTCGACTACCGGCCGCCGGTCGGCGAGGCGGTCGAGACGGGCGACGTTGGCCTGCGGGTGCGGGTGCCGTTCGGCAGCCGTGAACTCATCGGGATAATCGTCGAAACCGGGCCCGCCGACCCCGACGCGCCCGAAGCCAAACCCGCCCTCGCCCGCCTCGACCCGCAGCCGGTCCTGGAAGGCGAGCTGCTCGAATCCCTCCACTGGCTCGCCCGCTACACCCACGCGCCGCTCGGCGAGGTGCTGGCGACGGCACTGCCCGCCTCGCTGCGCCGGGGCGAGCCGCTGCCGGATACCCACGCCTGGGCCTGGCGGCTGACCGAAGCCGGGCAGACCGGTCGCGAACGCCTGCGCGCCGGCAAACCGCGCCGGCTGGCGGACCTGCTCCACGCGGGGCCACTGGACGAAGACCGTCTGGATCTCGAGCTCGATGACTGGCGCGCCGCCGCCCGGGCGCTGGCCAAGCGCGACCTGGCCGAACGCGTCGCCATCCCGGCCGTCGCCCACGCCATCGATCCGCGCCCCGGGCCGGCGCTCCACGCCGAACAGCAGGCCGCCGTCGACGCGATCCTCGCCGCCCGCGACGGCTTCGCCGCGCTGCTGCTCGACGGCGTCACCGGCAGCGGCAAGACCGAGGTCTACCTGCACGCCATCGCCGACTGCCTCGCGCGCGGCAAGCAGGCGCTGGTGCTGGTGCCGGAGATCGGCCTGACGCCGCAGACGCTGGCGCGCTTCCGTGCGCGGCTGGGCGTGCCGGTGCATGCGCTGCATTCGGGATTGGGCGACAGCGAACGCGCCCGGACCTGGACGGCCTTCGCGCGCGGCGAGGCGCGCGTCGTCGTCGGCACGCGCTCGGCGGTGTTCCTGCCGCTGCCCGAAGCCGGGCTCATCGTCATCGACGAGGAACACGACGGCAGCTTCAAGCAGCTCGATGGCATCCGCTACCACGCGCGCGATTTCGCGCTGGTGCGCGGCAAGGCGCTCGGCGTGCCGGTGCTGCTGGGCAGCGCGACTCCCTCGCTCGAATCGCTGCGCAACGCGCAGGCCGGCCGCTACGAACACCTGCGCCTGCAACAGCGCGCGGGCAACGCGCAGCCGCCGTCGGTGCGCGTGTGCGACGTGCGCAAGCGACCGCTCGAGGCCGGGCTGTCGCCGGAAATGCTCGACACCATCGGCCATGCGCTCGACGCCGATGGCCAGGTGCTGGTCTTCAAGAACCGGCGCGGCTACGCACCGGTGCTGCTGTGCCACGACTGCGGCTGGAGCGCGCAATGCCAGCGCTGCGACGCCCCGATGACCGTGCACGCCGGCGGCCGTCGCCTGCAATGCCATCACTGCGGCGCGCGACGCCCCGCCCCGAACGCCTGTCCCGACTGCGGCGGCCTCGCGCTGCAACCGCAGGGCGCCGGCACCGAGCGCATCGAGGAAGTGCTCGCCGCGCGCTTTCCCGACGTGCCGGTGATGCGGATCGACCGCGGCACGACGCAGCGGCGCGATGCGCTGGAGCACGCGCTGGCAAAGTTCGGCACGCAGCGCGGCATTCTGGTCGGCACGCAGATGCTGGCGAAGGGGCACGATCTTCCGAACCTGACGCTGGTGGCCGTGGTTGGCGTCGACGAAGGGCTGTTTTCGGCCGATTTCCGCGCTCCGGAGAAGCTCGCGCAGTTGCTGATCCAGGTCGCCGGCCGCGCCGGACGCGCGCAGCGCAAGGGCGAAGTGCTGCTGCAGACGCATCATCCGGGCCATCCGCTGCTGGCGACGCTGCTTGCCGGCGGCTACCACGCGTTCGCTGAAGCAGAACTCGAACAGCGCGAGATCGCGGGCTTCCCGCCGTTCGCGCACATGGCGATGTTCCGCGCCGAGGCGCAGCAGGTCGAGGTCTGCGACGCCTTCCTGCGCATGGCGCGCGAAGCGTTGCGCGACGTGCACGCGCCGCTCGACCTGCACGGCCCGCTGCCGGCGCCGATGCCACGACGAGCCGGCTACCAGCGCATGCAGCTGCTGCTGTCCGCCGCCGACCGCCGAAGCCTGCACGCGGCGCTCGACGCCGCGCTGCCGGCCATCCATGCGTCCACCGAAGCGCGCAAGGTGCGCTGGTCGCTGGACGTGGATCCGGTGGATCTTTACTGATTCCGCGCCGACGGCACCCGCCACACCCACGCCGCGAACACGTACAACGCCAGCGCGATCACCAGCGTCGCGCGCAGGCCGACCTCGATCGCCAGCAGCAGCGCGAGGATCGCCGCCGCCACCGACGCGCAACCGTTGAGTCCCCACGCCCACGGCACGAATGCCGGCGCGCTGCGCGACAGGCGCGCAAGGCCGAGCGGAAACGGCATGCCCATCGCGAACGCCAGCGGCGCGATGCCGATGAATCCGACGAACGCGCGCCACGCCAGCGCCCACGATGCGGTCATCGCATGCGCTGCCACCAGCACGACGAACTGCCACGCGAGGCCGAGCACGATCGCGCGGACGGCCCACGCCATGCGACTGGCGAGCGCGGCGTCGTCCACCTCCGATGCCGACACCCACCGCTGGGCGTGCAGGCTGCCCAGCCCTGCGCACAGCAGCATCGCCGCAAGCCCCACGTTCGCCGCGATCCATGGATGCCCCAGCAGCAGCGTCAGGCGCGACAGCATCGCGATCTCGATCAGCAGGAACGCCAGTCCGAGCGAGACGAAGTACGCGCCGATGCGCAGCCTGGAGTGCGATGAACCGCGATCTCCGCTCCCGAGCGCGCGCAACGGCAGCAGCACGAGCACAAGCGCGAGGACGACGGCCTGCACCAGCGTCGCCACGAGCACGAGATAACCCGAATCCAACAGCACGGCACCGCCCTGCGCGCGCAGCCGCCACAGTTCCGGCAGGCTGCGCCAGCGGAAGAAGTGCCCGAAGTACGGGCGGTCGTCGCTCACCGGTTCGATGTCGAATTGGTAAGTCCGAATGTATTCCCGCGACTGCGGCGACAGCAGCGCCTGTACGCCGTCGTACAGCGTCGGCGGATCGAGTTGATGGAAGCGTTCCTGTGTGTCGGCACGCGCACCGTGCGCATGCACGACATCGAAGCCGCGGCGCTCGGCAAAACGCGTCAACGCGGCGACCGCGTGCGCATCGAGCGCGGAACGCGCGAACAGCCAGGTGCTCGCGTCCCAGTTGCGGATCGCCGCGACGTTGCGCGTCGGATCGCGCACGCCTTCGGCGCGCAACGCCTCCACCGCCGTCGCGAAGAGTTTCAGTTCATCGCGCGGCGGCTGCTTGCTCCACTGCGTCACCACGAGCATGCCCCGCGGCGAGAGCGTACGCAGGTAGTCGCGCAAGGCTTCGACGGTCAGCGCGTACTGCTCGCTCGCCGACTGCACGCCCGCGCCGCCACTGGCGAAGGACTCGCCGCCGGCGAGCACGATCAGGTCGTACCGGTCGGCCGTCGCGCGTACGAATGCGCGGGGATCGGCGATGAAACTGTTCACGCGTCGATCGTCGAGCAGGTGGCCCGAGTACGCGCCGAAATCGTCTCGCGCCCATCGTGCGCGAAGCGCGGACTGTTCGACCGCATCGACACTCCGTGCACCGAGTGTGAGCGCCTGCAGCACGTCCAGCCCACCGCCCGTGCCGAGCACCAGCACGCGATCGGGCAGCCGCAGGCGATATGGAAGCGCCGAGGTCATGTCGTCGAGCCATTGCCAGTTCGCGTGGCCGTCGTCGCGCACGATGGGCGACATCGCGTCGCCGTCGGTGTAGATGGCCAGCTGCTGCGGCAGCTCATCCGTGTGCGACAGGCTCAAGCCCGGTGCGAATCGCAGCGGAACGCGCGCGCTTTCGACCAGCGTGAAACTTCCGTACGGATCAGCGCCACGCGCGATTACGCGCGCGCCCGGGAGCAGCAACGTCTTGCTCAGGCCCTTGAACTCGTTCGCACGCGGTGCGAAGGCCCGGGTCGGCCAGAGCATCGCCAGTGCGATGGTCACCACGACGCAAGAAGAACGTAGCGACGCACGACGCGTGACCAACAGCGCTGCGATTGGTCCGCATAGCGCTGCAAGCAGCAGTCCGCGCTGCACGGGCAACGCACTCGCAGCCAATGCGGCAAGTGCGCCCATCGCCGCGCCGATCAGGTCCGCGCCGTACAACGCGGGGATGCGCGAGCCGTGCCGCGCGAACGCCAGGCCGAAGCACGCCGCCGCGAAGAAGAACGGGATCGACAACGTGAGATACAGCAACGCGAGCCACAGCACCTGGCGCGGATTCCACACCAGCTCCAGCCCGTTGAACGGAATATCGCGCGCGATCAGGAGCGTCGCGGCGGCACTGATCGCGAACAGCAGCGCGCACGTCGCGAAGGCAGCGTCGAAATCGCGTGCGAGCCGCGCCTGTCGTTCGCCGCGCAGCCACAGGCTGAGCCATGTGCCACTCGCGCCGTGGCCCAGCAACGCGAGGCTGATGATCATCACCGCGAAGGGGTGCCAGTGCGCGATGGCCAGCCACCGCATCAGCAGCAACTGCCATGCCAGCGCGGCGGCGGAGACGAGTGCGATCGCGACCGGCAGCGCGACGGCGTGCGTCGCGCTCGATGTTTCGCGCGCCGATGACGCGGGTTCGACCGCGTGCGGGTCGGCCACACTCACGGCCCACTCGTGAGCGGCACGAACCGGACCGGCAACACCTGGCGCGTACGCACGCGGCCGCCGGCGTCCTTCTCAACCAGCAGCAGCGTCTGCGTGAAGAAGCTGCTGCCGACGGGAATCACCATGCGCCCGCCCGGCTTCAGCTGCGCCACCAGCGGCGGCGGGATCGACGATGCCGCCGCGGTGACCACGATCGCATCGAACGGCGCGTGCTCCTTCCAGCCGTAGTAACCGTCGCCAATCCGCGGCTGCACGTTGGAATAGCGACGAAGGCGCAGCGCCGCCTGTTTCGCGAGCGGTTCGACGATCTCGATCGTGTAGACCTTCGCCTGCGCTTCGGCGAGCACCGCGGCCTGGTAGCCCGAGCCGGTGCCGATTTCGAGGATCTTCTGCCCCGCACGCGGCGCCGCCAGCGTCGTCATCAGCGCGACGATGTACGGCTGCGAGATCGTCTGGCCATGGCCAATGCCGAGCGGCCGGTTCTCGTAGGCGTTGCCGCGCTCGGAGGCGGGCACGTACTCGTGGCGCGGCACGCGGGCGAGGATCGACAACACGGCGGCGTCGAGTTGCCTCGCGGTTCCGGCGTCACGCGACTGCGCGCGCAGCTCGGCGATCAGCGCGGCGCGCGGTGTCGCGTAAACGTCGCCGCGTGGCTGCGTCTGTCGCGCAGCGGCCCCGAGCGGCAGGGTGAGGCCGGGCGACAGCACGATCGCCTCCACGATCGCGCGACGATGCAGGAAGCCTGCACGGGCGTCGGCGCCGGACATGCCGGCGAGTGTAGGACCGCCGGCGTTACGGCGCGGGCAACGGAACGGCTAGCCGGCGGCCTTCTTCGTCGCCTTCTTCGCCGCTTTCTTGGTACCGCCCCTGGGCGGGTTGCGGACCCAGATGTTCAGGTTCTCGCGGCGGCTCTCGAACAGGCCGATGGCCTCGACCAGCTCGCTGAGTTTCCCGTAGCCGTAGTTGCGCGGATCGAACGAGGCCTGGTTGCCGATCTGGCTGCCCACCGTGCTCAGGCGCGCCCAGCCGTCCTCGTCGCTGGCCGCTTCCACCGCGCTGCGCAGCATCTGCAGCAGGCGCGTGTCGTTGCGGAGCTCCTGCGACGTCTTCGGCCGGGTCGCCGCGGCGCTATCGGGCAGCGCCTCGCCGCCGAGCGCTTCCAGGTACGTGAACTTCGAGCACGCGTTGCGGAAGGCCTCGGGCGTCTTCTTCTCGCCGAAGCCGTAGACCTTCATGCCGTCGGTCAGCAGGCGCATCACCAGCGGCGTGAAGTCGGCATCGCTGGACACGATGGCGAAGCCGTCCAGATTGCGCGCATACAGCAGGTCCATCGCGTCGATGACCATCGCCATGTCGGACGCGTTCTTGCCGGTGCTGTAGGCGAACTGCTGCATGGGCCGGATCGCGTACTCGTGCAGCGTCGCTTCCCAGCCTTTCAGGTGCGGGCTCTTCCAGTTCCCGTAGGCGCGCCGCACGTTGGCGATGCCGTGGCGGGCGACCTCGGCCAGGATGACGTCGATCTTCGCGGCGGGCGCGTTGTCGGCGTCGATGAGCAGGGCGATGCGGCGCTCGGGTTCGGACATGGCGGCTCCGGAAGCGGCTCTCGGCAAGTTCGCCGAGCCTAGCGCAGGCGGCCCGCGCGGGCATGACGACCGCTGGGGCGCCGACGTGCGAGCCCCGGTTAGCGCTACCCCGTACACGCCCGATCCTCCACAATGGGGCGGCATTCACGACGAAACCGACGAACCCCACATGACCAGCCAGCTCGAACAACTCCGCGCCTATTCGGCGGTCGTCGCCGACACGGGCGACATCGACGCCATCGCACGTTTCCACCCGCTCGACGCCACGACCAATCCTTCGCTGCTGCTCAAGGCCGCCTCGCTTCCGCGCTACGCGCCGCTGATCGATTCGGCGATCTCGCAGGCCCGCGGCACCGACCTCACCGCGCGCGTGGCCGACGCCGCCGACCTGCTCGCAGTCACGGTGGGCGTGGAAATCCTCAAGCTCATCCCGGGCCGCGTCTCCACCGAAGTGGACGCGCGCCACAGCTTCGACACGCAGGCCACGCTCGCGCAGGCGCGCAAGCTGGTCGCGCTGTACGAACAGGTCGGCATCGGTCGCGAGCGGCTGCTGATCAAGATCGCCTCGACGTGGGAAGGCATCCGCGCCGCCGAGCAGCTCGAGCGCGAAGGCGTCAACTGCAACCTCACGCTGCTGTTCTCCTTCGCCCAGGCCGTGGCGTGCGCGGAAGCGGGCGTGTTCCTGATCTCGCCGTTCGTGGGCCGCATCCTCGACTGGCACCTGGCCAACGGCGCGGAGAAGCCGGCGACCCCGCAGGACGATCCGGGCGTGCAATCGGTCACGCGCATCTGGCACCACTACAAGCGCCACGGCTTCAATACCGTCGTGATGGGCGCAAGCTTCCGCAACACCGGGCAGGTGCTGGCGCTGGCCGGTTGCGACCGCCTGACGATCTCGCCGGACCTGCTGCAGGCGCTGGCCGAAGGCACCGGCGATGTGCCGCGTGCGCTGGTCGACACCGGCGAACGCGCGCCGGCTCCGGCCCGCATGGACGAGCCCGTCTTCCGCTGGGAGCACAACGAGGACGCGATGGCGACCGACAAGCTCGCCGACGGCATCCGCAAGTTCGCCGCCGACCAGCGCAAGCTGGAGGCGATGCTGGCGGCGCGACTGGGGTAAGCAGGTCCTCCTGCGGCCTGCGTTGCAACGAAGCCCGGCATTGGCCGGGCTTCTTGTTTTTGCGGACTCGTCGACGCGCGATTCCACCGCTTCGGGCAGACTATGCGCATGGATGCCACCGCCCCGATGACACCCACCCAGCGCCTGCGCAGCATCTTCAGCGGTTCGGTCGGCAACCTGGTCGAGTGGTACGACTGGTACGCCTATTCCGCCTTCGCGATCTATTTCGCACCGCATTTCTTCCCCAAGGGCGATACCACGGCGCAGCTGCTCGACACCGCGGCGGTGTTCGCGGTGGGCTTCCTGATGCGCCCGGTCGGCGGCTGGCTGATGGGCCTGTACGCCGATCGCCATGGCCGCAAGGCCGCGTTGATGCTGTCCGTGCTGCTGATGTGCGCCGGATCGCTGCTGATCGCGGTGGCGCCGGGCTACGAGCGCATCGGCATCGCGGCGCCCGCGCTGCTGGTGTTCGCGCGATTGCTGCAAGGCCTGAGCGTCGGCGGCGAGTACGGCACGTCGGCGACGTACCTGAGCGAGATGGCGCAGTCGAAGCATCGCGGCTTCTGGTCGAGCTTCCAGTACGTGACGCTCGTGATGGGCCAGCTGCTCGCGCTCGCGCTGCTGGTCCTGTTGCAGCGCGCGTTGCTCACCGAAGAACAGCTGCACGACTGGGGCTGGCGCATTCCGTTCGTCGTCGGCGCACTGTGCGCGGTGACGGCGCTGTGGCTGCGACGCGGCATGCAGGAAACCGAATCCTTCGCCGTCGCCCGCACGCGCGACACGAAGCAGCGCGGGAGCCTGCGCGTGCTGATGCAGCATCCGCGCGAAGTGCTCACGGTGATCGGCCTGACCATGGGCGGCACGCTGTCGTTCTACACGTTCACGACGTACCCGCAGAAATTCCTCGTGAACACCGGCGGTTTCAGCAAGGCCGACGCGACGCTGATTTCCGCAGTGTCGCTGTTCGTGTTCATGCTGCTGCAGCCGATCGTGGGCGCGCTGTCCGACCGCACCGGTCGCCGGCCGATCCTGATCGCCTTCGGCGTGCTCGGCACGCTGTTCACCTACACCATCCTGAGCGGCATCGCCGCGTCGCGCACGGTGGTGGATGCGTTCGTGTGGGTAATGTCGGGCCTGCTGATCGTCAGCGGTTACACCTCGATCAACGCGGTCGTGAAGGCCGAACTCTTCCCCGCGCACATCCGCGCGCTCGGCGTCGGGCTGCCGTACGCGCTGACCGTGTCGGTCTTCGGCGGCACGGCCGAGTACATCGCGCTGTGGTTCAAGCAGATCGGCCACGAATCGTGGTTCTACGTCTACGTGACCGCGTGCGTCGCGGTCTCGCTGGGCGTCTACGCGCTGATGCGTGACACGAAGCTGCATTCGCGCATCGACCGCGACAACGACATTCCCAACGCCGGAGAGCACGCATGACCTCGCCCGATCCGCGCCCGCACGTGATCATCGTCGGCGGCGGATTCGGCGGCCTGTGGGCGACGCGCGCGCTCGCCGGCAGCGACGTGCGCATCACGCTCATCGATCGCCGCAACCACCACCTCTTCCAGCCGTTGCTGTACCAGGTCGCGACCGCGGGCTTGTCGTCGCCCGACATCGCCGCGCCGCTGCGCCACATCCTGCGCAACCAGCGCAATGTCGAAGTGCGGCTGGGCGAAGTGGTCGGCATCGACACGCAGGCGCGTACGGTGTCACTCGCCGATGGTGACGCCATGTCGTACGACTATCTGCTGCTCGCGAGCGGCGCCACGCACGCGTACTTCGGCCACGACGAATGGAGCGCCGACGCGCCCGGGCTGAAGACGCTGGACGACGCGCTGGCGATCCGTCGCCGCCTGCTGCTCGCGTTCGAGCGCGCCGAAGCCTGCGACGATCCCGCCGAACGCGATGCATGGCTGAACTTCGCCGTCGTCGGCGGCGGTCCGACGGGCGTGGAACTTGCCGGAACGCTCGCCGAGATCGCGCGCCACACGCTCACGCGCGAGTTCCGCAACATCGATCCGTCGCATGCACGCGTGCGCTTGATCGAGGCCGGTCCGCGCGTGCTGGCGTCGTTCCCCGAATCGCTGTCGGAGAAGGCGCGCCGGCAGTTGCAGAAACTCGGCGTCGAGGTCGTCACCGGCACGCCGGTCAACGCCATCGACGCGAACGGCTACACGCTAGGCGACACCTTCGTGCCATCACGCACGGTGCTATGGGCAGCGGGTGTCGCCGCGTCGCCGCTGGGCGCGCTGCTGGGCGTTCCGCGCGATCGGGCGGGCCGCGTGCCGGTCGAAGCCGACCTGAGTGTGCCCGGGCACCCGGAAATATTCGTCGCCGGCGACCTCGCCAGCGTGCAGCAGGACGGCAAGCCCGTGCCCGGCGTCGCGCCGGCGGCGAAGCAGATGGGCGCGCACGTGGCGGCGGCGATCAAGGCGCGGCTTGCCGGCAAGCCGACGCCCGCGTTCCGCTATCGCGACTTCGGCAACCTCGCGACGATCGGCCGCATGGCCGCCGTCGTCGACCTGCATGGCTTCAAGATCTCGGGCCTGCTCGCGTGGTGGTTCTGGCTCGCCGCGCACGTGTTCTTCCTGATCGGCTTCCGCAACCGCCTGATCGTGCTGCTCAACTGGGCATGGTCGTACTGGAGCTACCAGCGCCACGCGCGGATCATCCTGGGTCGCGATCCGCCGCGCGGAGCGGTCAGCCCGCGCGAGTGATGCGGCACGCGTAACAGCCGTAGCGCGCGAAATGCACGTGCAGCGTGTCGACGTCTGCTCGGGCGAAGAACTTAGCCACGAGCGTCTCGATCTCCTTTCCTTCCACCACGTCGGCGATGCGCATGAGGCCGTCTCCGTACGCACGGACCGACAGCAGGCGGCGACGCAGCTGGTCCGGCACTTCGCCGACGTCGAGGGCCGCGTCAGTGGCGGCTTCGCGAACGAAGATCGGACCCGATGCGCGATACGGTGTCGCCACGGCGTGGTGTTCGTGCGGCAGCAGGAGCAGGCGCTCGCCGAGCTCTGCATCGCGCAGGCTTACGCGACACGGGAACGAATGGGCTTCGTCGGCGACGACGGAGCGGATGTCGCGCGTTGCGAGCGCATCGTCGGACAACGCGAACAAGGGCTGGAACTGCGCGGCTGACAGCGCGTGGATGCGGAACATGGCTGGGCTCCCGGTGGATGCGGCCATGTTCGGCGCATCGCGCGGGGCTCGATATCCGATCCTTGTGGCGAGTCGCGCTTGCGGGGCGTGGAAAGGAAAACGGCCCGGTTTCCCGGGCCGTTTGGATGCATCGTGTCGCTGGAAGCTTACGCCGCGAACAGCGCGCGCATCTTCTTCAGCGCGTTGGCTTCGATCTGGCGGATGCGCTCGGCGCTGACGCCGTATTCGTCGGCCAGTTCCTGCAGCGTGATCTTGCTTTCCGAATCCAGCCAGCGGCGCTTGACGATGTCGCGCGAGCGCTGGTCCAGGCC
>Ga0209676_1002567_pt1 | contig 12550 bp, 13 predicted proteins | sample AraplaCvi_mLB_r2_FD_184282 | JGI IMG/M metagenome (GOLD analysis project Ga0209676, IMG submission 184282) | Arabidopsis root microbial communities from North Carolina, USA - plate scrape MF_Cvi_mLB_r2 (SPAdes) (version 2) | ecosystem: Host-associated > Plants > Roots > Endosphere | place: USA...
CTTTTTTGAAATATTTCGAAGGTGGATAGGCCGCAGGATGGACCTCTAGAAGATCGGTAAAGCTTAGTCCGCTTTCTACCCCATCCGGCCATCGGCTGCAGATCAGTCGAAAATGGCCGCTAGCGACCGGTTGCGGCCATTCCTCAGCGTGCGTCGAGGGGGCCGAGTGCAGCGAGTGTTAAATTGAAATCAGCTGCGAAAGCTTTTGCTGTGTTGTCCAGCAACCGTTCCGCAATCTCCTGACTATCGGCTGCATTATTGTGGCGACCGTCGTTTGTGAGGTGAGTAATGATCTTGCTTCGAGCGCTCGCCCGGACCGGCCAACATCTAACCGCCGCCCGCCTTGCGGCCTCTGTCCGGTCCAGCCGGGCTTCCCCGTTTAGCAGCGTCGATGCGCTGGCATGCAAACAATAGTCGTAGTGATCGGCCCATTCTACGGCTGTTATTGGACGTTCGCGGGGGTGCGATGGCAACGCCTGAACTGCCATGAACATGATGGCTGCAAGCATACCCTCCTCCTTGCAAATGAGTGCCACGGTTGTGCGCGATGAAGTTTAACGACTGCTTTCCACCCCATATCGGCCGTTCGCTGCCGATATGGCGGCAATGGCGGCTAACGACCAATTGCGGACATTTGGCGTCCGTGCGATGGTTCTGGTTATGAGCTTCTTAGCAACGCTATTTCCGATAATTATCCTGTGGCCGTCGTCGGCTCCTGACGGCTCGGAACGCGCGGGTTTGGTCAGTCCCCAAGCCGCAGCTGAGCAAATCACCCAATGTGGCGCAGGCGCTGTGAATATCCGATATGACGATCTCTTGCAGTCGTATGCCCTTGCCGTTCGTGACGCGACAGAAGCACAACTGCAATGTATCGAAACGGCTGCCGGATATCATGATGTCGAGTTGCCGCCCGGACTTCAAAAAGGATTCGATGAGATAAGGGCGGCCAAATATTCGGCCGTTTATAGAGCGCAAGCCGTTGCTTGGCTGTCTACGCGAGGCCTTCTTGATAAGGTGCCAACGTTTCGAGCCGGGGAAACGGACGAAGCGGCATTCTCCGGAGAACTGGAGGCCATTTGTGGGCCCGCCGCCAAGGGAGCCCTGCAATCAGAATACGGCCCCCGCACCATCAATCCCGTATGGCTTCAAAAGATCCCGCTGCCACCGAGGGCTGAGGACGACGACGCGGTATCATGCTTGATGGCAGCGGCGTCCGTAGCGGGTTTTGAGCTCGGTTTTATCGGGAATGAAGCTGTACCCGAGTAAGTCCGCTTCCCACCCCGTTCCCGCCGTTCACGGTCGATCTGGGTGCAACGACAGCAATCGACCGATTGCGGACATGCACCCCATTCGGCATACACGGCGCATGAAACATCTGACGGATATTCGCATCCTTTGGGCGGTGGGCGTCGTAATGCTGATTTGCTGCGCCATTGGCGTTCTGTTGGTCGGATCTGTTGTCGCGCTCCCTATTACCTTCGGCGCAGTTGCGTTAGGGCATCCTATAGATACCGCGATCAAATGGCTGTTTGCCATCTCACCGTTGTGGTTGCCCATTGGTGTTGGGATGGGAATTGGTGTTGCTGGAAAACCCGTGCGGTGGCTTCGGCGAAAAGAAACTCCCGAGACAGTGAGAGCGTAGAGCGCCCCAACGTCCGCTCCCCACCCCAAAGTCGTCGTAGCCGAACGGGTCAGCTAAGCGGTTTAAAGCCGCACCTTCGCCTCAAGTTCGCGGCGGGCGGCGAGATATTGCGCTTCGAGTTCGGCGACATATTCGGCGACCGGGCGCACGGCGGTGACCGGGCCGATGCCCTGGCCCGAGCCCCAGATGTCCTTCCACGCCTTGACCTTGGTGTTGCCGCCCGAGCCGAAATTCATCGTCTTGAGATCGCCCTCTGGCAGATTGTCGGGGTCCATGCCCGCCGAGACGATCGACTGGCGGAGGTAGTTGCCGTGGACGCCGGTGAAGAGGTTCGAATAGACGATGTCGGCGGCGCGCCCTTCGACGATGCCGTTCTTGTAGCCCGCATCGGCATTGGCTTCGGCCGTCGCGATGAAGGCGCTGCCGATATAGGCGAGGTCGGCGCCGCATGCCTGCGCGGCGAGGATCGAGCGGCCGTGGCCGATCGCGCCCGACAGCGCGACGGGACCGTCAAACCATTCGCGGATTTCCTGAACGAGCGCGAAGGGCGACTGGCGCCCGGCGTGGCCACCCGCGCCCGCGGCGACGGGGATCAGGCCGTCGGCGCCCTTTTCGACCGCCTTGCGCGCGAAACGGTCGTCGATGACGTCGTGCAGCGTGATGCCGCCCCAGCTGTGCACCGCCTGATTGAGTTCCTCGCGCGCGCCGAGCGAGGTGATGGTGATCGGCACCTTCCACTTGGCGCAGGTCGCGATGTCCTGTTCGAGCCGGTCGTTCGATTTATGGACGATCTGGTTGACGGCATAGGGCGCCGAGAGGCGGTCGGGATTGTCGCGGTCCCACGCGGCGAGTTCCTCGGTGATCTGGTGCAGCCATTCGTCGAGAAGCGACTGCGGACGCGCGTTGAGCGCCGGAAAGCTGCCGACCACGCCGGCCTTGCACTGGGCGATAACAAGCTCTGGACCCGATACGATGAACAGCGGCGAGCCGATGACAGGCAGGCGCAGGCGGTCGAAAATCGGGGGAAGGGCCATGAATCACTCTCCGGTTGCGGTTTGCAACTGACCTTAACGTAAACGGAAGGCGAGTTGCAAGCGGCTATGCTATGTCGTTCCTGCGCCGATACTACAAGGGCGGCCCGTGGGCCGCCCTTGCGTCGTTTTTGCGGGTTGCGGGTCAGGCGGCGGCGGGGCGGCGGCTGGCCTTGAAGGCGAGATAGCCGAGGCCGATCATCGCGATCAGCAGCGCGCCCTGCGCCGCGGCGAACGGCGGTTCGGTGCCGGTCGGGGCGAGCGCGTTGAGCGCGGGCACCTTCAGGAAGGACTGGACGACGAGCACGAACAGGTTGAGCCAGAGCGCCATCGTCGCGGTGACCGCATAGACCGGGGCGGCGCGGCCGGCGAGCTTGCGGGCGTACCAAGCCCAGAAAGCGACCGCGAGCACCAGCGTCGAGACGATCCCCGTGCCCAGCGCCGGGGTGAAGGCGACGATCGGGAAGAGGAAGCCCGTGAGGCTGGTGAGCAATGTGAACCAGAGGAAGATGACGTTGGTGCGGGGCAGGAGACGGCCGCGCGCGAAGGCGGGGAGAGCGATGAGGCCGGCGATAATGCCGACGAAGCTGATCAGCACATGAAGCGTGGTGAATTGCGGGATGGTCAAACCGAGGATCATGGCACGTCTCCTTTATTAGGTGAGGAGGCGCGGTCGGGGGCCCGCGCCTCTTCCTTATCAGTTGTTGATGAAGTCGAGAAGATCGGCGTTGAAGCGGTCCTGCTCGGTGACGGTCAGGCCATGGCTGCCGCCCTTGTATACCTTGAGCACCGCCTGCTTGACGATCTTGACGGTCGAGAGCGCGGCGGCGCCGATCGGCACGATCTGGTCGTCGTCGCCGTGGAGGACGAGCGTCGGCTTGTCGAACTTCTTCAGATCTTCGTTGAAGTCGCTTTCCGAAAAGGCGCGGATGCTGTCGAGCAGGCCCTTGAGACCGCCGTTCATGCCCTGCCGGACGAATTCGTCGCGCACCGCTTCCGAAACCGCCGCGCCGTCGCGGTTATAGCCGTAGAAGGGCAGCGTCAGATCCTTGAAGAACTGCGGCCGGTTGTCGAAGGTGCCCTTGCGGATGCCGTCGAAGACGTCGAGCGGCAGGCCATCCGGATTGGCTTCGGTCTTGAGCATCAGCGGGGGGACCGCGCCGATCAGCGCGACCTTGGCGACGCGGGCGGTGCCATGACGGCCGATATAGCGGGTGACTTCGCCGCCGCCGGTCGAGTGACCGACGAGGATGACGTCCTTGAGGTCCAGCTGTTCGATCAGTTCGGCGAGATCGTCGGCGTACTGGCCCATATTATTGTTGTCCCAGACCTGATCCGAACGGCCGTGGCTGCGGCGGTCGTGGGCGATGGTGCGGAAGCCCTGGTTCGCGAAGAAAGCCATCTGCGCGTCCCAGGCGTCGGCGCTGAGCGGCCAGCCGTGCGAGAAGACGATCGGCTGCGCATCCTTCGGACCCCAGTCCTTGAAGAAGATGTTGGTGTCGTCCTTGGTGGTGATGGTGGTCATGATATGGTTCCTTTCGGCTTGAAGGGCGGGGTGTCCGTCCCGGTGATTGGGAAATAGGCCGGGACGATCTTGCGCGGGATTGGCGGACGCGACATTATGCGGGCCAAATCCGACATATGTGCAATTGGGGGAGGCGAGATGCCCAAGCTGAAGGTCCCGGACGCGCCGCCCGCGTTGGTCGAGGTCGGGATGATGCTGTATCCCGACTGCCAGACGGGGATGGTCCACGGCATCACCGACCTGTTCCATGTCGCCGGTCGTTTCGCGGTCGATCATGGCCGCCGCCCGATCCGCGTCAGCCATTGGCGGCTGCAGGAGGGTGGGGGATTTGCCCGCTGTTACGACAGTCATGCCGAGGAACATGCCGCCAATTCGCCCGCGGTGCTGATCGCGCCCGGCAGCCTCCACAAATTGCTCGAGCCGGGCGAGGTCGAACCCTATGCGCGCTGGCTGCTCGACCGGCATGCGCAGGGCACGGTGCTCGCATCGAATTGCGGCGGGGCCTTTGCGCTCGCGGCGACGGGGCTGCTTGCCGGGCGGCCGGCGACGACGCACTGGTTCTTTGCCGAGGAGTTCCGCAGCCGCTTTCCCGACGTGCGGATGGAGGCCGACCGGATGGTGGTCGACGATGGCGATATCGTCACCGCGGGCGGGTTGATGGCATGGACCGACCTCGGGCTGCGGATCGTCGAGCGACTGCTCGGGCCGACGGTGATGATGGAGACGGCGCGCTTCCTGCTGATCGACCCGTCGGGGCGCGAGCAGAAAAATTATGCGAGCTTTGCGCCGAGGCTCAACCATGGCGACGAGGCGATATTGAAGGTGCAGCATTGGCTGCAGGCGAAGGGCGCGGGCCCGGTCGCGGTGCCCGAGATGGCGGGCGAGGCGGGGATGGAGGAGCGGACCTTCCAGCGGCGCTTCAAGGCGGCGACGGGGATGACGCCGGTCGAATATGTCCAGCATATCCGCGTCGGCAAGGCGCGCGAGCTGCTGGAGTTTACGAAACGGACGGTCGATCAGATCGCGTGGAGTGTCGGATATGAGGATGCGGCGGCGTTCCGCAAATTGTTCCACCGGCTGATCGGGCTGTCGCCGCACGAATATCGCCAGCGTTTCTCGACCCCGCAGTCGCTGGCCGAGGTCGCCTGAAAATTTTTTCGTGGCTCGTGTCGATTTTGCGGACGCTCGTTCGTCGTGTTGGCAGGAGCCGCTTTTGGCCCGATCGAAAAGGAGATGGACGATGCGTGTAATGGTCTTTGTCAAAGCGACCGAGGATAGCGAAAAGGGCCTGCCGCCGACCGAGGACATGACCGCGATGTTCGAGGCGATGGGCAAGTATAACGAGGAACTGGTCAACGCCGGCGTGATGGTCGACGGCGACGGGCTGAAGCCCTCCTCGTTCGGCAAGCGGATCGCGTTCGATGGCGCGAGCCGGACGGTGATCGACGGGCCCTTCGCCGAAACGCGCGAGCTGGTCGCGGGCTATTGGGTGTGGGAGGTCAAGGATATGGACGAGGCGGTCGCGTGGGCGAAGCGTTGTCCGAACCCGATGCCGGGGCCAAGCGAACTCGAAATTCGGCCCTTCTATGAAATGGAGGATTTCGGTGAGGCCGTGACTCCCGAGATCGCCGAACGCGATCAGCGGCTGCGCGAGCAGCTCGGCGGCGAATAAGCTGTGCCCGCTGCCATGCTTGCCTCCCCGGCTCCCTTGCCCGAGAAGGCAGGCATGGCGAAGGACGAAACCCATCGGGCAATCGAGGCGGTGTTCCGGATCGAGCGCGCGCGGTTGATCGCCGCGCTCGCCCGGATGACGCGCGATGTCGACCGCGCCGAGGAGCTGGCGCAGGAGGCGCTGCTGATCGCGCTGACCGAATGGCCGAAGACGGGGGTGCCCGACAATCCGGGCGCCTGGCTGACCGCGGCCGCCAAGCGGCGGGTGATCGACGGGGCGCGGCACCATGCGATGCGGGAGCGGAAACATGCCGAGATCGCGCGCGAACTGGACGAGGAGCGCGACATGAGCGCGGAGGCGGTCGAGGCGGCGCTCGACGATCTGCTGGGCGACGAGCTGCTCGGGCTGATCTTTGCCGCCTGCCATCCGGTGATTTCGCCCGAGGCGCGCGCGGCGCTGACGCTGCGGCTCGTTGGTGGGCTGACGGTCGAGGAGATTGCGCGCGCCTTTCTGTCGAACGAGGCGGCGATCGCGGCGCGGATCACGCGGGCGAAGAAGGCGATCGCCAAGGCGGGGGTGGCCTTTGAGGTGCCGCGCGGGGCCGAGCTGCAAGCGCGGCTGGGGACGGTGCTCGAGGTCGTCTATCTGATCTTCAACGAAGGCTATGCCGCGACCGCGGGGCCGTCGCTCGTCCGCCCGCCGCTGTGCGCCGAGGCGCAGCGGCTGGGGCGCATTCTGGCGGGGTTGATGCCCGAAGAGCCCGAGGTCCTGGGCTTGCTTGCGCTGATGGAAATCCAGGCGTCGCGGCTGACGGCGCGGGCCGGGCCCGATGGGCGGTTCGTCCCGCTGACCGAGCAGAACCGGGCGCGGTGGGACCAGTTGCTGATCCGCCGCGGGCTGAACGCGCTCGATCGCGCCGGGGCGCTGGGTGGAGCCGATGGGCCTTATGCGCTGCAGGCGGCGTTAGCTGCATGCCATGCGCGGGCGCGGTCGGCGGAGGACACCGACTGGCAGCGTATCGCCGCGCTCTACGACCGGCTGGGGCAGGTGATGCCGTCGCCCGTGGTCGAGCTCAATCGCGCGGTTGCGTACAGCATGGCCTTCGGTCCAGAGGCTGGATTGCAGCTGATCGACGCGATCGCCGAGGCCGCTGCACTCAATAATTATGCGCCATTGCCCGCCGCGCGCGGCGATTTCCTGTTCCGCGCCGGGCGGCTGGATGACGCCAAGAGACAGTTCGAGGCGGCGGCGGCTTTGTCGGGCAACGCGCGCGAACGCGACTTCCTGCTCGCGCGCGCGGCGGCGTGCGCCGAATGACGACGGTTCGTATCGAGAGCATCGGTACCGAGGCGCAGCCGCTTGTCATCCTCGACGATTTCGCGCCCGATCCCGACGGCTTGCGAAGCGCTGCACAGGCGGCCGACTTCACCCCGGCGCTGAATCATTTTCCGGGCGTGCGGGCGGCGCTCCCCGCCGACTATCTGGCGACGCAGCTCCCCATCATCGCGGCCGCCGCCGCCGAGGCGTTCGGGCGGACCGGACCGGTCACCGTCGTCGATGCGAGCTTTTCGATCGTGTCGACGCCGACGGGCGAACTGACCATCCCGCAGCGCCTGCCGCACATCGACGCCTTCACTGACGATCGTATCGCACTCATCCACTACCTGTCGCCGGAAGGAGGCGATGGTACCGCCTTCTTTCGCCACCGCGCGACGGGGTTCGAAACGGTCGATGAAACAAAGCGCGACCTGTTCTTTCGGCACCTCGACATCGAGTTGCGCCACCGCGGGGTGCCGACGCCCGAATATGTGCTGGGCGATACGCCGCTGTTCGAATGCATCCGCAGCGAACCGGCGCGCTATAATCGCGCGCTGCTCTATCGGAGCTGGAACCTCCACAGCGGGGCGATCTCGCCGGACAATGCGCTGTCGGCGGACCCCGGGGCGGGGCGGCTGACGGTGACCGGCTTTTTCTCGATCGCTTAGTGCGGTGTCCGCCGCGATTTCGGCACGGCTGCGCGACGGTTTCGGGCCGCTGTTCCGGAACGGGACAACGGCCCGTCGCACTTCGGTGTAAGTGAAGCGACAGACGCCCTATGGGCCCGCGCCTTCCCATTGAAAACCGGACGATAACCTGTGGCCTTTTCGACCCGCATCCTGTTCCCCGCCGCGCTTGTCGCGACCGCGCTGACGCTGCCCGCTTTTGCCCAAAGCAAGCCAATCACCGGTATCGATGCGCTGCGCGAGTGGAATCTCGTCGTGCTCGGCAACCTCGAATCCTCGTCCGAGGTCGAAGGGCGGACGTTCGTCGGCGGCAACCTCGGCGGCAATTCGTCGAACTACGGTATCCGTACCACGACATCGCCGAACGGGCAGCCAGGCCTGACCGTCGTCGGCAATGTCACGGGCAGCCACAAGAATCTGAACAACGGATCGGGCGCGGTGATCGGCGGCAATGTGTCGAGCGGCTTCAACCTCAACGGGCCCAACCAGACGATCAAGGTCGGCGGGACGATCAGCAATACCAACGTCAACCAGAATACAGTGATTTCGAACCTCGACGCAAGCAATCCCGGGTTCGGGCTCGCGCTGCAACAACAGAAAACCGATCTGAAGGGCAGCATGGGCAGCCTGTCGTTCGAGATGGGCACGCTCAAATCAAACAGCCAGCTGACGGTGCAGGGTAATCGCGGCACCTTTACTGCGCAGCCCAACGCGCAGGGGCTTGCGGTGTTCAACATCACCGCGGCCGACCTCGACAAGATCGGCGAGATTCAGTTCAACCTGAACGGCGCCGACACCGCGATCGTCAATGTCAGCGGCCGGTCGATCAACCTCAACGACAATTTCCTCGGCGGCACCAATAACCTTGGCGAACGGGTGATCTGGAATTTCCCCGAGGCCGAGAATCTGACGCTGAGCACGGCGTGGGGCGGATCGGTGCTCGCGCCGCTCGCCGATGCGGAAACGCGCAATTACATCCAGGGATCGGCGGTGTTCGGCAATCTCAAGCAGAATGGCGAGATGCATATCGGGACGTTCAAGGGCGGCTATACGGCGTCGCCGCCAAGCGGCGGTTCAAGCGGCGGCGACAGCTCGACCGGCGGCGGGGCGACGCCGGTGCCCGAGCCGGGGATGGTCGGCCTGTTCGGGCTGGGGGTTGCGGCACTGATGCTGCGGCGCCGCCGTCGGGGCTAATAGCCCCCCTGCGCGCCCGGCGGGCGATAGAAGCGGTGGCGGGTGACCGCGCCGTCGATGATGTGGCCGCGCAGCCGCAGGCGCATTTCCTCGGCGCCGGCGGGGGTGGTGCAGATGAGGCGGGTGCCGCCCGATTGCAGCGGTTCGATCGCGCTGATGCTGACGCCTTGCGACAGGCAGATTTGTTTCACCTCGGCTTCGGGGAGCGCGAGATTCATCGCGCGGCTCATTCGAAGCCCGGATCGCGCGCCCAGGCACGGATCGCGGTGGCAACCTGTTCATAGCCGGTATCGCTGGCGGTCGCGACGGCGAGCGGGCGGCCGCCGAGTTCGGCATTTTCGGTGTTGAGGAAGGCGATTGCGGGATCGCGTCCACCCATGGTCAGGAAGGCGAGCTGGCTGATGTCGCCCTGTCGCCGTGCGTCTTCGCGTGGAAGCGGGGTGCGCTTTGGGCGAAAGAAGCTGTTCGACCGCGCCTTGGCGGGGCTTGGGTTCTCGTCGGCGACGACCGGGTTGGCGGGGCTGGTTTCGGGATTCATGGCGCGCGGCTCCTCCTTGTAAGCGGGAGCGCGCACGTCTCTCAGTCGCGGCGGCCTACGAAGAACGCGTGCCGCGATAATGTTTATATGGGGACCCGGTTGGGACATTGTAAGGCACCGCCGGGAATGATCCCCGGCGGTGCGCTTTGGTCAGGCGGCGACCTCCGCGAGCGGGCGGACGGCGCGCGGGCGGCGGTCGGGGCCGACCGCGACGAAGATGAAGACCGCCTGCGTGACCTTGTTATCCTCGTCGGCGTGGCGGTCGCGCGCCCAGGCCTCGACCTCGACGTGCATCGAGGTGCGGCCGACCTTGACGAGGCGGCCGAACACCGACACCTCGTCGCCGACGAAAACGGGGCGGTGGAAGGACATGCCTTCCACCGAGATCGTCACCGCGCGGCCGCGTGCGTGGCGCGAGGCGACCGAGGAGGCCGCGAGGTCCATCTGCGCCATCAGCCAGCCGCCGAAAATATCGCCATAGACATTGGCGTTGGCGGGCATGGCGGTGACGCGGACAGCGGGCTGGCCGTCGGGCATGATTGCCTCAGTTTGCATCATAGGCCTCCTTGATGCGGGCCTTGGTGCGCATCGCCTGCGCCGCGGCGACCATCGCGACGAGCGCGGGGCGCACCTCATCCCATTTGCGCGTCTTGAGCCCGCAATCGGGGTTCACCCAGATCTGCTGCGGCGGGACATGCTTACCGGCCAGCGTGAGAAGATCGGTCATCTCGCGCTCGGCCGGGATGCGCGGGCTGTGAATGTCGTAGACGCCGGGGCCGACCTCGTTCGGATAGGCATAGCTGGCGAAGGCGTCGAGCAGTTCCATCTGCGAGCGCGCGGTCTCGATCGAAATGACGTCGGCGTCCATCGCGCCGATCGCACGGATGATGTCGTTGAATTCGGAATAGCACATATGCGTGTGGATCTGCGTGTCGTCGCGGACGCCGCTGGCGGCGATGCGGAAGCTTTCGACCGCCCAGTCGAGGTAATGCTGCCATTCGCTGCGGCGGAGGGGGAGGCCTTCGCGCAGCGCCGCCTCGTCGATCTGGATGATCGCGGCGCCGGCGGCTTCGAGGTCCTGCACCTCGTCGCGGATCGCGAGCGCAATCTGGCGGCAGCTCGTCTCGCGCGGCTGGTCGTCGCGGACGAACGACCAGTTGAGGATGGTGACGGGGCCGGTGAGCATGCCCTTCATCGGGCGGCCGGTCTGGTCCTGCGCATAGCGCCACCAGCCGACGGTCATCGGCGCGGGACGCGAGGCGTCGCCGTAGAGGATCGGCGGGCGGACGCAGCGCGAGCCATAGCTTTGCACCCAGCCGGCGCGGGTGAAGGCGAAGCCGGCGAGCTGCTCGCCGAAATATTGCACCATGTCATTGCGTTCGAACTCGCCGTGGACGAGGACGTCGAGGCCGATTTCCTCCTGCCATTTGACCGCGGCGCGCGTTTCGACGCGGAGATATTGATCATAGGCGGCGTCGTCGATCTCGCCCTTGATATGCGCGGCGCGCGCCTTGCGGACTTCGGGGGTCTGCGGGAAGCTGCCGATCGTGGTGGTGGGATAGGCGGGGAGGGCGAGGCGCTCTTTCTGCGCTTCGCGTCGCGCCGCGAAGGGCGAGGTGCGGTTGGTCGCGCTCTCGTCGAGCGCGGCGAGGCGCTGGGCGACTGTGGGGTTGTGGATCTTTGGCGAGGTCTGGCGCGCGACGGCGGCGATGCGCGAGGCCGAGAAGGCAGCGAAGCTGGCGTCTTCGCCTTCGTTGAGCGCCTTGGCGAGCGCGGCAAGTTCCTCGATCTTTTGCACCGCGAAGCTCAGCCACTGTGCGATTTCGGGGTCGAGCGAGGTTTCGAGTGCGAGATCGACGGGGGTGTGGAGGAGCGAGCAGGAGGGCGCGATGATGAGGTCGCGTTTGCCGGCCAGCTCCTTGAGGCGCCAATAGAGGTCGGGGAGGTTGGCGCGCCAGATGTTGCGGCCGTCGATCATGCCGAGCGAGAGGAGGACGTGCGGCTGGAGCTTGGCGAGCGCGGGTTCGAGCTGATCGGGCGCGCGGACGAGGTCGAGGTGGAGGCCGTGGACCGGGAGGTCGGCGACGAGGTCGAGGTTGTCGCCGAGGCCGCCGAAGTAGGTGGTGAGCATCAGCTTGGGCCCGCGGGTGGCGAGACGGGCGTAGGCGCGCTCGAAGGCGGTGCGCTGTTCGGCGCTGAGGTCGAGGACGAGGCAGGGTTCGTCGATCTGGACCCATTCGGCGCCGGCCTTGGCAAGGCGGGCGAGGATTTCAGCGTAGGTATCGAGGAGCTGCGGCAACAGCGCGAGCGGTTCGACCGCCTTGCCCTTGGCGAGCATCAGATAGCTGATGGGGCCGAGGAGGACGGGGCGGGTCGTGTAACCGAGCGCCTTGGCTTCCTCAAATTCGTCGAAGATCTTGGTCGAGGCGACCTTGAACGTCTGACCCGCGGTGAGTTCGGGGACCATGAAATGATAGTTGGTGTCGAACCATTTGGTCATTTCCTGCGCGGTGGTGTCGTGGCTGTGGCCGCAGGCGGCGGGGCCTTGGGCGCCGCGGGCCATGGCGAAATAGAGGTCAGGGTCGACCGTATCGCCGGCCCAGTCGTAGCGGGGCGGGACGGCGCCGATCAACGCGCTGGTGTCGAGGACATGGTCGTAGAGCGAGAAGTCGTTCGAGGGCAGGATGTCGGCGCCGAGCGCCTTCTGGCGTGCCCAGCCCAGGGCGCGGAGGCCCGATGCGGCGGTCTGCAGTTCGGCGAGGGTCGATTTGCCCGCCCAATAGCTTTCGAGCGCGAATTTGAGTTCGCGGCGGAGGCCGATGCGGGGAAAGCCTAGGGTGGCGACGCTGACAGTCATTTTCAAACACCTTGCAAGGGGCAAGGCGCCGGGCAGACGCGTACGCACGGGACTCCGCGCCCGCAAAGCAAGGGTCGGGCGCAGCCAT
>Ga0209676_1002569_pt1 | contig 12546 bp, 11 predicted proteins | sample AraplaCvi_mLB_r2_FD_184282 | JGI IMG/M metagenome (GOLD analysis project Ga0209676, IMG submission 184282) | Arabidopsis root microbial communities from North Carolina, USA - plate scrape MF_Cvi_mLB_r2 (SPAdes) (version 2) | ecosystem: Host-associated > Plants > Roots > Endosphere | place: USA...
CACCCAGTCCGGCATCCAGGCCGGCGGCGAGGGCCAGATGCTGCGACAGGAACTGCAACAGACCCAGGAAACCGTCGCCGCACGCGACGCCGAGGTCCAGGAACTCAAGAGCCGCGTCGCCGAGCTGGAGCAACTGCAGAAGCAGCAGCAACAGCTCATCGCGATGAAGGACAGCGAACTGGCCGCCGCGCAGCAGCGCGTGGCCAAGACCAACGAGCAGGCCGCGACACAGGGCGGCTCGCCGCTCCCGTGGATCCTCGGCGGTGGCGCGATCCTGCTGGCGTTGCTCGGCGGCTGGTGGTTCGGGCGTCGTCCGAACAAGCCGGCGTTCCGGGCGCCGTCCGATGCGGCCGCCGCGACCACGCCGTCGATCGCCGACGCGTTCGCGCCGGGACCGGACATCGAAGCGCGACAGGAACCGGAGCCGATCGTCGAGCCGCCCGCGCCGGAGTACGTGCAGGAGCCGGTGCGGCAGGAAGAGCCCGCGTTCGAACTGACGCCGGAACCGCCGGCGCCGGTGCGTCCTGCTCCGGCCGCGGCGCCCGCCGCGCCGATTGCCCCGGCCTGGCACATCGCCGCGAACGGCAATGGCCGCCGCGGCCACGTCGAACCGACGCTCGCCACGCAGCCGGGGCAGGAGCGCCTGGAACTCGCCCGCGCCTACATCGACCTGGGCGACCGCGAAAGCGCGCGCCAGCTGCTGAGCGAAGTGGTCATCAACGGCGACCTCGCCGCGCGCCAGGCGGCGTCGCGGATGCTGCAGGACCTGGGCTGATCGATCAGCACCTGAAGTAGTGCGGCGAACCCCGGCTTGAAGCCCCTCTCCCCACGGGAGGGTGGGGGTGAGGGGCAACGAAGCGACTGCGCAAGAGGTCGGTGCAGCCGCACAACGCTGTGGTTTCACTGCTTGCCGTTGCCACGGCTGCTCACCCCAAGCACGATGCCCCAATCCCCACGATTCCGGCCCCACCGGAACGCAAGCCGCACCCCGTGAACACGCCCGCCGAATCCTCCCCGCCCGACACCGCCCCGACGCACCGCTTCGCCATAGGCGTCGAATACGACGGCAACGGCTTCAGCGGCTGGCAGCGCCTGAGCAAGCACGGCGAACCGGAGCGCGAAGGCGAGGAAACCCTGCAGGCCGCGGTGGAATTCGCGATCTCCTTCGTTGCCGGCCATCCGGTCGAGACGATCTGCGCCGGGCGCACCGATGCCGGCGTGCATGCCGAATGCCAGGTCGTCCATTTCGACAGTCACGCCGTGCGCGATCCGCGCAGCTGGATGCTCGGCGTCACCAGCCGCCTGCCGCCGTCCATCGCGGTCCGCTGGTGCCGGCCGGTGCCCAACGACTTCCACGCGCGTTTCTCCGCGCGTGCGCGCCGCTATCGCTACCGCATCCTCAACCGCCCCGTGCGCGCCGCGCTCGGCCGGCAGTACCTGAGCTGGGAACGCCGCCCGCTCGACGCCGACGCCATGCATCGCGCCGCGCAGGCCTTGCGGGGCGAAAACGACTTCTCCTCCTTCCGCACCGTGCACTGCCAGTCGCCGCACGCATGGCGCGAGTTGCAGGACATCCGCGTCACGCGCGCAGGCGACGTCGTCGAAGTGGAAGTGCAGGCGAACGCCTTCCTGCATCACATGGTGCGCAACATCGTCGGCAGCCTGCTGATGGTCGGCAGCGGTGAGAAACCCGAGCGTTGGATCGCCGACTTGCTCGACACGCGCGACCGCACCGTCGCAGGTCCGACCGCGCCGCCCACCGGACTGGTGTTCCTCGGGCCGCGTTATCCGGCGCAGTGGAACCTTCCCGCCGAGGTGACGCTATGAACGCGTCGGCGCACACGCGCATCAAGTTCTGCGGCATGACGCGCGCGGACGACATCACGCTCGCGTGCGAACTGGGCGTGGATGCGATCGGCCTGGTGTTTGCACAGCGCAGTTCGCGCAGGCTCGACATCGAGCAGGCGCGCGCGCTGCGGGACGTGGTTGCGGACGGCATCGACGTCGTCGCGCTCTTCATGGACAACGAGGCCGCGTACGTGCAGCGCGTGATCGATGACGTGCGCCCGACGCTGCTGCAGTTCCACGGCAGCGAGGACGAAGCCTTCAGCGAGGCATTCGGCCTGCCGTACCTCAAGGCGGTCGCGATGGGCGGCGACGTCGCATCGGATGCGTTGTCGCGCCATGCACGTGCTGTCGCGTTGCTGCTCGACAGCCATGCGATCGGCGGCGCGGGCGGCACGGGGCATCGGTTTGACTGGTCGCGCATTCCGCACGATTCCGGGCGCGCGTTCCTGCTCGCCGGCGGGCTGCATCCGGACAACGTTTTCGAGGCGGTGAACACGGTGCGCCCGTGGGGCGTGGACGTGTCTAGCGGCATCGAGTCGGCGCCCGGCGAGAAAGACACCGCGAAGATGCGGCGCTTCGTCGAGGAAGTGCGTCGCGCGGATTCGTTGCCGCGCTGATCCGCGCGATCAGCCCACCAGTTCGGCGCGCAGCCACGCCACCAGCGGCGCGACCCGTGGATCGTTCGTCCTGCGTCGCGTGACCAGCACCCAACGTGCCTGCGTCTCGACGAAACCCCACGGGGCGACCAGCCTGCCGGCGGCCAGATCCTCCGCTACCAGCGGTTCGGGCGCGATCGCGACGCCGAGGCCTGCGTTCGCCGCTTCCAGCAGGTAGTACAGATGCGGGAATCCCGTGCCCATGTGCAGCGCATCGGCATCGAGTCCGCTCCCCGCCGCCCAGTCCGACCACGCCTGCGGGCGCGATTGGGTGTGCAGCAACGATTCGTTTGCCAGCGCCTCGGCCGACGCGTCGCGCAGGCGATCGAAACCGGCGAAGCGAGGGCTCACCACCGGGCCGAGGCGTTCGGGCGCCAGTTCGTGCACCTGCCAGTCGGCGGGCCAGGGCGCGCGGTCGATCAACAGCGCGGCGTCGAGCCCGGTCAGCGCCGCGTCCGGCGTCCGCTCGCTGGCTGCGAGGTGGAGGGTGAGGTCGGGGCGCTCGCGGGCGAGGCGGTCCAGCCGCGGGATCATCCATCGCGCCAGCACGCTGCCCGGACAGCCGAGCACCAGCGGCGCCTGCGGCGGGCGCCGGCGCAGGTCGCTCCAGCTTTGGCGGAGCAGCGCGAAGGCGCCGTCGGCGGCCTCGTGCAGCCGCCGTCCGGCCGGCGTCAGGGCAAGGCCGCGGCCTTCGCGGACGAACAGCGCCGTCCCCAACGCCTCTTCCAGCGCCTTCAGGTGGCGGCTCACCGCGCCGTGGGTCACGTGCAGCTCCTCGGCCGCACGGCTGACGCTGTCCAGCCGCGCCACGGCCTCGAAGGCCCGCAGGGCGTTGAGCGGGGGTAGGTCTCGGCTCATTCAAACCTGTGAGGTTTTCTGACAGAACAATCCGATTTTATGCATGTTCCCGCCGGATGTCGTTCGCTAAAGTCACGGCATGTCCCGCCCCGACTTCCATGCCTTCCCCGACGCCGCCGGCCACTTCGGCCGCTACGGCGGCCGTTTCGTCGCCGAGACCCTGATCGGGCCGCTGGAGGAACTGGCCGCCGCCTACGACGCGGCGCGGGTCGATCCGGCATTCAATGCGGCCTTCGACGCCGATCTGGCGCACTACGTCGGTCGCCCCAGCCCGATCTACTTCGCCGAGCGGCTCAGCCGCGAGGTCGGCGGCGCACGCATCCTGCTCAAGCGCGAAGACCTGAACCACACCGGCGCGCACAAGATCAACAACACCATCGGCCAGGCGCTGCTCGCCAGCCGCATGGGCAAGACCCGGATCATCGCCGAGACCGGCGCCGGCCAGCACGGCGTCGCAAGCGCCACCGTCGCGGCGCGGCTCGGGCTCGAATGCGTGGTCTACATGGGCGCCACCGACATCGAGCGCCAGAAGATCAACGTCTATCGCATGAAACTGCTCGGCGCGACGGTCGTGCCGGTGACTAGCGGTTCGGCGACGCTGAAGGACGCGCTCAACGAGGCGATGCGCGACTGGGTCACGAACGTGCGCGACACGTTCTACATCATCGGCACGGTCGCCGGCCCCGATCCGTATCCGCGCATGGTGCGCGACTTCAACGCGGTGGTCGGTCGCGAGGCGCGCGCGCAGATGCTCGCCGAATACGGTCACCTGCCGAACGCGGTCACCGCGTGCGTCGGCGGCGGCAGCAACGCCATCGGCATCTTCCACGCCTTCCTCAACGATGCCGACGTGCGACTGGTCGGCGCCGAAGCGGCGGGCGAGGGCATGGAAACCGGCCATCACGCTGCATCGCTTGCCGCGGGTCGCCCGGGCGTGTTGCACGGCAATCGCACCTACGTGCTGTGCGACGACGACGGCCAGATCATCGAAACACATTCGGTGTCGGCGGGCCTGGACTACCCGGGCGTCGGTCCCGAGCACGCCTTCCTAAAGGACACCGGACGCGCGGATTACGTCGGCGTCACCGATGCCGAAGCGCTGTCGGCGTTCCATCAGCTCTCGCGCACCGAGGGCATCCTGCCCGCGCTGGAATCCAGCCACGCGATCGCGCAGGCGATCAAGCTCGCGCGTGAACTGCCGAAGGACGCAATCGTGCTGTGCAACCTCTCCGGGCGCGGCGACAAGGACGTCCACACCATCGCCGCGCGCGAAGGCATTTCGCTCTAGCACCGTGCCTGCGTTCCCGAGGTGCGCAGGCAACGTTTGCGGCTTCTCAAGGGGAAGGTCGGGAACGCGGCGGGATCTCCCTCCCTCCCATCCCACGCCTTCCGGGCCTTCCCCTTGAGAGGCTGCGCTCCCCGACACGGCATCGCCATGAACCGAATCGACCGACGCTTCACCCAGTTGCGCACCGATCGCCGCAAGGCGCTGATCCCGTTCGTCACCGCGGGCGATCCTTCGCTGGAGGCTACGGTGCCGGTGATGCACGCGCTGGTGGAGGCAGGCGCGGACGTCATCGAACTCGGCGTGCCGTTTTCCGATCCGATGGCGGACGGCCCCACCATCCAGCGCAGCTCGGAGCGCGCGCTCTCGCGCGGCGCGGGCCTGTCCTTCGTGTTCGAAAGCGTGCGCAAGTTTCGTGAACGCGACGCCGATACGCCCGTGGTGTTGATGGGCTACCTCAACCCCGTCGAAATCCGTGGCACCGAGCGGTTCGCGCGCGATGCAACCGATGCGGGTGTAGACGGTGTGCTGCTGGTGGACCTGCCGCCGGAAGAGTCGAGCGAGTTCCGTACCGCGTTCGCCGCACATGACCTCGCGCTGATCCTGCTGGCCTCGCCGACGACGACGGACGAGCGCCTGCAGCGACTCTGCGACGACGCGCGAGGCTATCTCTACTACGTCAGCTTCGCCGGTGTGACCGGTGCCGCGGACCGGCTCGACACCGGGGCGGCAGGCGAGCGCCTGCACGCGATCCGCCAGCGAAGTCGCGTGCCCGTGGTCGCGGGATTCGGCATCAAGGACGCCGCCAGCGCGGCGGCCATGGCGCGTGAGGCCGAAGGGGTCGTCGTGGGCAGTGCGCTGGTGGCGGCGCTGGCCGAGGCGACCGAGCCCGCCATACAGGCCCGCACGTTCCTGGCGCCGCTCCGCGCCGCGCTGGACGGCCTTCCGGCCATCGCGGAATCGGCGTAGCGGAGCGCCGGGCGCCGACGCCCGCTGCGCTACACTGCCCCGCTTCCGCCGGGGCCCGCTCCGGCATTCTTCACGCCTGAACGGGAATACTCTCAACGCATGTCCTGGCTCAAGAAACTCATGCCCTCGGGCATCCGCACCGAAACCGGCGCCGCCAAGCGTCGCAGCGTGCCCGAAGGCCTGTGGGAAAAGTGCGACCGATGCGGCGCGGTGCTGTACCGCCCCGAGCTCGAGGAAAACCTCGAGGTCTGCCCGAAGTGCAACTACCACATGGCCATCCGCGCGCGCGTCCGGCTGACCGCGCTGCTGGATGAAGGCAGCACGCGCGAGATCGCGGCCGAACTTGGCCCGACCGACGTGCTCAAGTTCAAGGACCAGAAGCGGTACGCCGATCGCATCAAGGCCGCGCAGAAGTCCACCGGCGAGCGCGATGCGCTGATCGCGATGGAAGGCACGCTCAAGCAGCGCCCGCTGGTTGCCGCCGCGTTCGACTTCGCCTTCATGGGCGGCTCGATGGGTTCCGTCGTCGGCGAGCGCTTCACCCGCGCAGCCGAACGTGCCGTCGAACTCGGCTGCCCGATGGTCTGCTTCACCGCCACCGGCGGCGCGCGCATGCAGGAAAGCCTGTTCTCGCTGATGCAGATGGCCAAGACGTCGGCGGCACTCGCGCGCATGCGCGCCCGCGGACTGCCGTTCATCTCGGTGATGACGCATCCGACCACCGGCGGCGTGTCGGCGTCGTTTGCGATGCTGGGCGATCTCAACCTCGCCGAGCCCGAAGCGCTGATTGGCTTCGCCGGCCCGCGCGTGATCGAACAGACCGTGCGCGAAACACTTCCGGAAGGCTTCCAGCGTTCGGAATTCCTGCTGGAACACGGCGCGCTCGACCAGATCTGCGATCGCCGCGAATTGCGCGACCGCCTCGCCACGCTGCTGGCGTTGATGATGAAGCAGCCGCAGCCGCCGGCAGACGAGGTGGCTGCATGAGCCGTCGGTACTTCGGCACCGACGGCATTCGTGGACGCGTGGGCGAGGGGCCGATCTCGGCCGATTTCGTCCTGCGCCTGGGCAATGCCTACGGCCACGCGCTGCCGCGCCGCGACTGGCGCAATCCGGTGGTCATCATCGGCAAGGACACGCGCATTTCGAACTACATGTTCGAGGCGGCGCTGGAAGCCGGCCTGGTCGCGGCCGGCGTCGACGTGCAGCTGATGGGGCCGATGCCAACGCCCGCCGTCGCGCACCTGACGCACTCGATGCGCGCCGACGGCGGCATCGTGATTTCCGCCTCGCACAACCCGCACCACGACAACGGCATCAAGTTCTTCTCCGCCGAAGGCGAGAAGCTCGACGACGCCACGGAGCTGGCGATCGAAGCCGCGCTGGAGCATCCGTTCCGCACCGTGCCGTCCGAGCAGCTCGGCAAGGCGGTGCGCACGCGCGACGCGCTGGGCCGCTACATCGAGCACTGCAAGAGCTCCGTGCCGAAGGGCTTCGACCTGGGCGGCCTGCGCATCGCGATGGACTGCGCGAACGGCGCGACCTACCAGCTCGGGCCGCTCGTGCTGCGCGAACTCGGCGCTCGCGTGGATGCCATCGGCATCGACCCCAACGGCATCAACATCAACGACGGCGTGGGTTCGACCCACCCGGACACGCTCGTCCAGCACGTGCGCGCGACCGGCGCCGACATCGGCATCGCGTTCGACGGCGACGGCGATCGCGTGTTGTTCGTCGACGGCAACGGCGTGATCTGCGACGGCGACGACCTGCTGTACGTGATGGCGACCGACTGGCAGCAGACCGGTCGCCTGCGCGGCCCCGTCGTCGGCACGCTGATGACCAACTACGCGCTGGAGCGTGCCTTCGCCGAACAGGGCATCGGCTTCATCCGCGCGAAGGTGGGCGACCGTTATGTGCACCAGCAACTGGTCGCCAACGGCGGCGTTCTGGGCGGCGAGACCTCGGGCCACATGCTGTGCCTGGATCGCGCCAACACCGGCGACGGCATCGTCAGCGCGTTGCAGGTGCTGGAAGTGCTCAAGCGCCGCGGCGTGTCGCTGCGCGAGGCGCTCGGGGATTTCCGCAAGGTGCCGCAGAAGACGGTGAACGTGCGCTTCGCTGCGGGCTCGAAGCCGGCCGAAGCCGATTCGGTGAAGGCCGCGCTGGCGGAGGCCGAAAAGGCCGTCGCTGGCCGTGGTCGCGCCTTCCTGCGTCCTTCCGGTACCGAGCCGGTCGTGCGCGTCACGGTGGAAGCCGACGACGCCACGCTCATGCAGGACACGCTCGACAAGCTCGCTGCTGCCGTCACTGCGGCAGCTTGACGGTTTAAGGCCCTCTCCCGTCACTCGGGAGAGGACAGGTTCACGCTAGCGCTTCTGGAAGCGCGTCAGCATTTCCCACGACTCGCGCACCGCATCGGCCGAGACGTCGGCGTCCGGGACCGCGTCGTAATTGCGGTCCACCACCGTCGCCGAGCCGAAGTTGTCGAACAGGTAGATCAGCGCGCCGTCGCGGATGCCGCGCTGCGACCAGCTTTCCACCAGCAGCGGCCGCTTGCGCGGGAGTTCTCCGAAAAGGTCCATGCCGGTCGAGTAATCCGCGCTGTCGCTTTCGCAGCCGAGCGCGTGGCGCATCACGGTGGGGACGAAATCCTCGTGCGACGTCGCCGCGTCCACGCGACCCGCCGGACGGCCGGGCCAGTGCAGCACGAACGGCGTACGCAGCTGGTAGTCCGAGAAATTGCCGTTGTGGCCCCAGTAGTTCTTGCGCATGTCGTTGAACTCCTCGCCGTGGTCGCCGGTGATGAGCACGACGGTGTTCTTCGCAAGTCCGCTTTGTTCGAGCGTGCGCAGCAGTTCGCCGATCAGCGCATCGCTGTAATGCACGGCTGCCCGATAGCGATTGAATTCGGGCGTCGGGTCGTGGTCCGGGCCGAGGTTGAGGAAGTTCACGTCCTGCGCCATCGGCTGGAACGGCGAGCGGTATCCCGCCGGCAGGTGGTACGGCGCGTGGGGCGAGTCCAGGAAGACGAAGCCGAAGAACGGCTGGCCCTTCGGATGGTTGCGGATGTCCGCCTGCATGCGCGAGACCACGAAGCGGTCGCGCTCGGCGCTTTTCGCCTTCGGCGGCCCGATGACGATGCGGTCGCGCACCTTCGAAAACACCGTGCGGTCGAACTCGGGGCTGTAGAGCGGCGCGCTGCCGTAGATATGCATCGCATAGCGGTCGGCGAGCATGCGGTCGATCATCACCGGCCCGCGCTGCTGCGCCAGCATCGCCTGCCAATAGCCGCCGGGCAGCCCATACATCAGCCCGAACAGGCCGAAGCGCGTCGCGTTGCCTGTGCTGTAGTGGTTCTGGAACCACTGCGCGTCCTGCGCGTAACGCCAGGTGTTGGGCATTACGGCAGGATCGAGCATGTCGTGGCGAAGCGATTCCACCAGGACCACGAGCACGTTGAGCGATGGCGAGGCCGCGCATTGCGGCGCACTTCGCGGATACCCGAGGCGATCCCCGGCATCGGGCAGCTCATGGGCCTGCGCGGTCTGCACGCCGAAGCGGTGCAGCGCGTTCTTCAGCGTGATCGGCTGCGCCCACGGGATGTAGGTCAGCTGCGACATCACCGCGCGATCGCCGCGCGCGTCCGAGTACGCCGCCATGCCTTGGCTCACCAGGAACAGCGAGACGGCGATCCACCACGCCTTGCGGATGTGGAGCAGGGCCGGGCGGCGGCGCAGCGCCTGCCACCACAGCCGCGCGCCCAGGACCTGGAGCGCGAGCAGCGTGGCCGCGCCAAGCGCGATCAGCGCCCACATCTTCACCGAGAAGGCGACCTGATCCTGCAGCGCGCCGCCGAAGATCATGTTCGCCACCATCGCATTGAGGTGGAAGCGATACAGCGCGAAGACCTTCGCATCGGCGAGCAGCAGGAGCAGCCACGCCGTCTGCATCAGCACGGCCAGCGCGATCATCCAGCGCGGATTGCGGACGACCCGGCCGAGCACGTACGCCGGCAGCGCGACGATCGCGCCGAAGAAGATGAAATGGCCGGGCAGGGCCAGCAGCAGGAACAGCGCCGAATGCCAGGCGCTGCCGGCGTCGGTCAGGGGAATGTTGCTGAGCGTGATGAGGCAGGCCAGGACGGCGTTGCCCAGGATCAGGCCGGTCAGCCAGGCGTTCGCGCGCTGGCGCAGGGGAGGGGCGACGTCTTCCATTCGTCCGGGCGGGGTAGGAGGGGCGGGAAAAAAGCCCGCCATTATCCGGCAATGCCGTCGCGCGGAGCCCATGCGGAAAGACATCCCGCCTGAACGGCCCGCCGGTGTTCCTGCGGTCCCGGCCTGCCGTCTGCGGGCGGTATCATGTGCGGCTCCTCCAGACCCGCAGCAACAGGAATCGACGTGAACCGCATCCCGACCCTCGACATCCGCCGCTTCAGCGATCCTGCCAGCCCGGCCGATCGCGAGGCCTTCGTGGCCGAACTCGGCGCGGCGTACCGCGAGTGGGGCTTCTGCGGCATCCGCGGCCACGAGATCTCCGACGCGCAGATCGACACGGCCTACGACGTCTTCAAGCGCTTCTTCGCGCTGCCGGACGAGGTCAAGCGCAAGTACAACGTGCCCGGCAGCGGCGGCGCCCGCGGCTATACGCCTTTCGGCGTGGAGACGGCCAAGGATTCCAAGCACTTCGACCTGAAGGAGTTCTGGCACGTGGGCCGCGAGATCCCGCGCGATTCGAAGTACGCCGACGTGATGCCGCCGAACCTGTGGCCGGAGGAGATCCCGGAATTCCGCGACGTCGCCTACGGCCTGTACACGTCGCTGGACCAGCTGGGTTCGCGCGTGCTGAGCGCGCTGGCGTTGCACATCGGCTTGCCGGAGAGCTACTTCGCCGACAAGACCGACTCGGGCAACTCGATCCTGCGCCCGATCCACTACCCGCCGATCACCACGGACGACATCCCCAACGTCCGCGCGGGCGCGCATGAAGACATCAACCTCATCACGCTGCTGGTCGGCGCCAGCGCGGAAGGCCTGGAAGTGCTGTCGCGCAAGGGCGAGTGGGTGCCGTTCACGGCGGATGCCGACACCATCGTGGTCAACATCGGCGACATGCTGCAGCGCCTGACCAACCACGTGTATCCGTCGACGACGCATCGCGTGGTCAACCCGAAGGGCGAGAAGGCGCGCCAGCCGCGCTATTCCACGCCGTTCTTCCTGCATCCGAATCCGGACTTCCTGATCGACGTGCTGCCTTCGTGCGTCACGGCGGAAAACCCGAGCCGTTATCCGGCAGCGATCACCGCGCACGGTTACCTGGAAGAGCGGCTGCGCGAGATCAAGCTGAAGTAATCGCAGCAACGATCAATCGGATTTGACGACTCCGGCCGCCTGCAGCGCTTCGCGCCAGGCGGCCAGTTTTTTGGCGAAGGCGACCGACGCGTTCGCCGGACTCGTCGAAGGCAGGCGGAATGCGAGCAGGCCGAATGCCTCCAGCGGCGGGCCGGAACGACGGTACGCGGCTTCCGCCTTGGCTCCGTTGAACAGCACCGTCCTCAACTTCGCGTGCTGCCTGAAGAACGCGGCGAAGTCGTTCGCCTGGGCCGTCGCATCGATGATCGCCGAATCCAGGCTGCCTTCGCGCTCGCAACGGTCCAGCACATCCCACAGCGCGATGCCGGCGGATTTCAAGCGTGCCAGTCGCCGCGCGTAGGGCAGCGCGGGATCGGCACCGACGAGTTCGCCCATGATCGGCCAGAAGGCGTTGCGCGGGTGCGCGTAGTAGCGCTCGGCCTGCAGCGACGCGACGCCCGGCATGCTGCCCAGCACGAGCACGCGCGCATCGCGCGTGGCCACCGGCGGAAAACCCTGCAGCAATGACGAATCCGCGCGCGATGGCGTGTCCATGGGAGGGATTCTCGCCGACGTGGAGTAAACTTGCCGCCGCTCGCGGGCGGCCGTGCCGCCGCGCAATCCCCCGAAAGACGCTGAAGGAGTGGTCATGCGCCGCAAGATCGTTGCCGGAAACTGGAAGCTGCATGGCGATCGCGATTTCGCGCTGGCGCTGCTGGACGCACTCGTCGCGATGCCGGCGCCGCAGGGCGTCGAACGCCTGATCCTGCCGCCGCTGCCGTACCTGGCCGGCCTGGTCGTGCGCTACGGCGAGAAGGGCCTGACGTTCGGCGCGCAGGACGTCAGCGAGAACCAGAAGGGCGCCTACACCGGCGAAGTGTCTGCGACGATGCTCAAGGACGTCGGCGCGCGCTACGGCCTGGTCGGGCATTCGGAACGTCGCCAGTTCCATGGCGAGACCAACGAGCTGGTCGCCCGCAAGTTCCTCGCCTGCAAGGCTGCCGGCCTGACGCCGATCCTCTGCGTCGGCGAAAGCCTGGCCGAGCGCGAGGACGACAAGACGCAGTGGCGCATCGAGAAGCAGCTGGCCCCGCTGTTCGAGCTGGGCGGCGAGGGCGTGTTCGAAGGCGCGATCGTCGCGTACGAGCCCGTCTGGGCCATCGGCACCGGCCGGACCGCGAGCCCGGAGCAGGCCCAGGAGGTCCATGCATTCATCCGTAGCGAAATCGCTGCGCGCGATGCTAGAATCGCTGGCTCGCTACCGATCCTGTACGGCGGAAGCGTAAAGGCCGACAATGCCGCCGCGCTGTTCGCGCAGCCGGACGTCGATGGCGGCCTGGTCGGAGGCGCCTCGCTGGTCGCCGAAGACTTCCACGCCATCGCTGTCGCGGCGGCACCCTGACGTACTCGAAACCACTTTCGTAGAACCCCACGATGCTGTTGCTGCTCAACGTCATCTATGTGCTGATCGCGATCGCGATGGTTGCGCTGATCCTGATGCAGCGCGGCGCAGGCGCCCAGGCCGGTTCCGGCTTCGGTGGCGGCGCGTCGGCCACCGTCTTCGGTGCGCGCGGTTCGG
>Ga0209676_1002571_pt1 | contig 12533 bp, 11 predicted proteins | sample AraplaCvi_mLB_r2_FD_184282 | JGI IMG/M metagenome (GOLD analysis project Ga0209676, IMG submission 184282) | Arabidopsis root microbial communities from North Carolina, USA - plate scrape MF_Cvi_mLB_r2 (SPAdes) (version 2) | ecosystem: Host-associated > Plants > Roots > Endosphere | place: USA...
TGAGATCCAGCATGGCCCTGAAGCACTACCCAGCGGTCCCGGCCTAGCGAAGGGGAGGGCGTAACCCGTGCTCCCCTTGTCGACGTCCGCAACCACGACGTACAAGCAGGTCACCGCGGATGGCGTCGGTATCTTCTACCGCGAAGCAGGCCAGAGCGATGCGCCTACCGTCGTGCTCCTGCATGGGTTCCCGACCTCATCGCGCCAGTTCGACGCCTTGATTCCGCTCCTGGCGCCCTACTATCACGTGATCGCACCCGACTACCCGGGCTTCGGCCGGAGTGACGCTCCGCCGCCATCGTCGTACGAGTACACGTTCGACCGACTCTCTCGAACAATCCAGTGCTTCCTGGCCGAGATCGGGATCGACCGTTGCAGCTTCTACCTGCATGACTACGGCGGTCCCGTCGGATTTCGCACGATCCTTGCGAAACCAGAGCGACTGCAGGCCCTGATCATTCAGAATGCGAACGCCTACGACGAAGGGCTCGGCGCAAAGTGGGCAGCAATCCGTGACTACTGGGAAGCTCCTGCGCTACATGCGGACGTGGCCGAGGCGTTCCTGTCACTGGAAAGCACGCAAGGACGCCATACGCTGGGTAGCGCGCATCCGGAGCGCTATAACCCGGAGATTTGGGAAGATGAGTCCGCACGCCTGGCCCAACCGGCGCAGCGGGACATCCAAAGCCGCCTTCTGTCCGATTACCGGACGAACGTCGCCTCCTACCGGGCCTGGCAGAACTGGCTGCGTGCGCGGCAACCGCCTGCCTTGATCGTGTGGGGAAAGAACGATCCGTCTTTCGTAGCCGCTGGCGCGCAGGCGTACTTGCGCGACCTGCCGGACGCAGAGCTTCATCTGCTCGATGCCGGCCACTTCGCGCTCGAAGAACAGCTCGACGAGATCGCGTTGTTGATGCTGTCGTTCCTGGGCAAGCACTTGGGAACGCAAGGAGACCCGATCGCTCCGAAGCGCGATCTTTTGGATACCTAGGTCCAATCGACGGATGGCCGCATGGGCTCGATCATTGACGCGCCGCCAGCGAAGAGGGCTGGCTTTTCGGAGAAGTCAGATCATGTCCCTGCCCAAGATTGCCGTGATCATGAGCACGACCCGCGCATCGCGGTTTGCCGACGTTCCCGCTGCCTGGATCCGCGATCTTGCCGTCGCCCGCGGCGACATGGAGGTCGAACTCGTCGATCTTCGCAATTACCCGATGCCGTTCTTCGACGAGCCGGCCTCCAATGCCTGGGTGCCGTCCAGCAATGACGTGGCGCGTCGATGGCAAGCTACGGTGGCCCGCTTCGATGGCTACATCTTTGTGACGGCCGAGTACAACCGCGGTCTCCCGGCCGTTCTGAAGAATGCACTTGATTACGCGTACCCGGAGTGGAACCGCAAGCCTTGCGCATGCGTCGGTTACGGCAGCGTGGGCGGCGCCCGTGCGATCGAACAGCTCCGGCTCAATTGCGTCGAGCTGCAGATGGCGCCGACACGAAACGGGGTGCATATCCAGGGGCGCGACTTCTTCGATGCGCTGCGCGAAGCCAAGCCCCTTGCCGAGATTCCCTACATCGAGGAGAACGCGGGCGTGATGCTGGAAGAGCTGTTGTGGTGGACGCTCGCACTCCGGCATGCGCGCGCGTCGTAGGGGGCGAAGATGTGGTCGTCGACGCTCACCGAGCTGCTTGGCATTCGCCTCCCGATCATCCAGGCGCCGATGGCCGGCGTCTCATCGCCGGCAATAGCAATTGAGGCGGGACGGGCTGGCGCTCTCGGCTCAATTGCTGTCGGCGCTCTCGACGTGTCGGCGGCGAGGTCGCTGATCGAAGCCATGCGCGCCGCCACATCCGGCCCCTTCAATGTCAACCTTTTCTGCCATAAACCGGCACGGCGCAGGCCGGACGTGGAGCGCGCATGGATCGAGCGTCTGAAGCCTGAGTTCGGGGCCCTCGAGGCAGCGCCTCCGGAGCGGCTGAGCGAGATCTATCGCAGCTTCGTTGTGGACGCCGCAATGCTGGCAATGCTGGTTGATTCTCGTCCGCCAATCGTCAGCTTCCATTTCGGCTTGCCAGCCGACGACGCGATTCGAGCGCTCCAGCAGGCTGGCATCGTGCTGATCGCGACGGCAACAAACCTCGCCGAGGCTCGCGCGATTGAAGCCGCTGGACTCGACGCGGTCATCGCACAGGGGTGGGAGGCAGGTGGCCACCGCGGCTGTTTCGATCCTGCAGCACCGGATGAGGCGCTCGGCACCTTGGCGCTCACACGCCTGCTTGTCCAGAGAACACGGATTCCCGTCATCGCCGCCGGGGGCATCATGGACGGTGCGGGCATCGCCGCGGTCCTGAAGCTCGGGGCGGGCGCTGCACAGCTCGGCACCGCCTTCGTGGGCTGCGATGAGAGCCTCGCCGACCCGGCCTATAAGCAAACGCTCGCCGCGGCCGCGGCCACGGTGATGACGCGTGTCATCTCGGGGCGGCCGGCACGGTGCCTCGTCAATCGGTTCACCCTGATCGGTTCCGGCATCCCGGACGCGGTGGTGCCGGACTATCCGGTTGCGTACGACCTGGGAAAAGTCCTCAATGCGGCTGCCAAGGCGCGTGGCGTGCACGGATTTGGTGCGCAGTGGGCAGGGCAGGGCGCACCGCTCGCACGATCGTTGCCGGTTGCGGCGCTGGTCGAAAGCCTGGTGCGTGAACTCACGGAGGCATGGGAATGACGAACACGATGCCGATACGTTCGCGGCGATTGTTCGCGATGCGACTCTCGGTCAACGCGTTCCGCATGATCGGCGGCCCGGAGGGAAGCACCCTGCGAATCGCGGACGTGCCTGGGGGGACTTTCACCGGGGAGCGGCTGCAGGGAATCGTGCTTCCAAACGGAACCGACTGGCAAACGCTCCGCGGCGATGGCGCGGTGATGCTCGATGCGCGGGTCGTGCTGAATACCCACGATGACGCGCTGATTGCCATGACCTACAGAGGGATTCGCCACGGACCACCCGAGGTGATGGCACGACTCACACGCGGCGAGCACGTAGACGGCGAGAGCTACTATTTCCGCATCACTCCGGTTTTCCAGACTTCGGATCCGCGTTATGAGTGGTTGAATCGGATCGTCGTTGTAGGTATCGGCGAGCGTCTCCCGGAAGGGCCGCGTTACGACGTGTACGAGATCCTTTAAGCCGTGCTTGGTCTAGTCAGCGTACCCGGCGCCGCGTCAAGTGCTGCTGGTGGTCTGGGACAGTGGTTCCAGCAACGCTGCTTCTCTCATCCGCACCATCACGAAATCGATGAAGGCGGTCACGGCTTTGGGAGATTGGCGACGGCTGGAGTAGACCAGCGAGACGCCGACGCTCGACGTACCGTGATGCGGTAGCACTTCAAGCAATTGCCCCGAACGCAAGTACTCCGCGGTCACCAGAGTAGGAAGCAGGGCGATGCCGAGTCCCGCAAGTGCCGCGTCCAGCTGCACACGAAGCGCATTGGCATGAAACCGCCCGGTCACGCCCACGACCGTAGCGCCGTCTGGACCGATCAAGCGCCACTCGGCCAAGCCGCTGCGGCTGGGAGCGGCGATGCAATCGTGCTCGCTCAACTCCTGCAGCGACTCGGGCCGGCCGCGTGATGCTACGTAGGTAGGACTTGCGACCAAGGTTGCGCGTGTGGTGCCGATGGGCCTGGCGACCAGGTTCGAATCGCGGTCGACGCCGGTGCGGATCGCCACATCGATGGCCTGTTCAATGAGATCTACCTTGTCATCGCCGAGAACGAATTCGAGGCGCACTCGGGGATGTGCTGCCAGGAACGTGCCTACCCAGGCCACGTCGAACCAGCGGAAGAAATCCGCCGCAGCGGCTACCCGCACCTTACCGACGGCGTGCTCGCCTCCGCCCGCGGTTTCGCGTGCAACAGCTTCAACCGCGTCGATCTGTTCGGCACTCCCCTGAAACAGCGTTGTGCCGGCCGGCGTCAAGGTGAGCTGGCGGGTACTCCGCTGTAGCAAGCGCACGCCAATCTGTGCCTCGAGCGCTTGGACCCGACGGCTGAGAGTATTCGGCGGCATCCGCAGTCGGCGGCCGGCTGCGGCGAAGCTGCCAGCGCGCACCACCTGCACGAACAGGGCGATGTCGTTCAAATCGGCCATGACAGGGAAATTGCTTCGATTTCTGGACGAATGAAATCTAGCAGGCCCGACTAATCGTTGTGACTGCTTGCCGCTAGATTCGGTGTCGATCACTCGTGGACCGAACTGGAGGATGCCCATGAATGCCCAGACTGTACCTGTCCGCGCCACTGCGGACATGCTCACGCGTCGCGTGATTCACGTGACTCGCGGGCGGGGCCACGGGCCGATCGCGCGGCTGATGAGCCCCGGCGACCTGGGCGAACTATTGAAGCCATTTGTATTCCTCGACTTCATCGACACCCGGGACCAGCCCAAGCCCCGCGCCAGCGACTACGGTCTGCATCCGCACTCCGGTATCGCGACGCTGACATGGCTCTACGAAGGCGAGGTGAACTACCAGGACACGACGGGGCGGCGCGGGCAGATCGCGGGCGGACACGTCGAATGGATGCGGGCCGGGGGCGGCGCGTGGCACGGGGGCAACTTCGGCGACGGCGACGGCCGGGTCCGCGGCTTCCAGCTGTGGATCGCGCTGCCGCCGGAGCTGGAGTTGTCGGAGGCAATAAGCACCTATTTGGCGCCGCATGAGATTCCGGCGTCAGGACCGGTGACCGTCCTGTTGGGCCAGCACGGAGCGTGCTCGAGCGCGATCATTCCTCCGTCGCCCATCAATTACCTCTCAGTCCGCCTGCGCGCCGGCGAGCGCTGGACGTACAGGCCGCCCGCGGGTCACGCCGTCGCGTGGGCCGCCGTCAGCACAGGAGAACTCGAGCTGCCCGTGACGGCGCGGGCAGGCGAGATGCTCGTGTTTGCGCCTGGAGGGGCTGACATCGAGTTTCTCGCCCATGCCGACGCCGAGTTCGTCCTCGGGTCGGCCGTGCCGCACCCGCATCGCCTGGTGTCGGGCCAGTACTCGGTACACACCACGGAGGCGGCCTTGCGCGAAGGGGAGGCGCGTATCGACAAGATCGGTCGAGCGCTGGTGCGACGCAACGACTAGGTCACGCCACTGCGGCTCGAGTCGCTATGAGGTTCTTCTACTTAACGTGCCGCCGCGCGACGGACTTGGGTCCTCGACGACGAGGGACAGGGCGGGCTCCAGCCAGCAGTGTTGCGCTGGGCGGAAGAGTGTCTGCCGGACGACAGGGATTCGCAAACCGGTACTGCGCTCCTAGATTGAACGCACCTGCGAATCACCGACCATCCCGTCACTCGACGGCGAAGCGAGTATCGGCAACCGACCGAACGTGCAGGCGCCTGCGCGGGCCAATTGCACGTCAGTCGTCAGTGCTGCATTGGGCACCGGTGTTTCGCGAAACGACACTCGCGAAGGCTATTTATGAACAAGCAACAAGATAAGCCCCTGCACCTGCAGGTGGTCGCTGACCTGATCTGCCCGTGGTGCTTCATCGGCAAGCGCAGCCTGGACCGCGCACTGGTGGTCCTTGCAAGGGACGGCATCGCAGTCGATGTCGAATGGCTGCCATACCAGCTCAATCCAACCATGCCGGCGAGCGGGATGGACCGCAAGCAGTTCCGCACCCAGCGCTTCGGCTGGGAGAACGCCCTGGCGATGGACGCCCGCGCCGTGGAGGCCGGCCGCCACGTGGGTGCGGACTTCCGCTACGACCTGCAATCACGCACCCCGAACACGCTGGCGGCGCACGGATTGTCCCGGCTGGCGTGGGATGAAGGAGGGGCGTCGCTTCAGGACCGGCTTGTCGACCGGCTCTTCGCCGCCTATTTCACACACGGGGAAGACATCGGCAGCAGCGATGTACTCGGGCGCATCGCCGCCGACTCAGGAATGCCGCACGACGCCGTTATGCGGGCCCGATCGTATGACGCCGTATTGTCTCGGCTGGAGAGCAAGTCGCGCGTCCTCGGTATCAACGGCGTGCCGAGCTATCTGGTAGATGGGCATCTCCTGCTCAACGGTTCAACCTCGGTCGATGGATATGTCAGTGCGATCACTGATGCAGCGATGCGTCTGCGTTAGCTCAAGTTACGCGGAAGCTTTACGGATAGGGTGCTCGGCTTCGTCTCCAGAACCGCTACCCGCGCTGGGCCAGGGCCCGTTCCAGGCTAGGAGCGGGCGTTGGCGGAGGCGATTAGGCCAGGTTATCGGGGGTGGGTCGGGCGTCCGCCACGCCCCGGCCAACTCCGCGGGTGACTCGTAGACGGCGGCCGATGTCAGGCCCGGTTAAGCGGCGCGCAGTGGTGTCTTCTTTCGACCCGAAGCGGACGGACTGCCCATGGAGGGAGAGGAGCGGAAGGCTTGCGTGGAGCCTACTAGTCCTCAAGCGTCTGCTCCATTCGTACTGGCGAGAGCGAAGTCATCGCGCAAGTATCATCCTGATGCGGATGGTGGTCTGTGCGTCCAAGCTCGATGTCACCAATTGATTCCGTCGAAAGATTGTGCCTAAGAAAACGCCCCCATGGTGGTTGCCGCAACGCATTTGATGTCCCGGCAGGAAGGCGCGGGCGCGCCATATCAATAGGTGTACTGAAGCTGCAGCCAGGCCTTGTAGGTGTCGACCGTGCGGGTGGCATCGTCCGAGCGGTAGCGCGCGAGCTTGGCCAGCGCGGTCAGTCGCGGCGACCACGGCAGCCGATGCTGGTACGACAGATCGGATTCGCGTCCGAAGTCCACACCGCCCCGGTCGGCGATGAACTCGTGGTACCAGGCCTGCAGCTGGCCGCCCCAGAGCGGCGTGGTCGCGCCGATGTAGCGATCCTGGATGCCGTCCGCCGCGGTGGTCAGGAACTGGTCCGCCCAACCCTGGAAAGCATGCTTCGTCCCGAGCGGCGTCTGGAACGCGCGGTTTCCATCGCCTGTGCCGCGTCCCGCGCCGAGCTTTTCGTACCCGGCACGCAGCTGCACCTTGTCTATCGCGTAGCCGAGTTCGGCGAGCACGTAGCGGCTGTCGAGGGCCCACGGGTTGCCGGCCGCATCCGTCTGCCGCGCGAGTTCCAGTGCGTAGCTCCACGCGTCCATCGCGCCGCTTGCGCGCAGGCCGGTGGTGATGCTCGACAGCGTGCCCAGCGGCGCGTCGGCGGTCACGGCCATGTTGTCCAGTTCAAACCGGTACTGGTAGGCGGTGACGACGAGTGCGGGCGAGAGCTTCGCCTGCAGGTTGAGCAGGTGGCTGCGCCCTTCGTATTCGGCGGGATTGGTCGCGTTCGCGCGATCGTTGTCGGGACCGAACACGCTTTGAACCTGGTCGACGTAGCTGTACCAGAGCGCGATCTTCTCCGTCGGCTTGAACTGCACCGACGCGGCGTCGAAGGTCTGCTCGTTCTGGCGCCAGCCGACGCCGCCGATGAAACGCTGGTTGTCAAGGTTGATGCGCTGGCGGCCGAGGATCACCGCGACGTTGTCGTGGTCGTAGCGGATCAGCGCCTGGTTGAACGCGGTGCCGTCTGGATCGGCGACTGCCGCGTAGGCGGTCTGCCCGTTGCGGGTGCTGTTGAAGCGTTCGGCGCCGAGGTGGCTGACGTTGTCGAGCTCGACCAGTCCCGACCAACCCGCAACGCGCGCCGTGCGATAGCCAATGCGCGTGCGCAGCGTCTGCGCCTCGGCATTTTCCAGCGCGTTGTCCGGATCGACGTGCTCGAAGCGGTAGCGCGCTTCGAAGATGAACCTGTCGCCGGTGTCCGGTTCGGTGGCGTGTGCCGATGCGACCAGCAGCCCGAATGCGAGCGGAGTCAGGACGAAGCGGTGAACGTGTTGCGACATGACGATGCCTCATTGGAAGAATGCGTGGCACGCGCGGACAGGCGCCGCATCGGCGCGCTGGGCGGGAAGTGAGGGAAGGGCGGATCACCAGGCGACGTGGAAGAGCGCCTTCGCCATCAGGACGATCGCGACGACGTGCACGAACACGCTCAGGTGCAGGCGGCGCGACGTGCGTCCGCGCAGGCGCCCATGGCGCCCCAGCCGCATCGCGAATCCGAAGTGCGCGAACACGCTGATCGCCAGCGCGATCTTGATGCAGAGCAGGACGCCGAACGCCGATCGCAGCGGATGCACGAGCAGTGCGCGGTACTGCCACGCCAGCGCGATGCCGGCGGCGTACAGCACCGCGAGCACCCACGGCATCAGCCGACGCGCGCGATCACCGATCGTGCGTTCGACTTCGTCCATCGCGTCCGGCGATACGCTCCGCCGTACCGAATGCAGCACCAGGACTTCGAAGAACACCGTGCCGACGAAGACGAAGGCGCACAGCAGGTGGAGGACCAGGATCACGTAGTACGGCATGGCAGCGCGCTTCCCCGTTGCGATCGCGATGCGCCCGGCGGGCCCGTCCGCGATGGCCGCCAGCATCCACGCGCCCTGTTCAGCCGGACATGATCCAGGTCAAGCTGGATGCGAACTCCGGGTTTCGAACCTGCGTTGGTGCCGTTTCACGGCCCCGCGGACGGCCGGCCGCAGGGCGACGCCTTCCCCTTGACCGAAATCAAGGCGCGGTGTTCCGGCGTGGATACGCTGCATCCATGGCCACTTCGTCCGTCCTCTTCGATCCGCAGCTGCTGGCCCGCTACGACCGGCCCGGGCCGCGCTACACCTCGTACCCGACCGCGCCGCAGTTCCGCGCGGACTTCGGCCCGACGCTGTTGCGCAAAGCGGCCGCACTCACCAACGGCGATCCCATCCCGCGCCCGCTGTCGCTGTACGTGCACGTGCCGTTCTGCACTAGCCCGTGCTTCTACTGCGGCTGCAACCGCATCATCACGCGCGACAAGGCGCGCGGCGGTGCGTACCTGACGCGCCTGTATCGCGAGATCGGCATGATGTCCGGCCTGTTCGACCGCGATCGCCAGGTGGTGCAGCTGCATTTCGGCGGCGGCACGCCCAATTTCCTCAGTGCCGAGCAGATCGCCGAGGTCGTCGACGTCATCGGCAACCATTTCGCGTACGCCGACTCGAAGACGCGCGAGTTGTCGATCGAACTCGATCCGCGCTTCGTCTGCCCCGACGACATCCGCACGCTTGCGCAGGCGGGATTCAACCGCGCAAGCCTGGGCGTGCAGGATTTCGACCCCGTCGTGCAGAAGGCGGTGAACCGGATCCAGAGCGTGGAGGAGACAATCGCCATCATCGATGCGTGCCGCACGCATGGCTTCGCCTCGGTGAACGTCGACCTGATCTACGGGTTGCCGCTGCAGACGCTGGACGGCTTCGATCGCACGCTGGAGATCGCGCTGCAGGCGCGGCCGGACCGCTTCGCGATCTACTCCTACGCGCACCTGCCCAAACTCTTCCGGCCGCAGCAGCAGATCCGCGCTGAGGACCTGCCGTCGCCAGAGGTAAAACTGCAACTGCTGCAACGGGCGATCGAGCGCCTGGACGCCGCCGGATACGTCTACATCGGCATGGATCACTTCGCGCTGCCGGAAGACGACCTGGCGCGCGCCCAATCACGCGGCGACCTGCATCGCAATTTCATGGGCTACACGACGTGCGCCGACAGCGATCTGATCGGCCTGGGCGTGAGCGCGATCAGCCACGTCGGCCCGACGTTCAGCCAGAACCCGCGCGATCTGCCGAGCTGGGAACGCGCCATCGACGAAGGCCGTCTGCCGGTGTGGCGTGGCATGAACATGGACGACGACGACCTGGTCCGGGCCGACGTGATCCAGCAGTTGATGTGCCTCGGCGAGATCGATGTAGCACAGACCGAGCGTCGGCACATGATGGACTTCAGAGAATATTTCGCCCACTCTTGGCCGCAATTGGAATTGCTGGAACGGGACGGGCTGGTGGAACTGTCTTCACGCGCGATACGGGCCACGCCCCGGGGTCGCCTGCTGTTGCGGGTGCTGGCCGCGTGCTTCGACCGTTATCTGGTTCCGCAGGACGGAACCGTGACGCAGTTTTCCAGGACCGTGTGACGTCGCGATCGGGCAGGGCATGAGTTCCGGGATCGTTTTTCCACGCACCGATTCATCGATCATCGCCGACGACGGCGACTCGCTGACCTTCTGTTCCACCTGTGCGTTCTCGCAGGCCTGCCTGTCCGAAGGCATGGACAAGAGCGCGCTGATGGACCTGCACGTGCTGGTCGAGCACGTCGGCCCGCTGCACGCGGGGGAACACGTGTTTCGCGAGGGCGACGCGTTCGGCGCAATCGCCGCCGTGCGCGCGGGCACCGTGAAGACCTACATGCTCGATTCTGACGGCCGCGAGCAGGTGCTCGGGTTCCATCTGCCGGGCGAGGTGATCGGGTTGAACGCCGTGCACGACGACCGCTATCCGTGCAACGCGGTGGCGCTCGACACGGTGATGCTGTGCCGGTTCTCGTTCCCGCGCATCGCGATGCTCGCCACGCGGCTGCCGAACCTGCAGCGTCACCTGTTCCGGCTGATGAGCCGCGACATCGGCGTGGCGTCTTTGTTCGCCGGCGATCATTCCGCCGACGAGCGCATGGCGGCGTTCCTGATCGGCTTCTCGCGCCGCCTCGCGCAACGCGGCTTCTCGCCCAGGCGCTTCCAGCTCACGATGTCGCGCACCGACATTGCCAATTACCTGCGCCAGGCGCCGGAAACCGTGAGCCGCGTGCTGCGCCGGTTCGAGCGCGACGGTCTGGTGTCGATCAAGCAGCGCGACGTCGAGATCCTCGACATGGCGCGGCTCGAGGCGATCGCGCTGACCGTGCTGCGGCACTGACGGCTCCGTGCCGTTGTAGCCCGGTCAAGCGAAGTGCACCCGGGGCCCTCAGGGTTTTTCAGGCGACGCGACGTTGCCCCGCGTGCGGCCTCCGGCCTTACCTGGGCTATAAGAGCAGCCGTCCCGCCCCGATCTCCTTCGACCGCGAAACATTCGCCTTGCACTTGACCTGCGTCATGTCGTAAGCGGGCACCCCGGGCCGAACATGCCTTCGTTTTCAACGGAGTGCTGACATGAATTCGACCCGAAAGTTGTGGGTGGGGCTGGCGACCCTGCTCATCGCTTCGTTCGCCGTCCTGCTATGGGTCGGCAGCGAAATCCACCGACAGTCGCCACCGATGCCCGAGCGGGTGCTCGGGCCGCGTGACGAGCTGATCTTCACCCGCGGCGACATCGAAACCGGCCGCCAGGTGTGGCAGTCGATCGGTGGCCAGCAGCTGGGCTCCATCTGGGGCCATGGCGGGTACGTCGCGCCGGACTGGAGCGCCGACTGGCTGCATCGCGAAGCCGAGGCCGTCATGGACGTCTGGGCCAAGCGCGAGGCGGGCGTCGACAGCTACAAGAAGCTGCCTGCCGACGTGCGCGCTTCGTACCAGGCGCGCGTGCAGGCGTTGATGCGGCCCAATACGTACGAGGAAGGCAGCGGCACGATCCGCCTGGATGCCGACCGCGTCGCCGCCATCGCCAACGTGGCGCAGCACTACACCAGCCTGTTCGGCAACGATCCGGCGACCGCGGAACTGCGTGAAGCCTATGCGATGCGCAACGACACCGTTCCCCAGGCCGAGCATCGCCGCAAGCTGACCGCGTTCTACTGGTGGACCTCGTGGGCGGCGGTGACGCAGCGACCGGGTTCGGACATCACCTACACGGCGAACTGGCCGGCGGACGAGCTGGTCGGCAACAAGCCCACCACCGGCGCGTTCGTGTGGACGGTGTTCAGCGTGCTGTTCCTGATCGCCGGCATCGCGCTGCTGGGCTGGCACTACGCGGTGAACCACGGCGAGGAGATCGCGCCGAGCCTGCCCAGGACCGACCCGCTGGCGTCGATCAAGGTCACGCCGTCGATGAAGGCCACCGCCAAGTACTTCTGGGTGGTGATCGCGCTGTTCCTCACGCAGATCCTGCTGGGCGCGATCACGGCGCACTACCAGGTCGAAGGCCAGCAGGCCTACGGCTTCGCGCTCGCCGACGTGCTGCCGTACGCACTCACGCGCACCTGGCACACGCAGCTGGCGGTGTTGTGGATCGCCACCGCGTGGCTCGGCATGGGCCTGTACATCGGGCCAGCGATTTCGGGCCATGAGCCAAAATTCCAGCGCCTGGGCGTCAACCTGCTGTGGGTGTGTCTTCTGGTCATCGTGGTCGGGGCGTTCGCCGGACAGTGGCTCGCCGTGATGCAGAAACTCGGGCTGGAACGCAATTTCTGGTTCGGCCACCAGGGCTGGGAATACGTCGACCTGGGCCGCTTCTGGCAGTGGTTCCTCTTCATCGGCCTCGGCCTTTGGCTGACGCTGGTAGGTCGCTCGCTGTGGCCGGCGATCCGCAATGGCGGCGAGTCGCGTTCCATCGTGGTGCTGCTGTTCCTGTCCACCGTCGCCATCGGCCTGTTCTACGCGGCCGGCCTGATGTGGGGCGAGCACACCTCGCTGTCGATGGTCGAGTACTGGCGCTGGTGGGTCGTGCACCTGTGGGTGGAAGGCTTCTTCGAGGTCTTCGCGGTCGCAGTGA
>Ga0209676_1002573_pt1 | contig 12527 bp, 12 predicted proteins | sample AraplaCvi_mLB_r2_FD_184282 | JGI IMG/M metagenome (GOLD analysis project Ga0209676, IMG submission 184282) | Arabidopsis root microbial communities from North Carolina, USA - plate scrape MF_Cvi_mLB_r2 (SPAdes) (version 2) | ecosystem: Host-associated > Plants > Roots > Endosphere | place: USA...
TCCGTCCGCGCCGGCCGCGTCCTGTCGGCGCCCGAGATGAACGCCCTGCTCCGCCAGATGGAGGCCACGCCCCACTCCGGCCAGTGCAACCACGGCCGCCCGACCTACGTCGAGCTGAAGCTGGGCGATCTGGAAAAGCTGTTCGGGCGGCGTTGAGGGACGGCTGGCGCAACCGCCGCTAAGGCCTGACATCCTGGCGCTGCGACATCGCTTTCGCACCCGCCACGATCAGCTCAAGCCCGACCAGGAATACGGCCCGATCATCGTGTTGCCGCATCTGGTCGGCCAGCAGATGAACGTAAGGATAGTCCACGGGATTCCGATCCATCCATCGGTCCACGATCGCGTCGAGGACAGTCGACTGATCCGAAGTCGCAAATCCGTGTTGTGCAGCGGCTGCGGTCTGGGCTGCCGCGCCGAGAATGTATTGGGTAAGCGCCGATACGCAGGGGAACAACGCTGCTTGCGGAACGCCGAGGTCGGCGAAGCGAGCACTGCAATGCTCGAAAAGCTCCGCCATTGCAGGCTGCCACGGTTCTCGCGCGATCTCGCTTCCCACCCAGGGACGGGCCTCGATCACGTCAAAGACGCTCAGCGCGATCTGACGTAATCCTTCGACCGGATCCAGGTCCCGCGCCACCTTGGCCAATGCCTCGGACAAGACGCGGTCAGCGGCGGCTGAGAGCAGCGCGTCCTTATCGGCCACATGCCAATAGATCGCCCCGCTTCCGGTCGAAAGCCGGCTGGCCAGCGCGCGAAAGGTCAGCGCGCTCTGGCCGCCCGCATCGAGAATATCGATCGCGGCGGCGATAATCGTCGCCCTCGAAAGTCCATTTTTGCGCCCATTGGCGGAATCGGGTTTGGCGGACATGCCCCTACTTGACACAACTGGAACGCCGTTCCAATTGAATGTTGTGGAATGCTGTTCCAGAAAACTCGGGATACGTTGAATGCAGATCGTTATCATCGGCGCGGGGCTTGGCGGTTTGACGCTGGCTCGTGTTCTCCACGTCCAAGGCGTCCCGTCGGTCATCTACGAAGCCGACGCGGGGCCGGACGCTCGCACGCAGGGCGGTCAGCTCGACATCCACGATTACAACGGCCAACGCGCGCTCGAGGCCGCTGGGCTCATGGGAGCCTTCCAGTCGATCATCCACCAAGGCGCTGAGGCGATGCGCGTGCTGGATAAGGATGGCACGGTGCTTCTCGAACAACCTGACGATGGTCAGGGCAAACGCCCCGAAGTCCTCCGCGGCGATCTGCGCAGGATGCTCCTCGATTCCTTGCCCGAGGGCACGGTCCGATGGGGCAAGAAGATGACGCACGTTGCCAGTCTCGGCGGCGGTCGGCACGAGATCACCTTCGCGGATGGATCCACAACGCAGTCCGATCTCCTGGTTGGGGCTGACGGCGCATGGTCCAAGGTCCGCCCCCTCGTGTCGGACGCTCAGCCTGAGTATGCAGGCGCGACCTTCGTTGAGACCTATCTGCGCGACGTCGAAAACCGGCATCCCGAGCTGGCGGCGCTGGTCGGCGCCGGCGCGATGTATGCGCTTTCGCCGGGGCGTGCGCTCTTTGCTCATCGCGAGGCCGGCGACGTGCTGCATTGTTATATCGAACTAAGGCGCCCAGCCGAATGGTTTGCGGGCATCGACTTCAACGCCCCGGCGGCCAGGTCCCTCGTCGCGGCCGAGTTCGCGGGGTGGTCGCCGGCGCTCACCGCGCTCATTTCCGATTGCGACACGCCCTTGGTCCCGCGCTTGATCTATACGCTTCCGACAGGGCACCGGTGGCGGCGCGTTCCCGGCGTGACCCTGCTCGGTGACGCAGCGCACCTGATGCCGCCGTCCGGCGAAGGCGCGAACATCGCGATGTTGGATGGGGCTGAGCTGGCCGACGCCATAGCCCGCCATCCAGGCGACCTCGACGCGGCCCTCACGGCCTACGAAGACCCGATGTTTTCTCGGGCTTTGGAGGCGGGGGACGAAGCGCATCAGATGATGGAGCTCTGCCTCGGTGACGCAGCGCCCTTCACCTTTGTCGAGGCGATGGGATAGCCACGCCCCCCACCGACGGAACCCCGCCCCTCCCCGCGTTTCACTTTCATGGGGGCGGCTTGGCGATTGCGTGACGGCAAGTGTCGGGTAAGGTCCTCCGCATCTCAACAGGACCGTTCCTCATGCGTCTTCGCTCGATCTCGCTCGCCGCCCTTCTCGCGGTGGTCACTCCCGTCGCCCCGGCTCTCGCCCAAACCTCCATCGCGCCCATCAGCGCCGCCTCGCCCCAGGCCGCCGAGCTGCGCGCCGCGCCGGTGTCCGAGCTGGTCAGCGAGGTCAACATTCCCTGGTCGCGGTTCCAGCTGGACAACGGCCTGACCGTCATCGTCCACACCGATCGCAAGGCCCCCGTCGTGGCCGTGTCCGTCTGGTACAACGTCGGCTCCAAGGATGAGCCCGCCGGCTCCACCGGCTTCGCCCACCTGTTCGAACACCTGATGTTCGGCGGGTCCGAAAACGCTCCGGGCAGCTACCTGGGCCGCATGCGCAACCTCGGGCCGTCGAACCTGAACGGCACCACCTGGTTCGACCGCACCAACTATTTCGAGACCGTCCCCACCCCGGCGCTGGAGCAGGCCCTGTTCCTGGAAAGCGACCGCATGGGCTATCTGCTCGGCGAAGTCGGCCAGGACGTGCTCGATCTGCAGCGCGGCGTCGTCCAGAACGAGAAGCGCCAGGGCGACAACCAGCCCTACGGCCTGTTCGAATACGCCCAGCTGGAAGCCCTCTTCCCTGAAGGCCACCCCTACCGCCACTCCACCATCGGCTCGATGGCCGACCTGGACGCCGCCAGCCTGGAGACGGTCCGCAACTGGTTCCGCGAGAACTACGGCCCGAACAACGCCATCGTCGTCCTGTCGGGCGACATCGACGAGGCCACGGCCCGTCCGCTGATGCAGCGCTACTTCGGCGCCATCCCGCGCGGCCCGGTCAACACCCCGGCCGAGGCCGACGTCCCGACCCTGGCCGCCCCGATCGTGGCCACCATGCATGACCGCGTCGCCAACACCCGCCTGATCCGCAGCTGGGCCGTCCCCGGCCTGCTCAGCGACGACGCCGTGCCCCTGTCGGTCGCCGCCTCGGTGCTGGGCGGCCTGGCCTCCTCGCGCCTGGACAACACCCTGGTCCGTGACGAGCAGAGCGCCGTCTCGGTCTCGGCCGGCCTGCAGGACTTCCACCGCGTCGGCATCTTCGAGGTGTCGGTCGATGTGAAGCCGGGTCAGGACCCCGCCGAGGTGGGCCGTCGCCTCGACGCCATCATGGCCGACTTCGTCGCCCACGGCCCGACCCAGGAAGAAGTCGACCGCGTCGCCACCCGCTACGTCGCGGGCCGCATCCAGAGCCTGGAGCAGGTCAACGGCAAGGCCAACGTCCTGGCCGAAGGCCAGCTCTATGCGGGCGATCCGGACCACTACAAGCACGAGCTGGCCCAGTACGCCTCGATCACCCCGGCCCAGGTCACCGCCGCCATGCAGCGCTGGCTGACCCGTCCGGTCTACGACATGACCATCTCGCCCGGCGAGCGCGAGGCCTATGACGAGGCCGCGCCGACCCGCGCCGAGCCGGTCCCGGCCGCCGAGATCCAGCGCGTCGCCCGTGATCCCATGCCCCAGATCGGCCAGGTGCCGGACCTGGCGTTCCCGGCCGTCGAGCGCTCGCGCCTGTCGAACGGCATCCAGGTCGTCTACGCCCACGTCGACACCGTGCCGTTCACCCGCGTGGCGGTCGAGTTCAACGCCGGCTACGCCGCCGACCGCGCCGACCGTCTCGGCGCCCAGGCGATGATGATCGACCTGATGGACGAGGGCACCACCACCCGCGACGCCAACCAGCTGGCCGAGGAAGAGGAACGCCTCGGCGCCTCGGTCAACGTCGGCGCCTCGATGGACCGCACCTCGGCCGAGCTGTCGACCGTCACGGCCAACCTGACGCCGGGCCTGACCCTGCTGTCGGACGTGATCCGCAACCCGGCCTTCGCCCCGTCCGAGGTCGAGCGCATCCGCGCCTCGCGCCTCTCGGGCCTGGCCAGCGAGCGCACCAACCCGGGCGCCATCGCCGCCCGCGCCCTGCCGCCGCTGATCTATGGCGAAGCCAGCCCCTATGGCCGGTCCTTCACCGGCACCGGCGACGCGGCCACCATCACGGCCCTCAGCCGCGCTGATCTGGTCGCCACCCATGACGCCTGGATCCGTCCGGACAACGCCACCATCTTCGTCGTCTCGGACCTGCCGCTCTCGCAGGTGACGTCGCAGTTGGAAGCCGCCTTCGGCGACTGGCGCGCGCCGTCCACGGCCAAGGGGACCAAGGACTTCTCGGCCCCCGTCCCGGCCCCGACCAACCGCATCGTCCTGATCGACCGTCCGCAGTCGCCGCAATCGCTGATCTACGGCGGCGCGGTCCTGCCGGTCTCGGGCACCGACGACCTGCTGGCGCTCAACGCCGCCAACGTGACGCTGGGCTCGGACTTCCTGTCGCGCATCAACTCGGACCTGCGCGAGACCAAGGGCTGGTCCTATGGCGTGCGCGGCTCGGTCAACACGCTCGAGCACCGCGTCCCCTACATCGTCAACGCCCCGGTCCAGGCCAACCGCACCGGTGAATCGGTCGCCGCCCTGATCGCCCAGTACGACCGCTTCCTGCAGACCGACGGCGTCAGCCCGACCGAGCTGGAGCGCACGATCAACGGCAACACCCGTTCGCTGGCCGGCGGCTTCGAGACCTCGGGCCAGATCCTCGGCGCCCTGCGCTCGAACGCCCTGTACGGCCGTCCGGACGACTACCAGACGACCCTGGCCAGCCGCACCCGCGCCCTCAGCGCGGCTCAGATGGACGCCGCCGCCCGCGAAGTCATCCACCCGAACCAGTTCGTCTGGGTCGTGGTCGGCGACGCCTCGGTCGTGAAGCCCCAACTGGACGCGCTGGGCCTGCCGGTGGAGGTCCGCTCGGCAGCGCAGTAAGCGTCAGAGCCACTCGTGAAGTTGAGCCCCCGCCGGTCCGTCCGGCGGGGGCTTTTCATTTCCGCATCCACCGCCGTCTTGGTGTAGATGCCCCATGCCCTCCGTCCTCTTCGTCTGCCTCGGCAACATCTGTCGCTCGCCCCTCGCCGAGGCCGCCCTCCGCGCCGAGGCGCAGCAGCTCCGCCTCGACCTGATCGTCGACTCCGCCGGGACCGGGAACTGGCATGCGGGCGAGCCGCCGGATGAGCGGGCGCAGCGCACCGCGCTCAAGCACGGCGTCGACATCTCCGCCCTGCGCGCCCGCCAGGTGACCAAGGCCGACTTCCGGCGCTTCACCCACGTCATCGCGCTCGACCACGAGAACCTGGCCAATCTGGAGAAGCTGGCCCCGGCCGACGCGACCGCCGAGCTCAGCCTGCTGCTGGACCACGTCCCCGGGCGCGAGGGTCAGGCCGTGACCGATCCCTGGTTCGGCGACGAGGCCGGCTTCGAGGTCACCTGGGCCGAGGTCACGGCCGCGGCGCGCGGGCTGGCCGCCGCCCTGCGCCGGGCCTAGGCGAAGGCCTTCAGCACCCCGACCACGCCGTTCGCCACCCGGGCGAAGGCCTGCAGGCTCTTCAACGTCGCCTTCAGGTCGTCGGTGACCTGCTTCAGCTCGGCGTTGGCAGTCTTCAGCACCTCCAGCAGGCGGCGCACCCCCGGCGTGTCCAGCGCGGCGTTGGCGGCGTTCTCATAGGCCTTCTGCTCGACGCTGCGCGCCAGCCGGGCGGCGGACCGGGCCGCGTGGATCAGGTCCTCGTCCGGCGGATTGGCGCCCTCGGCCTCGGTCAGGGCCTCCTCGGCCAGCACCGTCGCCTGTTCGGCGATGTCGATGCTCTCGCGGATTTCGGGGGTCATTCGGCGTCTCCATCCAGGGCGGCGTCCAGCGCCCGCGCGTCCCGCACCAGTTCCGATACGGCCTCCAGCACCCCGGCGGTCTGGCGGCTGGGATCATTGAGCGCCGCCAGCAGCTTGCCGTGCGCCTTGGTGAAGGCCCGCACCGTCTTGCCGGGATCGGCGTCCAAGGCGGCGCGCAGGGCCGCGTTCTGCTCGGTCAGGGTCGCGTCCAGCCGGTCGAACGCCTCCAGCCGCACCAGCGGCGACCCCGGCCATTCGTGCCCGTTCAGCAGGGTCGCCATCCGGGCGCGCGTCCGGTTCGCCAGGGCGCTGCGGTCGCGGATCAGGCTGAGATGATGGATGCGCAGGCTGTCCTCGATATCGGGCGCGGCCGCGCGCCAGGCCGGATCGACGGCGGTCACGGCGTTGCGCAGCGCGGCGTAGCGGCGCTGCTCCAGATCGAAGGACAACAGGGTGAAGGCCAGGTCCGAGGCCGCGGCCACCCGCGCCCCGCCCGGCGTCGCCTCCGCCAGCGCGCGCCCGGCCGCCCGGGCCTCGGTCAGGGCCTGATCCACCTCGGCGATGGTGTCGCCTTTCACGATGGCCTCCAGCGCCGACAGATAGGTGTTCATCTGCTCGGTCAGCGCAACTTCCAGCGCGCCCGGCTTGTAGTCGTCGCCGGCGTTCCCACCGGTGTCGAAATCGCAGGTCGGCTGGTCGGCGAACGCCTCGAACACCGCATCGCGCTCCGCCGCATCGGCGGGCGCCGCGTCCCGGTATCGCCCGACCAGCGCGAGCGGCCCGCTGGTGCAGCTCGGTCCGGCGCTGATCGCGCCGCCGCGCAGGGCGTCGAAGGTCAGGGTCGTCCGGTGATCCGCGGCATTCATCTGCCGCTGAGCGTCCTGATACCCCGCCGGCGCGGCCGCCACGACCCGCCCGGCGGCGACCATCGCCTCCACCTCGGTCTTGTACACCGTCGCGCTGCACGCCGAGGTCGCCAGCGCCAGAACACCCGCCAGTATCAACCGCATGGCCGCCTCCCCCGAGAAAGAGAGACCTTAGATCGGCGAACGCCGGTTAGCCAACCAGAAAGAGAACTCCCGCGCGACCTCGCGTTGTCCCCTCTCCGCCCTTCAGAGGGTCAGCCGCTCCAGCACAGCCGTCGGCCCGCCGCCCGACACGATGGCCCCGCCCGCGATCGCATAGACCGCGTCCCCGATGGCCACCGCCCCCAGCCCGTGCCGGGGCGTGCGCATGTCCGGCCCGGCCTCCCACACGTCGCGCGCGGGGTCATAGATCCAGGTCTCGGCGAACACCCCGCCGCCGGGCCGCGCGAACCACTCGCCGCCGAAGGCCACCAGCTTGCCGCCCACCGCCGCCATGGCCAGTCCGCCGCCCACCTGATTGTTCGACGCCTGCGAGCGCGGGATCGGCGCCATCGTGGTCCAGCGGTCCGCCGCCGGGTCATAGCGGTCCAGCTGTCCCGTTCCGCCGCCGCTCACCGTCCGTCCGCCCGCGACCCACAGCATGCCCTCCAGCACCGCCCCCGCCGCGCTGTTGCGCGCCATCGGACAGGGCGCCAGCGTCTCCCAGCGGTTCGCCGCCGGATCGAAGGCCCGGTGCGTGTCGATATCGCCCTGATCGTTCCACTGGCCGTTGGCCTCGCCCTTGGGCGCCCGGCCGGTGACCAGATGCAGCCGCCCGTTCAGGCTGACTCCCACCGTCTCGGCCTGCGGCCCCGGCATCGTCCCGGCCGGAACCCAGACCTCGTCCCGCAGCGCCCAGACCTGCGTCATTGAGGTCCAGTCCCCCGCCCCCGACCGGCCATAGCCGCCCAGGGCGTAGACCGTGTCCTCATGGGTGATCAGCATCGGATGGTGCCGCGGCTCCGGCAGCCGCGCGCCCTCCAGCCAGCGGTTCGTCGCCGGGTCGTACAGGGCCGAGCGGTCCTCGATATGCAGCGGCTGCCCGCCGGGCCGTCCCACCAGCCCGCCCGCCAGCACGATTTTCTCCCGCCAGACGGTGCAGTAGATCTCCTGCACTACCCAGGGGGCGGTCGCCAGGGCGGTCCATCCCGCCTCCCGGCGCGGGGCCGCCAGGGCGGGGGTGGCGAGGCTGGCGGCGGCGGCGGCCAGGAACAGGCGGCGGTCGATCTGGGTCATGACCCAAGCTTGGCCCATACGGCTCGATTGCGCTATACGGCGCTCGTTGAACGCCCGTCGGGATGTCCCCGACACTAGGAAGCCTATGTCCGAGATTGCGCGAAAGGCCTGAGGCCTCCGCAGCATCGCCTGTGAAGAGCCTCTGAACCGCCCGCCCCCGTGAGCGCGGGGGCGTGTTCGCTCATGCCTTTCGGACAATCCTCAAATGAACATCTCTCGTGCGGAGCAACGCACGCTGCACGCCCTGGCCCAGGGCGGCGGCATCGTGCTCGAACGCGATCCCGACGGCCGCATCCTGGCGGCCGACTGCATCACCCGTGACGGCTACAAGCTGACCGACTGCACCCTCTCGGTGTGGCGCAAGCTCAAGGCCAAGGGCCTGATCCACTCCCTCGGCGGCGGCCCCTATCGGGTCAACCGCGAGGGGCTGGCGCGCATGCGCAGCCAGCTCGACAACCGGGTCTCGGCCCGCCGCTGGTAGGTCGGCAAGGGCGCGCGCGGCTCCGGTCGCGCGCGCCCCCATTCGCCTGCATCTGGGGCCTACGTCCGATTTTGACGTACCCGCGTTCCATCATGCCGGGCATGACTGACACCTATCGCATCCGATCTGCGGAGACCTGGGTTCAGGCCCGCGACGAATACCTCGCCGGTCTCGACGCCGAGACCGTCTGCCGCCGCCATGACCTCGGCCTCTCGGCCTTCCGTCGCCGCGCCCGCAAATACGGCTGGCGGCGAACCGATCAGGACGATCCGCATCCCGGTCGTCAGGACCTATCGATCTACGACGACCTCACTGCCTACGAAGAGGTCGAGACGGCCCGGCTGCGCTTCCTGCAGGCGCTCGAACGCGGCCGCCCCATGGAGGCCATTCGCTGGCGTCGCCTGTGGAAGGAGTTGAAGGCCGAGTCCGACGCCGTCGACGCCCTCATGTTCCCGGGCGAGGAGCCCCTCGAGTTCCGGCTTCACCTGGCCGACGATACGTTCGGGGACGAGACCGAGGCGGAGTGGCTCGCCCTCTCCGCGCCGTCCCCTGAACCGCAGGCCGAACCGGTGAGCGAGCCGCCCGCGCCAGACCCCGCTCCGGTGGAAAAAGTGCACGATGTGCACTCCATTTTTTCCGGAGTGCACATTTCGGAGGCCGCGCGGCCGTCCAAACGGGCCGCCCGCCGTCAGCGCGGCCGCGAGGGGCGCCAACCCGGCGGCCCGTGAGCCGGAAGGTCAGCCCTCCCCGCCCTCCAACACCCTCAGGAACAGCACCCGCGCCGCGCCGTAGTCGCGGGCGTCCAGCCGCTCATAGCCGGGCGTCTCGATCTCGGGCTCGTCCGACCCGCGCTCGAACACCACGGTCGCGCCGGGCTTCAGCCAGTTGCCTTCCAGCAGCCGCGCCAGCGTCTGCTCGCCCAGCCCCTTGCGGTAGGGCGGGTCCAGGAAGGCGATGTCGAAGGCCTCGCCGTCCGAGCCGGGCCGCACGCCCAGGTCGGTGGCGCTGCGCCGATGCACCCGCGTACGGCCCATCAGGCCCCAGGCGTCGGCGTTCTCGCGGATGGCGCCGCGCGCCTCGTCCTCGATCTCGACGAACAGGGCGAAGGCCGCCCCCCGGCTGATGGCCTCATAGCCCAGGGCGCCCGAGCCCGCGTAAAGGTCGATCACCCGCGCGCCGTCCAGCGGCTCGGCCCAGGCGGCGTGTTCCAGGACGTTGAAGATGGCCTGGCGAGCGCGGTCCGAGGTCGGGCGGGTGTTCTGCCCCTCCGGCGCGGTGATGGCGCGGCCCTTCAGACTGCCGGCGACGATCCTCATGCGCCCTTCAGCTTCCGGTCCAGCAGGCGGCGCGCGGCCACCAGAACGGCGACCATGGCGATGGTCACGCCGAAGCCCACGATGGAGCCGCCGCCCGTCAGGGCCAGCGCCATCGAACAGACCACCACGGGAAGGATGATCATGGTCAGGAAGGTCACGATCCGCTGGGGCCGGGTGACGCTGGCCTGCAGGCTGTCGCTGATGAAGGCGGCATAGCCATAGACCAGCCCCTGCATCAGGCCGGTCACGGCCACCAACGACAGATAGATCATCAGCGTCTGGTCATGCGGCCCGTGGCTGTAGATCAGGCTGGTCGCGAACGGCATCAGGGCGACGCAGCCCAGCAGCAGCAGGTTGAACAGGAAGACCCCGCCGCTGAAGCGGGTGATCTGGCTGAAGATGCGGCGGTGGGCGTTCCAGAACACCCCGATGACCATGAAGCTCACGGCAAAGGCCGACAGCATCGGCCAGCCGCTGCGCCACAGCCCGGCCAGCGTCCCGTCCCAGCCGTGCGGCACGTGCAGCTCGATCGACAACAGGGTGATGGCGATGGCGAACACGCCGTCCGAGAAGAACAGCAGCCTGTGCAGGCTGGGATCGATCTCGTGTTTGGTCTGCTCGGTCATGCGTGGCCCTCCCCGTCGCTCTCTGCCACCGTCCCGGCGGTCAGGGCAATGGCCTCAGCCTTCGTCGGCGAACCGGGCGAACACCTCTTCGCCGGTCAGGCGCGGCCGGTCGCCGGCGAAGGCGTAGTTCGACGGCTTGGACTCGATGAAGATCTCGTCCTCGAAGGCGAAGGCCGACGGATCGTCGAAGGCCTGGATCGACACCGCCGTGATCCCGGCGTCCGGCATGCGCCAGAACAGGGTCGAGCCGCAGGTCTTGCAGAACTGCCGCTCGGCCCATTCGGACGACTTGTAGGTCGCCACGGCCTCCGGGTTCGCCACCTCGACACTCCCGCCGCAATCCACGCTCAGATAGACGCCGCCCGACCAGCGCCGGCAGCTCTCGCAGTGGCAGGCGTGCATGCCGTGCTCAGGCGCGGCGGTGAAGGTCACCGCCCCGCACAGGCACCGGCCGGACAGGCGGGCGTCGCTCATGGTCTAGCCCCGCGAGCCGCCGCGCGGGCCGCCCCGGCCGCCGCCGCCGGGTCCCGTGCGCGGACCGGAAGGACGCGAACCGCCCGGGCGCGCGGCGCCGCCGCCGGCAGGCTTGCCGAAACCGCGGCCGCCCGAGGGCTTGTCCCCGAAGGCCGGCTTGCCGCCCGGCTTACGCGCGCCGCCCGCCGGCTTGCGCCGGTCGTCGATGAACTGGTCGTCACGCGGCTTGAAGGCGCGCTTGGGCCGTTCGCCGGGCTCGCCCCGTGCGGGGTCGGGCGCGGGGGCCGTGCGCTCGCGCGGCTTGAAGGTCTTGGTGTGCTCGAACTTCGGCTTGGCCTTGGCCCAGCCCTCCTTCTTCGGCGCGCGGCGGCCGGTGTCCTCGCCGCCCTCCGCCGCCGCCTCGGCCGCGCGGACGCGGCTGGGCTTGCGCGACGGATCGGACATGGCCGAGCCCGAGGCGCCCTTCACGATCGGCGCCGAGGTGCGGCGGCCGGGGACCGGCGCGGGGGTCGAGACCGTGTTGCCGGTCGGCAGGTTCTCTGGGCGGATATGCTCGCCCAGCATCTCGCGGATCACCCGGGGGCCGACTTCCTCGACCGAACCCACCGGCAGGGTGCCCAGCTGGAACGGGCCATAGGCCAGACGGATCAGCCGGTTCACGGTCAGGCCCAGATGCTCCAGCACCTTGCGGACCTCCCGGTTCTTGCCCTCGGTGATCGAGACGCTGATCCACAGATTGGCCGACGACTTCTCGCCCTCAGCCTTCTCCTTGGCCTTCTCCAACGTGGCGTCGATGGGGCCGTAGCGGATGCCGTCGACGGTCACGCCTTCCTTCAGCGTATCGAGCTGCAGCTGGGTCACCCGGCCGCGCGCCCGGGCGCGGTACTGACGGACCAGTTCGGTCTGCGGCAGTTCCAGCGCGCGGCTCAGCTCGCCGTCATTGGTCAGGATCAGCAGGCCCTCGGTGTTCAGGTCCAGTCGTCCGACCGAGATCACCCGCGGCAGGTTGCTGGGCAGGGCGTCGAACACGGTCGGACGCCCGCCCGGATCGTTGTGCGAAGTCACCAGGCCGGACGGCTTGTGATAGCGCCAGACGCGCGTGGCCTGGGCCGCGCCGATGGGCTTGCCGTTGACGGTGATCACGTCGTCGCGGGTCACCAGGGTGGCCGGCGTGTCCAGGATCTTGCCGTTCACCGCCACCTGGCCCAGGCCGATCAGGCGCTCGACCTCGCGGCGCGAGGCGATGCCCGCGCGGGCCATGGCCTTGGCGATCCGCTCGCTGCGCTTGGGGGTCTCATCGGCGGCGGGCTTGCCGCCGGGTTTGCCGCCCGGCTTGGCGCCGAACTTCCCGGCAGGCTTGTCGCCGCGCGGGCCCTTGGCGCCCGGCTTGGCGAAAGGCTTGCCGCCCCTCGGCGGGCCGCGCTCGTCGTCCGCGCTCTCGACGCGTTTGACATAGGGTTTGCGGGGACCGTCGCGGCTGTCGTCTTGACGCGGGCGCGGCTTCTTGTCGTTGTCTCGGGGATGGCTGGCCATGATGAGCGGTTCATGCACATGGCCTTGGCGTGTGCGCAAGCGGCG
>Ga0209676_1002580_pt1 | contig 12503 bp, 9 predicted proteins | sample AraplaCvi_mLB_r2_FD_184282 | JGI IMG/M metagenome (GOLD analysis project Ga0209676, IMG submission 184282) | Arabidopsis root microbial communities from North Carolina, USA - plate scrape MF_Cvi_mLB_r2 (SPAdes) (version 2) | ecosystem: Host-associated > Plants > Roots > Endosphere | place: USA...
TATGAGCGTAATCCTTTTTCTCGTAAATAGTAAATCGAATTTTATGGTGTTTACTGTAAAATTTGCGATTTGAATGGTATTAATACGTCTTCCTAGCACATTTAGGTGAGGTCAGAACTGAAAACACAGTTTCTGATGTGTTGAACATAATAATATTTGAGTATAAAAATTACAAATTAGAAATAAAACAAAACGTATTTGGACATTTTTCAGGTCGAATAAAACTGGACTATAAAAAATTTGGTTTCGGTAAAATTATTACTACACGAGACAGATGTATATAAAAGTGGAGTAGGTAGTTTTCACTAAGACTAGTGAAGTGAGAACACTTATACGATAGAGAGCAGCATGGTTAAAACCATGCTGCTTTTTTACGTTAAAATGGAATGTGATCAAGTGTCTCGTCATCTGTCGTGCTTTCAAATGTGAAAGTTAGTATTCAAAATACTAATTGTTATTCAATGCAGTATAGTTATTGCTATAATGAATCTATGGATGTGTTAAAATTTTACATACTTTAAAAGGAAGTGCTGTTATGGGGATTTTGAGTAAACTTTTTAATAAAAAAAAGAAAGACGTAGGGCTTGAGGAGAAGAAAAAGTTTGAAGATGTGAATACAATCCAAAAGGCAATTACGGAAAATACAAACTCAACTAAATTACAGTATACAGGTGGTCTAGGTTTTTCTATAGAACTTAAGAATGAAGATGATATAAATGTAAATTCATTACCCGTAGGAGTATCAACAGGTAGTACTGCAAAAGATTCTTATGTGTATGAATGGTTTATTAAAGAAACGGGAGAAATATTCTATGTTGGCAAAGGACGTGGCAATCGTTTTAAGGAATTCCATCAGCGAGCATACGAAGCGGAAAAAATCCGAAAAAAGTATGAAACAGAAAATCATTTTGTTGCTACGGGGTTAACTGAGGATGAAGCGATTCAATTAGAGAGCAAAGAGATAACTCGTATTTTAAATGATACCAATGATAGATTAACGAATCGTCATATCCCTTTGTTTACAAAACGTGGTAATGGCTATGATCGCAGTCCGAGTACACCAAAAATACAGTTTGAAACGGCGCCAGTTTTATATGCCTGTGAAATAGAAGAACATTATTTTGGTATACTGCACCGAACTTTTGATGAAGTTCAGTACGAAAATCTTAAAGCTGTAGCCTTTATTACACGTAGTTTGCGAGATGAAATTAGTATTATATACGGTGGTAAATTAGAAAAGTATAAAGATGAGGTTACAAACACGGTAATAGCTAATGGGAATAAGGTGTTGAAAAGTAAATTTGCAAGATCTGTAACGGCATGGATATACATTGGTGATGATTACGTCACGAATTACAACAATGATCAAGAGAAAGCCATAGTTGAATTAGGACGTCAAATTCCAACATATCATTTGATTGATGTATGGAAGCATTTAAAGAATAAGTTCGGGGAAATTACGTCTGTTTCGAAAGAGGAACCAGTAATCAATGCAATTCATAATCGTGTACCGCTAAAAGATATTAAAAATCTTAATGATTGGGAGAAAGGCTTTGATGAAGGTTATCCTTATTACGAAGAAGGTGACAAAGTGCGCAAATCCGGCAACATTTTGGGAGCCATAGAATTATTCGATAAGGCACGTTTTAACGGATATAATGCACCTGCCCTATATGGTTCTTATGCAATGGCTTATCGTAAATTAAAAGATTATGACAATGAAATCGCTATTCTTGATGAAGCAATTGAACGTTTGAAATCTGAACAAAATGATAATGAAACACGTATTATGGAATTTAATGAGCGCCGTGCTAAAGCATTAGCATTAAAATGTAAGTAACTTAAAAACTAAACATTAGCTCAGATTAACAAACTGTAGCTTTTATAGGGGTTCGGGTTCTACTATATTGTTTGGTCTCGATTGATTTTAGATTCATCTGTATTGCGTCTTTTGCTGGGGATGGATAATTAAAAAACAATATGCTACACTTGACACTTAAATAGAAAATGCTATGTGCTGAAACACCTATCCTAGTTATAATAAGAAAAACGTTTAACCTAACCTAGTTTTAACAAAAATGAATATTTATCGAAAGGCCTCCTATTAAAACTGCGCCAACAGTTTAAATTAGGAGGTCATTTTCGTTAATGGTAAAAATAAAAGCACATTTGCATTTTATTTGTCACATTTCAAACTTTAATAACATTAAATGATACATTATAGAGAGTGAATTCAGTTGAAGAAACTTTGAGGGTGCTTTATCAGTTCTCACTAAACCAAAAAGAAGCATGCTGTATTTTTTAGCATGCTTCTTTTTGGTTGATATTTTGATAACTCTGGCTACATTTTTTTGAATGAAGAACCCCCAACCTATAGTTTATTAACATGTTGCTCAACTCTCTTGCATATATTTGAAATAGAAATAATGAGGGGGGAAAGATTCTGATGGAAAAGATAATAACAGCTTTGATAGTAAGACCAAACGAGAAACCAGTATTAAAAGAAATTTTAAACTGCGAGGATGAGATAGCAAGAATAATTGAAATAGATAAAGAAAATTTAGGATGTATATATATGAAATCTTCTTATATTTATTTCCCCTTATTTCTTAATGGGAGTTATTGTATTGAAACAGGCATTTTTCCAAGTACGATTGTTTTATTGAAAAAAAATGATTATTCTATGCCAGATTCAAATCTGGCTTTAAAAGTTTCGCATATGACTGAAAAAAGTGCATTTACTTTTTTAAAGGAAATTAATATAGAAGCTAATGGATTGAAAGATGAACGATTATTTATCCAAAATAGCACAGATGTAATAGATTTTATAATCAATCGTGTTTTACATAATAAAAAAATTAGCTCTAACTCAAAAGCTTTACTAGCATTTATCCAAAGGTATAACTTTGAGATTACAATGTCTCAAATTGTTGAACATTTTAAAGAAGACATTGGTATTATTGAACAAGGAATTAAAGATTTAATAAAGTTAAATTTGCTTGTTGAAAAACAATTAGAGGACTCTAAAGACAGATTTTTCACATTAAGTGCTAGGTGTATAGATGAGGCAGAACATCTTTTTAAAGAGTTTACAAATACTAATTCAGAACCAGTTGTTATTTCTAATATCAAGTCACAATGCAATGATGATTGTAAAGAGGAAATGGATAACTCAAAATTGAATCAATATAAAAAAACTGATGATGAGGATTCCTTCCTTCAGGATGCAATCGAGCTAGTTATTAAAGAGCAAACAGCTTCCGTTTCAATGTTACAAAGAAAATTTAGAATTGGTTATGCAAGGGCTGCCAGATTAGTTGATACTTTGGAAGAGCGAGGTGTTGTTTCTCCACCTGATGGTAGTAAGCCACGTGAAGTATTAGTAAAAGATTTTGAAAATATCCGAGATACCACAGTAGGATTAGAATTCACTAATAAGTAAGGAAAGGCAGAGGTTAGTCTCTGTGTTTTTTCTGTACAGGGAAAAATATAAGACAATCCCTATTTGCCTTAATTGACACGCCGAATGCTACATCAGAAAAAGAATGGTACTTAGATAAGTAAATATTGTTCAAATTGTACTAAACGGTTTATTGAGCTAGGACCATCATTTTGATGGTCTTTTTTATGGTTTAAACTACTAAAAAATATGAAACTTCAAAAAAATAATAATTTAAAATAGTATATTTTTCTATCTTCCTGTCAACATTGCTAATATCAAATATTTGAAGGGGAGATGGAATATGTTCAACAAAAGATTTAATCCGAAAGACATTGAAAAGTTCAACGAATTACATCAAGTACAGGGACTCAGTTTAAGAGAAATAGCGCAACAATACAACACAACTCATGGAGTTATCAGAAAGTATTTAGTAAGTGCAGGCTATACTTACAAGGCAAGAAAGTATCCTTTAAACGAAGAGTTTTTCGAAAAGTTAGATTCGTTAGAAAAGCTCTACTTCCTTGGTTGGATTTATAGTGACGGTCATGTATTTTCATATAAAGAAAAAAATCATGCTGGTTTAAAAATTAAGATTCAAAAAAGAGATGCCTATATTTTAGAGTACCTCAAGATTTTAATTGAATCGGAAGCTCCAATTCAACCTGATTATACAAAGGGAAGGGAATATTCAAGAATCACATTTGGCAGTAAAATCATTTACTCGGATTTACTAAAATATGGTCTAGAGAATCAAAAAACCTTTAAACTTAAATACCCACTAGAACAGACTTGGGATCACCGTCCTTTTATTTTAGGGGTATTTGATGGAGATGGTTCAATTAGTATTAAAAAGTCTACAGGGATGCCACAGTTAGCTTTTAGCGGTACCCAAGCAATGATGCTACAAATAAAGAATATTTTAGAAACGGAATTAGGCGTAAATCCAGTAACTGTACGTAAAAATAAAAACACCTATGCATTATCTTATGGTGGCCCCGCTTCTGTTCACGCTATTGCAAAATGGTTATATTCATGGGATCCCCCAATGTATTTAAAGAGGAAACGTGATTTAATCAATAAATGCCTAAGTCGTGATATATATGGTAAAAATGTTGTTTTATATAAATGCCCTGATTGCGGTAAAACTAGAACTTTTGAAAAAAGGAATATGTATCAATTGAAAAAGTACTTTTTCAAAAGTAAATTTTGTTCTCTTAGTTGCTCGGGGAAATTCTATCGGGAGTATCAGTTAAATGGTTATAAACTAACACAGTCTATGGAAGCAGCCTTAAAAAACAATATTCTTGGAACTAAAAAGGTTTATATCAAGAGTACTTGGGACGAAGTATAAGGAACAGGGAACATGTATTGAATATCCACATGTTCCGACCTTTAAAATCAAAATTAAAAGAGAGGTTCAAAATGACTAAAAACACAACTCTTCATAAATTATTCGATGTCCCAGATAATACAATTCTTAACCCTGAGGACATTTCAAAATTACTCAACATGCATGTTGAGAGCGTAAGACGATGGTGTAGACAGGGAAAGCTCGCAAGTTATTCATTTGGAAATAAATACGTTATCACTGGTTCTGATTTTAAACAGTTTATGAGGAATTCTAAAGTAAAGCTAAGGTGGGAGCAATTACTTAATGAGTAAGGAATATGTTCATCTCTCATTCTTCAAAACTCATAAAATTGATTATATATACCATCCGAATTCTAAGACGATAGAATTTCCTTGTATCCACTGTCAGCATGCTGCAAAGATGAGTTCTAAATCATCTGAATGGTTTTGTGATCACTGTCATCAAAGTGGTAATCTTATCAATTTATTAGAATTTAGCAAACTTCATACTTTTGGAAAGCTTTTTGTTCCTAAAAAAGAACTAAAAAGAATTATCCAAATTTTGAACAGATTATCTAAAAAATATCCTGATGAATGTAATTTAATCTCATTAAAAAATAGAATTATCTATTTAGTGAATTATTGTAATGACAAAAATTAAAAATGAGGGAAAACTAAATCAACAAAATGATATTTAAAAACTGGAGTGAGAATAAAGGAACTATCGAAGTATATCTTGAATGATATAAGTAACGCAAAAGTCGTATAACAAATGTACGGCTTTTTAATTTTAGACATCGTGTCATCTACGGTAGTTGTAATGATTTGCTGCTTAATGATTTTTAAATGACTGAAATAGTATTTGTAAAAGTTTAATTAATACATATTAACTTAGCTGAACTTTATTAAACGATAAGGAGGATTTTATAGATGTCTTTATACGCTTATTTGCCTTATGAAGAAGGGAAAAGAGTTCAACATAAAACAGGAGAGATCTTTCTGTATGAAGGAGATGAGGTTTGGTTATTTCAATCAACTAAAATGACTTCAGAAGAGAGAGATTTGCTAAAGAAACATGATTCAGGTCGTTTTAAATGTTTTTCTTGTGGTGAGGATATGAAGTTCGTTGCAAATAGTAATAAAAACAATTGTTTTAGTCATTTTCATAAAAAGGATTGTACGTTACCTGAGTCATTTGAACATGCTATTACGAAATTGAAAATTTACAACTTGTTTAAGGAATCTGGATATATCCCAAAGTTAGAACGCGTATTTAAAAGTATCCATATTGATTACAATCCGAGAGCGGATGTGTTCGTCGAAGCAATTACAGGGAACGAAAAAATCGTGGTTGAAGTTCAGGCGAGTAATAATATTCAAACAACTACTGTTGCTAAAAGGACAATGGCATATGCAATGGGGGGTATCCCTACAGCGTGGGTGTTAATTTTAGAAAGTTACTTTAAAGGGAAACAGTATGCGGGGACTACGATTACTGAAGTGATAAAACATGAAGATGGGACTTTCTCTAATGAGGTCCGTTCTTTGCGATATGATGAAGATGGTGTATTTACCGTTAGTGAAAACCCTAAAAGTTTCAATCAATTAATGGATGCGTATGGATATATAATCGCGGTCAATTATGAAGGTCATTTCTTTTTAATCAGGCAAGATGTTTTCAGTAAAGGGGATGTCTATAGAATAAGCCGTATTCCTCATGAAAATCTGGTGGAAGTGTTATTAACTACGGAATTGGTTGAATTAGATTATCATTATGTGCCTAAAAAGAAAGCAGTTCAGGAAAAAGGCGATTTCGAAGGACGAGAAGGATTTGAGCATGAAGAAGAAGTGGAATTGTCTAATATTTCATTAAATTGTATTGATTTTGACATGGCATATCAGATTGAACAAGAACGATTGATGTATGAAGGGAAATTGGATCCCTTAACATTAATCCGACAATTGAAAGCAGTTCGAAAGTTCAACCAGAGGGATAGAGAACGGGAAATGTTATCAGAACAACGCGAAAAGATAAATGAAAAGAAATATAAAAGCGGTATTGAGAATTTAAATAGAGACGCGGAAAAAGCATTGATAGGAAAGGAACGCTTAAATACATTACTCGCAGCGTCACTCCGTCAAAAAGAGAATCAGGAAGAAGTGATTTATAAACGGGTGTACGAGGATAAAATCAATCAATGGAAAATTAGTATAGATAATGAGCAAAAAAAGGATGTACGACTACTAAAACATTTGAAAAAGCTTCGGTCTGAATTAGAACAGAAATGGATTGGTATCCTCGACCAGGTTGAATCAAGGTCGCAAAAAGAAGAGGAAGAAAGAAAAATGATTTTAGCAGAAATAAAAACGATGAAACATTTAGGCGGAAAACAAACGCAGCTAGCTATTGAACAAGTAGAAAAAGCATATGGAGATTTAAATAATCAAACAGAGAAAGAACTTACAATATCACTAAATCAGATTAAGCCCGTTTATTTTCAAGAAAATAAGGGGGAAGTGAAGAAAAGTATAGATCAACTTCAACAAGAAGAGAGAATGTTTAGAGCGAATAGTATGACATTATTCGACTTTTTGGTAAAGTAATAGCGATTAAGATGTGGTTTATCTAGAAGGTGTAATGGGACGTGTATAAGACAATCAAGCACTTTTAACCTTGCTTAAACAAATCCGGTGTGGATCTGAAGATTATATGGTTTGGTAGCATGATAGGAACAACCTTTTGTTCAGAAAGGAATACGCTCTTTTTTGAATGTGTAACTAATGTTATGACCTTAAGAAAACAGCCTAATCTAAAACGCTTGGAAACTAATCCAAGCGTTTATTTGTATTTTTTTATATGATCTTATTACAATACCATTGAAATGCAAATGCTTTAAAATCTGTTCCTTGAATTTTGTATCGTCCAAAGGGACTGACGCTTTTTACATAGCCTTTCCGGCACCATCTTCTAACGGTCTCTTCATGAACCCCTATTAAATTAGCAATATTCTTGGGAGTTAAAAGTAGATCATCATCAATATTGTTTAATAGAGGGAATTTGTGTAAGAATTCATCCTCTAAATATTCTAATTTCTGCTCTTGTAGCTGCATTTTATAATCCTTTTAGTTAATTTATACTGTTCTTTATTTTTATAAGTTGCTGTCGAGAAGCAATCCATTGTTGTTCTGTCATTGATTTTGGTTTTTCTTTAAGTTTTTGTAACTGTTCCTCAATCATCAATAGTTGTTCTTGCAATTCTTTAGTTTCTTCATCAAATACTTCATTCAACATAATATTTTCAATATTTATTGCTTCTGGAATTCTATAACCCATATTCTCTTCCCATTTGCGTAATTCTTCTAAATCCCATGGGAAATTAATTGTTGCATCTAATACTTGATAATATTGTTCTTTTCCAATATCAGCCATATAATATTCCTCACCGACACTTTTTGCTGGTTTATGTCGTAATTGATGGTCAGCAGCAGTTTGTTTAATTGATCCATTTAATGATGTATCTGTATTAATATACGTACGCATTATTGTATTGTTTAAGGAGTGCCGAGATGCTTTAAAAATGAAATCTTGTTTACTAGCATCATCTATAAAATCTAATCGTGAACGTAAACGATTGATAAACCCAAAATGAATTGGTTTTTTGTATCTATAGAACGGCAAAGCATCATTTTTTCTAAATAAATAACCTTTACCTTTTGGTATATGTTCTCCTTGACGCATGTATAAACGAGAAATATATTGATTTAATTGTTTCACAGTATCTCTAGGGATCGGTGTATGATAAATCGGATGAGACGGGCTCCTCTCTTGCTTTGCAATTTCAGCAGGTAGAGATAGTAAACCCCAACCATCGTTATCTGTTAGAAGATATCCATCAGAATCTAAATGAAAATGACTTATTTCAAGTTTATGAAACTCTTGAGGACGAACTCCCGTTGTACTTGCTAATTGCCACATGGTCGCATATTTAATCGAATTATTCGATCTAACATCTTCCAATATCAATTGTTTAACCAATACCATTTGTTCACGTGTTAAAAATGTCTTTATTTTATGGTTTATTTCACTATCTTTTAAATCAATATCCCTTTTAGGGAATTGATTTAAAAACTTCTCAATATTTCTTTTTTGTTTTGAAAATAAACGAAAATCATTAGGATCATCAAGTGCTTCCTCTTCTAATTCATCAAGTAAATAATAATAAAATGCTTTTAATTGGTGATAATAGTTAATCAGGGTTTTCCCTTTACGTTTTGATGTAATATAAAAAGAATCCTCAACTCGTATTGAAAGCAAATCAAATACATCTGGATTAAAGGTTTCTGGTGTTTTATTCTTATGAAGCGGATTTTTATGAAAATCTTCTTCTATACCACATCGACCGGATATTATAAGGACAAAAGCTGAACTTAATTTCGCTTTCATAGCCTTTAGTGATTCCTCTTTATTTGCAACCTGATATTTACTCGTATAACCATTATAATTAACAACTCCACCTTTACTTCTATAATCTATATATTTGGAAATTTTCTTTTGTTGACTTAGATTAAGTAAGTCATTGGCACTCGTGATACTATCACTTGTCTTCTCAGCGAACTCTTCATTTGTTTTTACTTTAAGTGAGGGAAGAAGCTCAATTATCTCATTTTCGTCATATAAATTTGTATGTTTCAAGTGTTCAGGTTGAGGAAGTAAACCTCTTCTTTTATATAATTGTAATTGTGTCACGGAAATTATGTTTTGATTTTTCCCTATACTTTCTATGGTGTTGTATTTTCCTTTTAAGATTTCTGAACGTAAAAAAAAATAGTTAAATTTAATATCAAATAAATCTTCTGGAGGTGGAACACATTTGGGTGTCATTACATACATACCAGACCATTTACCAGAATCAATCTCTACGATTAGTTCTCGGTAAGAAATGTTTAGCATTTGAGCTACTCTTGAAGCGGGTATATATTCAGGAATTGAATTATAGTAGTGAAACGAAGCAATATGGGTTCCATAATAATCACTAATCAATGGAATGACATCACTATTCACTAAGATATTATTATTATCCTCTGTCATTAAATACTTATTAAATGGTTCTTGATTAATTAAATAATTAAAACATCTCCCTGTAATTCCACAAGACTTTGCAGCTTGGTTACGTGAGAGAAATTTACTTTCTTCGTTCAAGTTAATTTACATCCTTTCTACAAATGATTCTAGTAATTATCTTTCACACAAAATGGTAGGAATATACATAGGCATTTAACACACTTTCTGCAACACATTAACAAGTAAGAATAACCGGCTTTACTTCGTAATGTGTCACAGTATGTGTGTTATGTGCGTATATAAAATGATTCTTAATTCCATTAATGCCTACATATTTTACATTTAGAAATTTTATATTTTAATAGCGTTTAAAGATTTTTTTAGAAGAGAAAAGTAATTAGTTGATTATGAGGGAGAATACTCAGGATAGTCTTTTCAGAAGCTCTACGTACAATTGTGCTAAATATTAGTTCCTTTTTTATTTTCGCCTTATTAAGAAACTTAATTTGAGTTCAACAAACGGGCTATTTTATGGAAAGTACTAAACAAGAAATATTTGGATATTCATGTTGAAATCTAATTATGTTTGTGAAGCAATGTATCTAAACTAACATGAAAATAAACTTCTGTAATTAAGGGAAAAAGGTAAAACTAAAATAGACACAGCTCATTCATTTTTTTAAAATGAAAGCGCTAATTCATTGATCAATTATTATAGTTGACTTGATTAAGAAGCTTCAGGTTCTTGCAACAAAACTGTGTATCCAAGACTTTGTAATCTTCAGAGTGAATGTCGAACAATTGATTGCTGTCACTGTTTGTCAAACTAGTTTTGGGCTAAATCTACATACATTTAATGTAAAAAAACATCAAAAACCTCATCAACCAAAGTTTGAAAGAAAAATGGTATCTTTTCAGATTGTTGGCGAAAAAGAACGGACGTTTCAGCAGGGGAGTGTCTTAATTAAACATTGGGTGATGTGCTATTCCTCGTGTTTTTTTGGGCAGGGCTGTTCGTATGTGTTACTATTTAGTTGTTCCATTAATAATTACTAAAATACGGTAAAATGTTTAGAAATGTAGAGACTAGCGATAAGCTTAGTATCAGAAAAAACTAATTTTACTGGTCAATGAAGGGGATCTGTATTCGATATGTTAAAAGATGATATTATTTCGGATAAGCTGCAGCAATTTGTTTCTGGGGACTCTATTCAACGTCAAAGTATGAAGACTAGCCTTGCTGATTTTATTCTGTCATCTGGTGAAACTTCGAAAGCTGCAAAATGGATAGTTAGCTATATCGAGAGCTTATGTCATTACAAGTATGATAAGGGTGTTTACACTCAAATGAACAACCCGGAATTAATTGCTGATTTATTAGAAGTGGCTTATGAAAGTCTGAGTAGGGACGCTGATTTGCAACCATACGTTACGCCAATCGCTAGATTATTGTATTTTGACAAAGAGGAACGAGACACATTAGATTCTGAACGATATGTTCAGTACAGAACAGCTGCGATGTTGGATGAATTATTTTCCTTAAACGTTTCGTTGCCACCGGAGGTAGTAGAGCTGATGTTATCGGATTATTATAGAAAGGATATACCGACAAAAGAGTTCATTTGCAGTATATGGTGGAGATTGGCTGAAAGAGGCATTAATATATCCAATCATATAAGTTCACTTGTCATCAATGTTGATAACCACGAATCTTCTACTCTCACTCATAATAGTATACTAGCTTTATGGGCATGCATTCGCAGGGGATTCTTTAATACACCTATCCCTGATAGTAATCTAACTTACCACGTTTGGCTTTGGCGTATGAATACAAGCTGTGTTGGTAAACTGAATAAAAGATACGAGGAACCTACCCGCTCAGTGGCGGTCGGCTGTCTTCTTGAAACTGCAAGGATATACCCGGAGGCTCAAGCTTTGATTCTAGAGTGCATGGATAAATGGGGAATTGCAGAACCAAAGCGTCCACGTAGTGATTTTCAACGAGATTTAAAAGAGCTTTTTTCACGTTGCGAAAATCATCCAGGCATAAATTGCTTACCAGAGAATTATGTTATTACTAAAAAAGGAATCATGTCGAGATCTATATCTAAATCGTAATTCAAATAATGTAAGGATCGTACGAATCAAGTTTGGTTATTTTGAAAAAGTAATTAATAATAAAATAATGATAAAAAGATGTGATTTTTTTCTTAATAAATGTATCATACTTTAATTAATTCTTTAGGTTTTTATATATTTTAAAGTGGCTGATAGTGATGATGGCCCAGATTGGTAATTAGGTACTTATTTCACTAACGGAGGCTTTAGTTGAAGAAGGATTTACGAAAGCTCAAAATATAAAGACCAAGTTAATCTACAAAATGTGTAGGTTCAACTTGGTCTTTATGTATTAACAGCAACAATCTATACGAAAACAGCCTTAAAAAAAGGTAATAATCCTTGAGAAAGAGTCTTTGGAATGCTGGTGGGTGAATTAATATATATAGTTAGAGACGATTTTTTAAAAATCCAGATAAAAGATAATTAACGAACTATTTTATTTATAATCTTTTATAACATTCGTGTTTAATTTGTGAAAGTGCTATTCGTTCACCGGCTGAACACTTAACCTTTTGAATAAAACACGAA
>Ga0209676_1002582_pt1 | contig 12498 bp, 10 predicted proteins | sample AraplaCvi_mLB_r2_FD_184282 | JGI IMG/M metagenome (GOLD analysis project Ga0209676, IMG submission 184282) | Arabidopsis root microbial communities from North Carolina, USA - plate scrape MF_Cvi_mLB_r2 (SPAdes) (version 2) | ecosystem: Host-associated > Plants > Roots > Endosphere | place: USA...
CTGCTTGTTCTTCAGATAAACCAGAAACTCGATCTTCAATTCTAATTGCTTCGTCTATTTTTTTTAAGAGTTCTACAGGATCTGTATTAGAACCTAATAAATATTTTTTAACCTTTTCAGGACTTGCCGTTATTAGCGAGCGTTCTCCTTTTAGTTCCACTGCGTGGGCATCGGGATATTTATCTAGCATGTCTACCAAATCTTGTTTCGTATTTTTACCTAATTCAAAAAAAGGCGTAGGTGTTCCCCCAGTTTTTATTTCAGTTTGTACTGTGCCACCTTGTTGTGGATTGTAAAAATAAATCATTCCACCGTTTGGTGATTCAATTGTATTTTCCCCTGATTTTAAAGTAAACGACTTTACTAACGAATCCATATTCCATGCGCCATCGTAGGAGACTGTTCCTATATAAGCTTGAATATTTTGTGTCCCGTCCACTTGAATTGTTATTTTTTCATTCGGGCTTGCATAGAATCCTGTTGGTTCATATGGACTAAATCTAAATTGGCGTCTATCCCTATCTTGGATTTGATTTACATTTCCCTTACCAATCACATGAAAAATACGCTCAGTGGATACTTGTTTCTCTACAGTTTGTTCTTGGGTTTCAGCTGAGACTTTTGTTATTCCCGTCGTTCCACCTATAAATGGAAAAGCAAGTATATTCACAGCTATAAAGGTTTTGATTGCTATCTCCTTATTTCTTTTTTTACTATTTTGTTTCACTTAACACCACACACCTTTCTATAATTTGATAAATCGAAGAAAGACACCCTCATCCTAAATCATGATAAATACTAGCTAAGAGATCTTAATTATGTAAGGCAGGATGGAAGGATGAAACGAATCTATTTCATTCTTTCTTATAACTATGAATTTAGCATCAAATAAGTAATAAAGCAATCAGAATTTTACAATTTTTAGACATTTTCCGCCACTTACTAAAATAGTAGTCTATGGGGTAACACCACATGTCCATCTAGCTATCATTTTGTGATGCCCCCTTAAATGATTAAAGAATGTAATATTTATCTGCAAATGCAAAAACTCCATTTTGGAAAAAGAATGATCAAAATGGAGTAACTCTTTCTAACTAATTATGAGATTTTTCTGAAAAGTTCGATAAGTAAAATGAGCCTTATTCAACTAGCTCAATTAGTAAAATTAATTATTCAAAACTATTTTCATAAATATCCAAGAATTTCGATATCATTACACCTTGTTGAACAACAGTTTCATCTTTAGTTTCAAGTTGCCAAGCTAAGGTCTTATAATCTTTATAATTTTTTTGGCTAATAGGCTTTAAATCATATTCTTTGGCAGTGGCAGCAAATCCTTTTTCATAATCAACTTGAGCTTGTTGTAATGCTTTCTTATGATTTTTAAAGATGGGCTTTCCCTTAGCATTAGCTCCTATTGCATAAGCTTCATTGTCACCAAAATCAGCACTTAATTGGCTTGTATCATAGTCATCAACAACTTTTGAAGATGAATTACAGGCTGTTAAAAGTGTAAGTAAAACTATACTGATTATAATTAATTTTTTCATTTTTCTCCTCCTAAGAACATAGCTCTTATTAATAAAAAAAGTTGACTTCGGCAGCCGCATCTTAATCTCATGCCTTCATTAGTGGAATAATGGTAACGCTTTTATTGCTAACATGTTAAAACTATAGATATGAAAGTTGTAATCCTACTCCAACTTCTCCTAAATAAGCAACTTTCGAAAGAGCTATTTTAGAGTGTAAATCTGTACAATGACACGCATGAAGCTTAGTAGGTTTAAGATCATTTATATAACGAACTGTGTTATCTAACTGCTCTTTCGAAGGATTTAATAGGTGAAATCCTCCAATAATATCAACTACTCTCTCTTCCTGACATACCTCTTTGGCATATTCAATGATGTTACATATCCCAGAATGTGCACATCCAACGATAATAACTAACCCTTCTGAAGATTTATAAACGATTGCAGTGTCATCCAAAACGAAGTCGTTGACACTCCCTTGATCTGTCATAACTTGCCCTATAAAATCTTTTCCTTCAAAATCAAATATTCTTTTAATTTCCCCTAGAAATACTAGTCGATCTGTTAGCCATAATGGTTCTTTAGCAAATCGGACTGGAAAGTGTCTACTTAACTTTTCATGAGATAAGATACTCCCTATCTCTCCTACAGGATCAATTAGTTTAGTGTTAAAAACCAATGGATGCCCAATAATCTTAGGCGTATTGTGTAGTATTTCTTCATTTTTTGCTTCCATATGTAGTCTAATTAAATGCGTCAGTCCCCAAGTATGATCCACATGCCCATGCGACAAAACAACATAATCGAGATTTCTTAAATCAATTCTCATTTTATCTGCATTCTTTATAAAGACATCAGAATATCCAGTATCAAAAAGGATACGTTTATTATCTTCTTCAATAAAAAAAGAAAGCCCAGGTTCCCCTAAAAAATAGCGATCAATTAAAGTATTATTATCTACTAAAATGGTTAATTTCATGTAATACCACCCTTTTTTGTTAATTATAACAAACCAGAGTGAGGTTTGATCTAAATGGTTAATCTTTTTCTAACAATACAAATCAATATTGAACTGACCAGCACTGTTAGTTTAAGTGCAATGGTTCACAATCTTTTTTATTTAGTGGGTTCCAGCATAGCAGTACATTAGAGCAAAGATAAAAATAAAAGTTAAGACTGCTCCTAAAACATTTTGGTTATGAGTGCTCTTTCCATTCTTTAAGTTCTTCAAAAAAGTAGTAAAATTTAAAAACCATAAAACTCCTAATAACGGTACGACAATCAAAAAGCAAAAATAACATAAATTATTCCTCTCCTTCGCATTTACAAAATCTTATTCAACAAAACCGTTTCTTAATAGTTCCTTCTGCTATTTGTCGACTACCTCATCAAAAGCTTTTTCTGATTTTAGTGTTCTAAAGTCGATACTGCAACAATGCAATCAAAATATTGGGCTGTATTTCATAGCTGCCTATAAGTCTTAATCAATCTAAACGAAAAATCCCCTCCACAGCATCATGCCATGAAGGGGTAAAAATATTTTTATTTCATTAATTCTTCAACAAATTCAACTGGTACATATGTTTTTGTAGGTTCTAATAGAGCTGGCGCTACTTTAAAGTGACGAATTGCTTTATTATAGCCGTATTCTTTTTGATCACGTGTAATTGTGTAAGATACTGCGCCTTTCGAGATAATCGCGCCTTTTCCTGTTGATTCTACTTTATAGCCCAACTCTTCGGCAATTAAACGTAGTGGGACCATTTTTGTACCTTCAATTTCATAAAAATCACTGTTAATGATTTCTTGTACTTTAGATTCAGCTGGATCAACCTCACCCGCCTCTTCTGCAATCGTATCTAAAACGACTACTTTTGAAGGTGGTGTTTGTGCTGGAATGCTCATTGTTGTAATCGTATAAAACACTAGTAAATGCTGTTCTGCTAAATCCTCAGCCTTTACTTCTTTACCGGATAAGCTAAATAATTCCGTTTCTTTACCAACGTTTAGTTTTAACGTGTTGTCAGTATTCACTAATTCTTTATTGAAAAAGTCTACTTCAACAGTTCCCATTTCTTTTGTTTCAGCAATGATTACTTCAGGGTTATATTGTGGTGGATAAATCGTAAGCATTGGCTTATTTGCATATGTGTATGCTGTTACTTTATCACCTTTTTGTAGTTTTACTTCTTTACCAGTATTATCGAAAACAAGTGTATCGCCATTTACGACAAAAACATTTGTATCTTCGCCCTCTTTAACAGTGTAATACGTTGCATTTTCACGTTTTTCAACATTGTCAACTGTTCCATCTACTTTAATAAAAACCGGCTCAACCTGAGGATTTTGCTCCTTATTATCAGTAGTGTTCGTCACACCTGCTTTTCCTTCGTTTGCTGATGCGGATGGAGCTACTACAGCACCCCCAATTAATAATGCTGTCATAGCAAATGGTACGACTTTCTTCATTTTCATAAAAAAGCATCTCCCTCATTTTTCAAATTCATAGTAGTAGTCGGTTATAAAAGAAAAAGGTTACAGTATTGCCAACATTTTTTTAAAAATTACCCTAAAAAGCCGTGATTCTTTTTAATGATGAAGAATCACGGCTTTTACTTTTGCTGTTTGGACGGGTGTTTTGTTCGGTTCGTGGGGATTGGCTTCGCTTGTCGCGGGTATTCTCCTCCTCCGCGCGGGTATTTACCTCGCTTCCGCGGGTATTCTCCTCTTCCGCGCGGGTATTTACCTCGCCTCCGCGGGTATTCTCCTCCCCCGCGCGGGTATCCTCCTAACTATAAAGAATTAAAATATAAATTGCAGTCGATTGAGTACACGCTTTAAAAAGTATTGTTGTTCACTTTGCTTTGTTCGTATATCCAGAGCTACATCTGGGTCATCGGTTATGACGCCATTGACATTTTTCTCGATAAATTCTTGTAGTGAATGATCTTTATTCAATGTCCATACAAACAAATCAATTTTTTGTTGCTTCAGCTCTGCGATTAGCTGATCTGTTATCCAAGATTCCTCAAGTGCAATAAAATCTACAGTTTCAACGATAGGTCCGATATTTAATGCATAGACAATGCCAACACGTAAGTTGGGCGCCAATTTTTTTAGTTGTGCCATCATTTGTAGATCTGATGACTGCACATAGTACGTATCGAGTACCTTATAAGTTTTTAGCTTTTCTACTAACTTGGGCAATACATCTTCCGTTTCTTTCCCATGAACTTTCAATTCAATCAGCAAGGCAACGTCGAGAGCCTTTGCTACTTCAATAAAATCATCTAAAGATGAAATTTTATCGTTAAAGCCATTTGCGTGAATCGTCAGCGTCTTTAATTCTCCGAGCGTCATATTGGCTATGACCCCATTTTTACCTGTCAATCTTCTTAATGTTCGATCGTGGAAAACAACGAATTCTCCATCAGCTGTTTGCTGAATATCAACCTCGATTAAATCTGCTCCAGCACTCGCTGCACTTACAAGACCACTAATCGTATTTTCAACATTACCAGCCGTATAGCCCCGATGAGCAATAATTTTTGTATTTGGTGCATAGACGCTTTTCTCAAGCGAAATAGTGTTCATGACACTTAATACGATGAATATAATCAAAATAATGAAAGACAATGGCTTATAGCGCCTTTTTTTATACTTCGGTGTAAACTTTAACTTACCTAAAACAGTTGTATTATAAGTAATAGCTACCATTACTTGTGAAAATGTTGCTTGTAGTAAACTAAGTAGCACCACGAAGACCATTTCTAAAAAAGCAAGCGTCATCCCTGCTGTAACAAGTGCTGCACTTGGCATAAAACGCTCTAACAGATAGAGCGGCAAGGTGCTTATAACCGTAATTCCTAGCATTACGAGTAAATGACCTGCTAAAAGCATGCCAAACACTACAAGCAGTACAATCAGACCACGTCTTGAAAAATGCCAGCTTTGTTTTAATGAACGAATTATAGATATCTTCGGTTGGATTATAAAAATCGGCAATGTCAAAATACTACGAATACCTATTATTACAAAAATACTCACAACAGCAGCATAGAGTAGCCTGCCAGAGAGACTGCTCATAATTTCATCTGTTAAAAAATGTGGAAGAGAGATTATTTGAGTTAACGTTAGTGGTAACATAAATGATGCTAATGGTAGTAATAAAGCAATATAGACAACTAAAAAAAGAACTTGCACACTAAAAAAAGAAATGACTTTACGGTTGAGCTGCTTCCATATGTGTAAAAATCGATAACGAATACCCTTTTGTTGGTGAAAGGCCATTAAAAAAAGAAAGCCCATTTCATAATAAATAAATAACAAAATAATCATGATTAAAAGAATGATCATAGAGATGACAAAAGGATGCGCAAAAAAGCTTTGAATATTTTGCTCAGTAATATGTGTATAGCCTGTTACTTTTAGCATTAGCTTCAATACGATAGTTGTCACCGGCATCATTAATAAAAACTGAAATAACCTCATCAGTGCAAAGACCTGTAGATAATCAATGCGATATATATAAATATTGTAGATGGCTTGTCGCATTACTTGTCCCGCTTTATGCATTCACTCACCCCAGTCAAACTATCGTATACCCTATCTTAAACATGTTTGCATTTTTTATAAGCTCTTCCTTTATGATATGTTAAGCCGTTTGATTCAAATTACCTTCAGCACTATAAATACAGTTTGTCCCATATAATATGCGAGGAAAAATAATAAGATTTGTGTATTTATGATGTTTAAAAATATTTTCTTGAAACTTTTTAATATGGAACTCAGTAAATAATAGTATCGATACAATTTGAAGGGGCCAAATATTTATGAGTCAAATAATTTTTAACTTCGGAGATATCATTAGTACAACCGTATTTCTTGTTATTTTCTTTATCATATTTTTCGTGATGATTAATATGATTAAAAAAATGAAGTCTACAGCTCCCTTGCCTCCACAGCAAACACTTCAGCAAAAAGTAGATGATTTATCATCACGAGTTAAAAGTCTAGAGCAACAAGTGAAAGATTTATCCCGCATTAACGGGCAGAAAGACAGTAGATCCTAAAACACGGGGGAAGGTATCATTACAGCCTATCCCTCTCTTTTTGTGGAATCACAAAAAAAAACCGCTGTAAAGTTTATTCTTTACAGCGATTTATAAACGATTCGGCCATCAACAACCGTATATGTTACTTTAACTTGTGGAATGTTTTCGATATCTATTGTAAAAAGATCTTCCTCTAGAACCGTGAAGTCTGCTGCATAGTCCTTTTCAATCTTACCTCGAATATGGTCTTGCGCTATTATTTGTGCAGCTCCTACGGTATAGAGCTTTACTGCTTCAAAGCGTGAAATTTTCTCCTGTGGATTGTAGCCATCATGCAGCTCTCCAAAATTTCTTCTAGTCACCGCAGTATAGATACCGTACAAAGGATTTGGCACTTCAATTGGGGCATCACTGCCACCTGCAACAACTAGCCCACGATCAAGCAGCGATTTTAACGGGTGCAAGCCTTGTGCTCGTTCCTTCCCTAGTCTAGCTAGTTCTGCTGCATATTCTCCCTGCACAAACTGCGGTTGCATATCCACTGCAACTGGTAGTGATGCAAGTTTTTCTAATATACCTTCATCAACTAAACTACAATGAATAACACGATCTAATTGACCCTCATGTGGTGGATAGGCTGCAAATACTTCTAAAATCGTTTCGATGGCTAAATCTCCAATGGCATGCACCGCTACTGTTTGTTCATGCTGACGAGCAAGTTGAACATATTCCTTTAATTGCTCTGTTGAATGTACAAGCATACCGCAATTGTCTAGCTCATCACAATACGGTTCACGTAAGGCAGCAGTACGTCCCCCAAAGGCACCGTCGATAAAGATCTTCATTGCACCAAATTCTAAATAGGGAGAAGATGTTTCTTGCATGTTCAAAACTTCCTCAAATACCGTATGATGTTGTAATAAATGAACTTTAAATGATTGCTGTGCCTCGACAATCTTTCGAAAAGCATTTATTGGTTGAATCGGTGGCCCGTAATAGCTTAAATCTTCAGAATGACCACCTACTAAACCGTATGATTGCAGCGATACTACTGCTTTTTCAAGCGCATCCTCAATATATTCAGGCGTAATATGTGGCATGTGGTTAACAATCAAATACAAGGCAGCATCCTTTAATACACCTGTTAGACGTCCATCCACCTTATCAATCACGCCTCCCTCTGGTGAAGGGGTATCATTTGTAATTCCTGCAAATGCTAATGCCTTAGAATTAGCTAAGATTAAATGGTGACAACTTCGCTTAATAATGAGATGTGCTTCACCCAGAGCATCAAGCTCCGACAATGTTGGGAAAATAGGATCTTCAAATTGTGTCTCATTAAGCCCTATTGCGATCACCCATTCATTCGCGTGAACTTCAATCATCCGTTCACGAATAATTGCTAGTAGCTCGTCCTTACTTTGGACGTTCGATACATCAATATGCTTTAATTTTTCCCCATAGCCAATAATATGTAAATGACTATCGACAAAGCCTGGGTACATCACATTCCCTTGTAAATCTTGAATAGAAGCAGCAAGTGGCGACAAGCTATCTACTGAGCCTGTCGCCACAATTTTCCCATCTTCTACAAGGACTGCTTCAACTGTTTCGCCAACTTGCGCCATCGTGTAAATTGTTCCACCTGTCCATAACGTTGCCAAAACAATTCTCCTCCTATGCAATCGCTTCTATTAAACGTGCACTTTCTAAACGTCGACGAACAATTACGCCAACCCATGCTGCTAGAACAGCTTTTAAAATACCAACAACGATAAATGGTGCAACGCCGCCCATAAATGCTGCTGTCCAACTTAAGTCTCCTACAACTTTTAACCAAACCGTTCCAAATGCTAATGTCACAACCATCCCAATCAGGTTAGCAATAATAGCGTGGAAGATCGTAATGCCAAATTTATCTAAGTATAAGCCCATAATGATTGCTGTAACTAGGAAGCCAACAATATAGCCACCTGTTGGGCCAACCAAAATTGCAAATCCTCCCGACATACCACTAAATACAGGAAGACCTACTGCGCCAAGTAAAATATATATCAGTACTGAAAACGTACCAAGTCTTGTCCCTAAAATCGTAACGATTAAGCCTACTGCTAATGTTTGTCCTGTAATCGGTACAGGTGAAAATGGTAATGGAATGCTTACTTGTGCTAACACTGCGATAATCGCTGCACCAAATGCCGCCAACACATAATTATATGTACTACTCTTTTTCAAACTAAATTGCCTCCCTTTGTGCGTTAACTCCAAGTATAAATAAGTTAACACAACGATAAAGCAAATGATAACTGTTGTCAATCTATTTTGAAATATTGCTATAGTGAACTAGCAATTTCTTTTCATAAAGGTCATTACCAAAGTGGTGTATTTATAGAATCGTCAACTTATAATTCAAACAAATAAAGGCTTATTTGATCAGGTGTGGCTCTTCACCAAAACGTGTGGTTGATTTCCGCTGCGTGCGAGCGTCGAGCCGCTTCCTCCGCTGATGTCGATGCCGCTACGTTGCATTACGCTTTCGCACAGATAAAACAGTTGTTGCTGTCGCTTCGCTTTCGCACAGAAAACATTCGCTCCATGCAGGGTCTCGTCTGTCTCGCTTTCCCGCTGGAAGCTTTGCTCTGCGACGAAAGCAAAGCGACCGGAGCACTCAAGTAGCCCTACGCTACAATCAATTAAAATTGGAATACACTAGCAAAACAACAACTGAAAAACCCTTATATGTAGCTCAATAATAATCCTATTTTTTCCTAATCAACACACCTATTATTTGATGAAACAAGAAAATCTCACGAACCATATAAAATCAATTCCAATTAAAGGTTATCAAAAAATAATGGCTCATCACCATAGCGTGTAATTTATTTCCGTTCGACTGGGCGCTTTCTTAGGGGCGTCCGGTCGGAAAGAAGATCAACCTATAATTAACAAATGTCATCCACAACTTTTGGTGATGTCCCAAAATAGTGTAATATGATTAGTCGCATATGCATATTGAATGTACGAATCGTCAACGATCTGCAATTTACGTTAGTTTTTTGACCACAATTAGTCCATTAAGATTGGAAGTGTTCTGAAAAAGGCCCGTATCCAAAAAAATGAAGAATGGGTAATTTAGCCCCCAACACAAGCGAGCAAGCGGCAGAAATTGTACCAGAATGTTTTAATTTCCAGAAAAATATAGGTTGCCACATTTTGGCTTATATGATAATCTACAGAAGTATTTTTCCATTATTAAGGAGGTTATTTATGAAAAGTGTTGGTATCTTGTTTTTAATTTTAGGGTTAGGTGCATTCATACTGCCGTATTTCGGTCTACAATTCAAAGTATTTACCGTTTTTGGCAAAATTTTTGGCGGAGGCGAAACCATTGCCGAAATTGCTCTTGCATGTATCGGCGCCGTCCTATTAGGCATTCATTTATTTAAAGGAAAGAAGGACAAGTCGTCCGCTGCGTAAGAACACATGGTTTGGGAGGAAGCTATTTTTGAAATCTTGGATTGCAAAACTATTAAAATCAGTAACTATTATGACTTTTATTATGACGGTGTGTGCGGCTCCCGCATTCGCCGAAGAGACGTTGAATTGGGTAGAAGGTGGACAGAAAGTCGACGTGGGAACCAATTTAGCGGAACTGCAGTTAGGCAACGAATTTATTTTTCTTGATGAAGAAAATACAAAAAAGTACTTAATGCAGAACGGAATGGAAGCGAACGGATCAGAAATCGGTGTGGTTTTCCCAAAGGATGAAAAACAGACTTGGGCAGTTTATTTCGAATATTCTGAATCCGGGCATATAAAAGATGACGAGAAAACGGAAATCGATGCTGACGCCTTGCTGGAAAGCTACAAAAAAGGCACGGAAGAAATGAATAAAGATCTCAGTCCTGAAAATCAGTTATTCGTTGATGAATGGGATGTCGCTCCGTTCTACGACAACGACTTACACAGTTTATCGTGGTCATTATTGGCACATGATTATCAGGACAACGGTGTTATTAACTACAATGTGCGCCTTCTAACGCGCGAAGGCTATATCTCGGCGATACTCGTCTCAGATCCGGCGAATTTGCAGGCGGACCGTATAGTGTTTAACAACAAGATCCTGTCGCAGTTTAACCTAAAGCAGGGCCAACGATATGAGGATTTTGACAGCAAAACCGATAAAGAAGCTGAATTCGGATTGACTGGATTAATTCTCGGAGGCGCGGGTCTGGCGGTTGCTAAAAAAGCAGGTTTGTTTGCTGTGCTCATCCCTCTATTGAAGAAGTTTGGTATCGTGATTGTGATAGCTGGCGGCGCGATTTGGGGATTTGTTCGCAGAAGAATCGGATTGAAGAAAGCGCAGTCGGAGGAACAACCGACACAATCAGAGCAACCGGAGCAACCTGCACAATCGGAACAACCGTCACAAGACGAAAACAAGGAGATTGACAAGCAGAAAGTTTAATTGGCAGAGGAATAACTGCTAAACGTTTCGCAGATGTGGTTATCAAATTGTCCAAAAAATCTCAATAATCAAAACCCCTCTTGATCGCTCGATAGCCGAGTGATTAGGAGGGGCTTTTCATATCGTTTTTTCATTTAAAGAAGAGTCTTATAAATATAAGCTGCGCAAGTCCGAATCCGGTTGCGATTAACACTTGAAGCATGAACGAGTGTTTCAGCACGTATTTGCCGATTCGCGTCGTTCCTGTACGGTCCACTGCGATAACGTTTGGATAATTCGAAATGAAGAAGAGCTGTAACTGCCAGGAACATGACAATGAGTGCGGCAGTAAAATAATTACCAAAGCGGATCGTTCATAGGGTCATCTTCTTGTAAATCAAATACATATGGTGCTAGTAGTCGATAATAAATAAAAGCACCAGCTAAAAAGAAAATTGTCCCGATTGAAATATTATCAAAAACTATATGCATAAAAACCATAAGAGGAATAGGAAATGTTAAAATACCACCCATGTTAATAGATTTTCTTGTGCGATATTGTTTTTTTCCACAATAAGGACATTCGAGTTGTCCATTTTTCCGGTACATTTTTCGAGATTGCTTCACTGACCATGTTTCGCCACACTCAATACACACCGGTAGGCCATATCCCTTTTTGATTAACACACGTTTAATAATAAAGGAAATCCCTACCAAAAAGCTAAAAAGCAATATACCTTTTACTAAATCGTATTGTAAAAATGTCCAAATACTCCATGTATCCGCTTCTTGTTTTAAGCTCGCAGCCTGATGACTTCCTGTATGTTGGTCTTTATTCTGCGATAATAAATAACTAAAACCAATCACAAAAATCGTAAACGTTGCAAGCACTACACGGTATTGCCACGGATTACTTTTTCTTCGCTCTCTTTTACTACGAGCTTTTTGTGCAATCATTTGTTTTCGCTCTTCTGAGAGTTTTACATCTTGAAGTTCTTTTAGCACATCTTCTTTAAATTGATTCATGGCGTAACACCTCCCAATCATAGTCACCGATAGCTACTGCAAGCTGTTTTCTAGCACGTTGTAATCTAGTGCGTACTGTTGCTTCCGGACAACACACGAGCTGTGCAATTTCCACTGTTGTCATATCCTCAAAATAATAGAGAATAAGGACTTCTCTGTATGCCATAGATAATGTAAACAAAGCTTCCACAAGCTCTTGTTTTGTGGACTTTGCAAGAAATTCTTTTTCAGGTGTAACTGCTGTCGTACGTCCTGTTATTTTTTCAAATAGTGCCAGCCGTTTGCTTTTCCAGCTTCGCAAATAATCATGGCTTCGATTGACCGTCATTTTTACTAAATATGTACGTAATGATGATTCTTGCCGAAATTGTTCCTGCTTTTGATAAAAGGCGATAAACACATCCTGCACAATGTCCTCAGCTGTTGCTTCATTTTTCAC